>OJJJ01000798.1_pt1 | contig 11406 bp, 7 predicted proteins | sample 1596311 | NCBI WGS metagenome assembly OJJJ01 (sample SAMEA4350140, study PRJEB24818) | metagenome | biome: human; feature: gut; material: faeces | place: Denmark | collected 2013-09 | reverse complement strand
CCCGCGGCTTTCCGGCCGGCAGCGTTTTCCGGGAACCGGTGGGGCCGATGGGCAGGATGTTATTTTTGCCCAACTCGACGCAATTGCTGGGGTCGCCGTGGCGCGGACGTTTGTAATGGTTGTATACCGCGACCGCCAGCACTTTCTTCGCCTGCTCCTGACCGATAACGTAATCGTCCAGGTGGTTGCGAATTTCATGCGGCGTCGGCAGCGCACTGCGTTCACGATGCGGTGCGACTTCCTTAATCTCTTCGCGAATGATGTCATTACATAAATCAACACATTCGTCGCAGATATACACGGATGGTCCGGCAATCAGCTTGCGCACTTCATGCTGGCTTTTGCCGCAAAAAGAGCAGTACAACAATTTGCCCGAGCCATCTTTGCGTTTATCTGTCATGAGTCAAAACCTCTTCTTTGTTCTTTGTGCCGCACACGACGACGCAAATGCCATTCTCAGGCGCAAGCCGCTTGTCAGCGTTGTGCCGCCCTTCATTAGTATATACACAAAATCATTCGAGCTACATCGAGGCGGCAACTAAGCGACTCCCCAGGCGCTTACATAAGTAAGTAACTGGGGGGAGCGCTGGCAGCCAACAAAGAGGTAGCGTGAAGGATGAAGTGTATAGCGACACACTTGCGTCCTGGGCATCAATTACGATGGGTCAAAATCGAGTCGACCAGACCGTACTCTACTGCTTCAGAAGCAGAGAGGAAGCGATCGCGCTCGGTGTCACGTTCAATCTGCTCAAGCGATTGACCCGTATGATGCGCCATAAGTTCATTCATGCGCCCTTTCACTTTAAGGATTTCACGGGCATGAATTTCAATATCCGTTGCCTGGCCCTGGTAACCGCCCAGAGGCTGGTGGATCATGACGCGAGAGTTAGGCAGGCAGAAGCGTTTATCTTTTGCCCCTGCAGTCAACAGGAACGCGCCCATTGAGCACGCCTGGCCCATACAAATGGTGCTAACGTCCGGCTTAATAAACTGCATGGTGTCATAGATAGACATCCCTGCGGTAATTACCCCACCCGGGGAGTTGATGTACAGGTAGATATCTTTTTCTGGGTTTTCCGCTTCCAGGAACAGCATCTGCGCCACGATCAGGTTAGCCATATGGTCTTCGACCTGGCCGGTCAGAAAAATGACGCGTTCCTTAAGTAGACGAGAATAGATATCAAAAGAGCGCTCGCCACGTGAGGTCTGTTCAATGACCATCGGCACCAGCGCCATATGGGGTGCAAAGTTATCTCGTTCGCCGCTGTATGACATTTCCGTCTCCTGGATAAAATTTGAAAAAACCTGCTGTGCTGATTGTAACCTTATGGACGGATTATCAGCTAGTCCCTCAGTAATGGGTACGACATCGCCATAATTCAAGCATAACAATCTTTTGTTGTTACGCTAACACTGAAACGCTGCTTTCGCACCCTTCCCATGCAAAATGCGTGACAAAAAAAAACCCGCCACCGGAAGGTGACGGGCTTATGTGCGAATTTCGTGCTAAAAACGCGACGAATTACGCCTGCTGGTTCATCAGTTCGTTGAAGGTAGTGGCCTTTTCAGTCACTTTTGCCTTCGCCAGAACCGCTTCAACAGCCTGCTCTTCCAGAGCGACGTTACGCATGTTTTCCATCAGCTCTTTGTTCTTGCTGTAGAATTCAACCACTTCTTTCGGATCTTCGTAAGCAGAAGCCATCTCTTCGATCAGGCCTTTTACGCGTTCTTCGTCAGCTTTCAGCTCGTTGGTACGAATAACTTCGCCCAGCAGCAGGCCAACAACAACGCGACGCTTAGCCTGTTCTTCGAACAGTTCACGCGGCAGTTCCAGAGCTTGTTTCTCGTTGCCACCGAAACGCTGAGCAGCCTGACGACGCAGAACGTCGATTTCGTTGTCAATCATGGCAACAGGAACGTCGATGTCATTCGCTTTTACCAGACCTTCGATCGCCTGAGACTTAACGCGGTTACGCACGGCGCCTTTCAGCTCGCGTTCCATGTTTTTACGCACTTCAGCACGCAGACCGGCAACAGAACCATCTTCCACGCCGAAACGCTTGATGAATTCTTCAGTCAGTTCCGGCAGTTCACGTTCTTCAACTTTCTTCAGGTTGATAACGAATTTAGCCGCTTTACCTTTCAGGTTTTCAGCGTGGTAGTCTTCCGGGAAGGTCACATCGATAGTGAACTCTTCGCCAGCTTTGTGACCTTTAACGCCTTCTTCGAAGCCTGGGATCATACGACCCTGACCCATTGCCAGTACGAAGTCTGACGCTTTGCCGCCTTCGAACTCTTCGCCGTCTACAGAACCGGTGAAGTCGATGGTGACACGGTCTTCTGCATCAGCAGCGCCGTCTTTGTCTTTCCAGGTCGCCTGCTGCTTACGCAGGGTGTCCAGCATGACGTCAACGTCAGCGTCGGTGACTTCAACAACCGGTTTTTCAACTTCGATTGCGTCCAGACCCTTCAGCTCAACTTCCGGGTAAACTTCAAACTCTACCGCGTAAGTAAAATCTTCACCCAGTTTGTATTCGCCCGGAACGTAGTTCGGAGAGCCAGCCGGATTAATTTTTTCTTTGATGATTGCATCAACGAAGTGACGGCTCATCAGGTCGCCCAGAACGTCCTGGCGAACAGAAGCGCCATAACGCTGAGCAACAACATTCATCGGTACTTTTCCCTTGCGAAAGCCGTCAATACGCACTTTCTTCGCTACGTTGACCAGCTCGCTTTTCACAGCGTTTTCGATGCTGTCAGCAGCGATAGTAATCGTTACACGGCGGCCAAGGCCTTGAGTGGTTTCAACTGAAACTTGCATCTTGTTACCTCAAAAAATCACAGTGCTCGGTCAACTCTTCTCCGCAAGCACAGGTTGTTGGCTTCGCGGAACCGGGATGTTCTCAAAATCAATCACATTCCCTGTCGTCAGAATCATCCCGAAGACATTCCGAAAAATAAGACGCGCATTATAGCGGCATCACTTTTATGAGTCGAGAACGGTTATCGCGCGTTGCTGCGGCTTTTTTCACAATTCCCGGCTAATTTTTGTCTGAATACTGTACGACTGACTCAGAATTCAGACAAAACAAAACGGCCCGTAGGCCGTTTTCACATAATCTGTAGCAACATACTGGAAAAGCGCCGGTTGTTGCAAATCCGTTTTTCTACGCGATGCTTCCCGCTCCACGACAGGGAGGCGATGCAAAAATCGTGTCCTGCAACGCTTCCCACTCCTTGGTGGTGTAGGTATGCAGGGCTAACGCATGTACGGTTGTGGAGAGTTCCGCCGTTAACGTACTGTAAATCATCCGATGACGATTAAGAAAACGTTCACCTGTAAAGCGATCGCTGACCAGCACAACCTTAAAGTGGCTTTCAGAACCTGCCGGAACATTGTGACGATAGCTTTCATCCACAACTTCGAGGAACACGGGTTGGAACGCTGCCCTTAATTTTTCTTCTATTTGCTCACGAATCATCATGAAATTTTTCCTCCGACAACGCTGAGATGTCACCCATCCCTTTAAATACTAGCCGCTTTTACCGTTTCCATTACACCTTAGCAACAAAAAATTAGCGTTTATCTGATTTTCTCAGCCAAACGAATGAAGTTCACTGATTCAACTGTTCGGTTTATTGCAAAAAGTCCATTTATGGTCTCATCAAAGTAGATAAACGGACAACGCAATGAATTTACATGCGTTACCCACTTCCCCTCGTCTCTGGCAATGTTATGATGGCGGGAATTTTCTCTAACCATAAAATGTAGATCCACTGAGAACCCCTGGCATGTTTAAAAAAATCCTCTTTCCGTTAGTCGCGCTGTTTATGTTAGCTGGATGCGCAACGCCACCGACCACCATTGACGTTTCGCCAAAAATTACCCTGCCGCAGCAGGACCCTAGCCTGATGGGTGTGACCCTCAGCATTAATGGGGCCGATCAGCGTCAGGATCAGGCTCTGGCCAAAGTCACCCGCGACAATCAACTGGTAACGCTGACTGCATCCCGCGATCTGCGTTTCCTGCTGCAAGAAGTGCTGGAAAAACAGATGACCGCGCGCGGTTATATGATTGGTCCAAACGGTGCAGTTAACCTGCAAATCATCGTGAGCCAGCTGTACGCCGACGTGTCTCAGGGTAGCGTGCGTTATAACATCGCCACCAAGGCAGACATCGCCATTATTGCGACCGCAGCCAACGGCAACAAGATGACCAAAAACTACCGCGCAAGCTATTCTGTTGAAGGCGCGTTGCAGGCCTCTAACAAAAATATTGCTGATGCCGTTAACAGCGTCCTGACCGATACCATCGCTGATATGTCTCAGGACACCAGCGTTCACGATTTCATCAAGCAGAACGCACGTTAATTTCTGCCCTTATGGCCCGGCGCACGTCGGGCCTAAAGACGCCATGTCCAGTCACTACTTACGTATTTTTCAGCAACCTAAGTCAGCAATTCTGCTGATGCTGGGTTTTGCTTCCGGTTTACCGCTCGCGCTGACCTCCGGTACGCTTCAGGCGTGGATGACGGTCGAGAACATCGATCTTAAAACTATCGGCTTCTTTTCTCTGGTCGGTCAGGCCTACGTCTTTAAGTTTCTCTGGTCCCCTGTGATGGACCGCTACACGCCGCCGTTTTTGGGTCGACGTCGCGGCTGGCTGCTGACCACACAGATTTTGCTGCTGATATCTATTGCTGCAATGGGTTTTCTGGAGCCCGGCACGCAGTTGCGATGGATGGCAGCACTGGCGGTAGTCATCGCCTTTTGCTCAGCGTCGCAGGATATCGTCTTTGATGCCTGGAAAACGGATGTTTTACCCGCCGAAGAACGCGGCACCGGCGCTGCCATCAGCGTGCTCGGCTACCGCTTAGGGATGCTGGTTTCCGGTGGCCTGGCGCTGTGGATGGCCGATCGCTGGCTTGGCTGGCAGGGCATGTACTGGCTGATGGCGGTCCTGCTGATACCGTGTATTATCGCCACCCTGTTAGCCCCCGAACCCACAGATGCGATTCCGGTCCCTAAAACTCTGGAACAAGCTGTTGCCGCGCCGCTGCGCGATTTCTTTGGCCGTAACAACGCCTGGTTAATCCTGCTGCTGATTGTGCTGTATAAGCTTGGCGATGCCTTCGCCATGAGCCTGACCACCACCTTTTTAATCCGCGGCGTCGGATTTGACGCCGGTGAAGTTGGGGTGGTCAATAAAACGCTGGGGCTGCTGGCGACAATTGTTGGCGCACTGTACGGCGGGATCCTGATGCAACGCCTGTCGCTGTTTCGCGCATTGCTGATTTTTGGCATTTTGCAGGGCGCATCGAACGCGGGTTACTGGTTGCTCTCCATTACCGACAAACATATGTTTAGCATGGGTGCGGCAGTATTCTTCGAAAACCTGTGCGGTGGGATGGGAACAGCAGCCTTTGTCGCTCTGCTGATGACGTTGTGCAATAAATCCTTCTCCGCAACGCAGTTTGCCCTGCTCTCCGCGCTTTCCGCTGTGGGGCGCGTTTATGTCGGCCCGGTCGCAGGTTGGTTTGTCGAAGCACACGGTTGGCCCACGTTTTATCTGTTCTCCGTCTTTGCCGCGATCCCAGGCCTTATTCTGTTGCTGGTCTGTCGCCAGACGCTGGAACATAGCTGGCAAAACGAAAGTTTTATCCCGCGCACGGAGTTTCGTAGCGCGTACAACCTGGCATTGATGACGCTGGTGGCGGGCTGTTGTTTGCTGGTGGTCTGGCTGTTACTGCTGACAATGAACGCCCTGGACTACACTAACTTCTCCTTCCTGCCGGAACTGCTTGAAGTTGCGGTCGTGGTCGCAGTCTGCGGTGTGGTATTCGGTGGATTGCTGGATTATCTGGCGCTGCGTAAAACGCGTCTGGCGTGATGTTGCATATTTATGCTCTAAATAATTCGAGTTACGGGACAAAAGGCGTGAGCGTTTTGAACAGCGCTTGCGCTGGCCCCGTAGGGGAGAGGCCGAAAGGCCGAATCACGCGGCGACGCAGCAAATCCCCAGGAGCTTACATAAGTAAGTGACTGGGGTGAGCGAGGACAAATTCGTCGGGAACGAATTTGAACGCTGTTCACAGCGCCCGTAAGGGTGAGGCCCAGGATGGGCCGAGTTATTGCCAACACACCCGTAGCTTGAAGTATGACGAGCATATTTGGCCGTTGTAATAACCCTGCGTAATTATAACGGCTAAATAAACAACACTTAATAAAAATATTATTTGTTGTTTTGTGCGCCATAGATTTTGGAAATTATTGACGCCTTTTATAAATTCTATTTTCCTTACTCGATTCAGCCAACGCCATTCTATTTTTTGTTCTCTAATTGTCCTTTTATTGATAATCGATTGTTAATTAATTGTTTTATTTTTGCATTGGTTATACCAATTGCCCTTCGCACTGCCCCCGCGTGCCTGCTTTCGTTATAACGTGATGTTGCAACAGGTTCTTAAAGTCAACGCGGTATATATTGCAACATATGTGACATGCACGGCAGAACCCGGTAACACAGATCCAATGATGTTTACAGTAATGTAACCTTCCCGTAAAATGCCCTCACACTTTAAACGCCACCCGGTCCCGTGGAATTGAGGTCGTTAAATGAGACTCAGGAAATACAATAAAAGTTTGGGATGGTTGTCATTAATTGCAGGCACTGCATTACTCAGTGGCTGTAATTCTGCGCTGCTTGACCCTAAAGGACAGATTGGTCTGGAACAACGTTCACTGATACTGACGGCATTTGGCCTGATGTTGATCGTCGTTATTCCTGCCATCTTGATGGCTGTTGGTTTTGCCTGGAAGTACCGTGCAAGCAATAAAGATGCGAAGTACAGCCCGAACTGGTCACACTCCAATAAAGTGGAAGCTGTGGTCTGGACGGTGCCTATCTTAATCATCATTTTCCTTGCCGTACTGACCTGGAAAACCACGCACGCGCTTGAGCCAAGCAAACCGCTGGCGCATGACGAGAAGCCCATTACCATCGAAGTGGTTTCCATGGACTGGAAATGGTTCTTCATCTATCCGGAACAGGGTATCGCTACCGTGAATGAAATCGCTTTCCCGGCGAACACTCCGGTTGAATTCAAAGTGACATCCAACTCCGTGATGAACTCCTTCTTCATCCCGCGTCTGGGTAGCCAGATTTATGCCATGGCCGGTATGCAGACTCGACTGCATCTGATCGCCAACGAAGCCGGTACTTATGATGGTATCTCCGCAAGCTACAGCGGACCAGGCTTCTCCGGTATGAAGTTCAAGGCTATCGCAACAAAGGACCGCGCCGAATTCGACCAATGGGTTGCTAAAGCTAAACAGTCCACGAACACCATGAGTGACATGGCAGCGTTCGAGAAAGTGGCTGTACCAAGCGAATACAACCAGGTGGAATATTTCTCCAACGTGAAACCGGATTTGTTTAAAGACGTTATTAACAAATTTATGGCTCACGGTAAGAGCATGGACATGGCCAAACCAGAAGGTGAGCACAGCGCACACGAAGGAATGGAAGGCATGGACATGAGCCACGCGGAATCCGCGAACTCAAGGGGCTGAGGAAGAATACGATGTTCGGAAAATTGACACTGGATGCAGTCCCGTTCCATGAACCAATCGTCATGGTTACGATCGCTGCCATTATCATCGGTGGGGCGGCCTTACTGGGCCTCATTACTTACTTCGGTAAGTGGACCTACCTGTGGAAAGAGTGGCTGACTTCGGTTGACCACAAACGCCTTGGCATCATGTATGTCATCGTCGCCATCGTCATGTTGATTCGTGGCTTTGCTGACGCCATCATGATGCGTAGTCAGCAGGCGCTGGCGTCTGCAGGTGAAGCGGGCTTCCTGCCACCTCACCACTACGACCAGATCTTCACGGCTCACGGCGTGATCATGATCTTCTTCGTCGCCATGCCATTTGTTATCGGTCTGATGAACCTGGTGGTTCCGCTGCAGATCGGCGCACGTGACGTTGCCTTCCCCTTCCTGAACAACCTGAGCTTCTGGTTCACCGTTGTCGGCGTTATCCTGGTTAACCTGTCTCTGGGCGTAGGTGAATTCGCACAGACCGGCTGGCTGGCCTATCCGCCGCTCTCGGGAATAGAGTACAGTCCAAGCGTCGGGGTTGATTATTGGATATGGGCGGTGCAGTTGTCCGGTATCGGTACAACCTTAACCGGTATCAACTTCTTTGTGACCATCATCAAGATGCGTGCACCGGGTATGACGATGTTCAAGATGCCGGTATTTACCTGGGCATCTCTGTGCGCCAACATCCTGATTATCGCCTCCTTCCCAATCTTGACGGTCACCGTCGCGTTGCTAACCCTGGATCGCTATCTGGGCACCCATTTCTTTACCAACGATATGGGCGGCAACATGATGATGTACATCAACCTGATTTGGGCCTGGGGCCATCCGGAAGTGTACATTCTGATTCTGCCGGTCTTCGGGGTGTTCTCCGAAATCGCAGCGACCTTCTCGCGTAAACGCCTGTTTGGCTACACCTCGCTGGTGTGGGCAACCGTGTGTATCACCGTTCTGTCGTTCGTTGTTTGGCTGCACCACTTCTTCACCATGGGTGCAGGCGCTAACGTTAACGCCTTCTTCGGTATTACCACCATGATTATCGCCATCCCGACCGGGGTGAAGATCTTCAACTGGCTGTTCACCATGTATCAAGGCCGTATCGTATTCCACTCAGCGATGCTGTGGACGATTGGCTTCATCGTGACCTTCTCAGTCGGCGGTATGACCGGCGTACTGCTGGCGGTTCCGGGTGCGGACTTCGTACTGCACAACAGCCTGTTCCTGATTGCGCACTTCCACAACGTTATCATCGGCGGCGTGGTATTTGGTTGCTTCGCCGGTATGACCTACTGGTGGCCAAAAGCGTTTGGCTACACGCTGAACGAAACCTGGGGCAAACGCGCATTCTGGTTGTGGATCATCGGCTTCTTCGTGGCATTTATGCCGCTGTATGTGCTGGGCTTTATGGGTATGACCCGTCGTCTCAGCCAGCAGATTGACCCGCAGTTCCATCCGATGCTGGTCGTTGCCGCCTGCGGTGCCGCGCTGATTGCACTGGGTATCCTGTGCCAGCTGATTCAGATCTACGTGTCTATTCGCGACCGCGAGCAGAACCGTGACCTGACCGGTGACCCGTGGGGTGGTCGTACGCGGGAGTGGGCACCCTCTTCCCCGCCTCCGTTCTACAACTTTGCCGTTGTGCCACACGTTCACGAGCGTGATGCCTTCTGGGAAATGAAAGAAAAAGGCGAAGCGTATAAGCAACCTACGCACTATGAAGAGATTCATATGCCGAAGAACAGCGGCGCCGGTATCGTCATTACCGCCTTCGCAACACTGTTTGGTTTCGCCATGATCTGGCATATCTGGTGGCTGGCAATTGCAAGCTTCGCAGGCATGATTATCAGCTGGATCGTGAAAAGCTTTGATGAAGACGTGGATTACTACGTGCCGGTCCCGGAAGTCGAAAAACTGGAAAATCAGCATTTCGATGAGATTACTAAGGCAGGGCTGAAAAATGGCAACTGATACTTTAGCGCACGCGAATGCCCACGCGCACGAACACGGGCACCACGATGCAGGTCAGAACAAAATCTTCGGATTTTGGGTCTACCTGATGAGCGACTGCATTCTGTTCTCTATTCTGTTTGCAACCTATGCCGTTCTGGTGAACGGCACCGCAGGTGGCCCAACAGGTAAGGACATTTTTGAGCTGCCGTTCGTCCTGGTAGAGACCTTCCTGCTGTTATTCAGCTCCATTACTTACGGCATGGCGGCGATCGCCATGTACAAGAACAACAAGAGCCAGGTGATTTCCTGGCTGGCGTTGACCTTCTTGTTCGGTGCCGGATTCATCGGGATGGAAATCTATGAATTCCACCACCTGATTGTTAACGATATGGGCCCGGATCGTAGCGGTTTCCTGTCGGCGTTCTTCGCGCTGGTTGGTACGCACGGTTTGCACGTCACTTCCGGTCTTATCTGGATGGCGGTGCTGATGGTGCAAGTTGCCCGTCGCGGCCTGACCAGCACTAACCGTACCCGCATCATGTGCCTGAGCCTGTTCTGGCACTTCCTGGATGTGGTGTGGATCTGCGTGTTCACTGTTGTTTATCTGATGGGGGCGATGTAATGAGTCATTCAAACGTGAGCGGCGGCGCATCCCATGGCAGCGTAAAAACCTACATGACAGGTTTTATCCTGTCTATCATCCTGACGGTCATTCCGTTCTGGATGGTGATGACAGGTTCTGCCTCTCCTGCCGTTATTCTGGGGACTATCCTCATTATGGCAGTGGTACAGATACTGGTTCACCTGGTGTGCTTCCTGCACATGAATAGCAAATCTGATGAAGGTTGGAACATGACGGCCTTTGTCTTTACTGTGCTAATCATCGCCATTCTGGTTGTGGGCTCCATCTGGATTATGTGGAACCTGAACTACAACATGATGATGCACTAAGAGCGGCGATTATGATGTTTAAGCAATACCTGCAAGTAACGAAACCAGGCATCATCTTTGGCAACCTGATCTCGGTGATTGGTGGATTCCTGCTGGCCTCTAAAGGCAGCATTGATTATCCCCTGTTTATCTACACGTTGGTTGGGGTGTCACTGGTTGTGGCGTCGGGTTGTGTATTTAACAACTACATCGACAGGGATATCGACAGGAAGATGGAGAGGACCAAAAACCGTGTGCTGGTTAAAGGTCTGATTTCTCCTGCGGTCTCGCTGGTATACGCCACCTTGCTGGGTATTGCTGGCTTTATGCTGCTGTGGTTTGGCGCGAACCCTCTGGCCTGCTGGCTGGGGGTGATGGGCTTCGTGGTCTATGTTGGCGTGTACAGCCTGTACATGAAACGCCACTCCGTCTACGGTACGCTGATTGGCTCACTCTCCGGCGCTGCGCCGCCGGTGATTGGCTACTGCGCCGTGACGGGGAGCTTTGACAGCGGTGCACTGATTCTGCTGGCGATTTTCAGCCTGTGGCAGATGCCGCACTCTTACGCAATCGCGATTTTCCGCTTTAAGGATTATCAGGCTGCCAACATTCCGGTACTGCCGGTGGTGAAAGGCATTTCGGTGGCGAAGAACCATATCACGCTGTATATCATCGCCTTTGCTATCGCCACGCTGATGCTGTCTCTGGGCGGTTACGCCGGCTACAAATATCTGGTTGTGGCGGCTGCGGTCAGCGTCTGGTGGTTAGGCATGGCGCTGCGTGGGTACAAAGTGGAAGATGACAGGGGCTGGGGGCGCAAGCTGTTCGGTTTTCTGGCTTTTATACACATCTCCGAGCCCACGAGACTAAGGCGAATATCCGAAGCCGGCTTTTGCTTGGAAAAAAAAAAAAAGAGATG
>OJJJ01000796.1_pt1 | contig 11414 bp, 10 predicted proteins | sample 1596311 | NCBI WGS metagenome assembly OJJJ01 (sample SAMEA4350140, study PRJEB24818) | metagenome | biome: human; feature: gut; material: faeces | place: Denmark | collected 2013-09 | reverse complement strand
CTTTACCTCCCCGCCCCGCAGCGCTACAATGCCCGCCCTTAATGTGGGGGATCTCCCCTTACCGCTGCACCAGGTGTACGCGGATCTGACCTGTCATCAGAACGAGAACAATCATGTTTAAACCGGAACTCCTTTCCCCGGCGGGAACGCTGCAAAATATGCGTTACGCTTTCGCTTATGGTGCCGACGCTGTGTACGCGGGCCAGCCGCGCTACTCACTGCGCGTGCGCAACAACGAATTCAACCACGAGAACCTGCAGCTCGGCATCAATGAAGCGCATGCCCTGGGCAAAAAATTCTACGTGGTGGTGAACATCGCGCCGCATAACGCCAAGCTGAAAACGTTTATCCGTGACCTGAAGCCGGTCGTGGAGATGGGGCCGGACGCGCTGATCATGTCGGACCCTGGTTTAATCATGCTGGTTCGGGAGCATTTCCCGGAGATGGATATTCACCTCTCCGTGCAGGCTAACGCCGTCAACTGGGCAACGGTGAAATTCTGGAAACAGATGGGGCTGACCCGCGTCATTCTGTCCCGCGAGCTTTCCCTGGAAGAGATTGAAGAGATCCGCACCCAAGTGCCGGATATGGAAATCGAAATCTTCGTCCACGGTGCGCTGTGCATGGCTTACTCCGGTCGCTGCCTGCTCTCTGGCTACATCAACAAGCGTGACCCGAACCAGGGCACCTGTACCAACGCCTGCCGCTGGGAATATAACGTCCAGGAAGGTAAAGAGGATGACATCGGGAATATCGTGCACAAACACGAGCCTATTCCGGTCACCAACGTTGAGCCTACCCTGGGTATCGGTGCGCCAACCGACAGCGTGTTTATGATCGAAGAAGCCAAACGTCCGGGCGAGTACATGACCGCCTTTGAAGACGAACACGGCACCTACATCATGAACTCGAAAGATCTGCGCGCCATCGCCCACGTTGAGCGTCTGACCCAGATGGGCGTGCACTCCCTGAAAATCGAAGGCCGCACAAAGTCTTATTACTACTGCGCGCGCACCGCACAGGTATACCGCAAAGCCATCGACGATGCCGCTGCCGGTAAACCGTTCGATACCAGCCTGCTGGAGACGCTGGAAGGTCTGGCGCATCGTGGCTATACCGAAGGCTTCCTGCGTCGTCATACTCATGATGATTATCAAAATTACGAGCACGGTTACTCGGTGTCCGAACGCCAGCAGTTTGTGGGCGACTTTACCGGAGAGCGCAAAGGCGCACTGGCCGCTGTCGCAGTGAAAAACAAATTCACCAAAGGTGACAGCCTGGAGCTGATGACCCCGCAGGGCAATATGAACTTTACGCTGGAGCATCTGGAAAACGGCAAAGGTGAAGCCATTACCGTTGCACCGGGCGACGGACATACCGTCTGGCTGCCGGTCCCGGAAGGCGTTGAACTGGATTTTGCGCTGCTGATGCGTAATTTCGACGGTGAAAGTACCCGTAATCCACACAGCAAATAGTTAAGCAGGGGAATTTTTTCGCGCTGGGATAATTCTTAGAAACGGATCACATACCGCTTCGTTCAATACGGGTATTATCCCTTCCGCTGAAAAACATAACCCATAAATGCTAGCTGTACCAGGAACCACCTCCTTAGCCTGCGTAATCTCCCTTACGCGGGCTTATTTTTTATAGATGCCACTTATTAATTAAAGGCTTAAATCCCGTAAATCAGGACTTTTTGCTATGACTCTAATTCCAGTTGCTCGCATCGTTCGATTTAGGCCACTTCCCTAACTCCCCGTGTTGTTTGAGAATTTCAGGTCCGGCTAAAAATCACTCTGACTTGTGAGTGGTTAGGTATCAGGTAAGTTTCAACGATGATCATATTACCTTGCGGCCATACCGATCCGTTTGAATGATGCGGAGTTAGGCTCTACCATCGGAATCCACCTAAACAACAAGGAGTTTTTTATGTACACGTATAAGATGGTTCAGATACCACCGAACATTTCTGTTAAGGCAAAGGACAATAAGAATGGTATTGCCGCCGCATATTTAGAGCAAGAGGTTAACGCCTGGGCCACTGAAGGTTGGAAGTTCCAGCGCGTTGATACTATCGGTATCGAAGAGCGGCCAGGGTGCTTTGGTGGAAATAAGTCAACGTTGACTCACTATTACGTCATCACCTTCAGAAAAGAAGTTACAAATGCTTAAATGGCTTAGTATACGTTTCGTGCTCATATATCGTGGTCATGCCCCGATGAGTATTCGTAATCGTTGCCGCCATACCCCTTCCTGCTCCAGATACACGCTAATCACTCTGAAGCGTTTCGGTTTTATAAAAGGATGGAAATTGGGATTGCAGAGGATTTATCGGTGTCGGCCACCTAATGGGGGTATTGATTTCCCTCCTCATAAGTAAGCCAAAAAATTAAAGGCCACCGGGTAAGCGGTGGTCTTACTTACCTTTTCATATGGCTTACAAACGCTCTTACGCTGGCTTGTTTTTTCCCACTTCTTTTTCCTCAATCCAGGTAACAAGTTCTGCAATCTGACTCTCTGAAAATACCGCTATTCCATGCTTAGCGAGTAGTGATGCCGCAGTACTATGCTATTTAAACTAACCAATTTAAATTATCAATAAAATTGCACCTCAAAAGATACTAACTTACTTATGGGATACATTTTTTAGAAGATTGAGACAATGAGTTCAGTTTGAAAAAGTTGAGAATGAACCAACTACTAAATCTCTCTCATTACCATTTCACAATTTGTAAGATAGATACAATATTTGGCAGGGAGTGAATACACTCACTGCCAAATAGTCATTCAAATGATACTAATCTTCACTTTGAAGAAAACCTAACTGTTCGCTCTTTTTTTCATCCTTCATTCTTACACTATCTACTGTCCATAACCCCCGTTTCTCCCTTTCTCTTGTTATGGCTGAAGGAAATAAAGAATTAAGCTTTCCACGAAACTCAATTAAGTGTTCCTTATCTTCAGAGATATTATTAAATCTATCTTTAATAATTTCACAATCATCTATTTCAGAACCGAGCCATTTGCGATTTTTGATTTCTGCAATAACATAAGTAGTCCCAGAGCCTCCAAATGGATCAAAAATGAGATCACCTTCTTTTGTAGCCATCTCGATTACTCTATCTAAAATCTTTATACTTAATTCATTCGCCCCATTTCTTTTCTTATATTTTTTGTGCCGGACAGGAGGAACATCATACCAAACATCGGTAAGATTAATGCCAAGTGGATTCATCTTATTTTTGTATCCACCATAATCCTTGAGATCACCAAAGCATTTTGGGCAAGTTTGTGCTGGTAATCTATCCGGTTCAAACACATTAGCTTTTTCACCTTTAATAAAATAAAGTAGAGAATAATGAGAGGGATATAATCGACCTTGAATCGGCATATTATTCTTCATATCGACAGCTATCCAATGCTTGAAATTAAGTCTCCCATGTAAAAAGTTAGCTATTTTACTGTTCCACAAAGGTAAGTTCCATAAGAATAATGAGCCTCCCGGTTTTAAAATTCGAATGCACTCATTTAACCACTGGTGTGTCCACTTGATATACTCTTCTTCTTTTAAATTATCATTCATTTTTGAAGGATAGAGCTTATCAAGATTAAAAGGAGGATCGGCAAAAATCATGTCGACAGAATCAGATTCTATTTTTTTTGAAACATCTAAACAATCGCCATTATACAATTTACCATTTTTGGTTTGCAGAGCTAATTCAACATCAGATCTTTCGATATTATTGCAATAAACATTCTTATTTGAATCTTGAATTTTTTCATGGATGAAAGATGCGTTTTCTTGAATAAGTTCCAATGTATGCATATCCATATGCCCCATTACTAATTGTAAGTAAATTGGCGACAGTTTGAATTCATCACACAGAATTGCCAGATCCGTTCCACTTGGCATAATATTCCTAAGATTATAATACTTAAGTCTATCAATCGGAATTTTTGTGCGTTTGCTAATTTCATTATAAGATTTAGTCGAAACATCAACTACCCCTAAAGCTTTAAGAAATTGATTCGAATAACTCATCTAAGATAACCACACTTTTCTGTATTCATTTGAACATAGCATCTCATAGTCGTGAGAATCTGTCACTCCCCAACTAACCATAGCCTGTTACTATCTTAGCGTAAATCGCTTACGAGGCTGATAGGTGAATGAAAATAAAAAGAAAATCTTTCGCAACTATCATAGGCAGTAGATTGCTTGTTGCAAGAGTGCAGAAGGGGTTTAGTCAAAACGATATCCAAAATGCTACTGGTATTGATAGGGCAACCTTATCACGAATTGAGAATGGCAAACAACACATTGCCCTTTATCAACTGCTCCAGATCCTGGCAGTTTTAGATATGGAAATAGAAGATTTTCTCAAAGATATAGAGGTAGATAATGATAACTAACATTGAGTTAGATGATGGTTTTTTACCATCTAGCATTGCAGGAATAGTTAAAGATAATGTTATTAACTCTTTAAATGGAATAAAAACGATCAATGATAAATTTATTATCAATGATTGTTCATTTATGAGAAAACAGAATAACAACCGGATTACACCTTGCGTCATGAATTCCGCCTCATTCATCTCCAGTAAATTCCAAAAAAATTTAAGTTTATTACCAAATTGTTTAGGTGAGAACAGTATTAATCAACAGAGGATTGATGGTCTAATCACAGCCAAATATAATGGACTAGCATATAAAATAAGAGACAAAACCAAGATCCTGGAAGTTGCATTTAAATATATAGAATCTAAAAAACTCCTTAACAATGTTATATATACCTTATTCCCAATGTTTTATGGAATGTATGTTGACAGATTATGTTTTAGCATACCAGACCTGGATGAGATAGAAAAACTTTTTGATGTTGAAGAAGTTAATTATCATTATAGAATTGGCGTTGAATTCGAAACGGGGAATGTAGCCAGCTCATTTAGAGCGATCAATAAATTAAACAATCTCTTCCATGAAGGATATATTGATGGTGGGTGCTTTATTACAAGTATAGATAAGAAAAACTCAGCAACACGAATTTGGCCTGTATCAAACAGAAATGGATCATTCCAAGAATTAAAAAATAGATCCTATATTTCTCAGATATCTTTGCCACTAATTTGTATAGGTTTTTCTCCAGATGGATTTTCTCACACGGCACCATTTTTAGGAGCCAATGGCGAACTTTATGAATTAGAGAACACTTATAAAAGAGATGATAAAACCAATTTTGAAATATTTAAAAGGAATGATGGCTTAGATTTTCTAAAAGCACCATTTAAGTGAACCCGCAAGTATTAAAATTATTGTCAAGTAGGTTTACTGGGTATTTAAGACTCAATTGGAGATTTTTAATGAAAATAAAAAATGAAACAGTTTTGATTGCAAAAGGTGATTTTGCAAACTCAACAACTGCGATGCATATAAGGGAAGACATATACAATGCAATTCACAAGTCAGTATAGCCTCTGGGTAATATTCGTTTTTCAATAAATCCTGCGCCAAAAGGAAATGGAGTAAAACCTATAAAGTTAGAATGCATGGCTCATTTGCATAGTAAACGCTGGTATTTAGAAAAAAGGCTACACATTTCTTCAGAAAGAAATGCTGGTCCAATCGATGCTGTATATCCTATAAGCAATGATATTTACTTTGCTGTGGAGTGGGAAACTGGAAATATCTCATCTTCTCATAGAGCTTTGAATAAAATTTGCTTAGGTATGTTAAACGGCTCGCTACTTGGTGGAACGTTAATTTTACCGTCCCGTGAGATGTATTCATTTCTAACGGATCGTATAGGTAATTATCAAGAATTATCTCCTTATTTCCATTTATGGAGAAATATTAATATATCCAATGGATACTTATCAGTTATAGAAGTTGAACATGACGAGATTGATGTCAATATTCCTTTGATACCTAAGGGAACTGATGGATGGGCAAAATTCATCTAACTATTTACACCAAGGGCTAATCTAGCGGAGCTATGCTTCTCAAGTTGATCTTGCTTTTTCGCCCCTTGGCTTAAAAAGAAAAACCACCCTATCAAGATAATTATTTACTATCAACCTCATAGCTTCGTTGTTTTATTGGCATTTATCACCAATTAAATATATCTATAACATCCTGCCCGGTATTTTCAATTATTCTGGCTTGCCCGTGCATCACGTCTTTGCCGTCAGCAGACATAATCTCCGCAGGGGGACGAGGTACAGACAATCCGGCTGCAAGTTCAGGGCAGTGGATAACCAGGCGTTGTTCCTGTTCCCAGCGAGCCAGTTGAGCACTCAACTGCGCTTTTTCACTGCCGTTATAACGCACCCTGAAACCCATCAGGCAAGCGCTCACCAGTATTTTATTTCTCATCGATTTCCTGGAATGTCATTTAATGCCTGTTTTCGTATTGTAACGCCCGTTTGCCGTTTTTTCCCCTTTCATCCTGTTCTTACCCGCTTTTTCCGTCTCTGCGATACACTCTTACTAACGCTAAAAAAGGGAGCAGCGCGGATGGCAACCTATCCAGACAGTTTATTGATTCTCAACGGCAAAAGTGCAGGCAACGATCTGTTGCGCCAGGCAATTACGGATCTGCGAGAAGAGGGTGCGCGTATACACGTGCGCGTAACGTGGGAAAAAGGCGACGCAGCACGCTATATCGATGAAAGCATCAGGCTGGGCGTCGACACCATTATTTCAGGCGGTGGTGATGGCACCATTAATGAAATTGCTGGCGCGCTAATCGACCTCCCCTCTTCCAGCCGCCCGGTGATGGGCATATTGCCGCTCGGCACCGCCAATGATTTCGCCACCAGCGCCGGGCTTCCGGAGGAGCTGGGGAAAGCGCTTCAACTGGCAATCCTGGGTAAAGCCACCGCTGTGGATATTGCTCAGGTGAATGACAAAACGTGTTTTATCAACATGGCAACCGGCGGCTTTGGCACGCGCATTACCAGCGAAACCCCTGAAAAACTGAAAGCGGCATTGGGTGGCGTCTCTTACCTGATCCACGGTCTGATGCGCATGGACACCCTGAAGCCTGACCGCTGCGAAATTCGCGGCGAAGGGTTTCAGTGGCAGGGCGATGCGCTGGTGATTGGTATCGGCAATGGCCGTCAGGCAGGCGGCGGGCAGCAGCTATGCCCGGAGGCGCTGATCAATGACGGGCAATTGCAGCTACGCATTTTCACCGGAGATGGCCTGCTGCCAGCGCTGTTTACCACGCTGACGCAGCCAGAACAGAGCCCGAATATCATTGACGGGAAATCCGCGTGGTTTGAAGTCAATGCTCCGCACGGGATGACGTTTAATCTCGACGGAGAACCGTTGAGTGGGACGCAGTTCCGCATTGAGGTTATCCCAGGCGCGCTACAGTGCCGGTTGCCACCGGACTGCCCGCTTCTGCGCTGAGCATTTTGCCGGGTGGCGGCTACGCCTTACCCGGCCTGTATCACAAATCCGTTACGCGATCGTCACTTTACTATCCAGATACACATCCTGAACCGCATTGATCAGCTTCACGCCGTCGGCCATCGTTTTCTTAAACGCCTTACGGCCGAGGATCAGCCCCATGCCGCCCGCACGTTTGTTGATCACCGCGGTACGTACCGCATCGGACAGGTCAGTGTCACCGCCTGCCGCACCACCGGAGTTGATCAGCCCTGCACGGCCCATATAGCAGTTCGCCAGTTGGTAACGCACCAGATCGATTGGGTTATCGCTGGTCAGCTTGCTGTAAACACGGTCGTCGGTGTAACCGAAGTTCACCGCCTTATAACCGCCGTTATTTTCAGCCATTTTCTGCTTCACAATATCCGCGCCAATCGTCGCCGCCAGATGGTTCGCCTGGCCGGTCAGATCGGCGGAGACGTGGTAATCCACGCCGTCTTTTTTGAATGCATTGTTACGCAGATACGCCCACAGCACGGTCACCATACCCAGCTCATGCGCACGCTCGAAAGCAGCAGAAATTTCTTCTATTTGACGACGCGACTGTTCAGAACCGAAATAGATGGTCGCCCCTACCGCCACCGCGCCCATGTTGAACGCCTGCTCGACGCTGGCGTACAGCGTCTGGTCGTATTCGGTTGGGTAGCTGAGGGTTTCGTTGTGGTTCAGTTTGACGAGGAACGGAATGCGATGGGCATAGCGGCGCGACACGGAGGCCAGCACGCCGTAGGTTGACGCCACACAGTTACAGCCCGCTTCAATCGCCAGCTCGACGATGTTTTTCGGATCAAAGTACAGCGGGTTGGCGGCAAAGGACGCACCCGCAGAGTGCTCAACGCCCTGGTCAACCGGCAGAATAGAGAGATACCCGGTGCCGCCCAGACGCCCGGTATTGTAAAGCGTCTGCATATTTCGCAGCACGGCAGGCGGACGGTTATTATCCACCATCACGCGGTCTACATAGTCGTGGCCAGGCAGGTAGAGCTGGTCGGCTGGAATGGTCATACAACGATGCTGTAAAAGGCTGTCGGCGTCTTTGCCAAGCAACTGCGCAATATCAGTCATAGCGATGCTCCCGTAAGTCCGACGTTAAGTCGGAGCGTGTAATCCAAACCCACATTTTTGCGGGCAGACTAAGCCTGGTACCGACTTAACAGATTTTCCACCATCTGCAACTTTTTTAAGCACAATCTGCTGGCTCGTTTCGTGTACAACAATTTTGTTACACTGATCATATATTCGCCTCAAAGGTATTTAAAAGGTATTATTGAATGGTATGTTAAAGGCGTACCCTCTCTGACATGCAGGATTAAACAATGAAAACGAAAGTCCAACTGTCGTTCATGATGTTTGTTGAATGGTTTATCTGGGGCGCGTGGTTTGTGCCGCTGTGGCTCTGGCTGAGCAAAAGCGGTTTTACCGCCGGGGAGATTGGATGGTCTTATGCCTGTACCGCCATTGCCGCCATTCTCTCGCCAATCCTGGTCGGCTCGCTGACGGACCGCTTCTTTGCTGCCCAGAAAGTGCTGGCGATACTGATGTTCGCCGGTGCCGTGCTGATGTACTTCGCCGCCCAGCAAACCCAGTTCAGTACCTTCTTCCCGCTGCTGCTGGCCTACTCCCTGACCTATATGCCGACCATCGCGCTGACCAACAGCATCGCCTTCGCCAACGTGGATGATGTGGAGGCCGATTTCCCGCGCATCCGCGTGATGGGTACCATCGGCTGGATCGCCTCCGGCCTGGCATGTGGGTTCCTGCCGCAGATGATGGGCTATAGCGATATCTCGGATACCAATATCCCACTGCTGCTGACCGCCGCCAGCTCAGCCCTGCTCGGCGTATTCGCCCTGTTCCTGCCGAATACGCCGCCGAAGAGCACCGGCAAGCTGGACTTCAAAGTCATGCTGGGGCTGGATGCGCTGATCCTGCTGCGCGACAGAAACTTCCTGGTGTTCTTCTTCTGCTCGTTCCTGTTCGCGATGCCGCTGGCGTTCTATTACATCTTCGCCAACGGCTATCTCACCGAAGTGGGGATGAAAAATGCCACCGGCTGGATGACCCTCGGCCAGTTCTCCGAAATCTTCTTTATGCTGGCGCTGCCGTTCTTCACCAAACGCTTTGGTATTAAGAAGGTCTTACTGCTTGGTCTTATCACCGCGGCAATCCGCTATGGCTTCTTTGTTTACGGCGGTGCAGACCAATACTTCACCTACGCCCTGCTGTTCCTCGGCATTCTGCTGCACGGCGTGAGCTACGACTTCTATTACGTGACCGCGTACATCTACGTGGACAAAAAAGCGCCTGCGCACATGCGTACCGCCGCGCAAGGCTTGATTACGCTGTGCTGTCAGGGCTTTGGTAGCCTGCTGGGATACCGCCTGGGCGGCGTGATGATGGAAAAAATGTTCGCTTACAAAGAGCCGGTGAATGGGCTGACCTTCAACTGGGCCGGAATGTGGACATTTGGCGGGATCATGATTGCCGTGATCGCCGTACTGTTTATGCTGTTTTTCCGCGAATCGGATAAAGAGATCACCGCAATTGAGGTGGTTGATGGCGATACCGCGCTGACACAAGGGGAAGTTAAATGAAACAAGAACGTATTCTCGGTGCGCTTTACGGGCAGGCCTTAGGGGATGCGATGGGCATGCCGTCGGAACTGTGGCCGAGAAAACGCGTGAAAGCACACTTCGGCTGGATCGACCGCTTCCTGCCCGGTCCGGCAGAGAATAACGCGGCCTGCTATTTCAATCAGGCAGAGTTCACCGACGATACTTCAATGGCGCTGTGCCTGGCCGATGCGATTATCGAGTGCGACGGACAAATTAACGCGGATGTTATCGGCAAACATATTCTGCGCTGGGCGCTCGATTTCGATGCGTTTAATAAGAACGTGCTCGGTCCGACGTCGAAAATTGCCCTCAACGCTATTCGTGACGGCAAGCCGGTGAGCGAGCTGGAGAACAACGGCGTGACCAACGGTGCGGCGATGCGTGCCTCCCCGTTAGGCTGTCTGCTGCCCGCCACTCGTCTGGAGCACTTTGTTGAGCAGGTGGCGCTGGCCTCCAGCCCGACGCATAAATCTGACCTTGCGATTGCCGGTGCGGTCGTGATTGCCTGGGCGATATCGCGCGCCATCGACGGAGAAAGCTGGCAGAACATCGTGGATGCCCTGCCGGGTATCGCCCGCTATGCGCAGGAGGCGAAAACCACCACCTTCAGCGCATCGCTGGCGGCACGCATTGAACTGGCGCTCAAAACCGTGCGGGAAGCCAACGGCATTGAATCGGCCAGCGAGCAGGTGTACCAGCTTGTTGGGGCGGGAACCAGCACCATCGAATCCGTTCCGGCGGCCATTGCGATGGTTGAACTGGCAGGCACCAACCCGAACCGCTGCGCAATATTGTGCGCTAACCTCGGCGGTGATACGGACACCATCGGCACGATGGCGACGGCGATCTGCGGCGCGCTGCACGGTGTGCAGGCCGTTGACCCGGCGCTTAAGGCGGAACTTGACGCCGTTAACTCGCTCGATTTTGGTCATTATTGCGAGAAACTGCTGCACTATCGGGAGCAACGGGAGGGCGTATGAGTTATTTTGCCGAACGCCTTGCAACATTACACGCCACACGCCCGGTGACGGTGCTGGGCGCGGCGGTGATTGACGTCATCGCCGACGCTTATGCCCTGCCGTGGCGCGGCTGTGATATCGAGCTAAAACAGCAGGGTGTGAATATCGGCGGCTGCGCGCTCAATATCGCCATCGCCCTGAAACGGCTCGGGATTGCGGCACAAAACGCCCTGCCCGTCGGCCACGGCGTGTGGGCGGATATTATCCGTAACGCAATGGCGAAGCAGGGTCTGCACAGCGCCGCGGAAGCCCAAACGGGCGGTAACGGCTGGGGGCTGGCGCCCGGAGAGCCCGGAGGGGCGCGCCCCCTTTATGCGTTCCGCTGGG
>OJJJ01000795.1_pt1 | contig 11466 bp, 10 predicted proteins | sample 1596311 | NCBI WGS metagenome assembly OJJJ01 (sample SAMEA4350140, study PRJEB24818) | metagenome | biome: human; feature: gut; material: faeces | place: Denmark | collected 2013-09 | reverse complement strand
GATACGTTGTTACCACCTTGTACAATCATAGTATCATAGCCTTTTGGAAATTCTTGAACAAAAGAATCGGCTTGGGCTAATTTACACACATGCTGTACTTCTTCATCTGTGGCATTTTCATTACCCCAGCGAATATTTTCATAAATAGTTCCTGAAAATAATACATTTTTCTGTAAAACCATAGATACTTGGTCGCGGAGAGCTTCTAAATCATATTCGCGCACATCAATTCCACCAACCTTTACAGAACCTTTTGTTACATCATAAAGACGAGGAATCAATTGTACTAAAGTAGATTTTGAACTACCAGTTCCGCCGATAATACCAATTGTTTGACCAGATTTAATATGAAGGTCTACTTGTTTTAAAGAAAGATTTCCACCTTCTCCAGCATAACTAAAGTCTACATTTTCGAAGTCAATGTCACCATTTGGAACTTCTTTGATAGCGTTTGGTTTATTTTGCATTTCTGGAACTTCATCAAGAACTTCTGTAATACGATCGGTAGATGCTTCTGCGATCATAATCATAACAAATACAAAAGTAACCATCATAAGAGACATAAGTATCTGTAATGCATAAACGATAACACTTGTTAATTGTCCAGATTCCATAGAACCAAAGACAATCGCTTTTCCACTGATTAAAACAATGCAAAGAATAACAATATACATAGTAAACTGCATAACAGGGGAGTTCCAAGCAACAATTTTCTCTGCTTTTGTAAAGAGACGATATACGACTTCTGAAATTTTATGGAATTTTTCAATTTCATGATCTTCTCGTACATAAGCTTTTACAACACGAGATGCATTTACATTTTCTTGAACAGTATTGTTTAAAATATCATATTCATCAAATACTTTAATAAAATGAGGGTGTGCTTTCTTAGCGATAAAAATAAGAAGTCCCCCAAGAATTGGAATAGTAATTAAGAATAAAAGAGCGATTTGTTTATTAAGCTGTACCGTCATAATCATGGATAAGATGATCATAAATGGTGCTCTTGCTAAAAGACGAATACTCATCATATAAGCCATTTGAACGTTTGTAATATCTGTTGTCATTCTCGTTACAAGGCTTGATGTTGAGAAATTATCGATATTTTTAAAAGAAAAGTCTTGCACTTTATAAAAAATATCATGACGCAAGTTTTTGGCATATCCTGCTCCAGCAGTAGCGGCATAATTACCAGCTTTTACACCAAAAAACAGAGCGAGCATTGCTAATACAACAAGAGAGAGACCAACTTTAATAATATAGTTTAAGTCTTGATTCATAATACCAATATCGATAATTTTTGACATTTGAAATGGAATTAAAACTTCCATAAAAACTTCTAAAATAACGAAAATTGGTGCGAGAATCGACTCTTTTTTGTATTCTCGAATGGATTTGAAAAGTTTTCGATTCATAATGTTCCTCCTATTTTTCTTCTTGTTCTTCTGTAAGGTTTGTGAGGATTTGTTTTAGAACGGCTCTGCATAATGTTAAATCCTCTTCCTTAATCCCATGTGTCATTTTTTTCTCTCGTTGAAAGATGTTTTCCAAAATTTTTTCTCGCAGTGCCTCAGCCTTCTTTGTAGGAATAATTCGTTTTAATCGGGCATCTTTAGCAACGCTTTCTCGGTAAATAAAACCATTTTTTTCCATAAGTTGCAGAATACCAGTTGTTGTGGAACGGCGAATTTGAAATTCTTCTTCCACATCTTTTTGGTAAAGATCTCGATGCATTGTTTCAAGAAGAATAAATTTTAAAATATGTTTTTGCATAGGAGTAAGGCCGATATCCTCATCTGAAATTAAATTTTGCTGTTTCAATTTCCGAGAAATGAAATGAACGAGCCTTCCAAAAGGGATTTCTTTTTCCTCCTTAGATTCTTCCAACACGATAACACCTCCTTCTGGCTTGCGAATGTGGGAAACTTGTGAAGTTTGTTTCCCAATGTTAACGATGAAAAATTGGAAAATTCCACATTAGTAAACGATGAGAAGCATGCTTTGTGAACTTCTCATATTGGCAGATAGTCCCCATATGTGAGAATAAATGCTCTGTATGGTTCATTATCTTTGCGTAAATAAAAATGTTAGGTTGCTAACTATTAGATTCTAAAGATAAATTTTTTATTTGTCAATAGAAAATATAAAAAAATGTAAAACATAAAAAATGATTCAGGAAAAATAAGATTGATACAAAAAAGGGATGAAGAAGAGTCAAGAGAAAGGTGCCCCTAGTTGGGACACCCTTTTCTATGCAGAGGGAAAAAGAAAGAATATAATGATGACAATGAAGAAGAGCGAGGAGGGATATTTGTTGAAGAAATATAAAGTAGCTATTTGTGATGAGGAAGTGGATTTTGCGTTTTCTCTTATGAACTATATGAATGGGGAAAAAGAATATCCGTGTTCAGGAGTCGCATTTACCAATGAGGAACATCTTTTCAATTATATCAAAGAACAAAAAGTGGATCTTATTTTATTGGGAGAACAGATGGAAGTAGAACTAGAAGACGATACAAAGATTCTTTGGTTGACGGAAGAAGCATTAAAGATTCAAACGGGAAGTGTGTATAAGTATCAGTCAGGGGAAACGTTATTAAAAAATATTTTAGATGCCGTAAAAGAAGGAGGAAGGGAGAAGCGATTTTCCGTAGGTAAGCAAAAGGACTGTCTCATTTATGGTGTATATTCTCCAATTGGACGATGTGGAAAAACTAATTTAGCTAGAGGCATTTGTGCCAATTATATGGGAAGAAGCCTTTATATTGGGTTCGAAGAGTATGGTAGTTTTGAAGATGAGACAGGTATTAGTCAAGAACTATTATATTATATAAAAAATAAAGATGAAGGGTTTCATGTTCGATTAAAGCAATTTTCCATTCAAGAAGGACAAAGCTATTTAGTACCTTCTCCTCGGTGTTATTTGGATTTAAGAATGTTAGAACGAGAAGATATTGAATGGCTATTAGAACAGTTAAAGGAAGAAGGAACTTACGAGAGGATCGTATTTGATATTGGTACCGGTAGCTTATTTGATTTTAGTATCTTTTCACTATTCGATCGGATTTTTATTCCTACACTAGAAGGGGAGACTGCTAATCGGAAGAAGGAAAACTTTTTAAAATTTATAAGAGAACAAGAGGAGTATGCGTGGGAAAGGAAGCTATATTTTTTACAAGTGCCTAATACAAACTATAACAGTTTAAAGATGGAGGAATATGTGTCAGAACTTTTTAGAGAAGAAAAAGCAGTTTTTTGAGATTCAAGAACAGCTGAAAAAAGAAGTGGTAACGATTTTAAACTTAACACAAGAGGTACAAGATGAACAAGTTTATGCGGTAATTGATGAAGTGATTATAACGATGAGCAAAAAAAGATATTTGTCATTAAAACAAATGCAACGATTGAGAAAGAACTTATTTAATTCCATAAGAAGATTTGATGTTTTGCAAGAGTTGTTAGATGAAGAAGATGTGACAGAAATTATGATCAATGGATATAAAGATATCTTTATAGAACAAGGGGGGAAAATTACAAAATGGACAGAAGGATTTTCTAGTAAAGAAAAGTTCCATGATGTGATTCAACAGATTGTTTCTGGAGCGAATCGAACGGTCAATGAAGCCTCCCCTATTGTGGATGCACGCCTTCCCGATGGTTCGAGGGTTCACGTTGTATTAGAACCAATCGCCCTTGATGGTTCAGCAGTAACCATTCGTAAATTTTCAAAGGAAGTTATGGGAATGGAGCGATTAATACAATTTGGTGCTTTAGATTCTGTTATGGCAAATGTTTTAAAGCTATTTGTAAGAAGTGGAATGAACATATTTATTAGTGGAGGAACAGGCTCTGGAAAGACTACATTTTTAAACGCTTTATCTTCTTATATTGAAGAGGAAAAGAGAGTGATTACCATTGAAGATTCTGCGGAACTTCATTTAATGAGTTTACCTAATTTAGTTCGATTAGAAAGTAGAAATGCCAATTTAGAAGGTGGTAGAGCCATTACTATTCGGAATCTTTTAAAAGCAAGTCTTAGAATGCGACCTGATTTTATTGTAATTGGAGAAATAAGAGGAGAAGAAGCATTGGATTTATTACAGGCATTAAATACTGGGCACAGTGGTTTTTCCACAGGACACGCTAATAGTTCGAAAGATATGTTAAGTCGAATTGAAACTATGGTTTTAATGGGAATGGAGATGCCGTTATTAGCAATCCGTGGGCAAATTGCCTCTGCTATTGATATTATTGTCCATTTAGGTAGGTTGCGAGATCGCTCCAGAAAAGTTTTAGAAGTTTCAGAAGTGCTTTCGGTAGAGGAAGGAGAGATTCAGATGAATCCCCTATTTCAATTTGAAGAAATTGAGGAGATAAAGGGAGAGGTTAAAGGGCGGTGGAGACAAGTAGGTGAGTTATATAAGAGAGATAAGTTGATGTTATCAGGATATGAACGTGAATACGAAGCATTTTGTAACAGTGAGGATGTTAAGGATTGAGAAAAAGGTAAGAAAGAATACCAGTAAAAATAGGAGTAGGAAAGGTCGTTTCAATGATTTATGAGAGAAAAAAGAAAAAGAGGCTTTTTAAAAAAGAAGAGAGCAATCAAGAGATGGGAAATTATCGCCTGTTTAAAAGGAATAGGAATCGGGGTATTATTAGCGTTTTTAGTCTATGATTCTTTGCTAGGAGTTCTCCTTTTACTGCCGTATGCCCCTGTTTATTATAAAAGAGAAAAAAAGAAGCAGGAAAAAAAGAGAATGGAAGCATTAAAAATGGAGTTTTCACAAGTGATCAAACTGATTACAAGAGGATTAGAACTTGGACATTCTTTGGAACATTGCATGAAGGAGGCTAAAGATGAGTACGGGGTTATTGTAGAAGAAAAGCAAACGCCGATGACAAAATATCTTCAATCCTTTACAAAGAAGTTGGAGATGAATGTATCTATTCAAGAAGTGTTACAAGAGTTTGCAAAAGAAAGCAGGTTAGAAGAAGCATATCATTTTGCTGATGTAGTGGCAATTGCAAGACAAAGTGGAGGGAATTTACCCGAAATTTTAAGAAATACATCAAAAGTGATGTTAGAAAAAGAGCAAGTACAAGAAGAGATTATTACGATGATGAGTGCAAAACAAATGGAACAAAAGATTATGACTTGTATGCCGGTTGGAATTTTATTTTATATGAGAGTGACATCAGGAGATTATATGAAGCCATTATATGGAAATCTAATGGGAGTTGTTGTTGCTACCATTGGAGTGATGTTAATGGGTATAGCCATTTGGTGGGCAGAGAAAATCGTGAATATTTCTATTTAATGCTGATTTCTATCATTTACACGAAGTCAATGAGTTAGAAACTATGCTTTTAAAGTTTATGACGACTGATTTCCAATTAGAGAACTTGTGAAATGTATTTCTCATCGTTAGAAAAGGGAAAAGGAGGGGAGTCCATGATAGAAATTTTATTTCTTCTCCTTATGATAAGTGTGTTTTATCATAGTCGACAAGGAAATAAAGTTAACTGGAAAGAAAATAGTAATGAAAAAAACTTCCTGTTTTTTTTCTATCCAATGGCATTTTTTCTCTATACAAAGAGTCAATTTCTTTTTCACAAAAGGGATGAAAAATTAAAGGCACAAATTGGTCATCTTTCTTTTTTAGAAGGACAAGAAATAGAAAGAAAAGTAGTCTTATTCCGCTGTAAACAATTTAGTATTGGAATTGTAGCCGTATTTTTATGTTTGCTATGCTCCTTTGCTCTTTCTATGAAACAAGAGAGAGAAGAACAAAGTTTATGGATTACTAGAAATTCGGTAGGAAAAGGGGAGAAACAAGTCCCGATACAATTAGAAAAGGAAGGGGAAGGAGAGAAAACAGAATATGTATTAACGGTTGGAGAACAGCAGTATACAAGGGAGCAATGGGAACAACAGTTAGAAAAGGCAAAACGATATGTGGAGAAAACGATGTTAGGAGATAATCATTCATTTGATTGTGTTCAAAGTCCCCTTATTTTTCAAAAACGAATGCCAGATAGTGCTATTAAAATAACCTATACGCCAAAAGAACATAAATGGATTGAAGATACAGGAAATGTTCGGTTAGAGGGGGTAGGAGAGGAAGGCGTTATTACAGAAGTGATAGTGGGATTTCAGTATCAAGAGGAAAAAGTAGAAGTCAGTTATCCCATTCGATTATTGCCAAAGGAAAAGACCGAAGAAGAAAGGCAGTATGAAACAGCCATAGAGCAATTAAAGCAGGAAGAGCAAAAGAATCCTTATGAGGAGAAGGTGAAGTTGCCAGATAAAATTGGGGATTATCTACTACATCTATCTAAAAAAGATAACGGAAATAAGAAGGGAATTTTATTATTATTTCTATTTGCAGGTAGTTTTTACGTCATACGATTAGAGGAGGCGATGAAGGAGAAGGAAAAGGAGAGAATGGAACAGCTATTAAAGGATTATCCAGAGTTTATCCATCAATTAGTGTTGTTATTAGGAGCTGGGATGACATTAAAAGGAGTGTTTATAAAAATAGCAAAAAACTATGAACAGAGAAAAAATGTAGAAAGCACACCCATTCGTTATTTATATGAAGAAGTGCTATTGGCTGTTTATGAATTTCAAGCGGGAATTTCAGAAGAAGCCGTTTATCGAAATTTTGGAATGCGAGTTGGAATCCCTATTTATAAAAAAGTTGTGGAATTGTTAATCCAAAATTTAAAAAAAGGAACAGGGGATCTACTCTTTATGCTACAGAGGGAAGAAAATGCCGCATTAGAAATGCGAAAGGAGCAAGCAAAGCGTTTAGGGGAAGAAGCAGGAACAAAGATGTTATTGCCAATGATTGTGTTGATGGGAGTGGTATTGCTGTTTGTTTTATATCCTGCCATGATACAGTTTCAAATATAAAAGAGATAGGAGGAAAGCATGATGATAGGAAACATGATGGGACATATTATAAGAAAAACAAGACAAGGGATTCAATCTTTGTGGAGAGAAGAAGAAGGAATGGGAGTGGTAGAAGTCATTTTAATCATTATTGTATTAATTGGACTGGTTATTCTTTTTAGAGATAGTTTAAGAGAGTTAGTAGAGAGTCTATTTTCAACATTGACCGATGGGGCAGAAGATGTGTGGGTAGATTAAAAATAGTAAGAAAAGAAGAAAGAAGCGATAGGAGACATCAAGAAGGACAAGTAACGATATTTTTAACTCTATTACTTGTTGTGCTATTACCTGTCTTGTTCCTCACATTAGAAGTCATTCGGTATGAACAGGCTAAGGGAAGGATATCTCATATTATGGTTGGTGCAGTGGAACAAGTGATGGCAGATTATCAAGTAGAAATGGAGCAATGGTATCATATTTATACTCTGGATGAGAATTATTTAGGTAAGGGCAAGGAAGTTGCCTCCAATCGGGTGTGGGATTACTTAGAAGAAAATTTAGTAGCGGTTGATTGGCTAGGAAGAGTGAAAGGATTTTATAATTTTCAAGTGAAGGATGCCCAGATGATTCCAAAACAATACCTCTATGAAAACGAATGTGAGCACTTAAAAAAACAGATTCATGATTGGGCGGTCCATACAATGTTACCAAATCAAAAGAGGATAACAAGGAGCAATGAAAATATAAGAGCTCAAAAATCTCGTTCTGTTTCGAAGCCAGTAGAAGGAAATAAACTAGAGAATCCAAGGAATGATCAGGAGAGCCAAGCCATAATAGCCATGTTAGATCCAAGAAATCTTATTGATGAAATAAAGCGCTTAGGAATATTAACCGTTGCTTCTAATGATAGATTACCGTTATCAAAGGTAAAAATCCTAAGAGAGGATCTTCCTTCTCGGCAACTAGTGTGGACAAAAGAAGAGAATGGGGGATATTCTTCTATCATTCAAGACAAGGCAGAAGTAGAACTTTATATTTGGCAACATTTTCAGTCAGCTCTATCCATTGTGCGAGAGGAGGAAACGGCTTATTCCAATGAGATAGAATATTTAATTTCAGGAAAAGAAAGTGATTATGATTGTTTAGAAAAGGTGGCAAAACAACTGATACTTTTACGTCTGCCTATTAATATAGCAGCTATACATAAAGATGGTGTCAAGAAAAATGAAGTAAAAGCAACCGCTCTTTTGATTGCCACACTTTTATTACAACCAGAGGCTGTAGAGGGAATTCAAGAAGGAATTTTAGATGCATGGGCATATGGAGAGAGCATTGCAGATGTTAAATGTTTATTAGAAGGAGAGAAAGTTCCTATAAAGAAAAATTCTAATAATTGGAAACTATCCTTTTCACAACTTTTTCATATGAATACAATGGTGACAAAACAATCGGATAGTGGAATGGGATATGAAGAGTATTTAAAACTACTGCTCCTTAAAGTACCAGAGAAAAGATTATATTTTCGAATGCTCGATTTAATGCAATTGAATATTCAAAAAAAGTATCCAGAATTTCAAATAAAAGATTGCATGACACAATATCAAATAGATACTACTGTACAGCTTGATACACGTTTTTTTTCATTGCCAATGAAAAAGGGAAATGGTTATGAATTTATTATGAGTCGTACTGGAAGTTATCAATAAAAGAAAGGGGTGCTGAACTATGTCCTTTTATTGGGGGATACTGTCAATTAAAACATTTTTTCATATGAAACAGTTTCATATATATCTCAAAATAAGAAAAAAAAATATAGATACTCTCCAAGTACAAGGTCAGACAATAAAAAATCATTCCAATAAAAGGATATATTTCAGCATCTTACGCAAAAACTTTAGAAAAGAGGAAGGAAGTATGACAGTGGAAATGGCGATTGCGTTTCCACTTTTTTTATTTGGAATTGCTACTATGCTGCTGTTTGGTCAGATGATTTTGGTGGATCAAGAAGTGCAACGAGGGATGGTGGAAACGGCTCGAAAAATTGCTGTAGAAGCCTATCCAGAGAAAACGATTTTAGTAGCAAAAAGCTACTGGAAAAAGGAAGTGGATCTAAATGAAATTAACCATTCTTGTATTAAGAATGGCGTAAAAGGAGTGCATTTTTTAGGAAGTTATTATGATGAAACAAGTGGAGAAGTTATTTTAAAGAGTTGTTATACTTTACAAAATAAGATTCCATTTTTTTCTTTTTTATCTTATGAGTCTGGATATGAGATTCACCAAAAAGTATTTCGAGGATATCATCCAGAGCTAGAAGGAGAAGACGAGAATTGGGTGTATGTAACCGATACCCAGTCAGTTTATCATCGAACGAGAAATTGCAGTTATTTGCAATTAAAAATTCATCAAGTCATAAATGTCAGCGAGTACCTCAGCGGGAAAACAACGTATCAACCATGTGAGCTTTGTATGAAAAAAGGTGGAACTATGAATATACTTTATATTACCGAACAAGGGAAAAAGTACCATTGCAGTTTACGCTGTTCAGGTTTAAAGCGAACAGTGCATAGAAAAAAAGAAAGTGAAGTTGTAGGGTTGCCGTTATGTAGTAGATGTGGAAAAGAGGGGAAAGAACATGAAAGTAGTGGAAGGTAGTGTATGGATTCCGTTTATTTGCCTTATTTTTATGGCAATTCTTTTATTAACGTTTCAATATATGGAATGGGGAATTTTCCAGCAGGAATTGTTGATAGACTGTTCTAAGAGAGTATACGATGTGGATTTTAATGACAAAAAGGACATAAAAAAAGAAGAGATGGAAGAATTTCCAGGCAAAGTAAAGAAAAAAATCCATTTTTTAAAAAATGCTACTGGAAGCATAAGTGAAAGTGGGGATCATATAAAAGGAAGTAATTCGGCAGAATTTCACTTTCTAATGGGAAGAAAGAAAAGAGAGAAAACAATAGAGGTAAAGAATGAAAATCCAATAAAAAAGTTAAGGAGGAGGAAGAGGATTGAAGAAGGAATACAAAAGTAGAGGAGGGCATAACTATTTAGTGATTCCATTGGAAAAAGAGCATAAGATGGAACAGAATATGCTATTACATAATGAGATAAAGGGAATTTTACCATGTGAGATAAAAGAATTTGACGAGCAAAGAGTCATTGAATTTGAGATCGATGGAAGAAGTTCACTAGAGAGCTATTTTGAACAAAGACAATTGGATAGTGAAGATATCTTTTGGATTATCAATGGAGTATTGCTTTGTTTGCAGTCAGTATCCAAATTTTTATTGAGGACAGAGGGGGTTGTACTGGATAAGGAAACTATTTTTTTTCAAGAAAGAAAAAAATGTATTGAACTTTGCTATATCCCTGCATATGGAGAGGATACAATGAAACGACTAGAAGAATTAACAGAAGAGCTGATGAAAGTGTTTAATCATAAAGAAGAGGAAGGAGTTCATTTTTTATATGGGTTTTATCAATTGCTACAAGAGCCAAATATTTCATTGTTTATTTTAGAAGACTATCGAAAAAAGGAAGAAAAAAGGCGTCAAGGGTTAAAAGAGAAAGTAGTTATGGAAAAGAAATGGGCATTAGAAGAAACAAGCATTCCTAAAATTCAAGGAATGGAGGGAGAGAAAACGAATAAGAAGAGTTTTTATGAACTAGAAGAATTGCATCCAAAAGAAGTAGATGTAAAAGCAGCTTATCCAAAAGAAAATTATTACAATTTAAAAGTAAGAGAGAGCCAAGAGAACGATTATGAAAGGAAACAAAATGAGGGAAGGAACAAGAAGAGAAAGAGAGAAGAAAAACAAGAAAAGAGGGGATTTCAAACACAGGATAAGAAAGAAGAAAATAAAATTGAAAGTAAGGAATTGATTCATTGGGGAGTACAAATAGTGAGTACAGGAGTTGGTATTGTTTTCTTATTATTGAGTCTTTTATTTTTAGTAAGAGGACAATGGAAAAATGGAGTGATTGGATTAGCGTTTTTTCTTGTGGATTGTTATATGATTTTTGAAAGACAATGTGGATACAATAAGAAAAAAGAAAAAAGAGTGAGATTAGAGGAGGGAGAAATTCTAAACAAAAAAAGATTTTCTTTTCATGAGAGTAACAAACAAAGTAGAAGGAGACGAAAAAAAGTTTTAGAAGAAGAGCAGACGGTTTTACTTTCAAAAAAAGAAGAAATAAGAGAAAAAAGCAGTGAGAGAAAAGTGCCTTATTTAAAGGGAGTCAATTCCAATGCTCATCTTATTCCTATCTATCAAACGCCAATGGTACTTGGTAGTTTAGAGGAAGCCGTTGATGGGGTATTATTTGGAAAAGGAATTAGTCGAATCCATGCAATCATAGAAGCGGAAGGATTTCAGTATTATATTCGCGATCTAGATTCCACGAATGGCACCTATTGGAATGGAGAAAAGTTATCGCCACAAATTCCAAAAGAAATACAAGAGGGGGATAAGATTATCATTGGCGATCAAATTTATGAATTTCTTATGATGGAAAGTATTTAGAAAGTTGTTCATTTGTCTTCTCGTTTCATGGTATAATAA
>OJJJ01000794.1_pt1 | contig 11476 bp, 12 predicted proteins | sample 1596311 | NCBI WGS metagenome assembly OJJJ01 (sample SAMEA4350140, study PRJEB24818) | metagenome | biome: human; feature: gut; material: faeces | place: Denmark | collected 2013-09 | reverse complement strand
CATCTTAATCAACTAAACGAAGCTGGAGGGAGAGGAAAGTCCAGCGGCGATCTTGACACATACGTTAACGATGATCGGTAGCCGTGTTGCTCCGCTGTCTTATACGCATAACCCAAAATCCGATCGTTATTCTGTTGAGCTTGAAATCATTTCTGTTGATCTTAACATTGCGCATGAGGGCGGTCACCATTCTTTTCCGGCAATCGAAATATTGCAAACCTACATCGTAGATAAAAAAACCGATTCGCGTATTGCAGGCATAACAGGAAATAATTTCTCTTCCTATGTACGGGATTATGACTTCAGTGTTGTTCTGCCAGAACACAATAAGGGCCAATCCGGCTTCAGCATTCCGGACGATTTCGGTAAATTGCATGGCAACATCTTCAGGCATTTCATTCACTCCAGTGAATATAAAGAGAACTTTAAAAAAATGCCGGTGATCTGCCTGAGCGTTTCGAGTAAAGACATCTACCGTCGCACAGGAAACCTGCACCCTATACTGGGCATTGAGTATAAGCCAGAGGGCACATCGTTGACTGAGCAATACTTCGGTAAAATGGGGCTGCAGGTTCGTTATTTTATGCCTGAAAACAGTGCCGCGCCGTTTGCCTTTTATTTTACCGGCGACTTGCTGAGCGATTATACCAATCTTGAACTGATCGGCGCTATCAGCACGATGGAGACATTCCAGAAGATTTATCGTCCTGAAATTTATAATGCGAACTCGACAGCGGGTTATTATTATCAGCCAGATCTGAACCACCAGGATCACTCATTAACCAAAATTGTGTATGACCGGGAAGAACGCAGCCGGTTAGCCATTGAACAGGGTAAATTCACTGAAGAGTGCTTTATCAAACCTTATAAACATATTCTTGAGCAGTGGTCTAATAACTACCCGCTTTAATTCACTTATCCAAGGTCTTTTATTATGAAAACATTGCTCCCCACCTCAACGGCCGGCAGTTTACCGAAGCCGTCCTGGCTTGCTCAGCCAGAGACACTCTGGTCACCCTGGAAATTGCACGATGAAATATTAACTGAAGGCAAACAGGATGCTCTGCGTCTGTCCCTGGATGACCAGCTACGCGCGGGTATCGACATTGTCAGTGACGGCGAGCAAACCCGCCAGCACTTCGTGACAACATTCATCGAACACCTCAGCGGTGTTGATTTTGAAAACCGTCAGACCGTGCGAATTCGTAATCGCTATGATGCGAGTGTCCCCACCGTGGTTGACGCCGTGGCGCGTCAAAAACCCGTTTTCGTTGACGATGCAAAATATTTACGTCAGCTTACCCGGCAGCCGATAAAGTGGGCATTGCCGGGCCCAATGACGATGATCGATACGCTGTACGATGCCCATTATAAAAGCCGCGAAAAGCTGGCCTGGGAATTCGCCAAAATCCTTAACCAGGAAGCCAGAGAGTTAGAAGCGGCAGGCGTCGATATCATCCAGTTTGACGAACCCGCCTTTAATGTCTTTTTTGATGAGGTCAATGACTGGGGCATCGCCGCATTAGAAAGGGCCATTGAAGGACTTAAATGTGAAACCGCGGTACATATCTGCTATGGCTATGGCATTAAAGCCAATACCGACTGGAAAAAAACGCTGGGTTCAGAGTGGCGACAATATGAAGAGGCCTTCCCGAAGCTGCAAACCTCGAATATCGACATCATCTCACTGGAGTGCCATAACTCCCGCGTTCCCATGGATCTGCTTGAACTGATCCGCGGTAAAAAAGTGATGGTTGGAGCTATCGACGTCGCCACAAATAGCATTGAAACGCCAGAGGAAGTCGCGGATACATTGCGAAAAGCACTTCAGTTTGTCGATGCCGATAAGCTCTATCCTTCCACAAACTGCGGTATGGCACCGTTATCTCGTCAGGTTGCCAATGGCAAGCTCAACGCGCTAAGCGCAGGCGCTGACATTATCCGCAGGGAACTCTCGTCGCAATAACACGGCGATTTAAGTGCCGCACAAGGTTAATGCTGAGGCAGGTTATCAGTCCATGAACGGATAACCTTTCAGCATTACCTTAGTGCAACTTTATCATTTATCTACCAGGCTTATCCTTTTTGTTCATAAGGATGCCTCACGATGAGACGTATATTTTTAGCACTGTTTTCAAGCCCGGAATCGTTGCTACAGGTGATGAGCCAGCAGGAAATCATTGAAGCCGTGGAGGATGGTGACCGTATTATTATTGACCAGGACGGTAACGCCTCCGTTAACTATAAAAGCAACGACGTGCGACAAGACTTCCTGCGCCATGTTAACGCACTGAAGAGGGCGTAATATGGGAACGGCGATATTTATGGTGCTGATGGTGTGTGGTTACTGGTACACCAGCCGCGATCTCTCCACCCGCTTCAAAATCAAGCGTTCCTTCGGATGGGATGTTTATTTTCTCGTCGCGCTGTATGGCTGTATTTTCGTTCTGCAGGGCGTGCTCGCAACCGGCCTGCTCTGGCTACTGCTGCTCGCGCTTTCCGCTGCGGACAATACTTTCCATCTGACGTCTCAAAAGTATGCCGACTGGCAAATTGACTTTATGAACTGGAGTTTTCTGGGTATCCAGGCTCCGGTGGTCGTGATGCTGGCGTTCGCCATACTGTTTTGCCTCTACCGTTCTAACTGGGCTGGCAGCGCCAGGCTGGATGGTGAAGGCAGAAAAAAGCTGTATAAGCGCCTGGCACAGTCGAGCGGTATCGAACAACTGCTTTATCAGTGCATGGAGGAAGGTGAACTGGCGCAGGTAACGCTTAAGTCGAGGCGAATATATGTCGGCATGATCCATACCGCGACGCTGGAATATGAAAAGACAGCCAATATTGTGCTCATTCCGATGCTCAGTGGCTACCGTGACGGAAAAACCATGAACCTGTGCATTGAGCATAATTACAGTAAGTGGTACGCCGAACATGATATTACGCTTGATTCCGAGCCACAAAGTGCAATGGCCTTCAGAAAAGTGATTATGCTGGATCAAATCGAGAGTCTTTCACTGTTTGATCCGGCGAGTGCCAGCGCATTATCGATGGCGCAACGCGGGGAAAATCTGAAGCGCTAAATCTCAGCCCGACGAGAGCAACGATCTATTTGTTCGTTGCCAAATGAGTCGGTTCCTGAATTTATTCACATCATCATCTGGCAAGTACGGGCTTTTTAGAGTCGTTGTGTTGATTTAAAGAGAGTGCTGCAGTACGGGCAGACAAGTTGAGATCCTTTTTGGACACGGCTAAAACTATGTTCAGAATCTTTTGAGCAGTTCGGGCATGGGCATTTAACTAAGTGATTTCGACGAGCTTGTGTATTTTTACGTCCAGACATAGGCATCTCCTGATTTAAGGGACTGCCACCATACACGTTTCATGAGAATGTTGCTTGTATTTGTTACGCCATAACGTACAACAGGGCCAAAATACCCCCTGCCTTTTTCTTTCCGGCATCCGGTTGACGTTATGCGCCCGCTTACCTGCCCGTTCAGGAAGACTTCGGTTTTAAATTCTCACTAAACGTTGGCCGCTTACGCTCTGGCTCGATCTCTCGCAACGGCTCCACCTGGTGCATCGTTCGTTTACAACGCTCCACCAGCATCTGATACTCCCGCGTGCCCTGCTGCTTCCATGCCAGCTCCTGCTCGCTCAGCTCACGAATCGCTTTCGCCGGGCTGCCAATGATCAAATGGTTGGCCGGCATTTCCGCTTTCGCCTTAACAAACGCCGCCGCACCGACAATACTGTTTTCACCGATCACTGCGCCATCCATCACCACCGCGTTCATCCCCACCAGCGCATTACGGCGGATAATACACCCGTGCAGAATGGCGCTGTGACCAATGTGCCCGTCCTCTTCCACTACTGTATCCTGATCCGGAAAACCATGCATCACGCAGTTATCCTGGACGTTCGCCCCATCTTTCACCACGATACGGCCAAAATCACCGCGCAGGCTGGCGTTGGGGCCAATATAAACGCCTTTGCCCAGAATCACGTCGCCAATCAGTACCGCCGTCGGGTGAACATAGCTCTCTTCAGGCACCACCGGCGTCAGGCCGTCAATTTGATAAACAGGCATACCTTCTCCTTATGCGATATTCAGACCACCAAAACGCTGATAATAGAGCGTGCCGGGCGAAGGCAGTTCCCCGACAGAGGTTTCACCTTTTTCGCTGACAAACGCCAGCGCTCCCGGCGCAACGCGCTGGTAGATGTTGATACACAACTGCCGCGCGCTTTGCCCCGCCCAGTGCGCAGGGAGCAACTCCTCCGGCAGGAGCGGATCTTTCAGCACCACGCGGCGGTAAAAATGAATCAATAACAGCTGGATCTGGAAGCAGCGCGCCGGCGTAAGATCGTCCGGCGCGGCCTCTTTCAGTAATGGCAGTAGCGGACGGAATGAATCAATAAACGTTTCGTACAGGGTGTTTTGTTCGGTCAGTTGCCAGCACTCTTCAACCCGCGAGCGCAGCGCGGCGCGCGACAGCGCCAGCGGAGAATGCGCTTCGAAGAAGATGACATTTTCCGCCACGCCTGCATCGTGAAGCAGCGATTGCACATCCGCCAGATTCTGTGACGGCGAGGCCATCAGGCTCGGCGCTAATGTACCAAACCCTTGCCAGACTAGCTGTTTTTTAACGTCCGCGAGCGTGGTTTTATCCAGGCCTTCAGACAGCAGCAGCAGCCATTTTCCGTCCCACGCGGGCAGTTCCGCGCGGTAGATTTTACTCTCCGCACGACGGGTTAAACGCAGCCCTTTATCGCTCAGACGATAAAAGCTGCGCCGACCAATGCGGGAGACATCCAGCCAGCCTTCTTTGTTCAGGCGAAACAACGCAGTACGTACAAAACGTTCGCCAAATCCCATCCCTTCCAGCAGCGCCGCCAGGCTACCAAGCCAGATCTCGCCGCCGCGATGGGAAAGTGCATCACCGTATAAAGACGCGATGAGCGAGGTTCCACTGATGGGAACAGAGCTGACAGCATGCTGGATAAAGGCATCAAGTTTCATGTGATTCATTCTGTTGTATTTTTTGTCCTGGATGAATCATAGCATAGGAATCAGAGGTATACCCTCACCCCGGCGCACTCCCACGGGGTGAGGGGAAAATTCAACCGTTAGCCGCCACTTTTCGCAAATCAAACACCCGGCAGGCTTTCCCCTCGGAGCGCGGTATGCTGCCACAGTTGACGATCATCACGTCGGTAGAGATCCCGACCATTGATTTAATGCGATGGCGAAGCTGATGGCACACCTGGCAGCGCTGTTCGTGCGTCAGCGTTAAGCTGCTCTCTTTCAGCTCAACCTTCACAGAAAGCGAATCAAGATGTCCACGGCGATTCACTTCCAGCTGATAATGCGGGGACAGGTGTTCGAACTTGACGATCTCCTCTTCCAGCTGCGACGGGAAGACGTTCACGCCGCGAATGATCAACATATCGTCGCTGCGCCCGCTGATCCTGTCCATACGGCGCATGGTGCGCGCGGTTCCCGGCAGCAGACGCGTCAGGTCGCGGGTGCGATAACGGATCACCGGCAGCGCCTCTTTGGTCAGGGTGGTGAACAGCAGTTCGCCCTGCTCGCCGTCGCTCAGCACCGTGCCATCGTTCGGGTTAACGATTTCCGGGTAGAAATGATCTTCCCAGATGGTCGGGCCGTCGGCGGTTTCCAGACACTCCATCGCCACACCCGGCCCCATCACTTCGGACAGGCCATAGATATCCAGCGCCGTAATGCCTAAGCGTTTTTCGATCTCGCGGCGCATCGCCTGCGTCCACGGCTCTGCACCGAACACACCGACGCGCAGTGAACACTGGCTGGCATCGCCACCCATCTGGCGCTCCAGCTCCTCAATCAGGTTCAGGCAATAAGACGGCGTCACCATGATCATATCCGGCTGGAAATCGCGAATTAACTGCGCCTGTTTTTCGGTCTGGCCGCCGGACATCGGGATCACTGTTGCCCCTAAACGCTCTGCACCGTAGTGCGCACCCAGCCCGCCGGTAAACAGGCCGTAGCCATAAGCCACATGAATTTTATCTTTCGGGCTGCCGCCTGCAGCACGCAGGGAACGGGCAACGATATTGGCCCAGTTGTCGATGTCATTTTGCGTGTAACCCACCACGGTCGGTTTTCCGGTGGTGCCGGATGACGCGTGGATACGCACCACCTGCTCCATCGGTACGGCAAAGGTGTCGAACGGATAGTTATCGCGCAGATCCTGTTTAGTGGTGCACGGGAATTTTTGCAGGTCGGCAAGCTCTTTAAAATCGTCGGGGTGAACGCCCGCGGCATCAAACTTGCGTTTGTACATCGGGACATTGTTATAAGCGTGGTGCAGCGTCCACTTCAGGCGCGCGGTCTGCAGAGCCTGTAATTCATCAATGGACGCGGTTTCGATCGGATCTACCGTTGTTGTATTTGTCATTGCAGGGTACTCACATTGTTATTCGCTCAAACACGCTCAAGGATCATGGCAATGCCCTGACCCACACCGATGCACATCGTACACAGCGCATAGCGTCCGTTGCGTCGATGCAATTCATTGCTCGCGGCCAGCGCCAGCCTGGCACCGCTCATTCCCAGCGGATGGCCCAGCGCAATGGCCCCCCCGTTCGGATTGACGTGTGCGGCATCATCCGGCAAGCCCAGCTGGCGTAGCACACCCAGCGCCTGCGAAGCGAAGGCTTCGTTAAGCTCAATGACGTCCATATCAGTCATGCTGAGTCCGGCGCGCTCCAGCACTTTGCGGGTGGCGGGCACCGGGCCTAATCCCATCAGACGCGGTTCAACGCCTGCCGTCGCCATCGCCACGATACGCGTGCGCGGGACTAACCCTTGCGCACGCGCCATCTGCTCGCTGGCGATAATCAGCGCCGCTGCGCCGTCGTTCACGCCGGAGGCGTTCCCCGCCGTGACCACACCGTTCTGACGAAATGGCGTTTTCAGCGCGGCGAGTTGTTCCAGCGTGGTATCGGCGCGCGGATGCTCATCCACAGAAACCTCGCTGACGGCCCCTTTCTTACCCGTGATGCTCACCGGCACGATCTCCTGCGCCAGAATGCCGTTTTGCTGCGCCTGCGCGGTACGTTGCTGACTGCGCAACGCGAAGGCGTCCTGATCGGCTCGGCTGATATTTAACAATTCAGCTACATTCTCTGCCGTTTCTGGCATGCTGTCAGTTCCGAAGTGCCGATGCATGAGCGGATTCACAAATCGCCAGCCGATGGTGGTATCGAAAAGCTCCGCCTGACGCTGAAACGCGGTGGTAGCTTTGCCCATCACAAACGGCGCGCGGGACATCGACTCCACGCCGCCCGCGATCAGCAGGTCACCATCCCCCGCCTTGATAGCGCGTGCCGCAAAACCAATCGCATCGAGACCCGACCCACACAGACGGTTAATGGTGGTACCGGAAACCGTCTGCGGCAGTCCGGCCAGCAGCGCCGACATGCGTGCCACGTTGCGGTTGTCCTCCCCGGCCTGGTTAGCGCAGCCGAAGATCACATCATCAATGCGCTCCGCATCCAGCTGTGGGTAGCGCGCCAAAAGCGCACGCAGTGGCACCGCGCCAAGATCGTCTGCGCGCACTCCCGATAACGCCCCGCCATAACGACCGACCGGGGTACGAACACCATCACAAATAAATGCGTCACGCATCAGGCTCCTCCTGTCAGACTGCCGCCAGTGCGGTGAGATTTTCCGCGAAAGAGAGCGACGGTTTTCTGTTGTTGATTTTGAATTTCAATGTCGTACACGCCGGTCAGTTTGCCCTGGTGCTTCACCCGCGCAGTGGCGGTCAGCGTGTCACCGGCAAAGCCCGGACGCAGAAAATCAATCGCGCAGCCAGAGGCCACCGCCGCCAGACCCTGGCTGTTGCAGGCGTAGGCAAACGCGGTATCGGCCAGCGAGAACAGTTGTCCGCCGTGACAGGTTTTATGGCCGTTGAGCATCTGCGGGGTGATGGTCATGGTTACCACCGCATAGCCTTCGTCCATGTCGATAATGTCGATGCCGAGCGCCTGCGCACAGGCGTCCTGTTCATACATGGTGCGGGCGTTGTGCCAGGCGTTATGACTCATAGCTACTCTCCAGAAGCGCACGCTGGCGCAGCAGTGAACAGGGGCGATAACGTTCTTCGCCGTAGTGACGTTGCAGGTTTTCCAGCAGCGTTAACAGGCGTTGCCAGCCCAGGCGTTCGCCCCAGGCGATCGGACCGTTCGGGTAATTCACGCCGAGACGCATGGCGGTATCGATATCCTTCTCGCTGGCAACCCCTTTTTGCAGGGCGTCCAGCGCTTCGTTGGCAATCATCGCCAGCGTGCGCCAGACCAGCAGACCAGGGTAATCCGCTATCTGCACCACCCGTTTTCCCTGCTGTTGCAGGTAACAGATGGCTTTTTGCGTGGCCGCATCTGGATTACTGGACGCCACCGCGATAACGGCGACCTCACGCTCCATCCGATCCACCACCACAACCGGACGCTGATGACGCAGCGCCAGCGATTGTGCCGTCTCCCCCTGCGTTTCAATCAACAGCACGTCGTCAATTTCCGTGACACCGTCACTTATTCGTTCCACGTGGATCGGGCTAAAGCGCTTGCTGACCGTCTCTGACCATCCGACTTCAGGCTTATCGCCCTGCCAGTCGTAAACGCCTTTCCCGCTTTTTTTACCCATCCGCCCCGCCAGCACCAGCTCCTGTTGCACCAGCGACGGCAGAAAACGACGCTCCTGCCAGAAGGCATTAAACACGGAACAGGTCACCGCAAAATTAACGTCCTGACCAATCAGGTCCGTCAGCTCCAGCGGCCCCATCGGGAAGCCACCGCCTTCGCGCAGCGCAGCGTCAATCACTTCAGGTGTTGCCACCTGCTCCTCCAGCGCACGCCAGGCTTCGGAATAAAATGGTCGCGCCACGCGGTTGACGATAAAACCGGGCGTCGACTGGCAGCGCACCGGCTGTTTACCCCAGTTCATCGCCAGCTCGCACAGCGCGTCTGCCACTTCTGGCGACGTCGCCAGCCCGCTGACCACTTCCACCAGCTTCATTACCGGTGCCGGGTTGAAGAAATGCAGCCCGGCGACACGCTCAGGATGGTGAATGTCTGCCGCGATAGCAGTAACAGAAATAGATGAGGTGTTGCTGGTGAGCAGCGTCTGCGGCGGGCAGATAGCGGCCAGTTTCGCAAACAGCGCTTTTTTCACCTCAAGACGCTCAGAAGCAGCCTCAATGATCAGATCCGCTGCGGCCAGGGCCTGGATATCCGTTACCGGGAGCAAACGTGCAAGGATCTGTTCGCTGGCATCGGCAGACAATTTTCCGCGCGCCACACGCGACGTCAGGCGCTGGCGAATACCGTCAATGGCACGAGAAATCGCCTCTGCGGCGATGTCATAAACCAGCACCTGGTGCCCATGACTTGCGGCCACTTCAGCGATACCCGCCCCCATCGTGCCGCTGCCAATCACGGCGACAGTACCTATGTTCAGCATCTTATTTCCCCGTAAAGTTCGGCGCGCGCTTCGCGAGGAACGCGCTAACGCCCTCGCGGTAGTCGTCGCTGCGCCCGGCCAGGCGTTGGTAGTCGCGCTCCAGGTCAAGCTGGGCATCCAGGGTGTTGGTTTCAGCAGCATTGATCGCCTGTTTGATCAGCCCCAGTCCAAAGGTGGGCTGCGACGCAAAGTGCAGCGCCATCTGCTGTGCCGTAGCGGAAAGTTGCTCGTCATCCACCACCTGCCAGATCATCCCCCAGGCCTGTGCCTGCTCCGCGCTGAGTTTGTCACCGAGCAGCGCCAGCCCCATGGCGCGGGCGCGTCCGGCAACGCGCGGCAGCAGCCAGGTCCCGCCACAGTCCGGCACCAGGCCCAGTTTACTGAAGGCCATCACGAAGCTGGCTGAGCGGGCCGCAATCACCATGTCGCAGCCGAGCGCCAGCGTGGCACCGGCTCCGGCCGCCACGCCATTGACGGCACAAATCACCGGTTTCGGCAGTTTTGCCAGGCGACGCACCAGCGGGTTGTAGAAGGTTTCAACGGACATGCCCAGATCCGGTGCAGGACCATTCGGGTCTACGTTGCGGTCGTTAAGATCCTGCCCTGCGCAGAAGCCGCGCCCCGCGCCGGTGATCAGCAGGCAGCGGATAGTGTCATCGCACTCGGCCTGTTTCAGGCACTCAGCAAGCTGCTGGTGCATCACATCGTTAAAGCTGTTCAGACGGTCCGGACGGTTCAGCGTAAGGGTCATCACGCCTTGCTCTACATGACTCAGAATACATTCCACAGTTAGCGTCCTTTAAAGTCGGGGGTGCGTTTTTGTAAGAAGGCGTCGATGCCTTCCCGGCGATCGTCGGTCGCTGAGAGCAGCGTAAACAGTTGCCGCTCCTGAGCCAGCCCCGCCTGCAGCGGGACTTCCTGAGACTGACGCAGCGCCTGTTTCGCCACCTGAAGCGCCAGCGGAGAGTGACGCGCCATCAGTGCCGCCTGTTTCAGGGCATATTCCAGCGTCAGGGCGGGTGGGAAAACATCGCTGACCAGACCGGCGTTCTGCGCCTGCTGCGCGGTAATGCTTTCCCCCGTGAGGATCATTTTGCTGGCAAGGGATTTACCGACGCAGCGGATAAGACGCTGAGTGCCGCCTGCGCCCGACATAATGCCGAGGGTAATTTCCGGCAGGCCGAAACGGGCGTTATCCCCAGCAATCACCACGTCACACAAAAGCGCAAGTTCGCACCCGGCTCCCAGTGCGAAGCCGTTCACGGCGGCGATCAGCGGTTTGTTAAAGGCGTTGATCCGCGTCCACAGTTGAGGGCGAATGTCATTCAGGGTGGCGGGCAGATCTTTTTCCGCCATTTCGTTGAGATCTGCCCCGGCAGCAAAGCAGCGCTCGCTGCCGTGGATCACACAGACGGAGATTTCGCTATCCACTGCAGCGGCTTCCAGCGCGTCGGCAATCTGCAATAACAGCGCATTGTTGAGTGCATTACGTGCCGCCGGACGATTCAGCGTCAGTTGCAGCACGCGGCCATGACGGGTGACAATCAGTTCGCTCATGCCATCCCCTTCGCATCAAAATCAACCATCACGTCGGCGGTTAACGGCAGCGCCTGACAGCTCAGCACATACCCGGCGGCCAGTTCGTCCGGCTCCAGGCTGTAGTTGGTGGCCATGTCCACCTTGCCGCGCAGCACTTTGCATTTACAGGTGGCGCAGACGCCGCCTTTGCAGGCATACGGCAGATCCGCGCCCTGGCGAAGGGCTGCGTCAAGAATGCTTTCGTCATCCGCGGTCAGGGTGATTTCGCGGTCGCGTCCGTCCTGGCGCACGGTGACTTTCTGTCCTTCGGCCTGTACGCTCACCGCGCGTTTAACACCAGCACCCGGCGTGTTGAAGCGCTCAAGGTGAATCGCTTTTTCCGGCAAACCCAGTGCTTTCAGTGTCGCTTCCGCGTCATCCATCATCGCCGAC
>OJJJ01000791.1_pt1 | contig 11556 bp, 10 predicted proteins | sample 1596311 | NCBI WGS metagenome assembly OJJJ01 (sample SAMEA4350140, study PRJEB24818) | metagenome | biome: human; feature: gut; material: faeces | place: Denmark | collected 2013-09 | reverse complement strand
CGGGCCGGGTTTATTTTCTGCCAATATGCTCGATCGTATTTATCAAGAAGAAAATACTTCCAGCTATCATCCAATTGTTCAAAAACCACAATTTCATGGCAGTTTTATTGAATCTATTCATTGGATGTTAAATTATGAAGGAGACTCATTTAGATTATTCCATATTAATTCATTCTATGATGTCTACACAACAGCCCAACGGCAACTATTGACATATATTGCAGGAATTTTAAATGATCACGCTATCGGCTTGACTCACATATCACTAACAAAATAATGTTAGTGATATTTTTAATTTAAACTGTATTATCTATTGTAATACAGTTATCTCTGTGCTATTATCTAACTGTACTATAAACAATGATACAGTTAGGAGAAATATATGAATATATTAAGTGTAAAAAATTTGTCTAAAATATATGGAGATGAAAATAACCATGTCATTGCCCTTGATAATGTCTCTTTTGATGTTGAAATAGGTGAATTCATCGCTATTATTGGTGCTAGTGGCAGTGGAAAAAGTACCCTATTGCATCAAATCGGTGGTGTTGATCATCCAAGCAGCGGTAAAGTAATTATTAATAATACTGATATTTATACACTCAACGAAAATGATTTAGCTATTTTTAGGCGTAATGAGATTGGCTTAATTTATCAGTTTTATAATTTGATTCCCGTTTTAAATGTTAAAGAAAACATAACCCTTCCCTTGCAGTTAGCACACCAAAAAGTTGATCAGAAACGATTTAATACCCTTATCGAACAACTTGGCTTAAGCAATCGTCTCAATCATTTGCCCAATCAACTATCCGGCGGTCAACAACAAAGAGTTTCAATCGCTCGGGCTTTAATTAATCAACCTTCATTAGTTCTTGCTGACGAGCCAACCGGCAATCTAGATAGTAAAAACAGTGATGAAATCATACGTCTTTTAAAAGAAGCAAATGAAAAATATCATCAAACAATCATTATTATTACACATGATAATAATATCGCTAAACTTGCCAACCGAGTAATCACTATCAAAGATGGCAAAATAATCAGTGATTTAAAGCGAGGTGGCTAAGATGCATATTATTAATAAACTTACTCTAAAACAATTATTAGCCAACAAAAAAAGAACCGTTGTAACCATTGTCGGAATCATCATATCAGTCGCAATGTTTACCGCAGTAACTACATTCGTAACCTCATTTATGGAAATGATGCGCCTTGAGGTATCTAGTTATGATGGAAGCTGGCATGTTGCTTATGATAACCTCACCTCACAACAGATCGACAGCTTAAAAAATGATGATGCATATCAAAATAGTGTCTTGTTCCAAAAAATTGATACTTTATTAATTGATGAAAACAATCCTATTTTCATTGAACTAAATCAATTAGACAATTACTCTAAAGAAATAAAACTACTGAAAGGAAACTATCCAGCAAATAGTAATGAAATCATTATTTCAAAGTATTATCAAACTCAAAATGGTGTAAAGGTCGGTGACGAAATTACTGTTAAAACTGGAGCAACACAAATTTCTGATAAATTTATTGAAACCGAACAACTAGAATCTACTGCTGCCCTACCAGTCAAAACATTTAAAGTTGTCGGTATTTATCAATCTACTTATCTCGATCAAGCATCGTATTATAATTCCTTTTATACCGCTAACAGCAGTAGCATTATAAGCAGCAAAATGTATTTAACCCTTGATCATGTCGACAATGATATTTTTGATAACGGCTCAAATACCGCACAATCATTAGGAATAAACAGTGGAGATATTAGTTATCATCAAAATCTTCTTTATTATTACGGAATCAGTAATAATGATGGTTTTAACCAAGCAATGATGACAGCCGTTGGCATTGTTGTTGTCATTATCATGATTGGTTCTGTTGGTTTGATTTATAATGCTTTTGCAATTTCCTTAAATGAACGCAGTCGTTATCTTGGAACTTTATCAAGTATCGGAGCAACAAAACGACAAAAAAAACAATCTGTTTATTTTGAAGGCTTAGTAGTTGGCATTATTGCTATTATATTAGGTGTGATAGCAGGAGTTGGAGGAATGGCTGTTACCTTTAAAGTCATCAATCCAATCTTAGCTAATCTTGGACAAGAAATCGGATTTCCTTTAGCAATTTCATTTAAAGGTATCTTGACAGCTGTTATTTGCGCAATTATCACAATTTTTATCTCCAGTATTATCCCAGCTTATCACGCTAGTAAGATTTCGCCGATTGCAGCAATCACTAATCAACAAGATACTAAAATCAAGGTGCGAAATATTAAAACAAGTTTCCTTACTCGCCGAATATTTGGCTTTGAAGGTGATTTAGCGATGAAAAATATTAAGCGTAATAAAAACCGTTATCGAATCACCCTATTTTCATTAATCATTAGTTCTATCCTCTTTTTAACCGCTTCTGGATTTACTTATTATCTTAAAGAATCATATGATATGACTTCAATCAATATCAACTATGATGGCTATATTAATATCAATTCACAAAATCAAGAACTGATTAACGAATTAGCCCATCTAAAAAATACGACTCAAATTGCTGTTGCTAAAGAAACATCATTAAATTTAGAAACTAGTTTAGATAATATTAATCCTGAATTATTATCATTTCTAACAGAAAATGAACAAAACTATGGAAATACTTATTTCCTTGATCTTAATTTAGTTACTTATAATCAAGAATATTTAGATAGTATCCCTAATTTAAATAAAGAACTTCAAAATCAAATTCTAATCAACAAAGAAAATAATATTAAATTAAATCGGAAGTATAAGCAAACTGATATCTTAAAAGAAAATCTTGATCACTTAATCGGAACTACATTTAATAACAATGGTGATGAAATTGAAATTACTTTAAATAAAATTAAATATACTAATCAGTATTTACTTGGGCAAACTCCTCACGAAACTCACTACTCACTAAATCTTTTAGTCAGCAATGATACTTTTAACCAATTAATTAATCAGTATCAATTAAACTCAAATAATACTAATATTTATTATACGAGTAATAATAATGAAGCAGTTTTAAAAGAAATCAAAGAAATTACCGATAATTATCCTGAAGAATCACTATACAGCTTTAACCTAAGTGAAGATATCAAGCAGGCAAACCAGCTTATTTTAATCATTAACATCTTCACATATGGCTTTATCATTTTAATCGGTTTAATCAGTATCGCAAACATCATCAATACGATTTCTACTAGTATGGCATTAAGAACAAAAGAATTTTCAATGTTAAAATCTATCGGAATGACACCAAGAGCATTTAATAAGATGATTTATTTTGAAAGTCTATTCTATGGCATTAAAACTCTAATTTACAGTTTGCCTCTAGGCTTTATCATCATGTACTTTTTATATGAAAATCTAGCTGCAATATTTGAGCGGTCATTCAGTGTTCCAATCAATAGTTTTATCATTATAACTATTGCAATTTTTGTAATTGTTTTTACCACCCTTGCTTTCAGCAGTCAAAAAATTAAGAAATTAAATATCATTGACGGTTTAAAAAATGATAATAACTAATTAATTGTTAAAAGAACCTAGTTCAATTTTATGTTAGGTTCTTTTTCTTTTATCAGTTATTTTTTAAACAAAATAAAAATCCAAGATAAATATCCTGGACTAACTTACAAATGGTGACCTGTACGGGATTCGAACCCGTGAATGCATGCGTGAAAGGCATGTGAGTTAACCGTTTCTCCAACAGGCCATGGCGCTTGAAGTAGGACTCGAACCTACGACCGATCGGTTAACAGCCGATTGCTCTACCAACTGAGCTATTCAAGCAATGGAGCGGGTGATGGGAATCGAACCCACGTAGTCAGCTTGGAAGGCTGAAGTTCTACCATTGAACTACACCCGCATTGTCTTCTTAGCAGAGGTCCTAACGACTACTGCTTGTCTATAATAACATTAATAAAATATGATTGCAAGTAATTTTTAAAAAAATTCGCAATTTTTTTGTTTCTTTTCTTGTTTGCCTTTGTTAAGAAAAAAACCACCGATATGCTCACAGTTCATTGCATTTCGGTAGTTTCATTATTCGTATCATTCGTTCCTTCTTGATCAGAAGTATTTCCATTCGAAGTATTATCTTCAACTGGAGGTTCATCAGTATCAGCATCATCGCTTTGTTGATTATCCTTTTTTTAGTATCATTCTTATTTTCTTTTTGCTTAGTAGAATTATTTTCTTTCTTGGAATCATCTAACTGCTCTTGCAAATTATCAATCTGCTTTTGTTGATCTATGTAATATTCATAAGCAAAATAACCGCCAACACATGCTCCGGTAATAATAAGCAAGATCAATAATGATAAAATAAAAGTTGAAAACTTAGAACGTCCTTGTTTTTCCTTTTTCACTTTAGTTTTAGTCTTTGTTTTTCGCTTTGTTTTTGTTACTTTCTTTTTCTTAGTTTTTGGACGACGTTGCTTTTTATTTCCCGTCTCCTCCACCGCTTCATCTTGTTCTGGCTCATCTATATCTAACTCCTCTAAATCATCATCAAACTCAAATCTTTTTGTCACTTATATCACCTCACGTATAAATATTATACACTGATGTGAATTTAATATAAACTTTTATCATTTTCCTTTATTTTACATATTCTTCTAAACACACACCCAGCTCATTTATTTTTTTAGCGTGTTCTTTCCCAACATAACGATAATGCCATGGTTCATACCCTACCCCTGTAATACTATTTTTATTAGTCGGATAGCGCAAAACAAACCCATACTTCCAACTATTTTGGATTAGCCATTGTTGTTCAACTGTGTTTTCCTGGCTACGATCAAGGCGCTGATTTTTTGTTGAAACAATATCTACTGCTAAACCTAACTGATGTTCACTAGTTCCCGGTCTTGCCACCCAAAAAGCTGCTTTATCGCTAGCTTCCACCTTTGAATATCCCTGACTTAAATATTCACTTACTTTATTTTGATAAAGTTGTTCTTGCTTCTCATTTGTCCGATAGGAAGAACAAATCAATGGATTTAATCCCTCACTTTTAGCCGCTTGTAACATTGCTATTAAATCATCGTAAATTCGCCGATCGACTGATTGCCCATTATTCAATTGCACTAAATCAACTTTCCAATCTTTAGGTATCGTATTTTCAAAATTAACCAATGTTAATAATTCATCTTTAACCACACTATTAGCCGATTTATTTTGGTTAGTTTTAACCTTATTAGCAGCTATCAGCTGATTATTACTTTGATTAACTTGATCGTTAACTAAAATAAATAAACTCATAACCAACCCAATCATCAACAAAGTAACTACTAACACTTTCATTTTATTAATCTGTTTCACTTCACCTTACCCCTTTCAATAAAAAAACATCTCTTTTACACTTTCAAGTGTATAAAAGAGATGCATAGAAACATCACCAAAGAAGCATCAAAGTTGTATCAATAAATATCATTATAACTAGAAACACTTACTGAATCGGTGCGATTATCAATTATTCCGAATAAATACTTATAAGTTTCTTGTTCAGTCAAACCAAGATATGCTGTTCCAAAAGTATAAATCACTTCATAATTTCTTGCTATATATTTTTTATTATAATAATTATATTGATATATTAAGTGCGTATCAACATCTATAGTGGCATTAAAGATTCCTTCTTCATTCGTAAAATTCACCTGATAAACACTGACACTTTTACTAGAATCAATCACATTACTATAGCGTCTTAATGTATAATTATAACACACATAATTTCCGTCAAAATTAAAATCAGTTAAAATACCAAGATTCTTCAATATAACTAATTGCTCATTAATGATCGTTCGGATTCTCGTAATATTTTCATCACTCATATCTTGAACTTGTGTCGTAGTAATAATATTTTTTTCCTTATTTTCATAGTCACCAATCAACTCTAATTTTTCAGCGACCGTCAACTTACTTGTTTGAATTTCATTATTATCACTTTTTATTTTTTCGACCTGAAGATGCTCAATTAATTTATCATCTTGTATTTTAGAAACTGTTAACGGAACTAACGGAATGATGATCAACAAAATTATTGCAGCTGCAAATTTAATAATATTTTTACTATACCTCATCAACTTTCACTCCTTCTAAAACAACGGTTACAGTAGTTCCCTGTCCCAAAACACTTTCAAAATTAATTGATGCATGATGCAGTTCAATAATCTGTTCACATATCGCTAAACCTAACCCAGCCCCGCCAGCACTTCGTGAACGTGATTTATCAACCATGTAAAATGCTTCTTTAATTTTACTCAATTCCGTTGCTGCAATACCACAACCATTATCTTTGACAACAAACTGATACCCTGTTGCCAATCCCTTTCCTCTTAAATATACTTTACCGTTTTGTCCAACTGCTTTACGGGCATTATCAAGTAAATTTAAACACACTGTCTTCATTAAATCTGGTTCAATATACAATTTTCCAGGCTCAATTTCAATAATAAACTCAATTTGCTGCTCTTTCATCAATAAATCTACAGTATCTATAATTCCTTGAAAAAATGTCTCAGCTGTAACCCAATACATTTTAAAATCCTGTTTTTTCAAAACAATCAATTCAAGCAGTTTCATTGACATTGCCTCAAGACGTCTTCCTTCTTCAACAATCAAATTAGAATAGCCAATAACTTCTTCTTCATTCAAACGTTTCGAACGTAACATATCACCATAACCAATGATCGACGTCAGAGGTGTTTTTAATTCATGGGCAAAATTTCCGACAAATACTTCTTGACGTTCAACCGCTTCATGCAGTTCTTTCATCGTTGTACTCAAACGCTCAGTCATAGTATTAAAATCTTTTGTTAACTGACCGATCTCATCCTCACTGCTAACTACTACAGGAACAATCAAATGTCCATCAGCCACCCCTTTAGTAGCTTTAGACAGCTTTTTGATTGGGCTAACCAACCATCTAGTTACAGCAAAAATAACTGCTCCACTAGCTAATAATAATATAATCGTATAATAAAACAGTGTTCCAAATTGATTTTCACGATTTAAAAAAAGTTCAGAAATATCTCGCGCATTTTCAAAATACAACTTAGTCCCATTCAAAGAAAAGATTCGAAGAGATTGTAACTTATAATGCTCCTTATCTTTTTGAACAATATACCCCCGCTCATTTTGAGATATTTTATCAAACAATTTATGGTCATCATTAAAAGTATCATTTTGATATACTACATCTCCATTTTCCGCTCGAATACAAAACGAAACATTACCATTAAATGTCTCAACTGTCATATTAGAAACTAAGTTTTTAAGCAAATCAAGCCGTTCTTGAAAAGTTCCGCCTTTTATCGTAAGTTCCTCTAGATGTGGGAGCAATTCTAAAGTTAACGAATTAACTAAAATATCATTTTCTTGATAAACAGCCTCCACTTCGCGTTCGAAGGAATTATCGAAGCTCGTTTGAATCAGCATATAGCCTCCCACACTAAAACAGGTGAGCGTTATTGCCATGATACTAAAATACAGCTTCCAAAAAAAATTCATCAATCTCCCTCCAAACGATAACCAACTTTGTAAACTGGTACGATTTTATCTTCCAATCCAAGCTTTTTTCGCATTCGCTGTACATGAAGATCAACAGTTCGGCTATCTCCCATATAATAATCACCCCATACCGCTTCATAAATTCGATCACGGAAAAGAGCAATATTTTTATTTTGAATAAACAACAGTAGCAAATCATATTCTTTTACTGTTAGGTTGATTACTTGATCATTTTTCTTCACTACTCGTGAAAGTGTATCTACACTAATATCATAAACACTTAAAACTGTTGATGTTTTATGATAACGGCGCAGTACCGTTTCTACCCGAGCAACTAATTCAATAATCTCAAAAGGCTTAACAATATAATCCTCAGCTCCCAGTTTCAATCCCTTAACCCGATCTTTTACATCACCTTTAGCCGTTAAAAAAATCACTGGAATTTCTAAAGGACGAATATATTCCATTAATTCATAGCCATTAATTTCTGGTAACATAATATCTAGTAAAATTAAATCAAATTGATTATACTCAATTAATTCAATTGCTCCTTTCCCATCATAAGCACATTTGCAGCTATATCCAGCATCTGATAAGTTAATCTTAATTAGTCTACAAATTGCCTGTTCGTCTTCAACGATCAAAATTTTATTCATAGTATCACCTCTATTACTTTCATCGTACATCAAAATTGCATCTTATTAGCATCATTTCACAAAAAAACACACTTACTAAGTAAGTGTGTTAACTCCATTATGGAGCGGGTGATGGGAATCGAACCCACGTAGTCAGCTTGGAAGGCTGAAGTTCTACCATTGAACTACACCCGCATTTCATTTTCGTTACTTATATATATTAACATTATCTCTATATGATCTGCAACACTTTTTTATAAAAAATATCATTTTTTTATTCGCAACCAGCTTTGCAACCAATAGTTCCTTAAAAGCAAAGTAGAGTTTGTAGTCTCTACAAACTAAATTAGCTATATTGTAGATAGGAGGAAATAATATGAAAAAAATCTTAGAAGTTAAAAATATTAATAAAAGCTACCAGCATAACAAGGCTATCAATAACTTATCTTTCAACGTCTATGATGGTGAGATTCTTGGCTTATTAGGGCCTAATGGTGCTGGTAAAAGTACCACAATCAATATTCTATCAACACTTTTAACCAGTGATACTGGCACCATTAACATATTTAACTTGCCCTTAACATCTCACTCTAATAAAATAAAAGCTCAACTCGGTATTGTCCCTCAAGAAATTGCATTATACGAAGATATTTCAGCCTATCATAATGTAGCCTTTTTCGCTTCATTATACGGTGTTAAAAAGAAAGATTTACCAAAACAAGTAATGAATGCCTTAACTTTTGTCGGCTTATCCGATAAAAAAAATGATGATCCTAGAACCTTTAGCGGTGGAATGAAACGACGTTTAAATATAGCCTGTGCAATTGCCCATAATCCTAAATTATTAATTCTAGATGAACCAACCGTAGGAATTGATCCACAATCACGAAATTATATTTTATCCTCATTAAAGGAGTTAAAAGAAAAAGGTACAACTATTATTTATACGACCCATTATATGGAAGAAGTTGAAGAAATCGCTGATCGAATCGTTATTATGGATAGAGGCACTAAGATCGCCGAAGGAACATTAAAAGAACTTTTAGCCAAATATAAAGACACTCTTATCTACACCATCTATGCTGATAATTTTCCAGCCGATCTAGCAATATCACTAAGTACTATCAATGGTGTTGAAGAGATCAAAACTAATGCAGATAATTTTAAAATCACAGTTTCTAAAAATTACGACGCATTAGATAAGATCATTATGCTTTTTGTTCACAAAAAATGTCATATTAATAAAATGGAAACAGAAGAAGGAAATTTAGAAATGGTATTTTTAGGTCTAACCGGGAAGAAGCTAAGGGATTGATCATGATAAAATTTTGGACTTTATTTAAACACGATCTATATAATCTTATTTCCAGCCCAGGTACCTTATCTGTTTTTCTTATTTTTCCTACAATCTTAATTTTATTAATGGGGTTTTTATTTGATAATTTATATCATACAACTATAATCAGTTCCTATGATTTTTACGGTGTAACAATGATATTTTTTATTGCGATGATGGGCGCTACTGTCCCTGCTAATGCTTTTCTAGAAAAGCATATCAAAAACGGAAATACCCGAATCTTTTACAGCCCTGTATCTCGCGTGTCGATCTACAGCTCAAAGATTCTCACATGTTTTTTATTCATGGCACTTGCCTTAACAATCAATATCATTATTTTTGATACGATATCATTGGTAAACTTCGGTAGTGATAAAATCGGATATGTAATTCTCTTAATAATAAACTTTGTTCTATTCCTTACAATATTAAGCAGTGCTATTTGTGTTACTCTTCATAGTGAAGAACTCACAAATGTTATTTTATCAAACTCAATGTCTGTATTAGGCTTTCTATCTGGAATCTTTTTCCCAATCGCGAGTTTAGGTGCTATTTTTGAAAAGATTGCAAGTTTTTCACCAATCAAATGGACTGTCGATTGTATTTTTCAATTAATTTACGATGGACAAAGTACTAATTACTGGTGGATCATGTTTGCTCTTTTGACACTATCTTCACTTTTACTACTTGTTGTCCACAAAAACTATCGTCCAGAAGACTATATTTAGGAGGAAAAAGAATGTACAAACTCATAAAACTAATATTATATCGAATCAAGCACAACAAAGCATTTCTAATTACTTATCTTGTTTTGATTCCTATTATCATTGCACTTGCAATATACTTTACCAACAGCATTTCTCATACAATACAAATAGGAATCGTGGGAGATATAGACACATCTCAAAATTCTCAGATCAAATATACTTATCTAGATACTCTTCCTAGTACCTCCGAACTTGTCTTAAATCAATATGATGCCATAATGGTCCAAGATGATAAAAATATTGATGTCTTATCCACTAAAGGTGAAACGTATAACCAAACTATCACCCTCTTAGTAAATGGTCAAATAGACAGCTTAGCCGTTAATGATAATCAGCGTGGCAGTGCTTCAAATATATTAGGCTTCTTAATGATGGTGATACTTCTTCTTGGCGGACAAATTTATAAATATTACTTTGATGAACGAACTGGCATCAACAAACGCATCTTGAGTACTTCAGTAAGTTGTTATCAGTATTTATTGAGTCATTTTATTGTTGTTTATATTTTTCTTTTTATTCCTGCCACGATAGTCATTTGCAGTGCTCTTTTTGTTTTTAAGATCACTTTATCGATTGCACTCTGGAAATTCATTTTAATCTTAGCACTTTTATGTTTCTTTGCAACTTCATTCGGTCTTTGGAGTAATGTCTTATCAAAATCTTTGGAAGAAAGTATGATGTTTGGAAATATGTTTGCAATTATTGGAACTATTGTCTCTGGCGAGATCACTCAAGTAACAAATAATGAAATTTTTAATTATGTTGTTCAATTTTTCCCTCAAAAACAAGTTATGACTACGCTTTCAGCTCTAGAAAACAAAAACGTTTTACCGACTTCAGGAATAATTTATTCCCTTTTACTTTCACTTGTTTTAATTATATCAGCAATTGTTATTGAAAAAAGAAAGCTGTCAGTTAGGTAATAATACAAAAAAAACACACTTACTTAGTAAGTGTGTTAACTCCATTATGGAGCGGGTGATGGGAATCGAACCCACGTAGTCAGCTTGGAAGGCTGAAGTTCTACCATTGAACTACACCCGCAGAAATGGTGCCCAGGGCCGGAATCGAACCGGCACGGATTTTAAGGTCCGCAGGATTTTAAGTCCTGTGCGTCTACCAGTTTCGCCACCTGGGCGTGGCTATAAAAATTTAAATGGTGACCCGCAGGCGATTCGAACGCCTGACCCTCTGATTAAAAGTCAGATGCTCTACCAGCTGAGCTAGCGGGTCATTATTAATGGCTGGGGTACCTGGATTCGAACCAGGGAGATGACA
>OJJJ01000790.1_pt1 | contig 11564 bp, 10 predicted proteins | sample 1596311 | NCBI WGS metagenome assembly OJJJ01 (sample SAMEA4350140, study PRJEB24818) | metagenome | biome: human; feature: gut; material: faeces | place: Denmark | collected 2013-09 | reverse complement strand
AGCAGTACAGTAGTAAATCCTGATGCATCCGTAGCTCAGCTGGATAGAGTACTCGGCTACGAACCGAGCGGTCGGAGGTTCGAATCCTCCCGGATGCACCATCTATTACTTCATATTGCTTTAGAAGTGATATGAATATCGAGCAGTACAGTAGTAAATCCTGATGCATCCGTAGCTCAGCTGGATAGAGTACTCGGCTACGAACCGAGCGGTCGGAGGTTCGAATCCTCCCGGATGCACCATCTATTACTTCATATTGCTTTAGAAGCGATATGAATATCGAGCAGTACAGCAGTAAATCCCGATGCATCCGTAGCTCAGCTGGATAGAGTACTCGGCTACGAACCGAGCGGTCGGAGGTTCGAATCCTCCCGGATGCACCATCTCTTCTTGTCATCCCCTGCAATGTTTAGTTCTTAATCACTCTCATTGTTATCACTTCGCAATCAGCGACAAAAACCACCATTTACGATAAAGTAATGCTTTGTTAATCGTTTAGCGAGAGCACGATGTACGCACAGTATGACGGTTTGATCTTCGACATGGATGGCACCATCCTGGATACCGAACCTACGCATCGCAAAGCCTGGACTGACGTTCTGGGTCGTTACGGTATGCGTTTCGATTTACAGGCAATGATTGCCCTCAACGGATCTCCAACCTGGCGTATCGCGCAGGCCGTGATTGAACTCAATCAGGCCGATCTTGACCCACACCAGCTCGCGCGCGAAAAAACCGACGCGGTGAAAGCCATGCTGCTGGACACGGTGCGTCCTCTGCCACTTATTGATGTGGTTAAAGAGTGGCACGGACGTCGTCCTATGTCGGTCGGGACGGGCAGTGAGAGCGCCATTGCAGAGGCGTTGCTTAATCATCTTGGCCTGCGCCACTATTTTTCAGCCGTCGTCGCTGCCGATCATGTTAAAAATCACAAGCCCGCACCGGATACCTTCCTGCTTTGTGCAGAGTTAATGGGTGTCCCCGCGGCAAAATGCGTCGTGTTTGAAGATGCCGATTTCGGTATTCAGGCCGCGCGTGATGCCGGAATGGCCGCGGTTGACGTCCGCTTATTGTGAGTGACGCGCTGTCACTTGCTTCATTATTCGCCAGCAGTTTCTTAAGCGCGACGCTGTTACCGGGTAATTCGGAAGTGGTGCTGGTGGCGATGCTGTTGTCCGGCGTGAGTCAGCCGTGGTTGCTAGTGTTAATAGCAACAATGGGTAATAGCCTTGGAGGGCTGACTAACGTTATTCTTGGGCGTTTCTTTCCGCTGCGTGAAAAATCACGCTGGCAGGAAAAGGCAGTTGGCTGGCTAAAACGTTATGGCGCTGCCACGCTGTTACTAAGCTGGATGCCTGTAATAGGTGATTTGCTGTGTCTGCTGGCGGGATGGATGCGCATCTCCTGGGGACCGGTGCTCTTTTTTTTGTGCCTTGGCAAGGCGTTACGCTATGTCCTCGTGGCAGGAGTAACACTACAGGGTATGACGTGGTGGCACTAATTGGTGGAATGAATTCGCGACCTTCAATCGTCAACCATTACAATTATGCTGAGTGACAATTTTTTGACAGGCGGGAGGTCAAATTGATCCCGGACGTATCACAGGCGCTGGCCTGGCTGGAAAACCACCCTCAGGCACTGAAGGGTATTCAGCGTGGGCTTGAGCGCGAAACGCTGCGCGTTAATGCGGATGGCAGCTTAGCGACAACGGGTCACCCGAAGGCGCTAGGCTCAGCGCTGACACATAAATGGATCACAACCGATTTCGCCGAAGCGCTGCTGGAGTTCATTACGCCGGTCGATGGCGATATTGATCATATGCTGAAGACGTTGCGTGACGTCCATCGCTTCACCGCCCGTAACCTGGGCGACGAGCGTATGTGGCCGCTCAGTATGCCGTGCTATATCGAGCAGGGGCAGGATATTGAGCTGGCACAATACGGTACCTCGAATATTGGGCGGCTGAAAACGCTCTATCGCGAAGGTCTGAAGAACCGCTACGGCGCGCTGATGCAGACCATCTCCGGCGTGCATTACAACTTCTCATTGCCGATGGCGTTCTGGCAGGCGAAATGCGGTGAAACTGATAAAGAAGCGATCTCTGCAGGCTACTTCCGCCTGATCCGCAACTACTATCGCTTCGGCTGGGTCATTCCTTATCTGTTTGGCGCATCTCCGGCGATTTGTTCTTCCTTCCTGCAAGGGAAACCGACCACGCTGCCGTTCGAGAAAACCGAATGCGGGATGTACTACCTGCCATACGCTACCTCTTTGCGCCTGAGCGATCTTGGCTATACCAATAAATCGCAAAGCAATCTCGGTATTACGTTTAACGATTTGCACGAATATGTGGCAGGATTGAAGCGGGCGATCAAAACCCCGTCCGAAGAGTACGAGAAAATCGGCCTCGAAAAAGACGGTAAGCGCCTGCAAATTAACAGCAACGTGCTGCAGATTGAAAACGAGCTGTACGCGCCGATTCGTCCGAAGCGCGTTACCCGTAGCGGTGAAACGCCGTCGGATGCGCTGCAGCGCGGCGGCATTGAATACATTGAAGTGCGCTCGCTGGATATCAACCCGTTCTCACCAATTGGCGTTGATGAACAGCAGATTCGCTTCCTGGATCTGTTTATGGTCTGGTGCGTGCTGGCAGATGCGCCGGAGATGAGTTCTGACGAGCTTCTTTGTACCCGCACCAACTGGAATCGCGTGATCCTGGAAGGACGCAAGCCGGGCCTGACACTGGGTATCGGCTGTGAAACAGCCCAGTTCCCGCTGGCGAAAGTGGGTAAAGATCTGTTCCACGATCTGAAACGCGTCGCTCAAACGATGGACAGCGTTTATGGCGGTAACGAGTATCAAAACGTCTGCGATCAGCTGGTCGAATGTTTTGATAATCCTGAACTGACATTCTCAGCACGTATTCTGCGTTCTATGATTGATCAGGGCATTGGTGGAACCGGACGCGCACTGGGTGCAGAATACCGTGAGATGCTGATGCGTGAGCCGTTAGAAATTTTGAGCGAAGCGGATTTTGTTGCAGAGCGAGATGCTTCAGTGATGCGCCAGAAAGAGGTGGAAGCGGCAGATACCGAGCCGTTTGAGGTGTTTCTGGCAAAGCAGGCTTGAACCAAAAGAAAAAGGCCACATCGCTGTGGCCAAAATATACATCTCTGAATTCAGGGATGATGATAACAAATGCGCGTCTTTCATATACTCAGACGCACATTCTGTAGAAGAGTTCAGTTTATTTTAAAAAAAATCACTATCGGAGGTGACGTATGCCGTTATTAGATAGCTTTACTGTCGACCATACCCGTATGGAAGCACCTGCTGTACGTGTGGCGAAGACCATGCACACCCCGCACGGCGACACGATCACCGTTTTCGATCTGCGCTTCTGTGTGCCGAATAAAGAAGTGATGCCGGAAAAAGGTATTCATACTCTGGAGCACCTGTTCGCCGGTTTTATGCGCGATCACCTGAACGGCAACGGCGTGGAGATTATCGATATTTCTCCGATGGGCTGCCGTACCGGTTTCTACATGAGCCTGATTGGTCAGCCTGAAGAGACCCGCGTCGCGGATGCGTGGAAAGCAGCAATGGCGGACGTGCTGAAGGTAAAAGAGCAGAACCAGATCCCTGAGCTGAACGTGTATCAATGCGGTACTTACCAGATGCACTCTCTGGAAGAAGCGCAGGAGATCGCGCGTCACATCATCGAGCGTGATGTTCGCGTGAACAGCAACGACGAGCTGGCCCTGCCGAAAGAAAAACTGCAGGAACTGCACATCTAGTCGTGTGCCTGTGGATGCCCGGTGGCGCTTCGCTTACCGGGCCTACAATTGGCCGGTGCCTCCTTTGACCACAACGTCAACCTTCTCCTTTACCCATCGCCCCCTCGTTCCGTTTGCCCATGATTATGCTCATGGCGACAGCGAGCCGTGGCACCAGCACGACTGCGCCCAACTGCTGCACAGTCTGAGCGGTGTGGTACGGGTGGATACCGCCTCCGGTTGTTGGGTGGTCCCTCCGGGCCGGGGCGTCTGGCTTCCGGCGGGCACCCGGCATGCGCTTCGTATTACCGGAAACGTAGCGGCTCGCACGCTGTTCATCGATCCGCTGGCGCGTGCCGATCTCCCCGCGACCTGTCAGATCGTGCAGATCTCCCCGTTGTTACGCGAGCTGATCCTTGCCAGCTTTGCGCTTCCTGAATCTTACTCACCCGGTAGCCGTGAAGAACGGGTGTATGAACTGATCCTGGATGAAATCCGCATTATGCCGGTACTGCCATTTCACCTGCCGGAGCCGGAAAGTGAGTCGCTACAAAGGCTCTGCCAACAGATCCGTCAGTCGCCAGGCGAAAGCTGGAGCGGCAAGCTGGCAGCCAGCCAGACCAGCATGAGTGAGCGCACCCTTAACCGTCATTTTCAGCAGCAGACGGGCTTGAGCTACGGTGAATGGGTAAGAAGGGCACGCCTGATGGAAGCGTTATTGCGGCTGGCGCAGGGCCAGCCGGTGTTACGCGTGGCGCTGGATTTAGGCTACGGCAGCCATAGCGCCTTTACAGCGATGTTTCGCCGGGTGATGGGCATCTCTCCCAGTGATTACTTCAAAGATTGACCGACGGCGTTAAACAATGCCTGAATAGACGCGCGTGCCACGTCGCTGTCGATACCCACGCCCCAGCGGCTGCTGCCATCCTGGAACAGGCAGCGAATATAGGCCACTGAGCGGCTGTCGCTGCGTTCCCCCAGCGTATGCTCATGATAATCTTTGATCATAAACGGCATATTTATCCAGCGACTCAGACCGTTAGCAGCGGCGGACAACAGACCATTACCCTGTCCCTCAAGCTGGCGAGTCCCCCCTTGCGCAGCTACGCTTGCCGTCAGGCGTAACTGGCCGTCCTGCTGGCTGTCGCTGCGGTACGATTGCAATGCAAACTGCGGTGTTGCAATCAGCCCGTAGCGGCTGCGGAACAGCTGCCAGAGCGCGTTCTGCGTCATCTCTTTTCCGTGACGGTCCGTTTCCTGTTGTACATGCTGGCTAAAGTCCTGCTGCAGGGCGCGGGGTAATTTCAGACCATGATTCTGTTCGATGATCCAGGCGCTGCCGCTTTTTCCTGACTGGCTGTTAACGCGGATCACCGCTTCGTAGGAACAGCCGATATCCTGCGGGTCGACGGGAAGATACGGCATCTCCCAGCGTTCGCCGGGTTTACGGGCATCAAAGCCTTTTTTGATCGCATCCTGGTGCGAGCCGGAGAAAGCGGTGTAGGCCAGCCGCCCGGCCCACGGATGCCGTGGATGTACCGGCAGCTGATTACAGGTTTCCACCACGTCGACCACGTGGTTCATATCGCTGAAGTTCAGGTTCGGGCGAATTCCCTGGCTGTAGAGATTCATCGCCAGCGTCACCAGACAGACGTTGCCCGTGCGCTCGCCGTTGCCAAACAGACAGCCCTCAACGCGGTCTGCGCCCGCCATCACGGCCAGCTCTGCGCTGGCGACGCCGGTCCCGCGATCGTTATGCGGATGCACGCTGATGCAGACATCGCTGCGGCGGCTGAAATGACGACAGAAATACTCAATCTGATCGGCATAGACGTTCGGCGTGCTTACTTCGACGGTGGCCGGTAAGTTAATAATCATCGGACGCGCATCGCACGGCTGCCAGATTTCTGCCACCGCTTCGCAAATCTCCAGTGCAAACTCCGGCTCGGTAAAGCAGAAGGTTTCCGGGGAGTATTCGTATTGCCAGCGGGTGTCGGGATTCTCTTCGCACAGCTGGCGAATAAGCCGCGTGGAGCGAGTCGCCAGCTCGACAATTTGCGCTTTCTCCATGCCGAACACCAGACGGCGAAACAGCGGGGCGGTCGCGTTATACAGGTGAACCGTGGCCTGTTTCGCGCCGCGCAGGGACTCAAAGGTACGGCGAATTAAATCGTCTCTTGCCTGGGTTAACACCTGAATGGTGACGTCATGCGGGATGCGATTCTCTTCAATCAACTGTCGGACAAAGTTGAAATCCGTTTGGGAGGCGGAGGGGAAAGCAACCTCAATCTCTTTAAACCCGCAGTCCAGCAGCAGCTCCCAGAACTGCAGCTTGCGCGTGCTGTCCATCGGTTCAGCAAGCGCCTGGTTGCCATCGCGTAAATCGGTCGAGAGCCAGCGCGGTGCATGGGTGATACGTTGTTCCGGCCAGCGACGGTCGGGCAGGGAAATGACGGGATAAGGTTGGTATTTGTCGGCGGGTGTGTTCAGCATGATGCGCTCCTGTTGTCTTTTCACTATCGTGAATCGATTTCAGGCGCGCTGCTTTATCGGAACTGACAATCGTTGTCGCGTTCTGGACAAGGGTGGCGATTGTTGCCCGGTGGCGGCTACGCCTTACCGGGCCTACGGATGTGCCGGTTATCGTAGGCCGGGTAAGGCGTAGCCGCCACCCGGCAACCCGTGCACAGGGCTAGTGCGCACCACCGCCGCCGCTACCGGCACCAAACGGCGGTTTAGCAAACCACACCAGCCCCAGCAGAACGAGGAAGATCCCCGCCGAGACCCAGAAAATCTCGTTTGCCGAGATAATCAGCCCCTGGTTGGTGATCTGCTGGGCAATCCAGCCGGATGCCTGCTGCTCTGTCATCCCCATCCCCTGCAGCTGGTTATACATCTGCTGAGCATTCGGGTTAAACGGGTTCACCGATTCGGTTAACTGGGCGTGGTGCATCGATTCACGATTAGTCCACAGGGTGGTGGTGATCGACGTCCCGATGGAGCCCGCCAGCGTTCGGGTGAAGTTCGACAGGCTCGATGCCGCCGCCATTCGCTCAGGTGGTAAGCCGGAAAGCGTGATGGTCGTCAGTGGCATAAAGAAACACGCTACCGCAAAGCCCTGAATAAACTGCGGCCACGCGGAGGCACCAAAGTCCATCCCCGGCTCGAACGTATACGCACGCCAGTAGAAGCACACCGCATACATAATGAAGCTGAATGTCACCAGGCGGCGCATGTCGAGCTTATGGGCGAACCGGCCGATAATCGGCGACAGCAGAACCGGAATTAACCCCACAGGCGCAGACGCCAGCCCCGCCCAGGTCGCGGTATAACCGTACACCTCCTGCAGTAACTGCGGCAGCAGAACGATTGCGCCGAAGTAGAGCATGTAGGCGAGGCTAATACACAGACAGCCTATCGTGAAGTTTCGCGATTTAAACAGCGAGAGATCGACTATCGGGTTATCGTCGGTCAGCTCCCAGACAATCAGGAAGCTAAGCGACACCACCGCGACAATTGTCAGGATGATAATCTCCCGCGAATTGAACCAGTCCAGCTCTTTACCCTGGTCGAGCATGACCTGCAGGCTACCGATGCCGATAACCAGCAGCGCCAGCCCCACGGCGTCAATTCGCCGCTGTTCCGTCCGGGTTTCCCTGCCGCGCAGTGACTGCAGCGTCATCATGACCACGATGGCACCAATCGGGACGTTGATAAAGAAGATCCAGCCCCAGTGATAGTTGTCGCTGATATAGCCGCCTAAGATAGGCCCGCAAATCGGCGCGACAATCACGGTCATCGACCACAGCGCCAGCGCGATGGAGCGTTTGGCGGGCGGGTAGTTGTTCAGCAGCAAACTCTGCGACAGCGGAATCAACGGCCCGGCGACAATCCCCTGAATGACGCGGAAGAAAATCAGCATCGTCAGGCTGGTGGACATGCCGCACGCCCAGGAGGCGAGAACAAAGGCTATCGTTGACCACAGGAACAGCTTCACCTCACCGACGCGTTTCGCCAGCCAGCCGGTGATCGGAATGGAGATGGCGTTCGCCACCCCGAACGAGGTAATGACCCAGGTCCCCTGGCTTAATGATGAGCCAAGGTTCCCGGCGATCGTGGGGATCGCCACGTTTGCGATGGTGGAGTCCAGCACCTGCATGAATGTCGCCAGCGACAGCGCAATGGTCATAATGACCAGTTGCGCGCCTTCCAGCGGTTTTTGCGGCTTTTGCTGTTGCATAACGCTCACCTTCGGATTAACCGGCGTTTGCCTTCACGATGTCATCGATCAGCTTATTGACCGGATCGAGGCTAATTTCACGGGCGTTACTTTCATAAGCCGGGCTGCTGCGGACCTGGCTTGCCAGGATTTGGCCATCGCGGTTGGCGGTATCGACCGTCACCAGCGTAGAGAGGCCAATACGCAGCGGATGGTCCGCCAGCTGTTTTGCATCCAGCTCGATACGCACAGGCAGACGCTGAACCACTTTGATCCAGTTACCGGTGGCGTTTTGCGCAGGTAACAGGGAGAAGGCGCTGCCGGTCCCCATATCCAGGCCAACCACTTTACCGGTGTACTTCACGTCATCACCGTAGATGTCGCTGACGACCGTCGCGGTCTGGCCGATACGCATATGGGCAAGCTGCGTCTCTTTGAAGTTCGCATCTACCCACAGATTGTCCGCCGGAACCACCGCCATCAGCGGCGTGGTTGGGCTAATCTGCGCGCCTGGCTGCACGGAGCGGCGAGAGACGTAGCCGGTCATCGGGCTGACGATTTTGGTACGTTGCAGGGCAAGCCATGCGTTGCGTACTTCGGTCGCCGCCTGTTTCACGGCTGGCTGGTTTTCCAGGCTGGTATCCAGCACCATCGCCTGGTTAGCGTTGTACTGTTGAATCGCCACGTCAAGCTGTGCTTGCGCGCTGGCAACGGCATCACGGGCGTGCTGCAACTCTTCACGGCCAATCAGGTTGGCGGTGCCGAGCGGCACACGACGATTGAGGTCGCTCTGCGCCTGCGCCAGTGCCGTTTTCTGCACGTCGATGCTGGCCTGAAGCTGTTTGCTGTTGATCATCAACTGGCGGGTCTGACGGACGCTGGACGCCAGTTCAGTCTGCGCTTTTTCAAACGCCTGCTGAGCATCGGTCGGATCGAGCGTGACCAGCACATCCCCTTTTTGCACAAAGTCGGTATTGTCAGCCCAGACTTTCGTCACGCTGCCCGACACCTGCGCCATAATTTGTACCTGGTTCCCTGCCACGTATGCATCGTCTGTCTCTTCAGCGTGACGCAATACCAAAAACCAATAGATCCCATATGCCACGGCAATAATAATAAAGAGCAAGGTCAGCAGAAGAAGGGCGCTCTTACGTTTGCCTTTCTTGTTGACCGGTTGCTGCGGGGTTGTGTTCTCCGCATTTGCGCTCATTGTTGTTCTCCACGATCTTCTTATTTTTCACATCGGCTGGGCCGACCTGTTGTCAGAAAGGCCAGCAGTGTGACGTGCTGGCCTGTCAGTTTTCTTATAAATCTGGATGGTTGAGCGTGTCGTCGCTTAGCGCAGCGCCTCAAGAATAGCGCCATCTTCATCCATCTGATCCAGACGGGTGAGCAGCTTGCGAGTGATGTGCTCAAGCTGGTCGCGCTCGGCGGTGCTGAGGGCAGACCACAGTTTGTGCAGGCAGTTGTGCTGCGGTGGCAGCACTTCGCGCAGGAATTCGTGACCTTTGTCGGTCAGTTGCAGATGCAGGCAACGGCGATCGTTGTCGCTTTCACGGCGCTCGATCCAGCCGCGTTTTTCCAGCTCATCAGCGATACGGGTGGCATTAGTACGGGATGAACCCAGTGCGCAGCTCAGCTCAGACGGCTGAATACTGTGGTTTTCCTGAGACTCCAGCGTAATCAACGCCATAAACAATGTCTCGTTAATCCCTTGAGCTTTCAGCATTTTATTACGGTTATCCAGCAGTTTCCCCTGCATGTGCATGCACAGGCGGGTCAGCAGGATCTCCTGGTACGGGAAGTCCTCATGACGACTGGCGCGGAATTTAAGCATTTGTTCAATGGGCGTAAACGAACTATCCATTTGGGTATAACCTCATTAATTACAGCCGATATAGTAACGATAGTGACAAATAATGTAAATGAATTATTTGTGCGGTTATATCCGCCAAATAAATGTCACGATCATAAAGCGCCGGGTAAGTCCGTGACCCGGTAGGCACAAAAAAGATGGGTGTGGCACCCTGGGGGAGAGGCAGTGGGGACGGGGGGTCTGAACTATTCATGCCGGTTGTTAATATGTCACCCACATTAAAATTTCTGGGATAAATGATTATGTTTACATTAACAGAGTGCAGGGCCCCTTTACACCCTCAGAGGCCCAAAGCAATGTAAAACTTAATGAATCGCCTCCTGGCGATGGTAACCGCGCCACCAGACCAGCAGATTCAGCGCCGCTACAATGGCCCCGATTGTACAAACACCTGTCCAGCCTGCATGTTGCCATGCCGATGCTGAAATTAACGAGCCAGCGGCACCGCCGATAAAATAGCTGGTCATGTATCCGGCAGTAAGGCGGTTTCGCGCCTCCGGCTTCACGCGGTAAATCACGGTCTGGTTGGTGATATGCACACCCTGAACGGTGAGATCGAGCACCAGAATACCGACGATCAGCGCCAGTACGGAGATGTGTCCGTACCAGATTGCCGCCCAGGAGAGCAGCAGTAAAATCAGCCCGGCGGTCGTGGTCATATGCGATTTCCCTTTATCCGCCAGGCCGCCCGCCGGACGTGCGCCCAGCGCGCCCGCGGCACCAGCCAGACCAAACAGGCCAATCACCCCTTCGGAATAGTTAAACGGTGGCGCGGCAAGGAGAAACGCCATTGACGTCCATAAAATACTGAAGTTAGCAAAGGTGAAACAGCCGAGCAGCGCGCGGGTACGCAGCAGTTTATCCTGCGTGAACAGGCTGAAAACCGAGGCGAGAAGCTGCGGATAATTCAGGTGGTTCTCCTGCTTCACTTTTGGCAGCCCGCGCCACAGCGCCAGTGCCATCACGACCATCAGCACGCTCGCCACCCAGTAAACGGTACGCCAGCCGCCGAGGCTTGCCAGCAGTCCGGCGACGGTACGCGCCAGCAAAATCCCCAGCAGCAGGCCGCTCATAATGGTGCCCACCACCTTGCCACGCTTTTCCGGTGAGGCGAGCGTGGCGGCAAGCGGCACCAGAATTTGTGCGACGACGGAGAACAGCCCCGTCAGCGCGGTGCCGATAATCATCATCGTTAACGACTGGCTGCTGGCGGTGATGAGCATCCCGCCTGCGGCCAGTAAGGTCATGGAGACAATCAGCATCCGCCGTTCAAACATATCGCCCAGTGGCACCAGAAACAGTAGCCCGGCGGCATAACCGAGCTGTGCGGCGGTAACAATAAAGCCTGCTGAACTGGCGGAGAGGTTGAATGCGCGGGCGATGGTATCAAGCAGAGGTTGCGCGTAATAGTTACTGGCGACGGCCAGACCCGTTGCCACGGACATTAAAAGGATGAGTGCCGGGCTAAGCCCGTGAGATGTTTTTGTCATCAGGTTCAGGGATCGTGAGTTAAGTGATTATTTTTCCGGAAACCATAATAACGAATGATTGTGAATGTTGGGGGATTGTTACGTGCTGTATTGTGCGGTTTAGGGGGGGGGGGGCGGTTTGATCCCCCAACCCCGGCCCCCCCCCCAAAGGGAAGAGGGGGGGACAAATGCCCTCCCCCCCTTGGGGCTGGTCCTGATTCACA
>OJJJ01000789.1_pt1 | contig 11565 bp, 10 predicted proteins | sample 1596311 | NCBI WGS metagenome assembly OJJJ01 (sample SAMEA4350140, study PRJEB24818) | metagenome | biome: human; feature: gut; material: faeces | place: Denmark | collected 2013-09 | reverse complement strand
TGCTATACCCGATTAAACGCTGTGACATATTTTGCCATCTGAGTACGCCAGTGCAGGAACGCGCGCTGGGGCCAGATGCCGGTAAACAGCATTGCCAGCAGCGAGCCGAGGATAACATCCCCGCTTCGCCATAGCGCGGTCGTCATGTCTCCTGCCGGAGCACCAACAACAACAGAAAGCGTGATACCAAGCAGTAAGGCCGGATACGGTTTTTTGCCCAACGCCAACCAGCCGCAGAGGAACATCGCCGCTGCGCACCACAACAGCATGACCGGGAATGAGATCAGTTCGAGTTTCAGGGCGATAAGCCCCAGCACTGAACCGAGGACAGTGCCGCCTATACGCTCAAAAGCACGCGGGACAACATTTCCCCAAAATGAGATGGGCCCCATGATGACCACCAGCGTGATCAGCGGCCATGTTCCTTCAGGGACATCCAGCAAACGGACCAGAACAAAAGTCAGAATAAACGCCAGCGCGATACGGCATCCATGTACCACGCGGTAATGTTTATACAACCGGATTTCAAAAGGCGTTAATGATTTGTCGGGACGCACACCCGCTCTCCAGCTACACGGCAAACCACAATTGTACTGTGTTTTCAGCCGGGTGGATCACACCCGGTTGAAAAACCCTGTTATTTCCAGGCCTAACCCGCTTTGTGCTCAACCGGCACAAACATTTCGATATCCCAGTAGCCATCCGCATTACCGTCGTTCAGGTAGCGTTCAAAACAGGGCTTTGGCGCGATTTGATAGTGTGTGTCTTCAAGAAGGGAATTAAAAAACTGATACCAGGGTGTGGCAAAGTCGTGGTTTTCGACACGCGCCGTTGCCACGGCATAATCCCCCGCAGCGATTTCAGTGAGCATCACCCCTTCACTGTTTTCAGGGATGACAAAATCATCAGGCACCGTGACGGCTGTATCACAGCGTAATTTTTCTGCCGGAACCTCATCGGGATTATCGTAATAAACCGCAACCCACTCCAGAGGTTGAATATGACGACCATCAACCCACATGACCAGCTGTTCGAAGCCTTGTTTGACCGTGTTTTCCCACGGTCCGACAAGGTGAAAACCCGCGATCTTACGTTTCTGTTGCTGTCTGATGCTGTAGTCCATGCTGCCTCCGTTTATTACTGTGTATTTATACACTATAAAGCAGATTTTCGCTGTTCAGCAAACAAGGAATGTTTATTATGCGAGCAGACTCGCAACCCTGCCAGTCTGCTCGTCGCGGCTCATCTGCAGCGTCAGAGTTTATGATGCAGGTAATCACCCATCCGTGAGAAAAATCCACCTTTATCAACGCTTTCCAGCGTCACCAGCGGCCAGTGCGCAACGACTTTGTCGCGGTCAAATAGCTGGATCTCCCCGACGCGCTGATGCGCGGCAATCGGTGCGTCCAGCTCTTTTTTATCCAGGACGTATTTTGCTTTGATATTGGGCACTTCCGCCTTCGGTAAGGCCAGCCAGAAATCCTGATCGGTGCCTAATTTCACCTGCTCTTTATCGCCGTACCAGATGCGCTCGGTGCCCACTTTTTTGCCATTATGCAGAATTTGCACGGTATCGAAATTCTGTTGCCCCCAGTGCAGTAGTTTGCGAGCCTGCTCTTCCCGGCCTTTCGGGCTATCCGCGCCCATAACCACGGCAATCAAACGACGCTGGCCGTCTACCGCTGAGGCGATAAGGTTAAAACCGGCACCTGAGGTATGGCCTGTTTTTAACCCGTCAACGTTCATGGTTTTATCCCATAGCAGGCCGTTGCGGTTTTGCTGGGTGATGCCGTTCCATGTAAGGCTTTTTTCGCTGTACATATGGTAGAACTCAGGCTCACCGTGAATGATCGCGCGTGAAAGTACCGCCAGGTCATAGGCAGAACTGTGTTGCCCCGGTGCATCCAGGCCATGCACGGTTTCAAAATGAGTGTCGCGCAGGTGCAGTTTTTGCACATAGTCGTTCATCATGTTCACGAATTGTGGCTGCCCTCCGGCCACATGGTCAGCCAGCGCCACGCAGGCGTCGTTGCCGGAATCAACAATCAGGCCACGGCTCAGGTCACGCACGGAGACGCGATCGCCCTCTTTCAGGAACATCAACGATGAACCGTCAAATACCGGATTACCTTTTGCCCATGCATCGCGGCCTACGGTAACAATGTCATCAGGACTAATGCGATAGCTATCAATAGCGCGATCGACGACGTAGCCAGTCATCAGCTTGGTCAGGCTTGCCGGGTTGCGCTGTTGATGTTCGTTGCCCGCCGTTAAGATTTGACCCGTGGTGTAATCCATCAGTACCCAGGAGCCAGCCTGGATGGCCGGAGGCTGCGGTGAAAAATCCAGCGGTTCGGCAGCCAGCGCAGATGAAATACTCGAAGCGAGTAAAGAAACAGCAATAAACAGACGGCGTTTCAACGGTATATCCTCAGGTCATTAAAAATCGTTGACCTTTTTACGGGAGTTCTGATGTCCTTACCTGCCTTAATTGCAAAAAAATGTGACAGGAGGCATGTTTTCCCCTGAAGTCAGCTCGCAAATTTCATTGATAAAGGCGCTTTTTATTCGGTCTGTGCATCACGATCGTTTACCATAGCAATGTCATTTTTTAACAGGATGGTATTACTGGTGTCTGACTCTGCCGCGCGCCCCACTTTTTTATTCCACGATTACGAAACCTTTGGCACCCATCCGGCGTTGGATCGCCCTGCGCAGTTTGCCGCCATTCGCACTGACGATGATTTCAATATTATTGGCGAGCCAGAAGTCTTTTACTGCAAGCCCGCCGATGACTACCTGCCACAGCCAGGCGCGGTGTTGGTCACGGGTATTACGCCTCAGGAAGCGCGTGACAAAGGCGTAAACGAGGCCGAGTTCGCCCGCCGTATCCACGACCTGTTTACCGTGCCTGATACCTGCGTGGTGGGCTACAACAACATCCGCTTTGATGATGAAGTGACGCGCAATATCTTCTACCGCAACTTCTACGATCCCTATGCCTGGAGCTGGCAGAACCGCAATTCGCGCTGGGATTTACTCGACATCATGCGCGCGTGCTATGCCCTGCGCCCGGAGGGGATCACCTGGCCGGAAAATGACGAAGGGTTAACGAGTTTCCGGCTGGAACACCTGACACGCGCTAATGGCATTGAGCACAGTAATGCCCACGACGCAATGGCCGACGTCTACGCCACCATCGCAATGGCGAAACTGGTGAAACGCGCGCAACCGCGTCTGTTCGACTATCTGCTGAGCCACCGCAGCAAACATAAACTCATCACCCTGATTGATGTCCCGCAAATGAAACCGCTGGTGCATATTTCCGGCATGTTCGGCGCATGGCGGGGAAATACAAGCTGGGTCGCTCCTCTGGCCTGGCATCCTGACAACCGGAATGCCGTCATCATGGTGGATTTGGCCGGTGATATCTCACCGCTGCTGGAACTTGACAGCGATACCCTGCGTGAGCGGCTCTATACGCCGAAAAATGAACTGGGTGACCTGCCTGCAGTACCGGTAAAACTGGTTCATATCAATAAATGCCCGGTGCTGGCGCAAGCCAATACGCTGCGTCCGGAGGATGCCGACAGACTGGGCATAAACCGCCAGCATTGCCTGGATAACCTCAAAATCCTGCGTGACAACCCTCAGGTGCGTGAAAAAGTCGTGGCGATCTTTGCTGAAGCGGAGCCGTTTGTACCGTCTGAAAATGTCGATGCGCAGCTCTATAACGGCTTCTTTAGCGATGCTGACCGTGCCGCCATGAAGATTGTTTTGCAAACCGACCCGCGCAATTTACCGGCGCTGGATATTACCTTTGCTGACAAGCGCATCGAGAAACTGATGTTTAATTATCGTGCGCGAAACTATCCCGGCACGCTGGATGAAGTGGAGCAGGAACGTTGGCTGCAGCATCGCCGTAACGTCTTTACGCCGGAATTCCTGCACGCTTATGCCCAAGAGCTGGAGATGCTTTATAGCCAGTATGAAGGGGATGCAGAGAAGCAGGCACTGCTGAAAGCGCTGTTCCAGTACGCGCAAGAGATTGTTTGAATGATGGGTACAAAAAAGCCGGAGGCGATGTCTCCGGCTTTTTTTTGCCCGGTGGCGCTGCGCTTTTACGCGTGCCTGCGGGTTTGTAGGCCGGGTAAGGCGTAGCCGCCGCCCGACATAATATTACGCAACGTCTTCGTACTGAGGCACTGGGTTGCGGAAACTTTTGGTAACGCAGGCCAGGTAAATCAGACCGATAGCGCCCCAAATCAGCCCCAGAACCATAGAGCTTTCTTCCAGGTTAATCCACAGCGCACCAACGGTAAGCGCACCACACACCGGCAGAACCAGGTAGTTAAAGTGGTCTTTCAGCGTTTTGTTGCGCTTCTCACGGATCCAGAACTGAGAGATCACGGAGAGGTTAACGAAGGTGAACGCCACCAGCGCACCAAAGTTAATCAGCGCGGTTGCGGTTACCAGGTCGAATTTAATCGCCAGCAGTGCAATTGCGCCAACCAGCAGTACGTTCCATGCCGGAGTACGCCATTTCGGATGAACGTAACCGAAGAAACGGGTCGGGAACACACCGTCGCGGCCCATCACGTACATCAGGCGAGAAACGCCGGCATGCGCCGCCATACCAGAGGCCAGAACGGTTACGCTTGAGAAGATCAGCACGCCCCACTGGAAGGTTTTACCTGCCACGTACAGCATGATTTCAGGCTGTGACGCGTCCGGATCTTTGAAGCGGGAGATGTCCGGGAAATACAGCTGCAGGAAATAAGACGCACCGATGAAGATCAGGCCGCCAATCAACGCCGTCAGGAAAATCGCTTTCGGGATCACGCGCTCCGCGTCTTTGGTCTCTTCAGACAGAGAAGAGATACCGTCGAAGCCCAGGAACGAGAAGCACAGAATGGTTGCCCCGGTGATCATCGGCACCACGTGTGCACCCTCAGACCAGAACGGACGGGTGCTGGTCAGCGTGCCAGCGCCTTCACCGTGGGATACGCCATAAATGATCAGACCCACGATAACCGCAACGATACCCATCTGCAGAATAACAATCAGGGTGTTGAAGTTAGCCACGGTCTTGATGCTGCGCAGGTTAGAGATGGTCATAAAGGCCACCAGCGCCACAACGAAGATCCACGACGGCACGGAAGGCACCAGCGCTTCGAAGTAAATTTTTGCCAGCAGAATGTTGATCATCGGCATGAACAGGTAGTCCAGCAGAGATGACCAGCCCACCATAAAGCCAACCGCCGGGCTAATGGATTTCTGAGCATAGGTGTAGGCAGAGCCTGCAGACGGGAAACGGCGAACCAGTTTACCGTAGCTCAGCGCCGTAAAGAGAATGGCGACCAGCGCAAAGGCATATGCCGTCGCAACGTGACCGTCAGTAAGGCCTGATACGATACCGAATGTATCGAACAGCGTCATTGGTTGCATATAGGCCAGGCCCATCATAACAACCGGAATCAACGTAAGCGTTTTACGTAATTCCACGCGAGAGGTGTTTGGAGTTGCGTTATGCGACATAGTTATTCTCCTTTACGGTGATAACCGCCACGTAAGCGAAAAATTGCCCCATTTCTTTATTCCTCAGCGACAACAACTGTCGGATTTTAGTAAATATCTATCCGGTACGAAGCCCGGCCTCTTGGTTTTTAGTTTCGTTTCGTACATGCAAAAAAAAATAACCGACGCCTTTTATATCGTCGATTATTCATTTGTTTGCAGCGGCGGCATTTTGCCCCACTTTGGATACAAAAGGCAATAGATTGAGAAACTCATCAATAAATTATTTTCACTAACCGTTTGATTTACCAATATCAGCCTGTGTGTAAACGGCAGCGATAGCACTATTTGCTAAAATCTCATCCCGCCACCAGGCGCTGGCGAGGCCAGCGGTTTGTTCATTCCAGCCCACCCATACCGATTCATTACTGCTTTGCGCCATAACCTGTTTCTCAACCAGCGCTCCGCTTTCAATAAACCGTTGCGCTAAATAACGGGGAAGATAACCGCAGCCCAGCCCGCTTATTTGCAGCTCCAGCTTAGTTTTGAAATCGAAAACGGTGATAGCTTCCTGTTCATCCAGCAGTTGCGAGGAGATGGCGCATTCCGGGCGAGAACTGTCACCCACGACGATAGCGCGAAATCCCTTAATAACCCGGCGATTAAGCGGTTCCGGCTCGTTTGCTAAAGGATGATGTGGGGCGACAGCAAAGATCTGCTCAAGCACGCCCAAACGGGCAAAACCAAATTCACTCAATGGGGGCGGCTCCCGCAATGCCCCCACGATAATATCTGCCCGTCCCTGCGTTAAGGCATCCCATGAACCACCCAGCACACCATTAATAAAAATCAGCCGCGTCACGCTATGGCGCTGATAGAAAGCCTCAATAAGCGGGGTCAACAGCGAGAAGGGAAACGTATCATCGACGCCAATTACCAGCTCATTTTCCCAGCCCTGATGGAGTTTCACGGCCTGCTTTTCAAGCTCGCGAACGGTGTGAAGAACGTCGCGCCCTTTTTCCAGCAACATCTGCCCGGTACGGGTAAAACGTGCGCGATGCCCGGAGCGATCGAGGATTTGGATATTAAGATCGCTTTCCAGTTTATGAACGGTATAACTCAGCGCCGAGGGCGTTTTATAGAGCTTCGCCGACGCCGCAGCAAAGCTCCCCTCTTTTTCCAGCGCATCAAGAATAACAAGAACATCCAGCAGCGGTTTCATGTTCGCCCCCTTACGGTGCGCAATCGTCCTCCGCTATGACACTATTCCATGGGCATGACCAGCGGATCGGGATACTGATACTCAAATCCCAGTTCATGGCAAATACGATTACCATCAATGATTTTGCCTTTGCTTTCACCCTGCGCGTCACCAAATACCGGCGGAGCCAGCCCAAGCTGGCGCGCCATCAGAGGGTAAAAGGTACTACGCGCCGGATGAGAAGGCGCACATATATTATAGATGTGCCCTCCTTTCGGAGCCTGTAATAGCAGCTCAATTGCGCCGATAACGTCTTCAAGATGCACAAGATTGACGCCATGTTGTCCGTCCGGAGCCGATTTACCGGCAAAGAAACGGCCGGGATGACGCCCCGGCCCTACCAGCCCTGCCAGACGCAAAATATCTACCTGGGTTCCCGGCAGATTATGCAGCCAGTCCTCCAGCTCTTTCAGCACCCGGCCGCTTGCGGTGATCGGGTGCCGTTCACTATTTTCCTTCACCGTTCCCTCAACATCACCATAGACCGATGTTGAGCTGGTAAAAATAATGCGCGGAATATGGTGCGCCAGCGCGCTATCGACAATCTCCTGCACGGCCTGCAGATAGAACGACTCACCCGGCCCGCTGCGCCGCGCCGGTAAGGTGATGATCAGCGCGTCAACGTTCATTAATTCGTCCAGCTCGTCGGCATCGCAGACAAGCTCTGGCTCAAGACGCAACTGAATACCGTCAATACCGCACATCCGCGCGGCTTCCACCCCGTCCGCCGTGGTTTTACTCCCGGTCACCTGCCAGCCTTTCGCGGCTAATGACATCGCCAGCGGCATTCCTAACCACCCTAAACCGACAATCGCGACCTTTTTCATGCGAATTCTCCAGGCTTACACACGTTTTTATTAAGGCTACGCCAGCACTGGCGAACACTCAATTCATAGAATCAATATGAAATGAATTAATGATTAAAAAAAGCCCTTGCTTTCTGCGGTGCAAGTGGTTTAGGTTAAAAGACATCAAATGAATAAGCATTCATCGAGAATTTATATGACACGCGTTCAATTTAAACACCATCATCACCATCATCCTGACTAGTCTTTCAGGCGATGTGTGCTGGAAGACGTTTGGATCTTCCAGTGGTGCATGAACGCATGAGAAAGCCCCCGGAAGATCATCTTCCGGGGGCTTTTTTTTGGACCGCATTCAGACAGGTTAAAACAGGTTAACGAGGAATAAAGAATGTTAGATAACTCACGTTTACGCATAGCTATTCAGAAATCAGGCCGTTTAAGTGACGATTCACGCGAACTGCTGGCCCGCTGCGGGATTAAAATCAACCTGCATACCCAGCGCCTGATTGCCCTTGCTGAAAATATGCCCATCGACATTCTGCGCGTACGTGATGACGACATTCCGGGCCTGGTGATGGACGGCGTGGTGGATCTGGGGATCATCGGCGAAAACGTACTGGAGGAAGAGCTTCTGACCCGCCGCGCCCAGGGCGAAGATCCTCGCTATTTTACCCTGCGTCGTCTGGACTTTGGCGGTTGCCGCTTGTCGCTGGCAACGCCGGCTGATGAAGCCTGGGACGGCCCGGCAGCGCTGAACGGCAAGCGCATTGCCACCTCTTACCCGCACCTGTTGAAGCGCTACCTGGATCAAAAAGGCGTACAGTTTAAATCCTGCCTGCTGAACGGCTCCGTTGAAGTGGCTCCACGCGCGGGTCTGGCCGATGCCATCTGTGACCTCGTCTCTACCGGTGCGACTCTTGAAGCAAACGGTTTGCGCGAAGTGGAAGTCATCTATCGCTCCAAAGCCTGCCTGATCCAGCGCGACGGCGAAATGGCCGATGCAAAACAGCAACTCATCGACAAGCTGCTGACCCGTATTCAGGGGGTAATTCAGGCACGTGAATCCAAATACATCATGATGCATGCGCCAACCGAACGTCTGGATGAAGTGATTGCCCTGCTGCCAGGTGCTGAGCGTCCAACCATTCTGCCGCTGGCGGGCGATCAGCAGCGCGTGGCGATGCACATGGTGAGCAGCGAAACCCTGTTCTGGGAAACCATGGAAAAACTGAAGGCGCTGGGGGCAAGCTCCATTCTGGTGCTGCCGATTGAGAAGATGATGGAGTAATTCCACGTATGCTGTCCGGTGGCGCTTCGCTTACCGGGCCTACAAGACCCGCAGGCCGGATAAACAACCAGCCATCCGGCAAAAAAGGAAGACGATTATGAGCTTTAATACCATCATCGACTGGAATAGCTGTATTGAAGAGCAGCAAAGTGAATTACTGATGCGCCCGGCGATTTCCGCATCTGAAAGCATCACCCGTACCGTGGCTGAGATCCTCAATAACGTCAAAGCCCGTGGCGACGATGCGCTGCGTGAATACAGTGCAAAATTTGATAAGACGGACGTCGGCGCATTACAGGTTACCGAACAGGAAATCATTGATGCCAGCAATCGTCTGGGAGATGACATCAAACAGGCGATGGCCGTGGCGGTGAAAAATATCGATACCTTCCACACCGCGCAGAAATTGCAGACCGTTGATGTGGAAACCTTGCCAGGCGTTCGCTGCCAGCAGGTAACCCGTCCGGTCGCGTCCGTGGGGCTTTATATCCCCGGCGGCTCAGCTCCGCTGTTTTCCACCGTATTAATGCTGGCGACACCAGCGCGTATCGCCGGGTGCCAGAAAGTGGTGCTTTGCTCCCCACCGCCGATTGCCGATGAAATTCTGTATGCCGCTAAGCTCTGTGGCGTACAGGCGGTATACAAAGTGGGCGGTGCGCAGGCCATCTCTGCCCTGGCGTTTGGCACCGAATCCATTCCGAAAGTAGACAAAATTTTCGGGCCAGGCAATGCGTATGTAACCGAGGCCAAGCGTCAGGTCAGCCAGCGTCTGGATGGTGCGGCCATCGATATGCCTGCCGGACCGTCTGAAGTGCTGGTAATTGCCGACAGCGGTGCCACACCGGACTTCGTGGCATCTGACTTGTTATCTCAGGCGGAACATGGCCCGGACTCACAGGTCATTTTGCTGACGCCGGATGCGGACATGGCGAAACGCGTAGGTGAAGCCGTTGAGCGTCAGTTGGCCGATCTGCCGCGTGCTGAAACGGCACGTCAGGCTCTCTCTTCCAGCCGCCTGATTGTGGCCCGCGATCTCGACCAGTGCATTGCCATCTCCAACCAGTACGGCCCGGAGCACCTGATCATTCAGACCCGCAGCGCGCGCGATCTGGTCGACAGCATCACCAGCGCAGGCTCGGTTTTCCTCGGTGACTGGTCACCGGAATCGGCGGGTGATTACGCCTCCGGCACCAACCACGTCCTGCCGACGTATGGCTACACCTCAACCTGCTCAAGCCTCGGGCTGGCGGATTTCCAGAAGCGTATGACCGTGCAGGAGCTTTCTCGTGAAGGGTTTGCATCACTGGCTTCCACCATTGAAACCCTGGCCGCTGCCGAGCGCCTGACCGCCCACAAAAACGCCGTGACGCTGCGCGTGGCAGCCCTGAAGGAGCAAGCATGAACATTGAAGAATTAGCGCGTGAGAATGTCCGTCGACTGACGCCCTATCAGTCTGCCCGCCGCCTGGGCGGTAACGGTGATGTCTGGCTGAACGCCAACGAATTCCCGACGGCGGTCGCCTTTGAGTTATCGCAGCAAACGCTGAACCGCTACCCGGAGTGTCAGCCAAAAGCGGTTATTGAAAACTACGCGCAATACGCGGGTGTAAAGCCTGAGCAGGTGTTAGTTAGCCGTGGCGCGGATGAAGGCATTGAACTGCTGATCCGCGCCTTCTGCGAGCCTGGCAAAGATGCGGTGATGTACTGCCAGCCCACTTACGGGATGTACAGCGTTAGCGCCGAAACCTTCGGCGTGGCGTGTCGTAACGTGCAGGCGCTGGACGACTGGCAGCTCGATCTGCAGGGCATTGCCGATAATCTTGACGGTGTGAAAGTGGTGTTTGTTTGTAGCCCAAACAACCCGACAGGACAAATTATCAATCCGCAGGATATCCGTACACTGCTGGAAATGACCCGCGGCAAAGCGCTGGTGGTTGCTGATGAGGCCTATATTGAGTTCTGCCCGCAAGCGACGCTGGCAGGCTGGCTTGAGGAGTATCCGCATCTGGTGGTGCTGCGCACGTTGTCCAAAGCCTTCGCCCTCGCGGGCCTGCGCTGTGGGTTTACGCTGGCCAATAAAGAAGTTATCAACCTGCTGCTGAAAGTGATCGCCCCCTACCCGCTCTCGACGCCAGTCGCCGATATTGCCGCCCAGGCACTGGCTCCGCAGGGTATCAACGCGATGCGCGAGCGCGTGGCGCAGATTCTGGTGGAACGCCAGTACCTGGTCAGCGCCCTGAAAGAGATCCCTTGCGTTGAACAGGTGTTTGACTCTGAAACCAACTACATACTGGTACGCTTCACCGCGTCCAGCGCCATATTTAAATCTTTGTGGGATCAGGGCATTATCTTACGAGACCAAAATAAACAACCATCCTTAAGCGGCTGTTTGCGGATTACCGTAGGCACCCGTGCAGAGAGCCAGCGCGTCATTGACGCCCTGAAAGCGGAGAAAGTATGAGTCAGAAGACCCTCTTTATCGATCGTGACGGCACCATTATTTCGGAGCCACCAACCGATTTTCAGGTCGATCGTTTCGACAAACTGGCCTTTGAACCCGACGTGATCCCGGTGTTGCTTAAGCTGCAGAAGGCCGGTTTTAAGCTGGTGATGATCACCAACCAGGACGGCCTGGGGACGGACAGTTTCCCGCAGGCCGACTTTGATGGTCCGCATAACCTGATGATGCAGATC
>OJJJ01000785.1_pt1 | contig 11713 bp, 10 predicted proteins | sample 1596311 | NCBI WGS metagenome assembly OJJJ01 (sample SAMEA4350140, study PRJEB24818) | metagenome | biome: human; feature: gut; material: faeces | place: Denmark | collected 2013-09 | reverse complement strand
TAACTCTCAGGATCAGGTAACTCAAAAACCCCTGCGTGACTCGGTTAAACAGGCACTGAAGAACTATTTTGCTCAACTGAATGGTCAGGATGTTAATGACCTGTATGAGTTGGTACTGGCTGAAGTTGAACAGCCCCTGTTGGACATGGTGATGCAATACACCCGCGGTAACCAAACCCGCGCTGCCCTGATGATGGGTATCAACCGTGGTACTCTGCGTAAGAAACTGAAAAAATACGGCATGAACTGATACTCATCAGCAAATTGCTTGTTTAAAAAGGCGCTACTCGGCATGGGGAAGCGCCTTTTTTATCGCCCTCATTATCCACCGTCAACGCTTTGTAAACCTTCTCTTTCCCCACTTTTAAACCGCTGCATTTCGTGTATATTTCCACCACCTGAAAGTTCTCTTCTCCCGGAATGACACATGATTCGTAAATACTGGTGGCTGGTTGTCTTTGCTGTCTCTGTTTTCCTGTTCGATGCGCTGCTAATGCAGTGGATTGAACTCATGAGCACCGAAACCGATAAGTGTCGCAATATGAATTCCGTGAACCCGCTGAAATTAGTGAATTGCTCAGAGCTTGATTAACCGCCCAACGTCGCATCAACCGTGTTTGCTTAACTGAATGCGGCTGTACGCGTCGCCGGGAGCCAGGGTGTCTCTGCCCGCATCTGGCTGGCGGCGGACGTGGGGGCAATTTCGGTGGCGATTAATACACTGCAGGGTTATTTGCTGGGTAATTACGTGACGGTACAAGCCGTCGAGGAACGTTGTCTGCATGGAAAGTTGTTACTGCCCCGGATGCCTTCATGAAGCGGCGTCGTACACTACCGGCGGTATACGCGTAATATGCAGTGTCGCCAGTATATTGTCGACCAGTGCCGGAGCCTGCTGGTAAAGATTGAAACTGTCGCTATTCATTAACCAGTTTTTAATTATTCCGCTAAAGAAACCATGAAAGACAATCAGTGCCAGATCAATATTAACCTGTGGCGAGATGATGTTTCTCGCAATACAGAGCTCCAGCGTTGTTCGAAGGTGTTCATAGTTAAATCCGATGCGCTTGCGAATTTCACATTCTGAAATCATATCGTCATTAAATTCACACTTATGATACAGAATTTGCAAAAGCGCACATTGACGTGGTTCATGCGCAATATATTGCAACGCAGTGATAAACTGCTCACGAAGGAATAATAAAGGATCATCGTTTTGTGACTGTAACAGCCGGTCGTGAATAATTTCACGCAACGGTAACTGCTGTTCCCAGATGGCATTAAATATTTCTGATTTACTGGAAAAGTGCCAGTAGACCGCCCCGCGAGTCACATGCGCAGCATCGGCGATATCTGTTAGCGTCGTGTTAGTCACACCGCGCGTAGCAAACTGCCCGATGGCTGCTTCGATCAGCTGCTGTCGGGTCTTTTGGGCCTCTTCTTTCTTCTTACGCGCCATAGGTTGCGACTCGTTGCTCACAAGGTTATTGCATTATAAGAAAACACAAAACGGATGGTTTCAATGAAAGTATTCATTAAAATCACTTTTAATTTTGCACAAAAAAAGTCAATCTTCTTAATTTATAATTACAACAAATATATCAATGCAATTAAATTCACAGAACATATGAATGGCGCTAATAAAATTGCTTTTACCTGATTATCTTGTCAGAAGTTTATCCTTTAATGCACTGGGTCAGATTCTGATTTTTGTGTCAGCAGGCTTATCTCCGCACTTATAAATTAAAAAACATTAAATACTCTCATTACTATACGCAGCTACATTTTTACTTTTTGCCCCTAACCCTCTCACCGATTCACGGTAAATATCGGTTAATGGATAGTTAAAGGAATAGTAATGACGAATCATTTCAGACTCTTACCCTTATCCGGTTTTATTGTCTGCGCTGCGCTACTCGCCGGGTGCGATGGGCAGGAAAACACGCAACAGCATGCACAAGCCCCTCAGGTCAGCGTTTACCTTGTTAAAAGCGCACCATTGGCTGTGACGACTGAGTTGCCGGGCAGAACAGACGCTTTTCGCGTCGCGGAGGTTCGTCCTCAGGTGAGCGGTATTATTCTGCGTCGCAATTTCGCGGAAGGTAGCGATGTGAAAGCGGGTGACTCTCTCTACCAAATTGATCCTGCAACCTATCAGGCCGCCTATGACAGCGCGAAAGGCGAGCTGGCAAAAGCGCAAGCCGCGGCAAATATCGCCCATTTGACGGTGAAACGTTATGTCCCGCTGGTTGGCACACAATATGTCAGCAAGCAGGAGTACGATCAGGCGGTCGCAACTGCGCAGCAGGCTGATGCCAGCGTCGTTGCCGCACAGGCTGGCGTTGAAAGCGCGCGTATTAATCTTGCTTACACCAAAGTCACTTCGCCAATTGACGGGCGCATCGGCAAGTCCAGCGTCACAGAGGGGGCACTGGTCACGAACGGGCAATCTACCGCGCTGGCGACCGTACAGCAGCTCGATCCAATCTATGTTGATGTCACACAATCCAGCAGCGACTTTATGCGTCTGAAACAGACGAGTCTGCAAAAAGGTGACAGCACCAGCACCGTCGAGTTGGTCATGGAAAATGGCCAGCCCTACCCGCTGAAAGGCACGCTGCAGTTCTCCGATGTAACGGTCGACGAAAGCACCGGCTCAATCACGCTGCGCGCCATCTTCCCTAACCCTCAACATATGCTTCTGCCGGGCATGTTTGTGCGTGCCCGCATAGATGAAGGTACGCAGCCGGACGCCATTCTGGTCCCTCAACAGGGCGTAACCCGTACACCGCGTGGAGAAGCAACCGTACTGGTTGTGAACGATAAAAACCAGGTTGAATCACGCACAATTGTTGCGCCACAGGCTATTGGCGATCGCTGGCTGGTCACGGAAGGGCTGAAAAATGGCGATCGTGTCATTGTCAGCGGCTTACAAAAAGTCCGCCCAGGTGTCACCGTCGTGGCAACGCCTGAAACCGCCGCCAAACCAGCCAGTTAAGGGACGACAGCATGGCTAACTTCTTTATTCAACGGCCTGTTTTCGCCTGGGTTCTCGCCATCATTCTGATGATTGCGGGCGGGCTGGCTATTTTAAAACTGCCTGTTGCACAATATCCGACTATTGCACCGCCTGCGGTTGCCGTAACGGCGACCTACCCTGGCGCAGATGCGCAGACGGTTCAGGATACTGTCACGCAGGTTATCGAGCAGAACATGAACGGCATCGATAACCTGATGTACATGTCGTCCACCAGCGATTCTGCCGGGAACGTGACTATCACCCTGACCTTCGAGTCGGGTACTGACCCTGATATCGCTCAGGTTCAGGTCCAGAACAAACTTCAGCTGGCAATGCCGCTACTGCCGCAGGAAGTACAGCAGCAGGGTATCGGCGTTGAGAAATCCAGCAGCAGCTTCCTGCTGGTTGCAGGTTTTGTCTCAGATAACAAAAACCTCACCCAGGATGATATCTCTGACTATGTTGCCTCGAACGTTAAAGATGCGATTAGCCGTACTTCTGGAGTAGGTGATGTGCAGCTGTTTGGTGCTCAGTACGCAATGCGTATCTGGCTGGACAGCAACGCAATGAATAAATACCAGCTTACACCGCTGGATGTGATCAACCAGTTGAAAACGCAGAACGACCAGATTGCGGCAGGCCAGTTGGGTGGGACACCTTCCATACCTGGGCAGCAGCTTAACGCGTCCATCATTGCGCAAACTCGCCTGAAATCACCAGAAGAGTTCGGTCGCGTCACACTGAAGGTCAACCAGGACGGCTCTATGGTTCATCTTAAAGATGTGGCCCGTATTGAGCTGGGTGGCGAAAACTACAACATGGTCACCAAAATCAACGGCCAGGCAGCGACCGGTCTTGGGATCAAGCTGGCAACCGGTGCTAACGCACTGGACACCGCTGCGGCCATCAAGAGCAAGCTGGCGCAACTGCAGCCATTCTTCCCTCAGGGGCTGAAAGTTGTTTACCCGTACGACACCACGCCATTCGTTAAGATCTCGATTCACGAAGTGGTGAAAACACTGTTTGAAGCGATCATCCTCGTATTCCTGGTGATGTACCTGTTCCTGCAAAACCTGCGGGCAACACTCATCCCCACAATCGCTGTTCCCGTCGTCCTGCTGGGGACTTTCGCCGTACTGGCGGCGTTTGGTTTCTCCATCAATACTCTGACGATGTTTGGGATGGTGCTGGCGATAGGTCTACTGGTAGATGATGCCATCGTGGTCGTCGAGAACGTCGAACGCGTCATGGTAGAGGACAAATTGCCGCCAAAAGAGGCGACACAGAAGTCGATGGAACAGATCCAGGGCGCACTGGTAGGCATTGCTATGGTGCTGTCGGCGGTCTTTGTTCCGATGGCCTTTTTTGGTGGTTCGACGGGGGCGATCTATCGTCAGTTCTCGCTGACCATCGTCTCTGCAATGGCGCTATCCGTGCTGGTCGCACTGATTTTAACCCCCGCGCTGTGCGCAACATTGCTCAAACCTGTTTCCGATGAACATCACGAAAAAAAAGGTGGGTTCTTTGGCTGGTTTAACGCGCTTTTTGACAAGAGCGTGGAGCATTACAGCAATAGTGTAAGCGGCATTTTACGCAAGACCGGACGTTATCTGCTGGTTTATGTGATCATCGTTGGCGGCATGGCAGTGTTGTTCCTGCGCTTGCCGACATCCTTCCTGCCGGAAGAGGATCAGGGCGTGTTTATGACCATGGTCCAGCTACCCGCCGGTGCAACTCAGATGCGTACCCAGCAGGTGCTAGACCAGGTTCAGGATTACTACCTGACAAAAGAGAAGGCGAACGTTGAATCAGTCTTTACCGTTAACGGGTTTAGCTTTAGCGGGCAGGGTCAAAACTCCGGCATCGCATTCGTGAGCCTGAAGCCCTGGGAAGAACGTCCGGGTGAGGAAAATGGCGTTGGGGCGATTGTTAGCCGCGCGACAAAAGCCTTCAGCCAGATCAAAGATGGCCTTGTCTTCCCGTTCAACCTGCCTGCTATCATTGAACTGGGCACCGCAACAGGTTTCGACTTTGAATTGATTGATCAGGCAAACCTCGGACATGCACAGCTGACGCAAGCGCGTAATCAACTCCTCGGCATGGTAAAAGAGCATCCTGACCTGCTGGTACGTGTGCGTCCTAACGGACTGGAAGATACCCCGCAGTTCAAGCTGGATGTCGACCAGGAGAAAGCGCAAGCCCTGGGCATTAGCCTCTCTGATGTAAACCAGACGATTTCAACGGCCTTAGGTGGCACCTACGTAAACGATTTTATCGACCATGGCCGGGTGAAAAAAGTTTACGTACAGGCCGACGCTCGCTTCCGCATGCTGCCAACGGATATTAATAGCCTTTATGTACGCAGCGCTAACGGTGAAATGGTGCCCTTCTCAGCCTTTAGCAACTCTCATTGGGTATATGGTTCACCGCGTCTGGAGCGCTACAACGGGATGCCTTCCATGGAAATCCTCGGTGAGTCCGCACCCGGTAAAAGTACCGGTGAGGCCATGGTCATGATGGAAAGCCTCGCAGCAAAACTGCCTTCTGGCATCGGTTATGACTGGACGGGGATGTCTTACCAGGAGCGACTTTCCGGTAACCAGGCACCTGCGCTATACGCCATTTCGCTGATTGTCGTGTTCTTATGTCTGGCGGCCCTGTATGAAAGCTGGTCTATCCCGTTCTCCGTAATGCTGGTTGTGCCGCTGGGGGTGATTGGTGCGCTGCTCGCAGCATCAATGCGCGGACTGAACAATGATGTCTATTTCCAGGTAGGTCTGCTCACGACGATTGGTTTGTCTGCTAAAAACGCCATTCTGATTGTTGAATTTGCAAAGGATCTGATGGATAAAGAGGGCAAAGGAATTATTGAAGCCACGCTGGAGGCTTCGCGGATGCGTCTTCGCCCTATCCTGATGACCTCACTGGCCTTTATTCTTGGCGTTATGCCACTGGTGATTAGCAGCGGTGCCGGTAGTGGCGCACAAAACGCCGTCGGGACGGGTGTAATGGGGGGAATGCTGTCCGCAACTCTGCTGGCCATCTTCTTTGTACCTGTTTTCTTTGTGGTTGTCCGTCGACGATTTACGCGTCATAAAGATTAACTCATACCTGAAAGGCACCGCTGGTGCCTTTTTTGTTTAAAAGAAACAGTGGAAATAAAATGTCCCTTAGCTTCATATTTTCTCCATTAATTCATTCGCGAAGCGGCTTTTCTCCATGATTTTTACAATTCACATAATTTGAGATTATTCCCCGTGATAGGGAGGCGTACCACGGTGGTAAAATAATCATCAATTCGTTAATGGTCCTCCTGACTGTATAGCGAATGTGAGAAAACACTGAGGTAACATCATGAAAAGATTCATTTCCGTTGCACTTCTCGCTGCGCTACTCGCTGGCTGCGCGCACGACTCCCCCTGTGTACCGGTATACGACGATCAAGGCCGACTGGTTCATACCAATACCTGTATGAAAGGCACAACTCAGGATAACTGGGAAACTGCAGGCGCGATTGCCGGTGGTGCTGCGGCAGTGGCCGGTTTGACGCTAGGTATCGTCGCCTTGACCAAATAAACTCACTCATTTGAAAGCGCGGCATTGTCCGCGCTTTTGCTTTTAATTAGTGCAGTATTTCCTGGTAAGTAAAAAAATCGCCCTTCTGTCTTCACCAGTTTTAATTTAAAGCAAATTACAATCACATTCTTTTTGTTTCTCTATTCAATTTTCATATTTTATCGTGATGATTTTCACATATTAATCACATTAAAGATCCTGCCAATATTCACGCCAGAAACTATCCATTGTTTAAACCCACCGTTAATCAAACTTTTGCTCTGATTTGTGGCGCAGGTTGGAAATTTGCACCATTTCGGGGCGCTCGATTTATATAACCCTGTCTACACTCAGCATGATGCGCTCATTGATGCCTTATTTCACTGAGCACAAAACCTGGCATTACGTTTGCTTTATAAACGTTGGCCAATGCCACAGACAGGTCAAAGCGTTTTAAAACGCCTTTATAACGATAAATTTCGCCACACAGGATGCATTATGAAAAAGATGATGATAGCCAGCCTGGCCGCCGCGGGCGTGCTGTTTGCTGTAGCCAGCCAGGCCCATGCGGGTACGACACTGGATGCTGTTAAAAAGAAAGGTTTCGTACAATGCGGTATCAGTGACGGATTACCTGGCTTCTCTTATGCCGACGCTAACGGCAAATTTACCGGTATTGATGTTGATGTCTGTCGCGGCGTCGCGGCTGCAGTTTTCGGCGATGACAGCAAAGTGAAATACACGCCGCTGACGGCAAAAGAACGCTTCACTGCGCTGCAGTCCGGCGAAGTGGATATGCTCTCCCGTAATACGACCTGGACCTCCTCTCGTGATGCAGGCATGGGGATGTCCTTTACTGGCGTCACCTATTACGACGGTATCGGTTTCCTGACCCACAACAAAGCGGGCCTGAAAAGCGCCAAAGAACTGGATGGGGCGACCGTTTGTATTCAGGCCGGTACGGATACTGAACTCAACGTCGCAGATTACTTCAAAGCGAATAACATGAAGTACACCCCCGTCACGTTCGATCGTTCAGATGAATCTGCCAAAGCGCTGGAGTCCGGCCGCTGCGATACGCTGGCCTCGGACCAGTCACAGCTGTACGCGCTGCGTATTAAGCTGAGCAACCCGGCGGAGTGGATCGTCCTGCCTGAAGTGATCTCAAAAGAACCTCTCGGACCAGTCGTCCGCCGTGGCGATGAAGACTGGTTCTCCATTGTGCGCTGGACCCTGTTTGCCATGCTGAATGCTGAAGAAATGGGGATTAACTCGAAAAACGTTGATGAGAAAGCCGCGAACCCGTCCACCCCGGATATGGCACATTTGCTGGGCAAAGAGGGTGATTTCGGTAAAGATCTTAAACTTGACAACAAATGGGCCTACAACATCGTTAAACAGGTCGGTAACTACGCAGAGATCTTCGAGCGCAACGTCGGCTCGGAAAGTCCGTTGAAGATCAAACGTGGCCAGAACAATCTCTGGAATAACGGCGGTATTCAGTACGCGCCGCCTGTACGTTAAGTATCTGCTGTAACGGGCACTGCGCTTGCAGTGCCCAATTCAGAGTCACGGTTACCGAGGTTTCTTTATGTCCCATCGCCGCTCAGCCGTAAAAGGATCGCTATCCTTTTCTCATCCCGCGGTCCGCGCGTGGCTATTCCAGGCTATTGCTATCATCGCGGTTGTGGTTGTCGCCGTTTATTTAATCCATAACACCGTTACCAACCTGAACAATCGAGGCATCACCTCCGGTTTTGCTTTCCTCGATCGCAGCGCAGGTTTTGGTATTGTTCAGCATCTTATTGATTATCAGGAAGGCGATACGTACGGACGCGTCTTCATCGTGGGTCTGCTGAATACGTTGCTGGTCTCAGCGCTCTGTATTGTGTTCGCCTCCGTACTGGGATTCTTTATTGGTTTAGCCCGCCTTTCCGAAAACTGGCTACTGCGGAAACTGTCGACCATATACATCGAGACGTTTCGTAATATCCCACCGCTGCTGCAGATCTTTTTCTGGTATTTCGCCGTCCTGCGCAACCTTCCTGGCCCACGCCAGGCTGTGGATGCTTTCGATCTTTTTTTCCTGAGCAACCGCGGGTTATACATCCCTTCTCCACAGGTAGCCGAGGGTCTGTACGGCTTTGTTGTCGCCATTATCATCGCACTTGCGGTTTCAGTGGGGTTGTTCCGTTATAACCGCAAACACCAGATTAAAACCGGCCAGCTTCGTAAGACATGGCCACTCGCGGCAGTGCTTATTATCGGTCTGCCGTTAATCGCTCACGGGTTATCTGGTGCCGCGTTGCACTGGGATATTCCGCATCTGCGTGGTTTTAATTTCCAGGGGGGAATGGTGTTAATCCCTGAGCTGGCGGCCCTGACGCTGGCGCTGTCTATTTATACCTCTGCCTTTATTGCTGAGATTATCCGTGCGGGTATTCAGGCAGTGCCTTACGGGCAGCACGAGGCAGCACGCTCACTGGGGTTGCCGAATACGGTAACGCTTCGTCAGGTCATTATTCCCCAGGCGCTACGGGTCATCATTCCACCGCTGACCAGCCAGTACCTTAACATTGTAAAAAACTCATCGCTGGCCGCCGCGATTGGCTATCCCGATATGGTGTCCCTGTTTGCCGGAACTGTGCTTAACCAGACAGGGCAAGCCATTGAAACTATTGCTATCACAATGTCTGTCTATCTGATTATCAGTCTGGCGATCTCGCTGTTGATGAACCTTTATAACCGCCGCATCGCACTGGTTGAGCGTTAAGGAGCCATGATGACAAAAGCGATATTGTCTCACTCTGCGCGTCCCGCCCGTTCGCCAGGCGGGCGTTACATATCATGGGCACGCAAGAACCTGTTCTCCAGCTGGAGTAATAGCCTGCTGACGATTGTCTGTCTGTGGCTCATGTGGGAACTGATCCCACCGCTACTGAACTGGGCTTTCTTGCAGGCGAACTGGGTGGGTTCCACGCGTGCCGACTGCACGAAAGCGGGCGCATGCTGGGTGTTTATTCACGAGCGTTTTGGTCAGTTCATGTATGGCCTGTATCCGCACGAACAGCGCTGGCGGATTAATCTGGCACTGATTATTGGCCTGATCTCTATCGCCGTGATGTTCTGGAAAAAGCTGCCTCATCGGGGACGTTACATTGCCTGCTGGGCGATTGCTTATCCCATTACTGTATGGGTGCTGTTGTATGGCGGTTTTCTGGGGCTGGAGCGTGTCGAAACCCGTCAATGGGGCGGTCTGACGCTGACGTTAATTATTGCTTCAGTCGGGATAGCAGGTGCATTGCCATGGGGAATTTTACTCGCACTTGGGCGACGTTCAAAAATGCCCATCGTCCGTGTGCTTTCCGTTATTTTCATTGAGTTCTGGCGCGGTGTGCCGCTTATTACCGTTCTGTTTATGTCTTCGGTCATGCTGCCGCTGTTTATGGCAGAAGGCACAACGATAGACAAACTGATCCGCGCCCTGGTCGGCGTGATTTTGTTCCAGTCAGCCTATGTTGCTGAGGTGGTGCGCGGTGGCCTGCAGGCATTACCCAAAGGTCAGTACGAAGCTGCGGAATCACTGGCGCTCGGTTACTGGAAAACACAGGGGCTGGTAATACTTCCGCAGGCACTTAAGCTGGTTATCCCTGGGCTGGTCAACACGATCATCGCACTCTTCAAAGATACCAGTCTGGTGATCATCATCGGATTATTCGATCTCTTCAGCAGCGTGCAGCAGGCTACCGTTGACCCTGTCTGGCTGGGCATGTCCACCGAGGGATATGTCTTCGCTGCTCTGATCTACTGGATCTTCTGTTTTAGTATGTCGCGCTATAGCCAGCACCTGGAGAAGCGCTTTAACACCGGGCGTACACCGCACTGAGGAAATTATGAGCCAGATTAGTATGACACCTGCCGACGCGATGATTACGCTGGAAAACGTTAATAAATGGTATGGACAGTTTCACGTTCTGAAGGACATCAACCTCAAGGTTAAGCAGGGCGAACGAATCGTGCTTTGTGGCCCTTCAGGTTCAGGAAAATCAACGACCATTCGCTGTATTAACCACCTTGAGGAGCATCAACAGGGAAGGATTGTCGTTGATGGTATTGAACTGAATGAAGATGTCCGCAATATCGAGCGCGTACGTCAGGAAGTGGGAATGGTGTTTCAACACTTTAATCTTTTCCCACATCTGACCGTTTTGCAGAACTGCACGCTGGCCCCCATTTGGGTACAAAAGATGCCGAAAAAAGAGGCCGAGGCGCTGGCTATGCACTACCTGGAACGTGTGCGCATCGCTGAACATGCGAACAAATTCCCTGGCCAGATCTCTGGCGGGCAACAGCAACGTGTGGCTATTGCCCGTTCACTGTGCATGAAACCTAAAATTATGCTTTTTGATGAGCCGACATCAGCGCTGGACCCGGAAATGGTAAAAGAGGTGCTGGATACGATGATTGGGTTGGCACAATCCGGGATGACAATGCTGTGCGTGACACATGAGATGGGGTTTGCCAGAACGGTAGCTGACCGGGTGATATTTATGGATCGCGGAGAAATTGTCGAACAGGCTCCACCGGATGAGTTCTTTGCGCATCCGAAGTCAGAACGTACGCGGGTCTTTTTATCGCAGGTGATCCATTAGTCGTTTGCTCTTGCCGGGTGAGGGCTTCGCCTTACCCGGCCTACCGTTTATGCAGCTTGTGCGGCGTAGAAACGCAAAAAGGCCATCCTTTCGGATGGCCTTCTCACTTATTTGATGTCTGGCAGTTCCCTACTCTCACATGGGGAGACCCCACACTACCATCGGCGCTACGGCGTTTCACTTCTGAGTTCGGCATGGGGTCAGGTGGGACCACCGCGCTAAAGCCGCCAGACAAATTCTTTTACTTCTTGCCGAACTTTAACCTAAGTATAAAGTGGTGCTGATACCCAGAGTCGAACTGGGGACCTCACCCTTACCAAGGGTGCGCTCTACCAACTGAGCCATATCAGCACACTAAATTTGATGCCTGGCAGTTCCCTACTCTCACATGGGGAGACCCCACACTACCATCGGCGCTACGGCGTTTCACTTCTGAGTTCGGCATGGGGTCAGGTGGGACCACCGCGCTAAAGCCGCCAGGCAAATT
>OJJJ01000784.1_pt1 | contig 11715 bp, 9 predicted proteins | sample 1596311 | NCBI WGS metagenome assembly OJJJ01 (sample SAMEA4350140, study PRJEB24818) | metagenome | biome: human; feature: gut; material: faeces | place: Denmark | collected 2013-09 | reverse complement strand
CTGCAGACCCAGCAGCAGGCTTAACGCCAGTTGGCCCTGCAGCACAATGCCCAGTCCATAGCTAATCACCAGCGTCGGTATGGAGAGATAAAACGGCAGCCACAGGCTGAGCATGTACTGCCTGTAGCTCGGCCCCAGCACCGGTTTAATCATCACGAAGTAGCTGAGAATGGTGTTGACTACCTGCACCAGCAAAAAGCCCAGCGTCACGCCCATCGCGCCTGCCAGATGTCCGCCAACGAGAATGGCCGGAATAAAGAGACAGGTTTTGAAGACATTGAATTTGAAGCTGATATCAACGCGGGCTTTTGCCATCAGCAGCGAACCTATCGGATTACCGACAGAGCGCAGCAGCCCAACGACGCACAGCAATTGCAGGATGGGGACGATGGCGCGCCATTTCTCACCGAACACCAGCGGTACCAGATTGTTCGCCACTACCATCAGGCCCAGCAGCGCCGGGAAGTTGATAATGCCGACCACCGACAGGAGCTTGTAAAAATTCACCCGCAGTTTTTCGCTGTCGTCCTGTATTTTGGCAAACGCCGGAAACAGCACGCGGGTGATAATCGGGTTCAGCTTGATGGGCGGGACCACCGCCACGTTCCAGGCCAGATTAAATCCGCCCGCCACGCCTGCGCCCAGCGTTCGGGCCAGCACCAGCGTGGAAAGGTTGGTATTGACATAATTGATGATGCTGTCGGCCGTCAGCCAGGCACCAAAGCGCAGATTCGACATCACCGATGCAAGTGAAAAATGCAGCCCGGGGCGGTAAATCTGGCGACCCAAATAACCAAACAGCAGCGTACGCAGCGCGCAGTTCACCAGATACCCCAGAATGGCAGTCATCGCCAGCGGCCAGAAATGGGCGCCGATCACGGTCACGGTAAACCCGGCCAGTACCGCGCTGGTTTCAATCATGCCAATTTTGTTGAACGCCATGTCCTTTTGCATCAGCGCACGGAACTGCTGCCCGTGCGGGATCAGCACAAACGCCAGCGACAGCGTTTTAATCAGCGGTGCCAGGTCGGGGTTATTCAGGACATCAGCAATCACCTCACTGAGCAGGAACATCGCCAGGCACACCACCATACCCAGCCCGACGTTCAGCCAATACAGGGTGGTAAGTTCAAGATAACCAATCGCTTTGCGCTGGATAATGGAGTTGGCAATGCCGAAGTCGGAGAGCGTATCGGCCAGCGCGATAATCACCAGCGACACGGTCAGCAGACCGAACTGATGGGCGTCAATGATGCGCGCCAGCACGGTCATCTGAATCAGCCCAAGGCCAATGATGAAAACCGTGGCAATCGCCGACCACTTGGCACCGTTAAGGGTTTTTTCTCGTAAGCTCATGTTTAATACGCCGCTTTGTTAACAAAACCCTTAAATACCGTCAGAAAAACAATCTTGATATCGAACCACACGCTCCATTCGCGAATGTACTCAAGGTCAAATTCCACTCGTTTTTCCATTTTTTCCAGCGTGTCGGTTTCCCCGCGCCAGCCGTTGATTTGTGCCCAGCCGGTAATGCCGGGTTTCACCTTATGGCGCAGCATGTAGCCTTCAATAAGCGTGCGGTATTGCTCGTTGTGTGCCACCGCGTGCGGGCGCGGCCCGACGATCGACATACCACCGGTCAGCACGTTAATAAACTGCGGCAGCTCATCGAGCGAGGTGCGGCGCAGGAAATTACCCACACGGGTGACGCGCGGATCGTTTTGTGTCGCCTGGGTGACGACCGCGTCGTTTTCCATCACCTTCATCGAGCGAAACTTCCACACCTTGATCGGCTTGCCGTCCATGCCGTAGCGGGTCTGGCGGAAAATCACCGGCCCCTTTGAGGTGAGCTTCACCGTCAGCGCAATGCCGCACAGCACCGGGGAAATCAGCAGCAGGATCAGCGAAGCCAGCACGATATCTTCCGCGCGTTTCAGCAAGCGATTAATGCCCGACAGCGGCGTGTCGTACAGCGGCACCACCGGCACGCCATTCATCTCTTCAATGCGTGAATGCAGGATGTTGAAGGTAAAGACGTCGGGGATCAGGATCACCGAACAGGTGGTGTCGGCCAGGTCGCGCACCAGTTTTTTTACGCGGGTGCCGTCATTCATCGACATGGCGATATAGACATTGTGAATGCGGGCAGCTTTAGCGTCATCCACCAGCTGTTGCAGATTTCCGGCCCAGTCGCGGGAGTTTTTTCCTGGGACGGGATCGTGATAGACGCCCGCTACTTCAAAGCCCAGCCACGGTTCATGACGAAAGCTGTCCAGCAGCAGCTGTCCGGCAGGGAGATCGCCCGCTACCGCCACCCGACGGGTGTTATATCCACGATTGCGCAGCCACCCTGCAATGTAGCGAATAAACGCGCGACACAGCAGCAGACCGACGCTGGACAGCAGATACCACGCCAGCCAGACGGCGAATCGGTTATCAAAATCGTTGTTAAAGGCAATTAACCCTGCGCTGAAGACCAGGCTCAGCGTCCAGTTTTGCAGCAGCAGCACCAGCTCGGTGGAAATTTTGACGCCGCGCCAGGAACGGTAAAAATCGGTGATCCCCCCCAGCATCTGAAAAACCACCAGCGTGATCAACGCCACCAGCAGGTGCATGTACAGGAAGGGCAAACCGCTCAGTTCACAGACCAGCCACAGTCCGCCAAACATGATGGTGATATCTGAAAAGCGTTGCACCATTGAGATTAACGACGCATTGGTTTTCGCGCGTTGGCGCTTTTTTAGATGTGTCATCGTGGTTCCTGTTAGTCACCCCTTGCCCACTGTAGGGCAAGGGAAGCACCGGCATTACTGATTCAGCAACGCCAGAAGAGTGCGCGTTCGCGCTTCCATCAACGGAATGTCTCCGCGCGATTCCACGTTCAGGCGCACCACCGGTTCGGTATTGGAGGAACGTAAATTGAAGCGCCAGTCGACAAACGACATGCTGATACCATCGGTTCTGTCCACCGCCAGCGCCTCGCCGGAGAAATGCTGCTCTACCCGGTCAATCGCCACCTTCGGCTCTGCCAGAGTGCTATTGATTTCCCCGCTCGCCGGATACGCCGCCATGCGGTCGCGAACCAGTTCGCCAAGCCGCTGTCCTTTCAGGCACACCAGTTCCGCTACCAGCAGCCACGGGATCATTCCGCTGTCGCAGTAGGCAAAATCACGAAAATAGTGATGGGCGCTCATTTCGCCACCGTAAATGGCATCTTCATGACGCATTCGTTCTTTAATGAAGGCATGACCGGTTTTCGACATCACCGGCTTACCACCCGCCGCCGTCACCACATCGACCGTGTTCCACGACAGACGCGGGTCATGAATGATCTTCGAGCCCGGATTTTTCTCCAGAAACGCCTCCGCCAGCAGGCCGACAATGTAGTAGCCCTCAATAAACTGGCCGTTCTCATCAAACAGGAAGCAACGGTCAAAATCGCCGTCAAAGGCAATCCCCATATCCGCGCCGTGTTCAATCACCGCATTACGGGTATCCGCCCGGCATTCCGGCAGCAGCGGGTTGGGAATACCGTTCGGGAAGGTGCCGTCAGGCGTGTTGTGGATTGTTATCAATTCAACCGGGACACCAAGAGACTGAAAACGGGCTTCAATGGCGTCCAGCACCGGGCCTGCCGCGCCGTTACCGGCGTTAAGCACCAGCTTCATCGGTTTAAGGTTTTTGACGTCGATGTAACCAAGCAGATGGTCAATGTAAGCCGCGCGAGGATTGATTACGGTGTAACGGCCACGTCGGGACGCATCCACAGGCGGGAAGTCGTTGGCTTCCGCCAGCCGTTGGATCTCGCGCAGACCGCTATCGCCGCTGATGGGCCGCGCGCCCTCACGTACCAGCTTCATGCCGTTGTAATCCAGCGGATTATGGCTGGCGGTCACTTCAATACCGCCGTCCACGCCGAGGTGGAAGGTGGCGAAGTAAATCTCTTCGGTACCCGACATGCCGATATCCAGCACATCCACGCCCGCATCCTGCAGCCCTTTTGCCAGCGCCATCTTCAATGCGTTGCTGGTCAGGCGGACATCACCGCCCAGCACCATGGTTTTCGGTTGCAGATACTCACCGCAGGCGCGGCCAATGCGCCAGGCGATGTCTTCATTGAGCTCTTCGCCCAGCCTGCCGCGAATGTCGTAGGCTTTGAAACAGGTTAATGTCGTCATGTTTTACCCTTCTTCAGGCAACAGTTGGCCCTGACCGGAATATGGCCAAAATAGGTGGTTGTTGTTGATTACCCGGATGCGCTGCGCTTAGCGGGCCTACAGTGTTGTAGGTCGGATAAGCGCTGCGCATCCGGTATCAGGTGCGCCCGTAGCGATCGGCAAAGCGCACTACGTCGTCCTCTTCGAGGTAGGATCCCGATCGCACTTCAATCAGATCGAGCGGGATTTTTCCGGGGTTCTCCAGACAGTGCGTCGCTCCCAGAGGGATATAGACAGACTCGTTTTCGCCGAGCAGTTTGATGTCATCATCGATCGTCACCTTCGCCGTCCCAGCCACCACCACCCAATGCTCTGCGCGGTGATGGTGCATCTGCACCGACAATCCCTCGCCCGGTTTTACGGTAATGCGTTTAACCTGGTAACGTTCTCCGGCGTCGATGGAGTCATACTTGCCCCACGGGCGGTACACTTCGCGGTGAATATGATGCTCATGGCGGCCGTCAGCTTTAATCTGCTCCACCACTTTTTTCACATCCTGGACCGCGTTGCGATCGGCTATCAGCACCGCGTCTTTGGTCTGCACCACCACCAGGTCTTTCACTCCGACTGTGGTCACCAGTCCGGACTCCGCGTACACGTAGCTGTTTTCGGTTTTATGGCTGATCACGTCGCCGTGATGCACGTTGCCTTCGGCGGTATGAGCGCTGATCTCCCACAGCGAAGACCACGATCCCACGTCACTCCAGCCCGCGCTCATTGGCATCACCACCGCGTCCGCGGTATGTTCCATCACCGCATAGTCCACCGACTCTTCCGGGCAGGCGAGAAACGCCTCTTCATCAACACGGACAAAATCGAGATCGGGATCGACCGTGCTCATTGCCTTTTCGCAGGCGCTCAGAATATCGGGGCGGTACTTTTTCAGCTCTTCCAGATAGCGCCCGGCACGAAACAGAAACATGCCGCTGTTCCAGTAATAGTCTCCGCTTGCCACGTAGGCTTGTGCGGTGTCCTGATCCGGTTTTTCCACAAACTGTGCCACCGCAAAGGCAACCGTATCGGTAGTTGCGGGGCAAACGTCACCGCGACGAATATAGCCGTAGCCGGTCTGTGCCGAGTCCGGCACGATACCAAATGTCACCAGTTTGCCCGCCTCGGCATAAGGCATCGCATTGCGAACCGCCTCGCGAAACGCCTCTTCGTCAGTAATCACATGATCTGCCGCCAGCACCAGCATCAGCGGGTCAACGTCCGGACTGTGACGTTTTGCCGCCAGCGCGGCCAGCGCAATCGCCGGGGCGGTATTACGCCCGGCGGGCTCCAGAATGATATTTTCGGTCAACTTGTTGAGTTGTCTGAGTTGTTCGGCAACGATAAAGCGATGCTGCTCGTTGCAGATAACCACCGGGCTTTCGCACTCCACGCCGTTCAGACGGCATATCGTGGTTTGCAGCATGGTGAGTTCGCCCTTCAGGCACAGGAACTGCTTGGGATACAGGACGCGGGACAGCGGCCACAACCGGCTACCGGAGCCACCGGCCATCACCACCGGAAAGAGTGTGCGTTGACGCATGATTTATCCCCGTATATCTGCAATAAATTGGCTAAGCACGCGGTCTTTTTCCAGCGTGCGTTCGGCATAGTCACGTGCCACCGTGTTGATGTCAGGCATGATTAGCGCCTGGGTAATTCCGGCCACCAGCGCGCTCACCGACTCCGGCTCCACGCATACCGCAATCCCCGGATGGTCCTCGCAGAGCTGGCCCAGTTCGGTATCAGGCTCGGCGGTGATCACCGCATTGCCACCCACGGCAAGAATATTGGTCAGCTTGGAGGGCAATACCGCATCCGCCGCACCGCGCTTTTGCACCACTAAATGACAGTCGGCCATCTTCAGCAGCGCAGGCAGTGCGTCATAAGATTGCAGGGGAAAAAATTTAACGTTTTCCAGGCCGCGCTCGCGAACCCTGTTTTCCAGTCGCGCCTTGCCGCCGCCCTGCCCGACAATCACAAACAGCCAGGGCTGAGCACTAAGCCCGTCGGCGGCATCAATCACGCTCTCCAGTCCCTGCTTTTCACCGATGTTGCCCGAGTAAAGAATGATTTTTTTTCCTTCAGGCACACCGAGTTTTTGCCGCAACGCCCGGGCATCATCCGCGGTCACGTCGCGAAATCGCGCCACTTCAGACCAGTTAGGAAAGAAGATGACCTTTTCTTCAGCGACCCCTTTTTCCTGCGCTTTATTCATCATCGAACGCGAGATGGTTGAGACATAGTCGACGTTATGCAGGCCGCTGCGTTCAAACGCGCTGGCCAATGTGGCCACTTTGCCGCCCCTGCTGTTCCCGGCCATTCCGAGGCCAAGCATGGCGTCAACTTCATAATCCTGAATGTGCAGCAGCGTGCGTGCCCCGGAGAGTTTCGCCAGCAGGCGCATCCCCGGTGTGCAAAACAGCGTCGGCACCACGCCAATAATGCGATCGGGCTTCCAGCGTCGCTGCGCCATCAGCGGGAAAAAACTGCTCACGGCAAAACTGCCCAAATGCAGCAGACGTTTCAGCGTTGAGGGCTGCTTTGGCACATACAACGGACAGCGCCAGACGGTGGCATCGCCTTCTTCCCGACGATAACGCCAGGCGGAATAACGGCCGTTCACTTTCCATTGCGGGTAGTAAGGCGGCGCGGTGATCACCCGTACTTCATGCCCGGCTTGCGCCATCCACTCCACCATTTCGCCGGTGTATTTGCCGATCCCGGTCAGTTCCGGCGAATAATTAATGCCGTACACCAGAATTTTCATAAGCCCGGCACTCCGGCCTGACGTTGCGGCATAAAGTACGCCCGGCTGTTATCGTGAACGTTATCGCTGGCCAGCAACGCCTTCGGCGTCAGCCAGCGGTAGTCGTCATGCTGGGAATCGGGCAGACGCAGGTCTGCCTCGCTCACCTTCAGGCGAAAACCGAGCACCACATAATGGGTGGTGAAATCGGTACCCGAAAAGTTATCGTCATAGAAGTGCTGCCAGACGCCGTAAAACTCCGCGGAAGACAGCGGCAAACGTAACCCCAGTTCCGCCAACGTCAGGCGCTCAAACGCGTTCTCAAGCCGTTCATCCTTCTGCACGCGTCCTCCTGGCACAAACCAAAGTCCCTGAGCGGGACGGTTGAGGCGTTGGCCCAGCAGGTACTCACCGCGCGCATTTTCCACCAGCAAATCAATGGAAATCAGCGGCGCACAGCGCACTACCGTGGCAAATTCTTCCTGACGTAAAAACATATTTACCCCCGGTACCGCTGCTGATTTTCAAGGAACCACTGATACGTGCTGGCAAGCCCGTCCTCCAGCGAGACCTCGTGGTACCAGCCCAACTGGTGTAAACGCGTAACATCCAGCAATTTGCGTGGCGTACCGTCGGGTTTGCTGGCGTCAAACACCACGCGACCTTTGTAGCCCACGACCTTCGCGACCGTTTGCGCCAGTTCGCGAATGGTGCAGTCCACGCCGGTTCCCACGTTAATGTGCGACAACATCGGCTGGGTGTGCTCCTGCCAGACCTCGCGGTCCAGTTCCATCACATGAATGCTGGCGGCAGCCATGTCATCCACGTGCAGGAACTCGCGCATTGGCGTGCCGCTCCCCCACACCACTACATCCGGCGCATTTTGTGCGCAGGCTTCATGAAAGCGGCGCAGCAGTGCCGGGATCACGTGCGAGTTACTCGGATGAAAGTTATCCTGCGGCCCGTACAGATTGGTGGGCATCACCGAGCGGTAATCGCGGCCGTACTGACGGTTATACGACTCGCACAGTTTGATCCCGGCAATTTTGGCAATCGCGTAGGGCTCATTAGTGGTCTCGAGCGTTCCCTGCAACAGTTCGCTTTCGCGCATCGGCTGGTTAGCCCGCTTCGGATAAATACAGGATGAACCGAGAAACAGCAGCGTGTTCACGTTGTGGCAGTGCGCCGCGTGAATGATGTTGCTCTCAATCATCATATTTTCGTAAATAAAATCAGCGGGGTAAGTATTGTTTGCCACGATTCCACCCACTTTCGCCGCCGCCAGGTACACCTGGTCGATACGTTCGGTGGCAAAAAAATGCTGCACCGCACGGGCATCCAGCAGATTGAGTTCGTCACGGGTACGCAACACCAGCTCCACGTTGTCGCGCGTGGCCAGCAGCCTGACGATGGCGGATCCCACCATCCCGCGATGGCCCGCCACAAAAATACGTTGTTTCATCATCCTCAGTACTCCAGCGCGATGGCGACCTCATAGCCGTGAGATTTCAGCAGAGAATGTTTCTTCGCCGCTTCCAGATCGTTGGCAACCATTTCACTGACCATCTGGCTCAGGGTGATTTCCGGCTTCCAGCCTAGCTTGTCGTGCGCTTTTGCCGGGTCACCGAGCAACGTTTCGACTTCTGCCGGACGGAAATAACGCGGATCGACCGCAATCATCACGTCACCCGGCTTCACGCCCGGCGCATCGTGTCCGGTCACAGACACGACAATGCCTTTCTCCTCAACGCCCTGCCCTTCAAAACGCAATTTAATGCCCAGCTGCGCGGCCGCCATTTCGACAAACTGGCGCACGGAGTACTGCACGCCGGTGGCAATAACAAAATCTTCCGGCTGATCCTGTTGCAGCATCATCCACTGCATGCGCACGTAATCTTTGGCGTGGCCCCAGTCACGCAGGGAATCCATGTTGCCGAGATACAGACACGACTCCAGCCCCTGCGCAATGTTGGCAATCGCCCGGGTAATTTTGCGGGTAACGAACGTTTCGCCCCGGCGCGGAGACTCATGGTTAAACAGAATGCCGTTGCAGGCGAACATGCCGTAGGATTCACGGTAATTGACGGTTATCCAGTAGGCGTACAGTTTGGCGACCGCATACGGAGAACGTGGGTAGAACGGCGTGGTCTCTTTCTGCGGCGTTTCCTGTACCAGGCCGTACAGTTCAGATGTGGAGGCCTGATAGAAGCGGGTTTTCTTTTCGAGACCGAGGAAGCGGATCGCCTCCAACAGGCGCAGCGTACCAATCGCATCGACGTCCGCGGTGTATTCCGGGGATTCAAACGATACTGCCACGTGGCTCATCGCCCCGAGGTTATAGACTTCATCCGGCTGAACTTCCTGTAAAATACGGGTCAGGTTGGAGGTATCCGTCAGATCGCCGTAATGCAGATGAAATTTCGGATTACCCGAGTGCGGATCCTGATAAATATGATCCACTCGCTCGGTGTTAAACGACGACGCACGACGTTTAATCCCATGAACTTCATACCCTTTTTCCAACAGAAGTTCTGCCAGGTAAGAACCATCCTGCCCGGTTACGCCAGTAATGAGAGCGACTTTTGACATGTTTACACCTCTTAAATGATCCCCTCAGGGAGTAACTTTCTCAACGCGTTCGCGCGTTACGACCGCAGGATTTCCTCGACAAACGGCATTGGCGGGCAGCGATTTAAAAACGCTGCTTCGCGCCCCGACGACGGTGCCCGCCCCAATCGTCACGCCGGGTGCGACAAATACATCTGTCGCCAGCCAGCATTTCTCGCCGATCACAATCGGCGTGGCGTTAATATCAAAGTGCGGGCTGGCATAATCATGGCTACCGGTACATAAATAACTTTTTTGCGAGATAACAGCATTGGCACCAATCGTAATCGTGCCCAGCGTATATAACACCGCGTCATCACCCACCCATGCGTAATCACCCAGGGTTAATTTCCACGGATAGGTTATTTTTACTGAAGGTCGAATAACGACGTTTTTTCCTATCTTCGCGCCGAATAAACGTAATAAAAATGCGCGCCAGCGGTACATCACCTGCGGTGATAGTCGAAATAATGTTGACTGTACCGCCCACCATAATTGCACTTTAATTGCACCACCTCCGCGAAAGCCTTTCGGCATCGTGAAGCCTTTTAAATCCTGCATAGTTACCCCTTACATTTTGCCATATAAGGTTTTGGCCTTACCGGTGGTGCGTAAGCGCAAATGCCAGGACAGTTCGGCCCAAAAGCCCGGCATATGTAATATCTGACGCTGGACCTTTTTTGCATCCCGACATAACTCAAGATTATTTGTCGTCGATACGCCGCCCATAGAAAACTCAGAGACCAGGCCGCTTAATTTTTTAAAGGCATAACCAGATTTATATAATTTTGCGGCCAGCGCATAATCAGACGACACGTTAAATTGCAGATCGTAGCGCCAGGTATGCAGTCCACTGACCGGAAAAAATATCGCCTGATGACTGGCCGGCAGGCTGTGGTAAATATACCAACCGGGCTTGGCACGACGCTTAATTTTGTTTCCATCGCCAAAATCCAGCAGTGCATCGCCGATCACCATCGCCTTGTCGCTTTGCGTTTTGAGCTGGCGGATAAATGACGCAGCATCCGCATGCAGAATATCCCCGGAGTTCAGAAACAGTGCGAACCGCCCTCGCGCCAGGGCAATGCCTTTGTTCATCGCATCATAAATACCGTTGTCCGGTTCGCTGACAAACCGTAACCGGTGCTCACCGTTGAGACTTTCCAGAAACGCCTGCGTACCGTCCGCAGAACCGCCATCGATCACAATCCATTCAAAGCTGATGTCGCCCGCCTGCGCCAGATGGGCTAGCGATGCGTGGGTTTTGACGATTCCCTGCAGATTACGAAAGGCGACGGTGATAATAGTGAGCAGCATAGGAATTACCTCGCGATATTTAGCGCCTTGCGCAAAATAAATGGACAAACAATTAAAAACGCATATTCCGGGCTAAATACTGAACCGGTAAAAAACAGCGACAGCGGCGTAAAAAGATAAAGCTGCACCTGATAATTCGGATTATCGCCAAACGCATTCAACATCATTTTCAGAACCTTTCCCATGTACCACACCGCTAATATCACAGCGAACCATGAGAAATAAATAATCAGCAGATACAAACCATTGTCTATTGTTTTTCCGACATCTGCACCGTTAAAGATTCCGAATGACGCTACATATTCATAAAGTGAGCCAAATCTGACTACGCCATCGATATTGAGCAATGAATAACCGACCATCACCAGCGGCCCCACAATACGGTAATACGATGACGACCCTTCCGTGCCTAAATCACCAAGTCGTGCGGCAATGTAGGGGAAAGCAAATATTACGCCAACCATAAACACGCTAAGTGAGATTATCGCCAGCGGTAACTTCTTTTTTATCGCTTCTTTGTTCAGATACTGAAATGCCCACTCCAGCAGGTAAAATAAAATAAAGGTCATTACCCCTGAAAATGATCCTGATAATATCACCCCTGCCAGAATCATAGCATCGGTCTTAGGCGTTTTGATACCAAACTGCTTGATGCTGAGCCAAATTGAGATTAATGCCAGAGCAAAGAATGCCGGTTCGAAATAAAGCGCGGTAGTTCGTTTACCACCAAACTTAATAAAGTTCAGAACATAACTGTTGCTGTAAATAAGATACTTCGAAATTGTTTCCATTAAACTGCTGCCACGGGTGAGAATAAACTGCGCCTTCTCAGGC
>OJJJ01000780.1_pt1 | contig 11768 bp, 9 predicted proteins | sample 1596311 | NCBI WGS metagenome assembly OJJJ01 (sample SAMEA4350140, study PRJEB24818) | metagenome | biome: human; feature: gut; material: faeces | place: Denmark | collected 2013-09 | reverse complement strand
ACTAGACAGAGGAAACCAACGTAACTTTTGGAATAATATAATAAACGAAATAATCATAGATCAAGAACACAATATTGAAGTCGTGTTTTAAATTTTCCCTACGCTATACTACTCTTGCTATACGTGAAGGCTTACCTGCAATCGTAACAATCATGCTCTCTCTTGGTGTACAACGTATGGCAAGAAAGAAGGCCATCATAAGGAAACTTCCAGCAGTAGAAACACTAGGAAGTGCAACCTTTATATGTTCAGATAAGACAGGAACCCTCACACAAAATATTATGACCGTAACAAAAATTGCTTCCGTTGAAGGAGTTTGCGATGAAAAAACGCCATTTGCTAGCTTTCTCTTAGAAAATGCAGCCCTATGCAACGATGCTCAGATGCAAAAGAAAAATGGTGAAGTATTTGGAGAGCCAACGGAAAAAGCACTTGTTCTTGCTGCCTCAAGAAATGGACTTCTTAAATACGATCTCGATCGTAAAAATAAACGTGTTTTTGAAATTCCCTTTGACTCTACAAGAAAATTAATGACAACCGTACATACAACAAAAGATGGTACTTGTCGCTCCATTACCAAAGGTGCTTTCGATGTTTTACTAAAAAAATGTAGTCATATCTATATCAACGGAAAAGTGCTTCCAATGACAGATATACATAGAACAAGGCTAAGTCATATTAATTTATCCCTGACCGAAGAAGCTCTCCGAGTTATCGCTATTTCATACAAAGATTTAAATAAAGTGCCAACAAGCTCAAAGGATCTTGAAACAGGCTTAACTCTTGTTGGACTCTTAGGTATGATTGACCCACCACGAGCAGAAGTAAAAGATGCTGTTTCATTGTGTAAATCTGCAGGAATTACACCAGTTATGATCACTGGAGATCACATCTCCACTGCTTGTGCAATCGCAAAACAATTAGGCATACTTACAGAAAATGAATATATGAATTATAAAAACGCTTCCTCTACACCAGCAATTGGCAATCGACAACGCAAGGAATCTTTAAAGAAACCTGCAATTACAGGGGAAGAAATTGATCAACTTACTCCAAAAGAATTTGAAGATAATATATATCAGTATCGTGTATTTGCAAGAGTTTCCCCAGAACACAAAGTGCGAATCGTAAAAGCCTTACAAAATCATGGTGAGATCGTTGCAATGACTGGTGATGGTGTGAACGATGCTCCTGCCCTAAAAGCTGCAGACATTGGCTGTGCCATGGGCTTATCTGGTACCGACGTTGCTAAAAATGCTGCAGATATGATCTTAATGGATGATAATTTTGCTACCATCGTATCCGCCGTTAAAGAAGGTCGCGGAATCTATGACAATATAAGAAAGTCCATCCACTTTTTATTGTCCAGTAACATCGGTGAAATCATAACAATTTTTGTTGCTATCCTATTTGGTTTGCCAACTCCCCTCGTAGCCGTGCAATTGTTATGGGTAAATCTTGTAACAGATTCTCTTCCTGCAATCTCATTGGGTGTTGAGAAAGCCCCAGACGATATTATGAAGAAACCACCACTTTCACCGAAAAAAGGAATGTTTTCGGATGGATTGATTTTTAAAATTATATTTGAGGGTGCAATGATTGGATGTTTAGCATTGATTGCCTACATCATCGGGAATCAGACGATGTGTTTTGCAGTGTTAAGTTTATCTCAACTCTTCCATGCCTTTAATATGAGAAGTGAACACTCGATTTCAAGAATTGGTCTTTTCTCCAATGCTAAAATGGTGTATTCCTTTGTTATATGTGCCTTCCTACAAGTTATCGTAATTTCATTTCGACCACTTGCCGAGGTATTTAATGTTGTGCCACTCTCCTTGTCTCAATGGGGTACTGTAGTAGCACTTGCATTTGTTCCGATTATAATTGTAGAATTGCAAAAACTAGTTACTCACAAGTTCTAGATTCGTTTCTTAAATAGAATTTCATGAATAGAGCTGTCATGAATGGAGCTACTTTAAGCGAGTTTCATGAATAGCGTCCATGAATAGAGTTACTTTAATCAGGTTTCATGAATAGCGTCCATGAATAGAGTTACTTTAATCGAGCTTCATGAATAGCGTCCATGAGTAGTGTTTCAAAAAAAAGCTGTTATAAACGATTGTTTCATTTCCGTGTCTTTGATTGATTCAAAGAACGTACACGAAACAAACTACCGTTTATAACAGCTTTGCTTATTCTAACTTCAAGATTACATAGGATACTACATAATCTCTGTATTATAGTGAGCTCGCTCACCACCAATAAACTTTGCTCTTGTTCTCGCACAAACAAGATTTGCCTGCCCGATTGCTCTTACTTGTAATCTTACTGGAACTGCTACTTTTTTCAAATGCATTCCAATTAAGGTATCTCCAATATCCATTCCAGCATGTGCCTTGATTTCTTCTACCGCTACAGGCGATTGAAATCCATCATAGCAAACCGTTGCAAAAGCACCACCAGCTTTTAACTGAGGTCTTACATTTACTATTTCATAATTATAATGTCTAGCTGCAGCTTCTTCAATGATAATTGCACGGTTTAAATGTTCACAGCATTGTGCCGCTAAGAATATACCTTTTTCTTTAACGACTGGATATACCCCCTGAAATACCGCTGTTGCAACTTCAAGAACGGATTCTGATCCAATCTTATGTCCTGTAATTTCGCTCGTTGAGCAACCGATGACTAATATATCATTTTCTTTTAATTTTGCTGTGTCTATCAGTTCAATGACTGCTGTCTTCATATCATTTGAAATCTTGTCTAACATAACGTCCCTCTTTTCCAATCTTTCATAAAATACTTCACTTGTCGCGTTATATAAAATTATAACCCCATTTCTCCAATATATCAAGAAAGAGACCATTCATAAAGATATTTTCACAACAGACAAAAACTGGATAAATCCGCCGTCAATCTGACATTTTACCTATATTATTTCACCATCATTTTCTTGTAATCCGTTCATATACGTAGTAAAATACAGATACGAAATTTTAATATAGAACAGGATGTGAATTGAATATGGCTTTTTCTGATTCGAAAGAATATACTCCTATTCTTCCCTATGACGTAACTTTGGGTGAACATTTCGATATGTATGACCATAAAACTTATCATAAGGATAATAATTTGTGCAATCATAATAATGTACATAAAATGAGCGGCAATGTTGTGAAACATTATTCATGTAAGATTACAAAACCATGCAAAATAGGAGGAGATTAAATCTCCTCCTTCTTTTTTTATTAAAAATGCTTAATAGCTACAATTGAAGTTCCATTAAAACTCTTAATCAATGAGAATTGAGTGCCATTAAAAATTAATGAACGCGAATTGAGTACCTTAAAAACACTTAATAAACGAGAATTGAGTTCCTTAAAGCACTTAATGAACGCGAATAGGGTCTCGTATGCAACGCTTAATAAACGAAAATTGAGTTCCGTTTGCAACACCTAATGAACGAAAATTCTAGAGAATACATACTTTTATTTTAATACTTTAAATGCGTTTTTACCTGGATAGATTGCAGACTTACCTAATTGCTGTTCAATTCTTAATAATTGATTGTACTTAGCAACTCGGTCCGTTCTTGAAGGTGCACCGGTTTTAATCTGACCTGCATTCATAGCAACCGCAATATCTGCAATTGTGGTATCTTCTGTTTCTCCAGAACGATGAGATATGATTGCTGTCCAGCGCTGATTTTTCGCCATTTCAATTGCATTTAAAGTTTCTGTTAAGGTACCGATTTGGTTAAATTTAATGAGTACTGAGTTCGACACTCCCATCTCAATTCCTTTGGTAATTCGGTTTGTATTAGTTACAAATAAATCATCTCCAACGAGTTGAATTCGCTTTCCTAAACGTTCGGTGAGTTTCTTCCATCCATCCCAATCTTCTTCTGCTAATCCATCTTCCAATGAAATAATAGGATATTTATTGCACAAGCCTTCCCAATAGTCAATCATTTGATCTACCGTTTTTACTTCTCCAGATTTCCAGAATAAATATTCGCCTTCTTTACCGATTTTCTTTGCTTCTTCATACATTTCAGTTGCTGCTGCATCCATCGCTATTAAGAAATCTTCTCCTGGCAAGTATCCAGCTTTTTTAATAGCCTCTACGATATATTGAAGTGCTTGTTCATCGGAGCTAAAATTAGGCGCAAAACCACCTTCGTCACCAACCGCTGTTACATAACCATCTTGCTTTAATAATTTTTTTAATGTATGAAATACAGTTGCACTATGCTCTAATGCTTCTGAAAAGGATTTCGCTCCAACTGGCATAATCATAAATTCTTGAATGTTAAGGCTTGAGTCTGCATGTTTACCACCATTGATGATATTCATCATAGGCACAGGTAGAGTTCTAGCATTGGTACCACCAAGGTATTGGTATAATGGGAGTCCTACCGCTACCGCAGCTGCTTTTGCAGTTGCCAAAGAAACAGCCAAAATTGCATTGGCACCTAGTTTCCCTTTATTTTCTGTACCGTCCGCTGCTATCATAGCTGCATCGATTTCCACTTGATTTAATGGATTTCTTCCAATCACAGCTTCCGAAATCTCTTTATTCACGTGTTCTACAGCCTTTAATACACCTTTTCCAAGATGTCTACTACTATCTTCATCTCTTAACTCTACTGCTTCAAAAGCACCAGTAGACGCCCCAGAAGGTGATGCTGCCGTTCCACTGCTACCATCGCATATAACTACTTCTGCTTCCACTGTAGGATTACCACGCGAATCCATAATTTCTCTACCAACTATTTTTTCAATGCATAATAATTTTTTCATTAAATCTCCTACCTTTCATTACTTAAACTTACGAAAACCACTCCTTTTCATTTATATCCAATTCAATATCATTCTATACTTACTAATTCTTCGATATCATAACAATTATGCGCAATTAATCATATTTGTACTTTGCATATTTAAAATTATAGAACTTCATTTTAATACTTTCAGAGTTAGGGCCTTTGCTATAACGAGTGCGCATCCTCAGAAGTGCAAAAAAAGCATGGCCATTGATGTAGAATGGCCATGCTTTTCGTATTTCAAACTTAAGCTTTATTCAAGTCTTATGAAATCTTTATATTATTATATTTTATCAAATTATATTATTTATGATTACTTCTTGTATCCGAAATCAGGAATCTTATTCCATCTATGTTTTAAGTAATGTGCTGCAAGTTTTGGTCGTCTATCCCTTGTAAATACACCTTTTTTATTACCATCCACACGATTGATTCCCTGGATTGTTGCAAAGTCTGCAAAATTCCATACTTGTTCACCAATGAAGAAATCATTTTTATCAAATATTTCATGATTTGCTTCAAGATAATCTACTTGATATTCTTCTGTAAACATGGTTGGTGTTGCAAGATGCAATCCTGCTACCGTATCTGCACCATATTCAGTGAACATTAATGGCTTGTTATACTGCTTCCAATAATCGAATTCGATTTGAAGTGCTTGTTTTGCTGCATTTAAGTCACCACCATAGATATACCATCCATAGTAACGATTCAAACAAATAACATCAGTCATCGGTAATGTTTTATCACCTTCATAGCCCATTTGCACACCTACAATCGTTGCAGGGCGACTTTCTGGGTCACATTCATGAGCTAAATCATATAGTGGCTTATAATATTCATAGGCACTATCTGGAAATGTAATAGTGTCACTTTCATTTGCTAATGACCACATAACTACACAAGGATGATTCTTATCGCGAGCAATCATATCAACAATTACTTCACGGTGATGTTCATGGGTTCTTAAAATCTTGAAGCTATCTACTGGTTTTGGTCCCTTTGTTGCACCAAAATTCATAGTAACACCAACGGCTGGGGTTTCATCAATAACTACAATACCTTCTCTATCGCATAAATTCATCATTTCTTCAGAATAAGGATAATGGCTTGTTCTAAAGGAGTTTGCTCCCATCCATTTCATCAAGGATATATCTTTTACATTTAGAACTTCATCAAGTCCTCTACCACGGAAGTTGGAATCTTCATGCTTACCAAAGCCTTTGAAATAAAATGGTTCGCCATTGATTAAGAATTTTGTTCCTTTTACCTCAACGGTACGAACACCAAATGTCTGATCATAGCTATCTTCACCAAAGCTTACTTTAGCAGTATATAAATACGCATTCAATGGCTGCCATAACTTAACATCTTTGATTTCTACTTCACCGGATGTTCCATTTGCAGTTCCTACTACAGCTCCATCTTCATCTACGATTTGAACGGATACATTACCTTCTCCTACAGTTTCAACACTATAAGATACAACTGCATCCTTTCCACTTACTTTTGAAGTGACTGTAATGTCTTTAATATAATTTTTTGGAGTTGTATATATTTTAACTGGTCTTGTAATACCAGCATAGTTAAAGAAATCGAAGTTTGGTGCATTTTCTTTTTTTGTTGTTACACCAGGCATGGATGGTAGTGCAGCTCCTAGCATGTTACCACCAGTTTCGCTTCCCACTGGCAATGTACTTAAATCAACCACATTATCCACTGCAACCGTTAAAAGGTTATCACCAGATTTTATATAATCATTGATTTCTACTTCAAATGGTAAAAATCCGCCTTTATGCTCTTTAATTAATTTACCATTCCAGTAAACCTTTGCATAATGAGTAACAGCACCAAATCTTAATACTACACGCTCTGATGTAATCATTTTAGGAATAGCAACATTTCTTTGGTAAAATACATAACCATAATGATCACGGAAATTAATATCTTCCACTTGATCATTATAGGATGCTGGTACAGCGATATGATACGTATTGTCTAGCTTCTTTGCATACCACTCCTTATCAAATCCTGTTCCATCATCAAGTTTTAATTCCCAAACCCCTGATAAATCAATTAAGTTTCTTGATTCATTTAAAATTGGATATAGCATAAAACCTCTCCCTTTCTTATTCTGTTAAGCAGATAAATCCTTATCTAAAAAGATTTATCTGCTTTTATCAATGGTTTTTTACACTCCAGAATATGCGCTAAAACCGCCGTCTACTGGAATAACAACACCTGTAATAAATCCAGCTGCTTCTCTTGAAATTAAGAACAACAATGCTCCAAGTAATTCTTCAGATTCTCCAAAACGTCCCATAGGAGTAGCGGATAAGATTTTTCCTGTTCTTTCTGTTGGTGTTCCATCCTCATTAAATAACAATGCAGCATTTTGCTTTGTTGAGAAGAATCCAGGTGCGATTGCATTTACACGAATTCCTGTTTGTGCAAAATGTACTGCCATCCACTGAGTAAAGTTACTAATTGCAGCTTTTGCTCCAGAATACGCTGGAATCTTAGTTAATGGTGTATATGCATTCATAGAAGAAATGTTAATTACGCTTGCATCTTCTTTGTTAAGCATGTCTTCTACAAACACTTGAGATGGAATTAATGTACCTAAAAAGTTTAAGTTAAATACAAATTCAACACCTGCTGGATCTAAATTGAAAAATGATACAAGATCTTTTTCAATATCTCCATTAAAATAATATTCTTTTGTAGTTGTTGCTCTTGGATTGTTACCGCCAGCTCCATTAATCAATATATCGCATGTTCCAAGGTCTTTACGGATCTCTTCTCTTGCACTCATTAAGCTTTCTTTACTTAAAACATCTACCTGATATGCTTTTGCAACATAACCTTCTGCAACAATTTCATTCGCATACTGTGTTGCAGCTTCAAGGTTACGATCTAAAAGTGCAACTTTTGCTCCACACATTGCAAGTGATTTTGCAAACATGCTACATAATACTCCACCTGCTCCAGTAACTACGGCTACTTTGCCATTTAAATCAATATTGAATGGATTTTTCATATTAACTCCTATCTACATACTCATTTATATTATTTTGTTTCTATTTTATCTAAAGCTTCCCAAATACCAGTTAAATAACTTGCACCTAGTGCACGGTCATATAAGCCGTAACCAGGTTTTCCAGTTTCGCCCCATATCATTCTGCCGTGATCTGGTCTTAAATATCCAGTAAACTTGTTTTTATGAAGGATGCTCATAATCTTTACCATATCTAAGGAACCACAATCAGAACAATGTGCACTTTCTTCAAAGCTTCCATCATCTAATATTTTAACATTACGAACGTGAATGAAATGTAGACGTCCCATCTTAGTAAATTTATCAATCATAGAGTAGATATCATTGGACTTTACACATCCTAAGGAACCAGTACAAAGGGTAAGTCCATTATACTTACTATCTACTAATTTTAAGAATCTATCTAAGTTTTCTTCTGTAGTGATAATACGTGGTAATCCGAAAATATCAAATGGTGGATCGTCTGGATGGATTGCCATCACAATATCGTTTTCTTCCGCTACTGGAATGATTTCTTTTAAGAAATATTCTAAGTTAGCCCATAAATCTTCTTTTGTGATTTTTGAATAATCATCAAATAATTTTTGTAGATCTTCTTTTTTGTAGCTTGAATCCCAGCCTGGTAAGGATAATTCACCAGTAAGTGGATCCATTTTTTCTAATTGATCTTTATAATATACCAACGCAGTTGAACCATCTTCTAATTCTTTATCCAACTGAGTTCTTGTCCAGTCAAATACTGGCATGAAGTTATAGCAGATGCATTTAACTCCATATTTACCAAGTCTTCTGATATTTTCTTTGTAATTTTCAATGTATTGATCTCTTGTTTCTTTACCTAGTTTAATATCTTCATGTACTGGTACACTTTCAATTACATCGAAAGCTAAGCCGGCATTTTCAACCACTTCTTTCAGTCTTTTTATGCTTTCTTCGCTCCATACTTCACCAACAGCAACATCATACACTGCAGTAACAATACTATTCATTTTCGGTATTTGCTTAATATACTGGATTTTTACTGGATCTTCTTCTCCATACCAACGAAATGATAATTTCATATTTAGTTCCTCTCTTTTTTACATATTTGGTCTTAACTTTTTGTTAACTTCATCTAATTTTTTTCTGCTTAACGGATACCAAAAGATTAGAATCAACGCAACAATTGCATAACATATTGCTGGCGCTAATGTAGCTATACTTTTGATTCCATGTGCTACTTCTGGAGTTTGTACAATAACTTCTCCTGTTTTAGCAGAAACATAACCGATTGCACTTAATGCAAAGCCGGTAAGTCCTCCTGCTGCCGCTTGTCCAATTTTTCTGGCAAACGAATATATAGAGTAAATAGTTGCATCTTCTCTTTTACCAGTTATGAATTCATGATAATCAATAACATCAGTTATAAATGCCCATATCACAGTTGAGAAAAACCCACTACATACTGCTCCAAAGAACATAATTACAATATAAACAACAGCACTCTTAATTGGTAAAATAAATAATATTAAATAAATTACCGAAGCTAATACCATTGCGATTGAAGCTGCTTCTTTTTTACCAAACTTTTTAATAATCCCCCCAACGAAAGGTGCAATTACTAGTGGTGTTCCAAGCTGAATAATCGTTGCAAAGGTTAACGCTGTTGTATTATTAAAATAATCTGTGAAAAGATAACTATTAAGCCCTGTACCTAACAATGAGGATAATAACAATACAATCGCTGCAGCAATAATCGCCATAAGTGCCTTGTTATGTTTTAAGCCTTTCATCGTTGTAGATAATTTTACTTTTTCATTTGTTTCTGTTATAACAATACGTTCTGTCGAATTTTTATAACAAATCATGTAACAAATAAATGCTACGACTGCGAAACATATTGCCGTATAACGCATATTCGTCTTGTCTAAGACACGAACAGTAGTACCGTTTATATTCTTTTCTACAAAACAAAACATTGGTACGATAAAACCAATAAAAATACCTGCAATCGCAGCACCCACGCTACGGAATGTAGATAAGCTTGAACGTTCTACTGGATCGGAAGTTATTACAGCCGCCATTGATCCATAAGGAATATTTACGGAACTATATAAGGTTCCCCATACAATATAGATTGCAAACATTAAAACAGTTCCCATCATGCCAAGTTTTTGTACTGGTAAACCAACAAAAATCAAAGCACCAAATAACACTAGTGGTAATGACATTCTACGTATCCAAGGTCTAAACTTTCCTTGTTTCGTTGCTTTTCTTGAGTCAATGACACGCCCCCATATTACATCTGAAAACGCGTACCATATACTCGCCACCAATAGCAGTCCTCCAACTGCCGCAGGAACAATCCCTAATACATCCGTATAATATTTCATTAGATAGGATGATATTAATAGGAAAAATAAATCATTCCCCAAATCACCAAACATATAAGCAACTTTGTCCTTTAGACCAAATTGTTTCATGACTTTCACCTTAACCTTCCTTTTGTATAGTATAAATAATTACGGAGTATTTATCCCATTGTTTCCTGTATATTTTATCAATGATAAATGGTATAATTTCTGTTGTGTAAATTATTTATCTATGGTATGTTAAAATTATATCATTGTTTTTTTACCATTACCTTATGTATATTGCTGTTTTATATAGTAATAATTGCTCTAAAATTGCATTGTATATATTTAGAAATGAAGGAGTTTGAATTGCATGAATAACTCAGACAATATTGTTATTAAATACAATATGGAATCTACAAACTATGAAATACATCATATGACTACAACAACGCCTTTACATATCACGTATCACAACCACGATTATCACGAAGTTTTATTTTTCGTATCTGGGCATTTAAAATACATGATAGAAGGTAACATTTACAATTTAAAACCAGGTGATATTTTAATCACTAATAATAAAGAGATGCATAAGCCCCTACTAGATGCTACAAAACCATACGAACGTTTTGTCTTATGGATTCATCCAAAGTTTATAAAGAAACTTGGAGATGACTCGATGAATCTTGCTGCTTCTTTTGATCTAGCGTCCAAAAATCAATGTCATTTGTTACGGCCATCTAGCTCCATGCACATTTTAATCTCTAATGTATTAGCGAATCTTGAACGTGCCAATACTGACAGCTCATTTGGAAGCCCTTTATTACAAAAGACATATTTGACTGAATTACTCATTTATCTGAATCAATTAAGTATCAATAATTTATACCAAGATGAGAGTATCCAAGAATACGATCATCGAATCAATGATGTAATGAAATATATTACAAACAATCTAAATGAAACATTAACTCTGGACCAAATTGCAGATGAATTTTATTTAAGCAAATATCACCTTTGCCGTCTTTTTAAGAAACACGTAGGAATGAGCATATATCAATATATTATTAAAAAGCGTTTAATCATTGCAAAGTCCTTGCTTATCAGTGGTTCTGATGTTAGAACGGCTTTTATTAATAGTGGTTTCTCCGATTACTCAAATTTCTTAAAAGCATTTAAAAATGAATACGGAGTATTACCAAAAAATATTGCTACAAGTATGAGTCACGAGTTAGAAAAGCATCAGCAAACACTTGATAATGATTTGAATGTTAAACATGAGGAATACTGATACAAAACTATTCAAGGTCCATAAGTAGAATTATCACCAAAGCTCTAAAATATATTAAAATACTCAAAACAAAAAAGGTTCTATAATAAATGTTGGGGTGTGTTGAAAAACACACTTCCAACATTTTCTCGTATAAAGTAAAATACATCTATACGAAACCTCTTCCCATGTTGATTGTCCAGAAAAACAAAAGGAGGTTTTCATATAGATGTACTCACATTGTATCAATAAATTACTAGATTTAGAAGAGGTAAT
>OJJJ01000779.1_pt1 | contig 11769 bp, 10 predicted proteins | sample 1596311 | NCBI WGS metagenome assembly OJJJ01 (sample SAMEA4350140, study PRJEB24818) | metagenome | biome: human; feature: gut; material: faeces | place: Denmark | collected 2013-09 | reverse complement strand
GTTATTCTATTTAGAAATTGATGCTATGATGTTATATAGCCGAAAAATGTTTGGGGAAAAGAGGTTTTAATTCTTATTTGAACAGATATGGTTAGATGAATTTTGAACTCGCTATTTTATAATTTTAGAGATTGGTAGGTACTTTATGAAAGTAAATAAAAAATATATTTATTTTTTTGTAATTGTATCAGTTATTATTGCTCTTTTATATAGTATATCAACTCATTCTGAATGGGAACAACTATTTGAGATAGCAAATAATAAAAGAATGGAGAACAAAAAAATGAAAAGTAACGATATCTCTCAATATATGTATCAATATCCCTCAAAGGAACTTGGAATAAAGAAAAGCCAGTTGTCTTATTTAAAAAGTCCGCTTGATTCCCAAAATAATTCTTTTCCTGTAGAGCAAAGAACTATAAAAAAAGAGGAAGCCATTTCAGATATCCATTTTCTTTTTCAAGTTCTAAAGTATTCTTATGCGGGATATTCTTATTTTGGTGGTGATAAGATATGGAAAAAGGCAAAAAATAATATAATAGATGCTATTAATTCTTATGAACAAGGAATTGATATTTCTGAATTACAACAACTTATTTTAGAAGAAATGTCTTTTGTACAAGATGGGCATTTTACAATAAATTCTTTATCGCCATTAAAGCGCTATCATTTTTATTATAGTGAAAAATATGAAGTTCAAAAAGATTCTGATGGTTATTATATAAAATTAGATAATGGGAATTGGTATATAGAATCGATTAACAATGATTCCAATATAGGTTTTTATATAAAACCATCAATGAATAGAAATGGAGAGTTATGTGATTATATTGGATTTTTATCTACAGAGAATAATATAAATGCCTTGAAAGTAGTGGTAAGAGCAAAGGAAGAATCAAAAGAACTTTTCCTTGCCTTGTCTAGAAGTAATAACCAAGAAGCTAGTATGACGAAGGAAGATAACGATGTGTATCATTATTCTGAAATCAATAAGATTCCTATTTTTACAATTCGTTCTTTTGAGGCGAATGATAATTTAGCACAATTTATGAATTCAGCCAACCAAGCGAAAAATCAAGACGTTATTATTCTTGATATTAGAGGAAATTATGGGGGACAAGATATTGCTCCATTCACATGGTTTCAAAATTTTACTGGACAGAGTCCGTCTACAGAGACGACAAACATACGGCTTGCGAATTTGATAAATAATTATGTGACCAAATTAGCTGTTAAAAATATAGATTACCAAAGTCTTTCAAAAGAGTTCAAGCAGCAGTACAAGAAGGAATTAAAGATCGCTGATTGTAAAGAAAATAAGTGGCATATAACGAGAGAAAAGAAAAAATTTGTAAACAATAAAACGAAAGTATTTGTTCTTATGGATAATAAAGTTGCATCCTCTGGGGAAAATTTTATTCGTTATTTGGATACATTGGAAAATGTTGTATTTGTTGGAACGAATAGTTCAGGTAGTTATCTTTCATTAAAGAGCATTCAGTGTACGTTACCATATTCTCAAATAACAATTACTTATGGAGATTCTATTAGTATTATCAATGATTATGTGGAAGGAAAGGGATTTGAACCAGATGTTTGGATTGGCGGTTCTGATAGTTTAGAAAGGGTCATAAATTTTATTTCCAAAAAGTGAACATAGATAAAGTTTCCTATTCCTATGATAATTTGACAAAGGAAAGAAATTATTGATATAATAGTCACAATACGAATACAAGAGTATTCATAATTTAGAAAGTTTAACTAAAAATAATAATGATCCAATAGGATAGTAAGAGAGACGGAGAGGGAACATGAGAATCGTTGTTATCGATGGACAAGGCGGAGGCATTGGGAAAAGCCTTGTAGAACAATTGAAAAAGAAACTTCCAAAGGAAGAAATCCTTGCCATCGGTGTTCATTCCATTGCCACCTCCAATATGCTAAAGGCAGGCGCTGATCTAGGAGTTACAGGAGAAAATGCCATTGTTTATAATTGTAAAAATGCCAAGATTATTACAGGACCGATTGGAATCATTGTAGCCAATGGATTGATGGGTGAGATTACAAAAGAAATGGCAGAGGCCATTACAGCTAGTGAAGCCGAGAAAATACTCATTCCTGTGGCAAGATGTTCCGTAAAAGTAGCAGGTGTTCAAGAAATGTCCGTTGGAAAGTATGTAGAACAAGCAGTAGAAATGATAAAACAGCGGTTAGAACAAGAAGAAATGAGCTAAAAGATTAGCTTATCTTTTGCAAGAGCAAAAGGAAAAATCGCTTGATAAAAACTTGATAAGAACAAAAAGTAAAATTCGAATCAAATTTGGAACTAAAATTTAGATGAGAAATAGAAAATAAAAGTAGAAATAGAAATAATAGAGATCATGAAGATTCTAAACGTGGAATTTTTATGATCTTTTTTTCTTTCATAGGAAAGACCTATTGCAAAAAAATATGACTAGAAAAAGGAGACAAAAGTATGAACCAATGGAAGCGGTATGGAGCGAGGGTATTTCTAAATGGAGTGAAAATGATTGGATTCCTATTCCTTCTTTCCTTTCTTGTATTTTTTATGGCCAGAATGGCTCCAGGAGATCCGCTTAAGGCTTATTATGGAGATCACATCGAGCGGATGACTATGGAGGAAAGGCAAAGAGCCATAGAGAAATTAGGGATGAATGAGCCTTTTATCAAACAATATAGCCTGTGGGTCAAAGGTGTTATGAAAGGAGAGATGGGAATCTCTTATCAATATAAACAGCCAGTTATGAAGGTAATAAAAGGTGTCATTGGAAATACGATGTTGTTAGCAGGCAGTGCTTATGTCCTTACTTTTTTACTGGCATTTCTTTTGGCAATTTTTTGTGTTTATTATGAGCAATCGTTATTGGATCGCTTTTTATGTAAAGTGGGTACGATTTTTACTTGTATTCCATCTTTTTGGTTAGCACTCCTTTTTATTTTAATTTTTTCTGTCAATCTAAAGTGGCTTCCTTCTAGTGGAGCTTATACAGCAGGAAGCGAAAGAACGATAAAGGATATGTTGTTTCATTTAGTATTACCTCTTTTGGTTTTAATATTGGAGCATCTTTGGTATTATGCCTATTTGCTCAGAAATCGATTGATTGAGGAAACAAGAAAAGGTTATGTAACGTTTGCGTTGGGAAAAGGGATTCCAAGATGGAGGGTATTGGTTTGCCATTGTGTAAGAGGAGCAATGCCTTCTTATCTTAGTTTAATGGCATTGTCGGTTCCTCATATTTTGGGAGGGACGTATATTGTTGAGAAAGTATTTTCTTATCCAGGGCTTGGAACTCTTTGTTTTGAGAGTGCAAAATATCATGATTACAATTTACTCATGATGCTAACGATAATAACCGCATTTTTTGTATTAGTATCTAGTATGATAGCAAAGGTTTTATCGGAATGTATCGATCACAGGATGAGAAGGGAGTGAGAGGATGAAAGACGAGAAGAAGTTTCCAAAGGTTTCTGCCATTGTATTATGTATCATTTGCTTTAGTTGTTTCTGCTCAGAATGGATTATGAACCATGATCCTCTCTATTTGAATTTAGACCACATTGGAGAACCGCCTAGCGGTGAATTTTTCTTTGGAACGGATACGATGGGACGAGATGTATTTTCCATGATATGGTATGGGGGAAGAGTTTCTTTGCTCATAGGGTTTCTTTCCGCCTTCCTTTCCTTTGTAATCGCCATTTTGTATGGAGGGATCAGTGGATTTTCTAGCAAGTGGCTCGATCATTTTCTAATGAAAGTATTGGATCTTGTATTAAGTATTCCCTCTATTTTGCTTGTTCTATTTTTACAAGCGGTGATGAGCAATCATTCGATTCTTTCTATTACGATAACCATAAGTCTTACTAGCTGGTTTCCTATGGCCAAGATGATTCGTACCGAAGTTCGCCAGCTTAGAAAGGAAAATTATGTTTTAATTGCGAAACAGACAGGAGCAAGTTTCTTTTATTTATTGCGTGTCCATTTTCTTCCCAATGTGTTACCATCCATTCTTTTTATGATGATAACGAATATTGGATCTGCCATCGCCTCAGAAGCCACATTGAGTTTTTTAGGAATTGGACTTCCCATTGAACAAGTATCATGGGGAACGATGCTTTCCCGTGGGGATCAAGCATTATTGGCAAATGAATGGTGGCTCATTGTAATTCCAGGGTTCTTTTTAATTGTTGTCATTTTATGTATTACGGCGATTGGAAATTATTTTAGAGAGGAGACGATTACGAAATGTAGTAATTTATCTTACCAGCATAACAGAAAGATAAGAAAGAAGTTTTAAAGATAGAAGTAGTAGGAGGAATGAAATGATAAGAAAAAAGAAAACAAAAAAGAGATGGATAAGTGCACTTGCTATTTTATTAGCGATGGTGATGACAGGTTGTGGCAGTGCTCGTTCAGAAGGTAAAAAAAACGATGAAAAAGGACAAGAAGGGAGAATGAATACGCTCGTATATGGCAGTACCGATTACACAAGTATTAATCCAGCGCTATATGAGCATGGAGAGATTAATTCTTTGATTTTCTCAGGCCTTACCGCTCATAATGAAAACAATGAAGTCGTTGCTGACTTAGCAAAAAGTTGGGATTTTAATGAGGAAACAAATGAGTATACCTTTCATTTACGAGAGGATGTGTTATGGCAAGACGGAGAGCCTTTTACGGCAGAAGATGTAAAGTTTACATTAGAAACGATTATGAATCCTGAGAATGCATCGGAAATTGCATCCAATTATGAGGATATAGAAGAGATTCAAATCCCAGATGAAAATACCATTGTGCTAAAGTTAAGTGACAAAAACGTAGCGATGCTTGATTATATGACGGTAGGTATTTTGCCAAAACACCTGTTAGAAGGAAAAGATATTACCACAGATGAATTTAACCAAAATCCCATTGGAACAGGGCCTTATCGTTTAACAAAATGGGAAGTGGGACAGTACATAGAGTTAGAAAAAAATGAAAATTATTATGGGAAAGAGCCAAAGATTGAAACGGTGATATTTAAAATTGTGCCTGATGAGAAAGTGAGAGCCATGCAACTTCAATCAGGAGAGCTCGATCTTGCACAAATTTCTCCAAAGGATGCAAAGACACTAAATGGAAAAGATGGATATACCATTTATGATAGGAAAACAGCGGATTATCGCGGGATTCTTTATAATTTTAAACATCCATTTTTTCAAAAGCACCGTGAAGTAGTCAATGCTTTAAGCTATGCGATCGATCGGCAAGCGATTATTGATACTGTGCTATTAGGAGAAGGAACCATTGCTTATTCTCCTTTGCAAATGGGTCCTTATAACAATGATAAAATCAATAAGTATTCCTATGATCCAAAAAAGACGCAAGAGATGTTAGAACAGGCTGGGTGGATAAAAAAAGATGGTGTCTATGAAAAAGATGGCGATCGGCTGGCTTTTACGATTACTTGTGGAGAAGGCGATCAAGTTCGAATCGATATGGCAACTATCTGTGCGCAGCAACTGAGAGAAATCGGTGCCGATGTCAATGTGGCAGTAGAGGCAAATGTGGATTGGGAAGGACAAGAAGCCTATTTAATTGGTTGGGGAAGCCCATTTGATCCCGATGATCATACGTATAAAGTGTTTGGAACGAACAAAGGGGCAAATTATAGCGGTTATTCGAATCAAATGGTTGATCAATGGCTGTTAAAGGCCAGAAGAACGGATAATGAGGTGGAGAGAAAGAAATATTATAATAAATTCCAAGAAGAGTTAACAAAAGACTTACCTTATACATTTCTTGCCTATGTAGATGCCATTTATGTAAGCAGTCGCCCGATTACAGGAATTACAAAAGATACAGTTCTTGGACATCACGGTGTGGGCATTTTCTGGAATATTGAAGATTGGGAAATAAAGTAAGAAAGAGATAGGAATAAAAAATAACAAGAAAGATGGCAATAAAAAGATAGGAGAATTTTCAGGAAAGAAAACGGTACAGTAGGAGCATGGAACAAAAAGAACGATTATTAGAAGTTGAGAATTTATCTATCGTTTTTCCAAGTAAGATAGGAAAACAAAGAGTGGAAAAAAAGGCTCTCGATGGCTTATCTCTTTCTCTCCTACAGGGGAAGACATTAGCCCTTGTAGGAGAGTCTGGATGTGGAAAATCTATTTTTTGTAAAAGTATTATGAATCTTTTGCCAACGACTGCTCATAGGGTAAGTGGTTCTATTCGGTACAAAGGAATGGATTTTATGTCAGTAAATGAAAAACAGATAGGAAAGATTCGAGGAAGAGAGATTGCAATGATTGCACAAGATCCTGTTTCTTGTTTTCATCCTATGATTTCTGTGGGAAAGCAGATAGTAGAAGGAGCGAGAAGGCATTTATCCTTATCAAAAAAAGAGGCAAAAGCGTATGGAATTGCATTACTTGAACAGGTAGGAATTGAAAAAGAACGGTTTGATAGCTATCCCGATGAGTTTTCTGGAGGGATGTTACAAAGATGTGCCATAGCCACGGCAATCTCTTGTAATCCACAACTTTTAATTGCAGATGAGCCGACAACAGCATTAGATGTAGTAACACAACTTCAGATATTAGATCTGTTAAAAAAATTACAAAAGGAAAGAGGAATGACGTTCCTTTTTATTACCCATGATTTAGCAGTAGCAAGAAATATGGCGGATCACATTGGAGTTATGAGCCATGGTCGATTAGTGGAATTTGGAGAAGTAAAAGAGATTTTTGAACGCCCAAAGGAAAAAGAAACAAAAGAGCTAATAAAAGCCGTTCCAACCAGTTGGGGATGGAAGGAGTGAAAATGGAAAACAGACAGTGCCAAGAAGATAAGAAAGAGGAGAGAGAAAAACAGATCTTATTACAAGTTCGTAACGTAACAAAACAGTATGTACAAAAAGGAGGAAATCGTACTGGGATAGAAGGAATTTCGTTCACGATACAAAGAGGAGAGTTTTATGGAGTTGTTGGGGAGTCAGGAGCAGGGAAGTCCACATTAGGAAAAATAATAGCAGGAATAGAGCAAAAAAACAGTGGTACCATTCAGTTTTTTGGCAAGGAAATACAAATGGTATTTCAGAATCCATTTTCAGCGGTTAATCCGAAAATGAAAATAGAGAAAGTGATTATGGAACCATGGAACATTAGAAAAATTGGCTCTTTCAAGGAAAGAAAGAAAAAAGTAGAAGAAATGCTTTCCATGGTTGGATTAGAATCGTCTTTAAAGAATCGTTATCCATTCGAAGTGTCAGGGGGACAGTTACAAAGAGTCTTACTTGCTAGAAGTCTTATGTTAGATCCAGATTTATTGATTGCCGATGAAATTACAGCATCCTTAGATTCCACTGTACAAAAACAGATGATGGAACTATTATTAGAATTAAGACAAAAGAGGTCATTTGCCTGTATGATTATTTCTCATGATTTACCTCTTGTTTATCAAATGTGCCAAAGAGCCATGGTGATACAGAAAGGAAGATGTGTAGAAGAAGGAAATGTAATGGATTTATGGCATGCTCCAAAGGCAGAGGAAACAAAAAGATTTCTAAATTGTGTGGAGCAAATTTCTCATAATAACTAAGGGTAAGAACATAGAAATACAAGCAGAGTACAAATAACAATCGGATATGGATAACATCTATAAGAACAGTAGGAATAATAAAAATAGTAAAAATAAATAAGAGCAAGAATAAATGATAGTAAGAAGAAGGAAAGTAATATCAGTCATAAGAAGGAGAAACTATGGATTTACAAACATATTTAAAACAACATAACAAATTAGCAATTGCATTTTCAGGAGGAGTGGATTCTGTTTATTTATTATATTCTGCCGTAGAAGCAGGATGTGATGTTCATGCATATTTTATTAAGTCACCGTTTCAACCTGAGTTTGAACTAGAAGATGCAAAAAAAATGATTGCACAGTTAAAAGTACCGTTTACAGTAAAAAAGGTATCGGTGTTGCAGAATAGAACAGTAGCTAGTAACCCAGAAAATCGTTGTTATTATTGTAAGCAAGCAGTATTTTCTACGATTCAACAATTAGCATTGGAGGATGGATATGAAGAAATTGCAGATGGAACAAATGCATCGGATGATTATGATGATAGACCTGGGATGAAGGCATTGGAAGAGATGGGTATCCTCTCTCCATTAAGGGAATGTGGTTTGACAAAGACAGAAATAAGAAAACGATCAAAAGAAGCGGGATTGTTTACATGGGATAAGCCAGCCTATGCGTGTCTTGCTACAAGAATTCCAACCAATAAAACAATTACAGAAGAAATATTACAAAAAGTAGAATACGCGGAAAAAGGTTTATTTGATATGGGATTTTCTGACTTTCGTGTGCGTGTGATGAAAGAGGACAATGGGGCAAAGCTTCAAGTGACAAAGCGAGATTTTGAAAGATTGATGGAAAAGCGAGAAGAGGTATTAAAGCACTTGAAGAATTATTTTGACGTAGTGACATTGGATTTAGAACTTCGATAACAATAGTAGAAATAATAGAGAGAGGAACAATTTCATGGATCAGGAGAAAATTTTAGAACTATTACAGAAGGTAAAAGATGGACAAGTATCGCCAGAGCAAGCAGTACTAGAACTGAAAATGAAACCATTCGAAGACCTTGGCTATGCAAAAATTGATCATCATCGTGGAGTAAGACAAGGGATTCAAGAGGTGATTTTTGGAAGTGGAAAAACTCCGGAGCAGATTATAGGAATTGCAAGTGCTATGAAGGAAAAGGGAAATTCTAATATTTTAATTACAAGGCTATCAAAAGAAAAGGCAAATTACATAAAAGAAAAGTTAGAACTTTCTTATGATGAACTATCAGGTATTGGAGTGGTAGGAAAAAAAAGTGAAATAACCGCAGAAACTACTATTGTCGTGGCAACAGGAGGAACGAGTGATATGCCGATTGCAGAAGAGGCAGCACTGACTGCGGAGGTGTTAGGTAATAAAGTCGTACGCCTTTATGATGTGGGAGTAGCAGGACTTCATCGATTGCTCTCTCAATTAGATGTGTTAATGAGTGCCAAAGTGATTATAGCTGTTGCAGGAATGGAAGGAGCTTTAGCAAGTGTCATCGGAGGGCTAGTGGACTGTCCTGTTATTGCTGTTCCAACGAGTATTGGATATGGAAGTAATTTAGGCGGGTTATCTGCATTATTATCCATGTTAAATTCTTGTGCTAGTGGAGTGAGTGTTGTCAATATTGATAATGGATTTGGAGCAGGATATTTGGCAAGTATGATTAATCATTTATAGAATGGTGAAAACGTTTCAAATGATACATAGAAATAAATCATGAAAACCTATGATAAGTATAACGGATATAGGCATAAAAGTATGGAAGCAAAGATAGAAAGGAAAGATGACTATGAGAACACTTTATATCGAATGTAATATGGGGGCTGCAGGAGATATGTTAATGTCAGCTCTTTATGAATTATTAGAAGAAGAGCAGAAAAAACTATTTTTAGAAAAGATGAATCATCTTGGGATCGATGGGCTATCCGTTGAGCCAAAACGAGTACAAAAATGCGGAATCTATGGAACTCATATGTCCGTGTTAATTGATGGACAGGAAGAACATGAACATAGCCATGAAGAGTTAAATCATCATCATGGACATCAACATAGTCACGTAGGGCATCAGCATTATACTTATCAGATGATTGTGGATAAAGTAGATCAGTTTGATTTACAACAAAGGGTAAAAGATAAAATTAAAGAAATCTATGGATTGATTGCACAGGCGGAATCAGAGGCTCATGAAGCTCCAATCGAACAGATTCATTTTCATGAAGTGGGATCGTTAGATGCCATTGCAGATGTAACAGGATGTAGCCTTTTAATGGAACTATTACAAATAGAAAAAGTGATCGTATCACCAATCCACGTTGGGAATGGAACCGTTCGTTGTGCCCATGGGGTATTGCCAGTTCCAGCTCCAGCAACAGCCCATATTTTGAAACAAGTTCCATTTTATACGGGTACTATTATGACAGAATTATGTACACCTACAGGTGCAGCGGTATTAAAGGCTTATGCCCATGAGTTTGGCTCTATGCCAATTATGAAAGTGCAAAAAATTGGATATGGAATGGGGCAAAAAGAGTTTGAAGTAGCCAACTGTGTTCGAGTATTTTTAGGAGAAATAGAACAAAAAAAGAAACAGAGCGAATCTTTAAAAGGGAAAGAGCGTATCGTAGAAATTTGTTGCAACCTAGATGATATGACTCCAGAGGCGATAGGATATGTGGTGGAGATGCTTTTAGAAGAAGGGGCTCTTGATGTATTTACAACGCCTATTATGATGAAGAAGAACCGTCCTGCGACGATGCTAACTTGTCTATGTTCAACAGAAGTAAGTGACCATATGATTCAAAGAATGCTAGAGGAAACAACTACAATAGGAGTACGTTATGTAAACTATGATAGAAAGACATTAGAATCCACTTTTGAGAATATAGAGACAGAATGGGGAAATATTCGTGTCAAAGTAAGTAAGGGGCATGGAATAAAGAAAGAAAAACTAGAGTATGAGGATGTAAGACGGATTGCAAAAGAGCAAGGAATCTCTTTTCAGAAGGTTTTGGAGTCTGTTTCAAAGAAAACAAAGGGATAACAAAAAATAGAAAATAAATAATCTCTATTCTATATAGAAATAGATGATAGAAAATAAGAGATAGGAGAGTAAGAAGAGCGATTGTAAAATAAGTTGCTCTTCTTACATTTCTATTTGGATGAAAGTTTGGATTTTACGATAGCTCTTGTTTACGCTAAAGCAATTAGGGATAGAAGAGAAGTTATACTCTTCTATACCGATAATTTATAAACATGAGAAAGTTACAAATCATATGTTCCGTTATAAAAAACAAATAGTAGGAAAAAGATGAATGGAATAACTTGTGTTAATGAATGGTTTTAAATACTAGATATAGTGTATGTAAAAAATAGAACAAAAAAATGAAAAAAAGTTGTAATAAAGTGTTGACATTATAATTATTATTTGTTAGAATAATCTAGCATTAAGCAATCGATGCAACAACTAAATAGTCTATTAATTTAGGCACAAGGAGAAGTACTCAAGTGGCTGAAGAGGTGCCCCTGCTAAGGGTATAGGTCGTTTGCGCGGCGCGCGGGTTCAAATCCCGCCTTCTCCGTTCTTTTTTTGCTCGAAAAGAGGTTGGGAAAAGAAAATGAAAAAGTTGTTGACAATGATGTGACAGTGTGATAAGATAAATGACGTTGTCGCGAAGAGCGATTGCAAAATGAAAAGTTTTGAAGAAAAGAAATGAAAAAAGTTCTTGACAAACAAAACTGAATGAGATATAATAAATAAGCTGTTTCGAAAGAAACAAAAAATTGATAATTGAATAATGAAACAACCTTGAAAATTCCAAGAGATATAAAGATTGAGAAATCAATCACTGGACAAATGTCCAACATTCTTGGTCGTTGAGAAATCAACAACCCAAACACAGTAAACAAGGGATAAATTAGCCAAGCTAAGTTTTGAACTGAAGATCAACGGAAGTTCTATCAATCTTCGATTGAAGAACCGTTTTTTTACTAAGACTCGACAGAGTCTCGTCAAGTAAAAAATATGAACATGAGAGTTTGATCCTGGCTCAGGATGAACGCTGGCGGCGTGCTTAACACATGCAAGTCGAACGAAGCTGCTTAACGGAAGCCTTCGGGTGGAAGATAAGTAGACTGAGTGGCGGACGGGTGAG
>OJJJ01000778.1_pt1 | contig 11785 bp, 11 predicted proteins | sample 1596311 | NCBI WGS metagenome assembly OJJJ01 (sample SAMEA4350140, study PRJEB24818) | metagenome | biome: human; feature: gut; material: faeces | place: Denmark | collected 2013-09 | reverse complement strand
TTGTTTTACGACGGTGGCCCCCGCCGGCTTCACCACTGGGCCGCCCGTGGGCAGCGTCAGAGGTGTAAAAGAGAGAGATTTAATCCATCAGGAAAAGGGCAGGCCGGCGGGAAGGGGCAGCGTCGAGATCGACCCCCGCCCCCACCCAACCACGATGGTTAATTCGGCGGGGCGGCTGCGTGGCAAGTCCCGCCAGCAGCGCCGCCGTCTCTTTGCGGCCGTGGGTTTCCACTACGCCGATCAGAATATCAAGCCCCTGCGCCCGTAGCCGCTGTGCTTCCGTCAGCATGGCGAACGTTTTACCGACACCCGCACAGGCACCGAAGAAGATTTTCAGTTTGCCGCGATGGGCTTCAGCCGTCTGTTCGAGCAGCCTGTCCGGGTCCGGGCGCATGGGCTCGTCGGTCATTTAGTTTTTCCTTAGCGCGTCCAGCGCCAGATTCAGCTCAACAATGTTCACTACCGGCATGCCGATGAAACTGACCAGCGGTTGTTGCGTATGCTCTGCGACCAGCTGGCTCACCTGTTCGGTGGTTAACTGACGGGCCACAGCGACGCGCGGAATTTGCCAGGCCACAGCGTCGGGCGTCAGGCTATAGTCCAGCCCGCTGGCTGAAGCGGTCACCAGCTCCACAGGCACCTCACGGCTGGCCTGCGGATTGGCAGCGCGCAGGGACGCTACGCGCTCAGCAATGGCGTTGTCCAGTTCCGGGTTGCTGCCCGCAAGATTACTGCCGCCCGATGCCATCGGATTATACGGGCTTTCGGCAGTGGCGGAAGGGCGTCCCTGGAAGTAGCGGGCATCCGTAAAGTTCTGCCCAATCAGGCGCGAGCCGCGGTTCTCTCCATTCTGGATAATCAGCGAGCCGTTTGCCTGGTCCGTGAACCACCACTGACCCAGCATGGTGGTCACCAGCGGGTAAAGTCCGCCGGTTATCAAAGACAGCAGAATAAACAAAAGTATAGCGGGGCGTAACATCGTCATTTGCTTCACCTTTTAAACCAGCCCGAACAGCGTCAATAACACATCGATAGCCTTGATCCCAATGAAGGGAACCACCAGCCCGCCCAGACCATAAATCCACAGGTTGCGGCGCAGCATGGCAGCGGCAGTAAGCGGTTTATAGCTCACGCCTTTCAGCGCCAGTGGGATCAGAAAGACAATAATCAGTGCGTTAAAGATCACCGCACTGAGAATGGCCGACGCGGGAGAATGCAGATGCATCACGTTCAGCGCATTCAACTGCGGCCAGGTGGCGGCAAAGGCGGCCGGAATGATGGCGAAGTATTTCGCCACGTCGTTGGCGATACTGAAGGTGGTCAGCGAGCCGCGCGTCATCAGCATCTGTTTTCCGATGTGCACCACTTCAATCAGCTTGGTTGGGTTAGAGTCGAGATCGACCATGTTGCCCGCCTCTTTTGCCGCCTGCGTACCGGAGTTCATTGCCACCGCCACGTCGGCCTGCGCCAGGGCAGGGGCATCATTGGTGCCATCCCCTGTCATCGCGACCAGACGGCCTTCCGCCTGATACTGGCGGATCAGCGCCAGTTTCGCTTCCGGCGTCGCCTCGGAGAGAAAATCATCCACGCCCGCTTCAGCGGCAATCGCGGCGGCAGTCAGGCGATTATCTCCGGTGATCATCACCGTTTTGATCCCCATTTTGCGCAACTGGGCGAAGCGCTCTTTGATGCCGCCTTTCACGATATCCTTCAGGGCAATCACCCCCAGCACGTTTGCCCCCTCGGAGACAACCAGTGGCGTAGCTCCCTGACGGGCGACGCTCTCAACCAGTTTGTCTACATCTGACGGGAAATGACCATTATTGGCGTCGATATGGCGACGGATAGCGTCCACGGAGCCTTTACGGATCATTCGGTCCTGAATGTTTATCCCGCTCATACGGGTTTGCGCCGTAAACGGCACGAAAGTGGCATGCAGGCTCTGAACGTCGCGCTGGCGCAGGTTAAAGCGCTGTTTGGCGAGAATCACGATACTGCGACCTTCCGGGGTTTCATCGGCAAGCGAAGAGAGCTGTGCTGCATCCGCCAGCGTTTTTTCGTCCACGCCCGGTGCCGGTAAAAACTCAGAAGCCTGACGGTTGCCGAGCGTAATCGTCCCGGTTTTATCCAGCAGCAGCACGTCTACATCGCCTGCGGCTTCAACGGCACGTCCGCTGGTGGCGATGACGTTTGCACCCAGCATGCGGCTCATCCCCGCGACACCGATGGCGGAAAGCAGGCCGCCGATGGTGGTGGGGGATCAGGCAGACCAGCAGCGCCACCAGCACGGTGATGCTCACCGCCGTACCGCCGTAAGCGGTGAAGGGCCAGAGGGTAGCAGTTGCCAGCAGAAAGACGATGGTCAGGGCCACCAGCAGTATGGTCAGGGCAATTTCATTTGGTGTTTTACGACGCTGCGCGCCTTCCACCATGGCGATCATCCGGTCGAGGAACGTTTCGCCGGGGTTGACGCTGCACTGGATCACCAGCCAGTCAGAGAGGATGCGCGTCCCGCCTGTGACCGACGCAAAGTCACCGCCTGATTCCCGGATTACTGGCGCGGATTCCCCGGTGATGGCGCTTTCGTCCACCGATGCGCCCCCTTCAATCACTTCGCCGTCGCAGGGGATGATGTCACCCGCTTCGACAAGCACCACGTCGCCTTTACGTAGCTCGTCTGCCGGAACGTGGTCCATCGGCGCACCGTATTTGGCTTCACGCAATTTGCGCGCGAAGGCGGTCTTTTTCACGCCTTTCAGGCTGTTGGCCTGCGCTTTACTGCGCCCTTCCGCCAGCGCTTCGGCGAAGTTGGCAAACAGCACGGTAAACCACAGCCACAGGCTGATTGCGCCAGTAAACAGCGTATTTCCCGGAAGGTGACCTGTTCCCATAGCAATTGCCAGTGCGGTGGTCAGTAAACTGCCAATCCAGACGATAAACATCACCGGGTTGTGCCACTGCACGCGCGGGCTCAGTTTTTTCACCGCATCCATGAGGGCCTGACGAACTAACGACGGTTCGAACAGGGCCATTTGTTTACGACTCATGACAAATTCTCCGCAAAATCAGCGTAAAGAGAGGTGTTCCGCGACCGGGCCTAACGCGAGGGCGGGGATAAAGGTCAGGGCACCAACGAGTAAGACGGTGCCAGTCAGCAGGCCGACAAACAGTGCGCCGTGGGTGGGTAACGTACCGGTGGTGGTCGGCTGGATTTTTTTACTTACCAGCGATCCGGCGATTGCCATGATCGGCACAATGACGCCGAAACGACCCACAAACATGCAAAACGCCAGCAGACAGTTCCAGAACGGGGAGTTGGCGCTTAAGCCCGCAAAGGCGCTACCGTTATTATTGGCAGCAGACGAGACGGCATATAACACTTCGCTAAAGCCGTGGATGCCAGGGTTAAAGATGCCGCTGCGTCCGGCTTCGGTCATTAGCGCCAGCGCGGTGCCGAGCAGCACAAGGGCAGGGGTGACCAGGATCGCCAGGGCGGTCAGCTTCATTTCCCTGACATCGATTTTTTTACCGAGATATTCCGGCGTGCGGCCAATCATCAGGCCCGCGATAAACACCGCCAGCAGCACGAACAGCAGCATGCCATACAGCCCGGAGCCAACGCCACCGAATACCACTTCGCCAATCTGCATCAGCCACATGGGGATCATGCCGCCGAGTGCGGTGAAGGAGTCATGCATCGCGTTCACCGCCCCGCAGGAGGCTGCGGTCGTCACCACTGCATAGAGGCTGCTGGCGAGAATACCGAAGCGGCTCTCTTTGCCTTCCATATTGATGTTGCTGTTAGCGCCCAGCGGCATGAAGTGGCCGTTACCACTCCACTCGGCCCACATCACCAGTGCGACGCAAACCACAAAGATAAGAGACATGGTCCAGAGCAGGGTGCGCCCCTGACGGCGATCGTTCACCGCATCGCCAAACGCGAAGCAGAGCGCCGCAGGGATCAGGAATATCGCCAGCATCTGCACAAAATTGGTCAGCGCCGTTGGGTTTTCAAACGGGTGTGATGAGTTGGCATTGAAGAACCCGCCGCCATTTGTACCGAGCATTTTAATGGCTTCCTGCGACGCCACAGGTCCCATCGGCAGGAGCTGTTTTGCCCCTTCAAGCGAAGTATAAGGTGCGTAAGGCAGCAGGTTTTGCAGGGTGCCCTGCTGGATAAAGAACAACGCAATAAGCAGCGAAAGAGGAAGTAAAACCCACAGGGTGATGCGCGTCAGGTCGGCCCAGGCGTTGCCCAGCGTGGTGACATTCTGGCGGGCAAACGCGCGTGTCAGCGCGAAGATCACCGCAATGCCGCTCGCCGCAGAAAGGAAGTTTTGCACGGTTAACCCGGCCATCTGGCTGAAATAGCTCAGCGTGGTTTCACCGGCGTAGGATTGCCAGTTAGTGTTACTGACGAAACTGACCGCGGTGTTTAACGCAAGATGCCAGGACAAACCGGGTAACTGTTGTGGGTTCAGCGGCAGTATGCCCTGCAGCATCAGCATGGCAAAGAGGATGACCAGCCCCGTGATATTCAGCAGCAGAATAGCCAGCAGGTACTGACGCCAGTTCATCTCCCGATCGCGTATCCCTAAAACGTGCCATATCCCTTTTTCAATGTGATCCGTGCCCGGCAATGGGACGTTGTTGATCAGACGCGCAAGCCAGGTTCCCAGTGGCCTTGCCAGTATAAACAGCACCAGTAAAAAGCTGGCGATAAGCAAAAACGCCTGAGCAGCCATCAGAATGCCTCCGCATTAACCAGGGCATAAACCAGATAACCCAATAACAGGAACACCAGCACGATGCCGGTAATCAGACCTGCACTCACAATCCACCTCCGGGTGACAGTTGTATTTGTGCTAACGGTAGGATTTATGGCGCAAAGATTTCGCAAAAATCGGGCGGGGAGGTGTAAAAAAAGTATAAAAATGAAAAGCCCACAATTTAACTATTGATAAGTAAATTGTTAACTTTCTTGTAACTTAATTACGGCGTGAATGTAAATATTCACTAAATGGATAAAAATAAGTGGTCGGATGAGTAGTAAAATTACAAACAAAGCGATATTATTTTAGCCAGGTCACAGATTTTGAATTTTCCGGAGAATGTTTCCGGCCAACTACAGGGGAGAAAAAATATGGATCTGTATAAAGCGTATCCGGCTCATATCGTTTTCATGCGTCGTACTTTCGCCGTAGTGGCTGGCGTGCTGGCCCTGCCGGTGATGCTGTTCTGGAAAGATCGCGCACGTTTTTACAGCTATCTGCACCGTGTCTGGGCGAAAACCAGCGAGAAACCAGTGTGGATGGATCAGGCCGAGAAAGCGACCTGCGATTTCTATTAATACTACGACTATGCCGACGCTGTGAATCCCCAGGAGCGGATATCAGTACGTAACTGAGGCGAGCGAGGAAAGCCAACGCGCAGGCTGCTTGAAGTGTGACGGGTATACACACAGCAATAAAAAAACCGCCAACAGCAATGTGGCGGTTTTTTTGTCCCTCAGGATTCGCGGTCCGTTGGGTGGTTTTACAGGCTCCTACCAGAGGATTACTAGCATACTTCTGCACGCTGATGAATCAAACGTTTAAATCCTAAATATATTCTTAAACACGTGTTCGATGGATTACGCTTTGAACTCGTGGTGATTACTATGCAGCGTCCCTTTCCGCCATCTCGCAAATGGGCACCGGTCCGGGGAAAGGAGTAACCACAACCGTGAAACAGGTTCTTACCAGAGCTTGTGTCCACCGACTTATCACCGGTGGTGAACGGTGGAGCGGTTAGCTGCAGGGACCGCATGATGAAACGCTATTTTTGCATTGCGTTCATTGTCGCCAGCGTACTCGTTATTAAAAGTGATGAACCGACCAGGTTTGTTGCATTTACCACGATAGCGCAGGACAAGTAGCGTTAAGGCCGCCTCGGGCGGCCTTTTTTAGTTCATCCCGTCTACACTTCATGGCAAAGTAGTTCTATGTGTGCCTTTTTTCCTTTAACGGCATACCCTTACGGACATAATGGACAACTGCCTGGAGTTTTATGCCCACCCATCTGGTTTGGTTTCGTGCAGATTTACGTATACACGACAACATCGCCCTGGCGGCGGCCTGCCGCGCTAAAGATGCCAACGTGCTGGCTCTGTTTATCGCTACGCCCGAACAGTGGCAGCAGCATGATATGGCACCCCGGCAAGCGGCCTTGCTCCGTTCATATCTGAATGACCTGCAACGCTCGCTCGCTGAAAAAGGCATTCCACTGATTTATCAGGAAGTGCGTGACTTTACCGCACAGCTCCAGACGGTGCAGGAGACCTGTAAGCAGCACAACGTCACGCATCTTTTTTATAACTACCAGTACGAATTCAACGAGCAGCAGCGCGACCGTCAGCTGGAGAAGATGATGGAAGACGTGGTCTGTGAAGGGTTTGATGACAGCGTAATGCTGGCTCCGGGTAGCGTGATGACCGGCAACCATGAGATGTATAAAGTGTTTACGCCGTTTAAAAATGCCTTTATCAGACGCCTGAAAGAGGCGTTACCGGAGTGCGTGGCCGCGCCAGCCGTGAGGGAAGAGGCATTAACGGATCTACCTGAACTGACATTTAACTATCCGCAACAAGCGTTTGATGACACGCTATTCCCGGCCAGTGAGCAGGCTGCAATCGCCCGGTTACGCCACTTTTGTAAACAGGGGGCGGCCGAGTATGAAGCGTGTCGGGATTTTCCTGCCACCGAAGGTACCAGCCGTTTGTCGGCCTGTTTAACGCTGGGTGTGCTCTCTCCGCGCCAGTGTTTACATCGCCTGCTGGCTGAACAGCCGCAGGCGCTGGACGGAGGTGCAGGTTCCGTCTGGCTGAATGAGCTTATCTGGCGTGAATTTTATCGCCATTTGATGACGTATCACCCTGATTTATGTAAACATCGTCCCTTCATCCGCTGGACGGATAATGTAAAGTGGCAATCGGATAATGAGCGGCTCAAAGCCTGGCAAACCGGGCAGACAGGCTACCCGATTGTCGATGCCGCGATGCGCCAGCTCAATGAAACCGGTTGGATGCATAACCGTCTGCGAATGATTACCGCCAGCTTTCTGGTGAAAGATCTGCTTATCGACTGGCGTATCGGAGAGCGCTATTTTATTTCTCAGCTGATCGATGGCGATCTCGCGGCAAATAACGGCGGCTGGCAGTGGGCTGCCTCTACCGGAACCGATGCGGCTCCTTATTTTCGAATTTTTAATCCGACGACCCAGGGACAACGATTTGATGCTGACGGCGAGTTTATTCGTCAATGGGTGCCTGAACTTAGCAATGTGCCGGTAAAAGCGCTCCACGAACCCTGGGCCTGGGCGGATAAACAGGGCGTGACGCTTGATTATCCCCGCCCGGTTGTCGACCATAAACAGGCGCGCGTCGCCACGCTGGCGGCGTATGAAGCCGCCCGCAAAGCATGAGAGAATGATGATGAAAAACACTGAACTGGAAAGCCTGATTAACGAAAAACTGAACAGCGCCTCCTTCAGCGACTACGGCCCGAATGGTCTGCAGGTTGAAGGTCGTGAGACGGTGCAGAAAATTATCACCGGCGTCACGGCAAGCCAGGCGTTGCTGGATGAGGCCGTGCGTCAGCAGGCGGATGCGGTCATTGTCCATCATGGATACTTCTGGAAAAACGAATCGCCGATTATTCGCGGCATGAAGCGCAACCGCCTGAAAACGCTGCTGGCAAATGATATCAACCTCTACGGCTATCATCTGCCACTGGATGCGCACCCTGAACTGGGCAATAACGTGCAGCTCGCACAGCTGTTGGGTATCACGGTGATGGGCGAGATTGAGCCGCTGGTCCTGTGGGGCGAATTGGCCATGCCGGTTCCGGGCCTGGAACTGGCTTCGTGGCTTGAAGCGCGTCTGGGGCGTCGACCGCTGTGGAGTGGTGATACGGGGCCGGATCAGGTGAAACGCGTTGCCTGGTGTACCGGCGGCGGTCAGGGCTTTATCGACAGCGCGGCACGTTTCGGCGTGGATGCCTTTATCACAGGCGAAGTTTCTGAGCAGACCATCCATTCTGCCCGTGAGCAGGGGCTGCATTTCTACGGCGCGGGGCATCACGCGACGGAACGCGGTGGTATCCGCGCGCTCAGCGAATGGCTGACGGAAAATACCGATCTGGATGTGACCTTTGTGGATATCCCTAACCCGGCCTGATGAGAGGTGGTTAAGTGCAGCGAGCGCGTTGTTATCTTCTGGGTGAAACTGCAGTCGTTCTGGAGCTTGAACCACCAGTTACGCTTGCCACGCAAAAGCGTATCTGGCGGCTGACGCAGCGTCTGGCCGACATCCCGGAAGTGGTTGAAACCATTCCGGGTATGAATAATATCACCGTCGTGCTGCGCAATCCGCACACGAAGGCGCTGGATGCCATCGAACGTCTTCAGCGTTGGTGGGAAGAGAGCGAAGCGCTGGAGCCGGAATCTCGTGCTATTGAGATCCCCGTGGTGTATGGCGGTTCGGGGGGACCCGATCTGTCCGTTGTGGCAGCACATTGTGGGCTGACGGAAAAGCAGGTTGTCGAGCTGCATTCCTCTGTTGATTACGTTGTCTGGTTCCTGGGGTTTCAGCCAGGATTTCCGTATCTGGGAGGATTATCTCCGCGGTTGCATACTCCACGCCGCGCCGAGCCGCGTCTGAGCGTACCCGCGGGCACCGTCGCGATTGGGGGTGAACAGACCGGGATCTATCCGCTCGCATCGCCCGGCGGCTGGCAGCTTATCGGGCACACCACCGCACCGTTATTCGAACCGGGGCAGGATGCGCCAATACTCCTGCGTCCTGGCGATACCCTTCGCTTTATTCCACAAAAGGAGGGGATATGTTAACGCTTATCCGCGCGGGTCTTTACACCTCTGTTCAGGACGCCGGTCGGTTTGGTTTTCGTCAGTCGGGCCTGAGCTACTGTGGCGCGCTTGACCGACCCGCGCTTGAGATTGCGAATATGCTGGTGGGCAACCCTGGCAGTACGGCGGCGCTGGAGATTACGCTCGGTCAGTGCGTAATTGAGTTCAGCCAGGAGACATGGTTTGCCTTAACCGGTGCTGGCTGTGACGCAACGCTTGATGGTAAAGCGGTATGGACGGGCTGGCGTTTGCGGGCGAAGGCCGGACAGCGCCTGACCCTGAAGCGCCCTTTGCACGGCGTGCGTAGCTACCTGGCCGTCGCGGGCGGCATTGATGTGCCGGAGGTGATGGGCTCGTTCAGTACCGATCAAAAAGCGGGTATCGGCGGGCATGAAGGACGCTTGCTGCGCGACGGCGATCGGCTCACGCTAAAACCCTCAACGCGCCATTTCTCGACGGCGCAGGGCGTAAAGCAGTTGTTATGGGGAAATACCCTCCGCGCCTTGCCGGGGCCGGAATATCATGAATTTGATGAAGTCTCGCAGGCTGCTTTCTGGCGATCGCCGTGGAAGATTAGCCCACAAAGTAACCGTATGGGCTATCGTCTGCAGGGGCAGCCGCTGAGCCGCACGACGGACCGCGAACTGCTCTCCCATGGATTACTGCCAGGCGTGATTCAGGTGCCGTCCAACGGACAGCCCATCGTGCTGATGAATGATGCGCAGACGACGGGCGGTTACCCGCGCATTGCCTGTATTATTGATGCCGATCGCTACCATCTGGCGCAAATCCCGCTGGGGCAGCCGATTCACTTTGTGCAATGCTCGCTGGAAGAGGCGCTGAAAGCGCGGCAGGATCAGCAGCGTTATCTGGAACAACTGGCGTGGAGGCTCGATGGTAAAGATTGATTTAAACGCCGATCTGGGCGAGGGCGGCAGTGCAGATGCTGAGCTGATGACGCTGGTCTCGTCGGTCAATATCGCCTGCGGTTTTCACGCGGGCGACGCGCAAACCATGCTGGTGAGCGTGCAAAATGCCATCAAATATGGCGTAGCGATAGGTGCTCACCCGAGCTTCCCTGATCGGGAAAACTTTGGCCGTACGGCGATGGATCTCCCGCCCGAGACGGTCTACGCCCAGACGCTTTACCAGACTGGTGCGCTGGAGGCGATCGTGCGTTCTCAGCAGGGCGTGTTACGCCACGTGAAACCGCACGGCATGCTCTACAACCAGGCGGCAAAAGATCCCGTCCTGGCGGATGCCATTGCCCGCGCGGTACGGGATTGTAACCCGCAGCTGATTTTGGTTGGCCTGGCAGGCAGCGAGCTTATCCGCGCCGGGGAACGGCTGGGGCTAGCGACCCGTCAGGAGGCCTTTGCCGACCGGGGCTATCAGCCTGACGGCAGCCTGGTGCCTCGCACACAGCCAGGCGCGCTTATTACTGATGAAGAAAAAGCGTTGGCGCAGACGCTGGAAATGGTGCGCTCCGGCCAGGTCACAGCGACTGACGGCACGCTGGCACAGGTCCAGGCTGATACGGTTTGTTTACACGGTGATGGTGAGCATGCGCTGCAGTTTGCGCGCCGCTTGCGGGCGGCTTTTACTGAACAGGGTATTCTCGTCAGCGCCTGATTATCACAAAAAGGACAAAAAAAGATGCCAGAAGGTCCGGAGATCCGTCGCGCGGCGGATAGCCTGGAGGCGGCGATAAAGGGCAAACCCCTGACGGATGTCTGGTTTGCCTTTCCTCAACTGAAACCGTTTGAATCACAGCTGGTGGGGCAGACGGTGACCCATATTGAAACGCGCGGCAAAGCGTTGCTCACCCACTTTTCCCATAACCTGACGTTATACAGCCATAATCAGCTTTACGGTGTCTGGCGTGTGGTGAATGCGGATGAACAGCCACAAACCACGCGCGTGCTGCGCGTCAGGCTGCAAACGGCGGAAAAAGCCATCCTGCTTTACAGCGCGTCGGATATCGAAATGTTAACGCCGGAGCAGCTACTCGTTCATCCGTTCCTGCAGCGCGTTGGGCCGGATGTGCTGGATATGCAGTTGACGGCAAGCGATGTGAAAGCCCGATTGCTATCGCCCAAATTCCGCAACCGGCAGTTTTCCGGTCTGTTGCTCGATCAGGCGTTTCTGGCGGGATTAGGCAACTACCTGCGGGTGGAAATCCTCTGGGAAGTGGGGCTGGCGGCGCAGCATAAAGCCTCTCAGCTAAGTGACATGCAGCTGGAGGCGCTATCTCATGCGCTACTGGATATCCCGCGTCTGTCGTACAACACGCGTGGCGTGGTGGATGATAATAAGCATCACGGGGCGCTGTTCCGGTTTAAAGTGTTTCATCGGGCGGGGGAAAAGTGTGAGCGGTGTGGTGGGGTGATAGAGAAGACAACGCTCTCTTCAAGACCGTTTTACTGGTGTCCAGGGTGCCAGATGTAAAAAAGCCGGGTGGCGGAGGTCAAAGCAAAACGGCAACGAAAGTTGCCGTTTTTAATATTTTCACCCTCTCCCTGTGGGAGAGGGCCGGGGTGAGGGCATCAGGCCGCACCCAACGTCTGTTAACGCTTCAGGTCAGACTTAAAATCACGCTGCTCGTAGCCGGTATACAGCTGACGAGGACGGGCGATTTTCATGCCGTCGCTGTGCATTTCGTTCCAGTGCGCAATCCATCCCACGGTACGGGCCATGGCGAAGATCACGGTGAACATGGAAGACGGAATGCCCATCGCTTTCAGAATGATACCGGAGTAGAAGTCGACGTTCGGGTAGAGTTTCTTCTCGATGAAGTACGGGTCGTTCAGCGCGATGTGTTCCAGCTCCATCGCCACTTCCAGCAGATCGTCTTTGGTGCCCAGTTCTTTCAGCACTTCGT
>OJJJ01000775.1_pt1 | contig 11861 bp, 8 predicted proteins | sample 1596311 | NCBI WGS metagenome assembly OJJJ01 (sample SAMEA4350140, study PRJEB24818) | metagenome | biome: human; feature: gut; material: faeces | place: Denmark | collected 2013-09 | reverse complement strand
TGCAACAACTGGGCTGTGAGGTCATCAACTTAGGTATTATCCGCGACGATCCTCACGCCCTGCGCGCGGCGTTTATCGAAGCCGACAGTCAGGCCGATGTGGTGATAAGCTCCGGCGGCGTGTCGGTTGGGGAAGCGGACTACACCAAAACCATTCTCGAAGAACTCGGCGAAATTGCCTTCTGGAAACTGGCGATTAAACCAGGTAAACCGTTCGCTTTCGGTAAACTGAACAACAGCTGGTTTTGTGGCCTGCCGGGTAACCCGGTCTCTGCGGCCCTCACCTTCTATCAGCTGGTGCAACCGTTGCTGGCAAAACTAAGCGGCAACACCGCCAGCGGGTTACCCCCGCGCCAGCGCGTACGGACCGCATCACGGCTGAAGAAAACGCCAGGCCGTCTGGATTTCCAGCGCGGCATATTACAGCGTACAGCAAACGGCGAACTGGAGGTCACTACCACCGGTCATCAGGGCTCGCATATTTTCAGCTCTTTTAGCCTTGGCAACTGCTTTATCGTTCTGGAACGCGATCGCGGCAACGTTGAAGCCGGAGAATGGGTAGACGTCGAGCCCTTTAACGCGCTGTTTGGAGGCCTGTAATGGCAGAACTCAGCGACCAGGAGATGCTGCGTTATAACCGGCAAATCATCCTGCGCGGCTTCGACTTTGACGGTCAGGAAGCGTTAAAAGAAGCGCGGGTGCTGGTCGTAGGACTCGGAGGACTTGGCTGCGCCGCCACTCAGTATCTGGCGGGCGCAGGCATCGGGCATTTAACCCTGCTCGACTTTGATACCGTGTCGGTTTCCAATCTTCAGCGCCAGACGTTGCATAGCGACGCGACCGTCGGGCAGCCAAAAGTGGAATCGGCACGCGATGCGCTGGCGCGGATTAATCCACATATCACCCTCACACCGGTGAATGCGCTGCTTGACGATGCTGCGATGCATGCGTTGGTTGTAGAGCATGACCTGGTGCTGGATTGCACCGATAACGTCGCCGTGCGCAATCAGCTGAACGCCGCCTGCTTTACGGCAAAAGTGCCACTGGTGTCCGGTGCGGCCATTCGTATGGAAGGACAAATCACCGTCTTTACGTATCAGGAGGGTGAAGCCTGCTACCGCTGTTTGAGCCGCCTGTTCGGTGAAAACGCCTTAACCTGCGTGGAGGCCGGCGTGATGTCACCGCTGATTGGCGTGATCGGGTCGCTGCAAGCGATGGAAGCTATCAAGTTACTGGCAAACTTCGGTAAACCGGCAAGCGGTAAAATCGTGATGTACGATGCGATGACCTGCCAGTTCCGGGAGATGAAGCTGATGCGCAACCCGGGGTGTGAGGTTTGTAGTCGGTAAAAAAGTCGGGTGGCAGCTTCGCCTTACCCGACCTACAACGGCTCGAACGTAGGCCGGGTAAGCGTTAGCGCCACCCGGCAACAGCATCAGATCGACGTACGTCCAAATGCACTCTGCCAGTCGTGCGCAAATTTCGCCATGGCGGCATCCACGGCCGGGGAGCTAATTAGCTGTTGCGCCACATCCAACGGCAGCGTAATGGCTTCACAGCCAGCTAACAGGCAGTCCAGCGCCTGACGAGGGGTTTTAAAACTGGCAGCCAGTACTTTGGCGTGCGGCGCGTGCATTTTCAGTAAGTTCTGTAAATCAACCACAGTCTGAATACCATCCCCGCCCTGCGCATCCACACGGTTAACATACGGCGCAATGTATTCGGCCCCTGCCAGCGCTGCTAACAGCCCCTGTGCTGCACTGTAAACCGCGGTGCCCAGCGTTGGGATCCCCTCTTTCTTCAGCAGCTTAATCGCCGCCAGCCCTTCTGCGGTCACCGGTACCTTCACCACGATATCGGGAATCATTGCCCGCAGTTTATGCGCGTCGCTGACCATGCCCTCAGCGGTCGTTGCCATCACCTGAGCAAACAAACGCCCCTGCCCGCCAGTCGCGTCATGCAATTCCGGGAGTAATACCTCCAGCGCCTTTTTACCTGCCGCCACAATACTCGGGTTTGTGGTGACACCTGCCAGCGGAAAAATACGCGCCAGGGTTTTCACCGCATCCACATCAGACGTATCTAAATAGAGTTCCATAACCGTTCCTCAAAACTGATCGTTAGCATGAATCAACGGTAGCACGACGAAACCGCGCGGTTAGTTGACCCACGTCAATATAACTTTCATTCGAAAGTAATTTAATCTTTATACGAAAGAAGAGAGGCCGCTTATGATTTTCAATATCCAGCGCTATTCCACCCACGATGGTCCCGGTATCCGCACGGTAGTCTTCCTTAAGGGATGCTCTCTGGGTTGTCGCTGGTGTCAGAACCCGGAGAGTCGTGCCCGTACGCAGGATCTGCTGTATGACGCGCGTCTGTGTCTGGAGGGCTGTGACCTGTGTGTTCAGGCTGCGCCTGACGTCATTCAGCGCGCCCTCAACGGCCTGCTTATTCATCGTGAAAAATTGACCGATAAGTCGCTCACCGCACTGACCCACTGCTGCCCGACCCAGGCGCTTACCGTCTGCGGTGAAGTAAAAAGCGTAGAGGAGATAATGTCCACCGTGCTGCGAGATAAACCCTTCTACGATCGCAGCGGTGGTGGGGTAACGCTCTCCGGCGGTGAGCCATTTATGCAGCCGGAGCTGGCTGCGGCGTTGTTCAAAGCCAGCCATGAGGCGGGTATTCATACTGCGGTCGAAACCTGCCTGCACGTACCGTGGAAGTACATTGAACCTTCATTAGCGTACATCGATCTGTTTCTTGCCGATTTAAAACACATCGCCGATGCGCCGTTTAAGCAGTGGACTGACGGCAACGCCGCTCGCGTGCTGGAGAATCTGAAAAAACTGGCCGCTGCCGGAAAAAAAATGATTATTCGCGTGCCGCTGATTCAGGGCTTCAATGCCAACGAAGAAGCCATTAAAGCCATTACCGATTTTGCCGCCGATGAACTTCACGTCGGTGAGATTCATTTTTTGCCCTACCACACTTTGGGCATCAACAAATACCACTTACTCAGCCAACCCTACAACGCCCCGGACAAACCGCTGGATGCGCCTGCACTGCTCGAATTTGCCCAGCAGTATGCCAGCCATAAAGGTTTAACCGCGACCCTACGAGGATAATCGCCATGACCACACTGAAACTGGATACACTCAGCGACCGCATCAACGCACACAAAACAGCCCTGATCCACATTGTGAAGCCGCCGGTGTGTACCGAGCGCGCCCAGCACTATACCGAGATGTATCAGCAGCATCTGGACAAACCGATCCCGGTACGCCGCGCGCTGGCGCTGGCGCATCATCTGGCGGAACGGACTATCTGGATCAAACATGACGAGTTGATTATCGGTAATCAGGCAAGCGAAGTCCGCGCCGCACCAATCTTCCCGGAATACACCGTATCGTGGATTGAAAAAGAGATCGACGATTTGGCCGACCGACCAGGAGCCGGCTTTGCGGTCAGCGAAGAGAACAAGCGCGTACTGCATGAAATCTGCCCGTGGTGGCGCGGTCAGACCGTACAGGATCGCTGCTACGGCATGTTTACCGACGAACAAAAAGGCCTGCTGGAAACCGGCATCATCAAAGCCGAAGGCAACATGACTTCCGGCGATGCGCACCTGGCGGTGAACTTCCCGCTACTGCTGGAAAAAGGCCTTGATGGTCTGCGTCATAAAGTCGACGAGCGTCGTTCGCGCATTAACCTGACCTGCCTGGACGATCTCCATGGCGATCAGTTCCTGAAAGCCATTGATATCGTACTGGATGCCGTCAGCCTGCATATCGAACGTTTCGCCAGCCTGGCACGTAAAATGGCAGCAACTGAAACCCGTGAAAGCCGTCGCGATGAGCTGCTGGCAATGGCAGAAAACTGCGATGTCATCGCCCACGAACCGCCAAAAACCTTCTGGCAGGCACTGCAACTGTGCTATTTCATCCAGCTTATCCTGCAAATCGAATCGAACGGTCACTCGGTGTCGTTTGGCCGCATGGACCAGTATCTCTACCCGTTCTATCGTCGCGACGTGGAGCTGAACCAGACGCTGGACCGCGAGCACGCCATTGAGCTGCTGCACAGCTGCTGGTTGAAGCTGCTGGAAGTGAACAAAATCCGCTCCGGCTCCCACTCGAAGGCATCCGCGGGCAGCCCGCTGTATCAAAACGTCACTATCGGTGGTCAGAATCTGGTCAACGGCCAGCCAATGGATGCGGTCAATCCGCTCTCCTATGCCATTCTGGAGTCCTGCGGTCGTCTGCGTTCAACCCAGCCGAACCTCAGCGTGCGTTATCACGCCGGGATGAGTAACGATTTCCTTGATGCCTGCGTGCAGGTCATCCGCTGCGGCTTTGGCATGCCGGCGTTTAACAACGATGAAATTGTTATCCCGGAATTCATTAAGCTGGGTATTGAGCCGCAGGATGCCTACGACTATGCAGCCATTGGCTGCATCGAAACCGCCGTGGGCGGGAAATGGGGTTACCGCTGCACCGGCATGAGCTTTATTAACTTTGCCCGTGTGATGCTGGCCGCGCTGGAAGGTGGTCGCGATGCCACCAGCGGTAAGGTGTTCCTGCCGCAGGAAAAGGCGCTCTCTGCGGGTAACTTCCACAACTTCGACGAGGTGATGACCGCCTGGGATACTCAGATCCGCTACTACACGCGTAAATCCATCGAGATTGAGTATGTGGTTGATACCATGCTGGAAGAAAACGTCCACGACATCCTGTGCTCTGCGCTGGTGGATGATTGCATTGAGCGGGCGAAGAGCATTAAACAGGGCGGCGCAAAATATGACTGGGTATCCGGTTTGCAGGTCGGGATTGCTAACCTTGGCAACAGTCTGGCTGCCGTGAAAAAGCTGGTCTTCGATCAGGGTGTTATCGGTCAGCAGCAGCTGGCGGCAGCCCTGGCAGATGACTTTGCAGGCCTCACGCATGAACAATTACGCCAGCGTCTGATCAACGGCGCACCGAAGTACGGTAACGATGATGACAGCGTCGACACCCTGCTGGCCCGCGCTTACCAGACCTATATCGACGAACTGAAGCAATATCATAATCCGCGTTACGGTCGCGGTCCGATCGGTGGTAACTATTACGCCGGAACCTCCTCCATCTCGGCAAACGTACCGTTTGGCGCGGCAACAATGGCAACGCCGGATGGCCGTAAAGCGCATACCCCACTGGCAGAAGGCGCCAGCCCGGCCTCCGGAACCGACCATCTCGGTCCAACGGCGGTGATTGGCTCAGTGGGCAAGTTGCCGACCGGCGCGATCCTCGGCGGGGTGCTGTTAAACCAGAAGCTGAATCCGGCTACACTGGAAAATGAGTCCGATAAGCAGAAGTTAATGATCCTGCTGCGTACCTTCTTTGAAGAGCACAAAGGCTGGCATATTCAGTACAACATCGTCTCTCGTGAAACGCTGCTGGAAGCGAAAAAACACCCAGATCAGTACCGTGACCTGGTGGTGCGTGTAGCTGGCTACTCCGCCTTCTTCACTGCCCTGTCTCCGGATGCGCAGGACGATATCATCGCCCGTACAGAGCATATGCTGTAATTTCCCGTAGGCCGGATAAGACGTTTTCGCGTCGCTATCCGGCAGCGATACCGCCTCAATGCCGGATGGCGCTGACGCTTATCCGGCCTACAACTGTGCTGTAATAGACGATGGGGAAACTTTCATTCGAAATTAAATTTGTGCTACAGGTCACATTGTTATTAGAATGTTTCTGGTTGCAGTGAAAGCCAGGAGCATATATGACCATCAACGTTATCGTCACCGACATGGACGGCACTTTTCTCGACGATGCCAAGCAGTACGATCGCCAGCGATTTATGGCGCAGTATCAGCAATTGAAAAAACGAGATATTGAATTTGTCGTGGCCAGCGGCAACCAGTATTACCAGTTGATCTCCTTTTTCCCTGAACTCAAAGACGAAATCTCTTTTGTCGCAGAGAACGGCGCGCTGGTGTATGAACACGGCAAACAACTTTTTCATGGTGAGCTTACCCGCCAGGAATCCCGTATTGTCATCGGCGAGTTATTGAAGGATAAGCAGCTGAATTTTGTCGCCTGCGGACTGCAAAGCGCCTACATCAGCGAAAATGCCCCGGAGGCGTTTGTGGCGCTGATGTCAAAACACTACCATCGCCTGAAACCGGTTAAGGATTTTCAGGACATCGAGGATGTGCTGTTCAAGTTCTCACTGAATTTACCTGATGGGCAAATCCCGTTGGTTATTGACCATTTGCATACAGCCCTCGACGGTATCATGAAGCCGGTGACCAGCGGATTTGGCTTTATCGATCTGATAATCCCAGGTTTACATAAAGCCAACGGTATCAGCCGCCTGCTTAAACGCTGGAACCTGTCACCGCAGAATGTAGTTGCCATTGGTGATAGCGGCAACGATGCGGAAATGCTGAAAATGGCACACTATTCCTTTGCCATGGCTAATGCCGCCGACAGCATTAAAGCAATTGCCCGCTACCAGACCGATGACAACAATCATCAGGGCGCACTGAACGTGATTCAGGCCGTACTCGACAACACCTCACCGTTTAACGGCTGACATAAACCCGGAGTCCGTACTCCGGGTTTTACATCCCCATCAGAAATCCTCCAGCTCAGCGCGAGCGTGGGCAGAAACAATGTATTGCCCGATAAGCGTCAGCAGCGCTTGCGCATCCAGCTTAACCTTTCCATTTTCCTGCTGGCGTAACACATCGCCGGCCACCACGATTGCAACCGCATGTTTTTTCGGGTTAAAGCGAATAACCTGCATAAATCGTTTGGTGGTGAGAGTCGGTTGATAATCATCGTCCATGAAGAATTCAATCGTCATCGAACTGGAAATAATCGTCAGGTTATAGTCGGCAATATTTTTTAGCGGTAGCGGCTGAGGCAACCACGGGCTGGCGATCGCGTCCTGCGTCAGCACCAGCAGCGGCTGTCGCGTTCGTCGTAAGGTGATAATGCCCAACAGCCCAAAGGCAATTCCGCCGAAAGGAATCAACCCGCACCAAGGGCTGACCGTTTTGAACAGCAGCAAAGCTCCACCGCCCAACAGCATTACCAGGCCCGCAATTATCATATACCATGCCACTTTCGCACTCATCCACAGCGCCACCGAGCCTGTTGCCAGCCCGGCTTCGGCTTCAAGTGTCTGGCGATAGACCTTACGTTGCGCGGTGATTTTTGTCGACAGGGTGCGTGAAAGCGATAGGCTCAACACATCCGCATCGGCGAATAGACCACCGAAAAAAGCGTTATCACCTGCGGCAACCGGGCGTAAAGCCCGCGCCAGAAGTTCACTATCGAGCGGTACTGTCAGTGCCGCAATACGTTCACGCGTCGTCGGATGGCTATCCATTGGATGCGCTATTTCATTATCGAGACTGTTCTGCAGCGCAAACGGTCCGATTTTCTGTAACGCGACCAACAGATCGACAAGCCAGTTGGTGCTGGTCACACGCCCATGCAAAAGCTCCCCCAGAAATCGGGAAACCGGAACATCCAGCACCGATATCCGCAGTAACGCCGACGCGAACGCCGCAGGAGAAGAAGCCTTTGCACCTGTCTCATCCGCCGCATATTCGCGGATCCTGGCCCAGTCACTGACCGCTTCATGGAAGGTCTGCAAAAACCATAGGCCCATATCCAGCGACGGGCGCAGTACGATGCGGTCAAGCCAGGAAAACCCCTGTGAGCTGTTCGCCATCTGTTCAAGACTGTTTTGCATCCCGGCATACAGAGGAACAAAACGCAGGCTGTATTGCGTATCCTCGCCGGTAAAATGTCCCAGCTCATGGCCAATCACCGCTGCCGCTTCCGCGTCATCCAGCAATGCCATATAGGTTAGCGGCAAGTAGAGCGTATTCCCCGTGAGTCGTTTGCCCTCTTCAATTTGTACGGTATTGGCGGTGACAAAGAAGCCGTCAAAAAATCCGACCACGATATTGTCGGGCACCGTCAACTCTGCACGCCGGGTGACGTCACGTATCCATTGCCAGAGCGCCGGGTTATTCGCGACGGTGACATTCACCCCGTAAATCTCAGTATCGTCAGGTTGAAAGAGAGCGAAACAGCGTCTGATGGAAGTCAGACTTTTTAATAGCATCCAGAGGATCGCGCCGACGGCGACCAGGATTACCGCCGCCAGTTTGAACCCACCTGCCCCGCCAAAATGCGACATCAGCCAGGTAACTTCCGATAACGCCAGACAAATCACCGCCAGTCCGCAGGTCACAATTTCAGCGGCCATCATAAAAGGCAACAGGCGACGGCAACGCGTAAATGTGCGAATCAAGGTGCTCTGAGAATGGCACGAAGCGCGGGCGCTGGTTGTACATAGCCCCACTGCCGCCCCCACAACAAGCAAAGCCGCACCACCAAGCGCTATCGCCAACATCGCCAGCGTCTGTCGGAGCAGCCCCTCAGCATCGCCTTCGAGAACATCAGCTACCCGCCAGTACTGCCATAGCGCACAACTAAGAATGCAGACTGGAACAGTGAAGAGATGAAGCGTGCCTTTTCTTTCCATTGAAAAATATCCTTTTATCAACCTGCACCGCCCTCTTAGTGCTGGCCTTTAGCGGGCAAAATCTCCCAGAGCAAAGAAGTATAGATAGTCCCACTTGTTGCCGGTTAACGTTTTTATCCACCAGCCCCCATTTTATCGATAGGTCAGCCCAACGCTCACTTACCCATCCGAGCGCCTTACTGATTTTTAAACTTGCATTAACTTACTTTTAACTTATATTATCATTTGCAAGTTAAATTAGTTTCGAATGAAAGTTCATGCGAGGTGGTTATGGCTCTTACTTTTACCAGCGACACGTTGCCTGCCGATCACAAAGCAGCAATCCGTCAGATGAAGCGGGAACTGCGGGCGCAGCTTGGCGACGTCCAGCAGATCTTCAGCCAGCTTAGCGAGACCATTGCCACTCGCGTGGCGGAGATCAACGCGCTTAAAGCCCAGAGTGACGCGGTCTGGCCGGTACTGCCATACGCCGATATTCAGGCGGGCATCGTCACCGCTGCGCAGCGAGAACAGATTAAACGTCGTGGATGTGCGGTCATTAAGGGCCATTTCCCCCGCGAGCAGGCGCTGGGTTGGGATCGCTCAATGCTCGATTATCTCGACCGCAATCGCTTTGACGAGGTCTACAAAGGACCGGGGGACAATTTTTTCGGCACCCTGAGTGCATCGCGTCCTGAAATCTTTCCGATCTACTGGTCACAGGCACAAATGCAGGCCCGCCAGAGTGAAGAGATGGCTAACGCACAGTCGTTTCTTAATCGCCTGTGGACTTTTGAAAACGAAGGTAAGCAGTGGTTTAACCCGGACGTCAGCGTGATCTATCCTGACCGTATTCGTCGCCGCCCGCCGGGAACCACCTCCAAAGGGCTCGGCGCACATACAGATTCCGGCGCACTGGAGCGCTGGTTGCTTCCGGCATATCAGCGCGTTTTTGCTTCTGTTTTTAACGGCAATCTGGACGATTACGATCCGTGGCAGGCGGCGCATCGCACTGACGTCGAAGAGTATACGGTCGATAACACCACCAAATGTTCGGTGTTTCGCACCTTCCAGGGCTGGACGGCGCTTTCCGATATGTTACCGGGCCAGGGGTTGCTACATGTGGTTCCCATTCCTGAAGCGATGGCCTATGTGCTGTTACGCCCACTGCTGGATGATGTTCCGGAAGATGAACTGTGCGGCGTCGCGCCAGGAAGAGTGTTGCCGGTTTCAGCGCAATGGCATCCCTTACTCATCGAGGCGTTAACCAGCATTCCGCAACTGGAAGCCGGCGATTCCGTATGGTGGCATTGTGATGTGATCCACGCCGTTGCGCCGGTGGAGAACCAACAAGGCTGGGGCAACGTGATGTATATTCCCGCCGCACCAATGTGCGAAAAAAATCTCGCCTATGCCCACAAGGTGAAGGCCGCGCTGGAGAAAGGTGCCTCGCCGGGGGATTTCCCGCGTGAAGACTATGAAACAAACTGGGAAGGACGCTTTACGCTGGAGGATTTGAATATCCACGGTAAGCGCGCGCTGGGGATGGAATAATCCTTCCCCTTTCAACGCCTTTAAAACAGTCCGGTTTTCTTCATTACGTGATAAAAACCGGATATTTTTTTATTCTACTGATACTGCCACCAGTTTCCATTTATCATTTTCTTTGAGCATAGTAACGTTAATCTCGCCGGATTCTCCATTTTTAAACACAACGCTTCCAGACAAAGAACCAACATCATTTTCTACGTTGAAACTATCAAAACTGTATTCACTAATATCATTAAAATGAATAGACTCGGTTAAAAGCTTAAAATCCTCACTGTCCATTTGTCTTTGCAGAGAAGAAGAGCTTGCCTGATAAGCCTGAGCATATTGTCCATCACGGAGCAAGTCTATCTCTGATCGCGCAGCATCCTTCAATTCACCCATCGAAGAAAAGAGGAAAGTCCCCAAGCCAATAAAAATAATCAGTGCGGCAATCACCGCTCCCGCAATAACAAATTTTCTTTTTTTCTTGTCTGCTAACAGACCACGAACCTGCCATCCCGCGTCACGAGCCATATCAAAAATAGGGTCGGTAATTTCCGTTGATGCAAATTTATAGCTGTCAATTTTACCGAAGCTACCGTCTTCTTTTTTACCCCAGGATCCCCCAGCAGAAAACTCTAGACGTTTCCCGATTTGGACAGATTTGCTCAATCTGAACCCACCCAAATCTGCATCCCACTCAACATCGGTAGTTTTTTCCCGATAGCTAATCTGATTTTTACTTTCATTGAAAAACAGTCTTAGCTCATATTGTTTTTGCAATCCGTATTGACTGAAATAATCTTTCCACTCAGCATCTACGATATTCCAGGATGCAACGATATCATCGCCATCTTCACATAAAATGAAAGGATGCTCGTTGTTGTTTAAACTCAGTAATTTTAATTTAAGATTGGTTAAAGAAAGCGGTTCCATCTGACTCATTTCCTTTCCTTGTGTAGGTAGTTATGGAAAGTATCTTAGCCACAATGGTGGCTAAGATTAATCAGCAGAACTTTTTTTCAGAAAAGTGCGGGGGTGGAATTATAAGTAAGTGACCGGGGTGAACAGGTGCAGCCAACACACCTGTAACACGAAAGACGACGGAAAAATTATTCGACGCCTTTGCTACGCAGATAGTCTTCGTAGTTACCGGTGAAGTCGATCACGCGTTCCGGCGTAATCTCAATCACGCGAGTGGCCAGCGAGCTGACGAATTCGCGGTCGTGAGAAACGAAGATCAGCGTGCCCTGATACATTTCCAGCGCCATGTTCAGCGATTCGATAGATTCCATATCCAGGTGGTTGGTAGGTTCATCCATCACCAGAATATTCGGTTTCTGCATCATCAGCTTACCGAACAGCATGCGGCCTTTTTCACCACCGGACAGCACTTTAGCGGGCTTTTTGATATCGTCCTGGCTGAACAGCAGACGACCAAGGAAGCTGCGAACAACTTGCTCGTCATCGCCTTCTTGTTTCCACTGGCTCATCCATTCGAAAACGGTCATATCGTTTTCGAACTCATATTCGTGATCCTGCGCGTAGTAGCCGATTTGCGCATTCTCAGACCACTTAACGGTGCCATTATCCGGCGCCATGTCGCCGACCAGCACTTTCAGCATGGTCGATTTACCCACGCCGTTAGCCCCGATGATGGCAACCTTCTCGCCCACTTCCAACAGCAGATTGAAGTGTTTAAACAGCGGGCCGTTATCAAAACCTTTGGTCAGTGCTTCGACTTCCCGCGCGTTACGGAACCGTTTCTTATCCTGTTCGAAACGGATAAACGGGTTG
>OJJJ01000771.1_pt1 | contig 11903 bp, 12 predicted proteins | sample 1596311 | NCBI WGS metagenome assembly OJJJ01 (sample SAMEA4350140, study PRJEB24818) | metagenome | biome: human; feature: gut; material: faeces | place: Denmark | collected 2013-09 | reverse complement strand
AAGTGCGTTCGTGTAATCTTTAGAGTTTGTGATTGGTTGTATTAGTCGGATGTCGGAGTTTATTATTTGTTTTTTTTTTTTCAAGAAGAAGACGGGATACGAGATTCGCCTTTGTCTCGTGGGCTCTGAGATGTTTATAATAGACAGATGGGCGTCTGTCTATACAGAACAATTTTATAATACTTTAGATCTTAACTTTTTATCTGGAGATGCACAGACATTTTTTATTGATGATGATGGGCAATTAATTATTAGTGCTTTTGCAATACATAATAACTTTTATGAATTTATTCAAGAATATGGAGATTCCAATAGAAATAAAAAAAGTCTTAAATTAATGAAAGAAGATATTAAAAATAAAAAAAGTGGATATCAAAAATTTGAATATAATGAACAAGAGTTATATATATATTATACAAAAGTTCAGTACAGTGATTGGTGGATGCTTACAACAGTGCCAGAATACATAATTAAAGAAAAAAGTGAAAGATTGACGAAAAGTATTGGAATCAGAAATCTTATGTTGATTGTAATTGCTAATGCGGGGTTTTATTTCATTTATAAAAAAGGAAAAAAACTAAATGAACAGTTACAAGTAATTGCATATACCGATGATATTACAAAAGGTAAAAATGATATTTACTTAAAAGAGTATTTAAAGCAGTGTATAAATCAAAAGAAAAAATATCAATTCGCATTCATTAGCCTTGAGATTGTAAACATAAAATCTATGATTAATGCATTAGGTATTAAAAATGTATATTTTATTTTATCGGACACATATGAGAGCATATCCAAGCTCTTAATAAATCAAGAAGTAATTGTACATAGCTATTTAGGGGAATATAAACTTTTGTTAGAATATAACAATATGGAGCAGTTAAAACAGAGAATTGATAGTATTTTTAATTGTACACAAAATAAAAAAGTAGAGTTGAAAATGGGTATTTATCTGATTAAAGATTGCGATGTAGACTTTGAAGATATATGTGCATATACTAATATCGCAAAAATGAATATTGTGGAAGGGGAAAGATTTGCGTTCTATAGTAAGCGAATGCATCAAGAGGAGTTAAAGAAAATAAAATTAGAAGATGATATTAGAAATGGTATTACAAATAAGGAATTTAAAGCATGGTTTCAACCAAAATATGGAGCAGATGGGAAAACAATTGTCGGAGCAGAGGCACTTGTTCGATGGTATAAATATGGAACTATCATTTCACCATACGTGTTTATTCCTGTCTGTGAGACATGTGGTTTGATCAAGGAGATCGATGAACTTGTATTAGAAGATGTCTGTCAAAATTTAAGGAAGTGGATGAAAGAAAAGAAAGAGATCATTCCGATTTCAGTTAACCTATCAAGAAATTATTTGGACAAAGAAAATTTGATAGACCGGTTAGAAAGTATTATCAACGCATACTGTATTCCAAAAAAGTTGATTCAGTTTGAAGTAACCGAGAGTTGTTTAGTTGAAAATGAGAAGAAATTAAAAGAAATAATTGATATATTACATAATAGAGGATTTGAAGTTTTATTGGATGATTTTGGAGTTGGATATTCTTCCATTAAGACAATTGCAGACATGAAATTTGATGTTTTAAAAATTGATAAAAGTTTTATTGATGGTATTGGTGAAAAGAGATGGGAAGATATTATCGAGTATACGATCTCATTATCAGAACGTTTAAAAATGAGAGTGATAGCAGAAGGGATTGAAACAAAAGAACAATATGAATTTTTATTAAATTGTAACTGTCAAGCGTTCCAAGGATATTATTTTAATAAACCAATGGATGCTAATGAATTTTCAAAATTATTATGAGAAAGAGATAAACAAGGTGAGCGTCAAATAAAACAGCTTATAGAAAGGGTTAAAAAGTCAAAAGATTTATCAGATAGATCAATTTAATATTAAAACCTAGTTATCAAAGAAAGGAATACTACTCTCATAGTCAAAATAGCTATGGAAGAAACAGTATTCCTTTTTCTGTTTGATAGGAGTAAGGTAGATTAAAACTGTTTTAAATACATTTTTTCTACAAGGTTGATTGCGGAATAAAGTCCCATTGCCATAATACAAAGTAAGACAATAGACATTAAAACCCAGTCAAGTTTAAACACCTGACTACCATATAAAATCAAATACCCAAGCCCACTTCTTGCTGCCAAGAATTCTCCAATGATAACTCCGACTAAAGAAAGTCCGATATTCACTTTCATAATACTGATAAAAAGTGGAATACTGCTTGGTAATACAACTAGTCTTAGACTATCAAAACGGTTTCCTTTTAACGTTTGAATTAATTTTAATTTATCTGGATCTACACTACAAAATCCTGTGTATAAATTTAAAATACTGCCAAAGACAGCAACAGAAATGGCAGCGATGATAATTGTTTTCATATTATTTCCTAACCATACGATCAAAAGAGGGGCGAGAGCTGATTTTGGGAGGCTATTTAGAATAACCAAATAAGGCTCTAATACCTTGCTAATCGTATCGTTCCACCAAAGTAAAACAGCAAATAAAAGGCTTATGATATTGACAAGAAGGAAGCTAATCAGTGTTTCTGACAATGTAACACCTAGATGTAGAAATAAACTTTTATCTAATACCATAGTAAAAAAGCAATCGATAATTCGACTTGGACTACTAAAAATAAAAGGATTGATGATATTTAAAGAAGAGGCAATCTCCCAAAAACTTAGCAAAAATACAAAAAGAATAAGTTGATAAAAATGGATTCGAATTCTTTTTTGATGTTCTGTTTTTAAATATTGTTGTTGACTTGTAATATTAGTGGTTCGCATCGTTAATCTCCTTCCATATTAAATTAAAATAGTCTGGAAATTCTTTTGCATTTCGAGCGCTGGCTGGCGTTTTTTCACCTTCCGTTGTTAAATGAATAGGAACGATTTTTTGAATTTTAGCGGGGCGATTGCTTAATACAATGATGCGATCGGCCATACTAATAGCTTCTGATAAATCATGGGTAACTAAAATAGCAGTGATTTGTTGTTCTTTAATAATCGTACCAATATCATCGGATACATTAAGGCGCGTTTGATAGTCAAGAGCGCTAAATGGTTCATCAAGAAGTAAAATCTGAGGAGAGAGAGCCAATGTCCGAATGAGGGCGGCTCTTTGCCTCATACCTCCAGAAAGTTGACGAGGATAAGAATTTCTAAAATCATATAAATGATACGCTTTTAAAAGACGATCAATACGATCGAGGTTTTCTTTTGTAACACGATGTTGAATTTCAAGACCTAATGTTAGATTGCGATAAATCGTGCGCCATTCTAATAATTGATCTTTTTGAAGCATATATCCAATGGGTTCATAGAACTCATGTAGTGGTTTGTTATCTAATAGTATCTGACCCGTTGTAGGGCGAATCAGACCAGTAATTAAATTTAAAAGTGTTGATTTTCCACAGCCACTAGGGCCAACAATAGCGACAAACTCTCCTTTCTTTACAGAGAAGGAAAGAAGGTCTAATGCTTTTGTTTCCCCATTTGGTGAATAATATGTGTAGGAAACATTTGATAATTTTAATGCATTTTGCATAAAAAAGACCTCCTTTTTCTAAATTTATATATTTAGTCTCGTCTATGAATATGAGAAACTCCATAAGCGTGCATTTCGTCGTTAGTACAATATTGAAAAGGACTCACGAAGAGAGTTCTTTAATTATAGTGTATGCCAAAGATAGTAAATCGTCACGAGGGGGATAATGAGAAAAAGAAGGCTTTCGAAATTATTAGAAAGCCTTCTTTTTCTAAATATTTTTTAAATAAATGTTTTTGAACGGAAAGAGCCGTATTACTCACAGGAGTGATTTTCGATAATAAATGATTGTAGTTGATAGATAGTAGCAGTTCCACTACACATACCATGAATTGCAAATGATGGTTGGAAACCATAGACACGAGTACTAAATATTTCTTCCCCATTATTGACAAAGATTTCAAGGGAAGAGGTATCAGAGTAAATTCGAAGCGCTTGAAGATGAGATATGGCCACACTTCTTGTAGTACGACCGCATCCACAAGTTCCAAGATTCAGTGTTAAAATGCCATCTTCATAAGAAAGTGTGACTCCTTTTCTTAAAGTAAGGAGCGTGTTTGTACAATCTTCCATCTGAATGACAGCTTCGTAGACGATGGATGATTCAATAGGGTGATTCAATGGTTTTTCGTGAGAAAAAGAATAACACTATTTATTTGTACGCAATGCCATCAACTTTCAATTGAATGAGGCGCTGAATGTTTTGGTATTGTAAGTTTGGAGCGTGATCGGAGCTTTTAATAAATGAAACACCTCTTTACTTTAAATTGGAAGTTTTATTTTGCATTATTATAGCGGATTCTTAATAGGAAGTCACGAGAAATTCAAAAATATAAAAAAATAGAAAAGGAACTATTAAAATTTGGTACTTTTTGAAATTTTTGTGAATTTAGTTGTAAACTGTATCCATTTTGCTATAATAGAAAGTATGCACTTAAAATGAAGGAAAATCTTATAAAATGTAGTAAGTGCTTGGAATACAAAAGAAAATATATAATACAAAGGAAATAATAAGGAGAATAGGATGATTAAAGCAAAAAAAATAGCAGGTGTTTTCTTAACAGCTATGTTAAGTATGACATTATTAGCAGGTTGTGGAAACAAAGAGGTAACATTAGAAAATGATGGAGATAAGCCGGTCGTAACAGTTGGAGATGAAAGCGCAACCTATTGGGAAGCCAATTTCCAGACTCGCATTCTTCAAATGCAATATGAAAGTATGTATGGTTCTGACATTTGGGAACAGGAAGTGGAGTCAGGAAAGAACTTTGAGCAGTCAATCAAAGAGTTAATTTTAGAGGGGTTAAAATCCAATCAGGCTGCATTAAATCATGTAAAAGATTATAATGTTACATTAACAGACGATGAGAAACAAGAAATAGAAGAACAAGTAGATAGTTTTATGGAAAACTTATCCGATGAATTTGAAGAATTGACAAAACCTGATAAAGAAAAAGTAGAAAACTATTTAATGGAATCAAAAACGATTCAGAAATTATCAGAAGCAGTTGCAGAAGAAGCAAAATTAGAAGTTAGTGATGCAGATGCAAGACAGATGAAAGCAAACTATGTTATGATTTCTGTGGATGAAGATGCAAGCAATGCAGAGCTTACAAAGGCAAAACAAAAAGCTACAAAACTTTATAACAGTGCCAAAAAGACAAAAAGTCTTGCTAGCTCTGCAAAATCACTGGACTTAGAAGTGAAAGAAGCAACTTATGGAAACAATAATGAACAAATTCCATCTGAGATTGTAGAAGCTTCTATGGCGTTAAAAAAAGGTGAGATTACAAAGCCAATTAAAACAGACTATGGATATTATGTAATTCAATGTATGAAATACTTAGATAAAGACGCGACAGAATCTGCAAAAGCAAGTATGTTGCAGACAAAACAACAAACTTATTTTAATGAAACTTGTGAAAAATGGTTAGAAGATTCTAAAGTAAAAGTAGATGATACATTATGGAATTCTATTAAATTAGCAGGTCATTCTACACTTCCTACAACAGAAAGTACAACATCTTCTGACGAAGCAACAAGTGAAGCTACGACTTCAAGTGAGGGAACAACGACAACAAGTGAAACTACTACTTCTACAGAAGGTACAACAGAAAAACCAGCAAAATAATTGAGGAAAGAGGGATGAGAAAATGATAGTACCAAGCAAACTAAAAGAATATGCGAAGGCTCATCAGGCGGAAAATAAAGCCTTTTGTTTCTATTTAAAAGAACATGCCACAAAAGAGCAGTTGGACGAGCAGTTTTTTCACTATCATAAGAAATATTTTGAGCAATATGATTGTAGCCAATGTTTGAATTGTTGTAAGGAACTTTCACCTATATTTGAAGGAAGAGAATTAGAGACATTAGCAAAGGCAAGTGGATTTGATGTTGAAGATATTTTAAATGTATGTGAGCAGGTAAGTTATGATTCTTATCAAGTGATGGATGAGGAACAATGTCCATTTTTAACAGAAAAAGGTTGTTGTATTCCTAAGAAAAAGCCAGAGTGTTGCAAAGATTTTCCGTATACCAATCAGGGAAATCGAATGGAAAGTTTGTTTGGTATGCTCTCCCTTCTTCCAATATGCCCAATTTTATATGAAATTTATGAACAATTAAAGAAGGATTATGGTTTTACATATGAAAAATAGTCAGATCTTTCGATATGCTTTTATAAAGACAATACCAGTTTTATGTGGCTATCTCTTTTTGGGGATAGCTTTTGGTATATTATTAGAAAATGCAGGCTATGGGGTATCTTGGGCGTTCCTCATCAGCCTAGTTGTCTATGCTGGATCCATGCAATTTGTTATGGTGACTTTTTTAACAGGAGGGACGAGTTTACTAACCGTGGCTCTTATGACTCTCTCTATTAATAGCCGTCATATGTTTTATGGTTTATCCTTTGTGGAGAAATTTAAAAAGATGGGAAAGAAAGGCCTTTATATGATCTTTTCTTTATCCGATGAAACGTATTCTCTTTTATGTGGGACAAAGCCATTAGAAGGGATGGACGAAGGAAAACTTCAATTTTATATGTCGTTGCTCGATCAAAGTTATTGGATTATCGGCTCTGTCATAGGAGCTCTTGTTGGAACTGTTCTACCGTTTGATACAACAGGAATTGATTTTGCCATGACAGCATTATTTGTCGTTATTTTTATCGAACAATGGCTTGGTGCAAAAAGCCATTTGCCAGCGCTAATTGGAGTCGGTTGTGCCATCTTTTCTCTCATTATTTTTGGAAAAGATAAGTTCATGTTACCAGCATTAGTAGGTGCGGTTATTTGTCTTATGATGATGGAAAAAAGAATTGGAAAGAAAGAGGGAGAAGAGGATGCAGATTAGTACAGGACAAGCATTGGCGATCGTATTTGTCGTTGCGATTATTACAATTTTTACAAGAGCGCTTCCGTTTCTAATTTTTGGTGGCAAAAAAGAACTTCCAAAAAGCGTTGCTTATCTTGGGAAAGTATTGCCTATGGCAGTTATGGGAGTTTTAGTTATCTATTGTGTAAAAGGAGTTCAGTTAACGGCGTATCCTTATGGATTACCTGAATGGCTCGGGATTGGAATTGTAGTCCTTTTGCATATTTGGAAACGGAATAACCTATTGAGCATTGGCGTAGGAACGATCTGTTATATGATTATGGTACAAGGAATTTTTTAAGAAAATAAAGATAAAAAGTAGGCCCTTTTCCTATGAAGTCATAGGAAAAGGGCATTTTCTTTTTTGGAGGAGCAAGCGTCTTTGAGTTTTTGGCTTAGCCCCATAAGAATGTCTTGGTTACACTGGCGTGCTTTCTTTGGACAGACAGAAATACAACGCATACAAGAAATACAAAGAGACTCATCGGTTTTATTTGGGGTTTCTTTTGGAATGGCATTTGCAGGGCACTTTTCTGCACAAAGTCCACAGCTTTCACAGATAGAAGTGGCTTCTGGATAAATAGGAACCGTTCCATATGGTCGATAAGGGTGGTTGCCAGAAACTGTGACGGGTACTAGATTTTGAGAGTAAGTCGTATTTTTAAGTTTTTCTTTGATCTGTTCCATAAAAGAGTGAAGTTGTTGTTCGTCATTAGCATCTGGACGTCCTGTGCCAAATTGGTGCATAATAGAGTGTTCCGTTACAGCAGAGATGGCTGCAATGCATGAAAATCCTTGGGATTGTAAGGCGTCTTTTAGTTCTAATAGTGTATCCTCAAAGTCACGATTGCCGTAAGAAGTAACAAGAATAGTAGGTGCATGATTGCCTTTTAACGTGGATAAGTTTTTTAAAGCGATAGCAGGAACTCGTCCTCCAAAAGAGGGAACACCGATAATACAAAGTGTTTCAGGAGAAAAGGTGAGAGAGGGAGCGTTATTTTCCAAAAAAGAAGGAAGGGAGAAGTCAATTTCTTCTATTGGCAGAGAAAAGCAGTGACTTAAAATAGTTGTAACCTTTTTTGTGCCCCCAGTTGGACTAAAGTATATATTTTTGACTGATGTAATGTTCATAACAAATACCTCCTAAAAAAATAAAAAATAGTGATATAGTATTAGTCTACCATATCGCTATTGGAAAGAAAAGGATAGAACATGGAAACGTTCTATCCTCTTCTTTTTAAAGTTCAATTTTAAAGAAAAATGTTACTGCCCTATTGCTTTGTTAGCAAAATCTGTGTTGACGAGCACAGAATAGTCTACAGGATTTGAAAGTTCACCAGCTTCTTTTAAAATATCTTGTAAAAGTGCAAAAGATTCTTCTGAAAAAACAGGATTATCTTTATACGTATCTTGTTCTGCATAGCGGGTAACAATGGAAGTCAATGTGCCAAGATCCGTCTCAGGAAATTGAGGTTTGATGACCTTTGCAATTTCTGCTGGAGAGTGGCTTTGAACGTATTGCTGTCCTTTATAAATAGCATTGGTAAAGTGTTGGATAATATCCGGATTTTTTTCGATATAACTTTTTTTAGCACAATAAGCAGTATAAGGGACATAGCCACTCTCAATTCCAAGAGATGCTACCACATAGCCAGTACCTTGTTGTTCTAAAGAAGTGGCATTTGGCTCAAATTCTACGGTATAATCCCCAGTACCACCTGCAAAAGCACCAGCAGTATTGGCAAAATCGACATTTTGAATTAAAGTAACATCTTTTTCTGGATCGAGGCCATTTTTCTTTAATACATATTCTAAAATCATTTCTGGCATACCGCCTTTTCTTCCACCAATTAACTCTTTTCCTTGAAGGTCTGACCAGTGAAATTGGTTGTTTTCTTCTCTTCCAACAAGGAAGTTACCAGCTCTTTGGGTGAGTTGGGCAAAGTTAATAGCATAATCTTCATTTCCTTCATTGTATTGATAAATCGATGCTTCTGATCCCATAAAACCAATATCAGCATCACCACTAATAAGAGCGGTCATTGTTTTGTCTGCTCCAAATCCTGTTTCAATTTTTACATCTAATCCTTCTTCTTTAAAATATCCCAATTCGTATGCGACATATTGTGGAGCATAAAAGATCGAATGAGCGACTTCATTTAGTGTAATCTGCGTGCCACTTCCTTGTTTTTTTCCACATCCAGCAAGGAGAGTGAGTGAAAGAGTGGCAGAAAGAAAAAGAGCGAATATACGTTTTTGCTTCATAAGAAGATCCTAATCCCTTTTTGCTATATCCTATGCAATGGAGAAAAAAAAGTTCCAAAAAATAGCAGAAAATATCGTTACCGTATAAAACGATAGTGATCGTTAGGAGAAGCAGATACGATGAAATGGTCTGTTTTTTCATCAAAAGATTCTCCATCTGTGTGGAGATACATGGGTTTTTCCAAAATAAGTTCCGCTTTTTGACATCGATAAAGGTGAACGCCTTTTAAACAACCATGTTTTTTAAAGAGAGAACAGAGTAAAATAAAAATTCGTTTTGGAACGTGCTTTGCCTCAACCACACAAAGATCTAAAGCGCCATCGGCATAGTTGGCGTTTGGGCAAAAGGCAAGTCCTCCTCCTTCATATGGATGAATATGTGAGGATAGAAAAAAGAGATTTTTAAGAGAAACGGTTTCCATATCATCGAGAATCAAAGTGCCATGGCAAGTTTTTTCTGTAAAAAGATGATGAATTCCGATTGCAATATAGCTTAGTTTACCAAGATGAAAGAAGTTCAAAAGTTTCTTAATAATCGAAATGGCGCTTGTCCGACAAATACTAGCATCAAATCCAACACCACAACTAACAACAAATCGACGAGAAGTTCCATCCAGCAACTGTAATGTTCCATAGTCAATTTCTTGTATGGTAGCAACAGAGGATAAAATGTTTGCCAATGCTTCTAATGGATTGGTGCAAACAGAAAGACTTCTAGCAAAATCGTTGCTCGATCCAGTTGGAATATATCCTAAAGTAATATTACTGTTTTTGGAAAGACCATTGATGGTTTCATTTAATGTACCATCTCCTCCAAGGACAATGACAGTTTTTGGCTTAGAATCCGAGGAGAGATGCTTTGCAAGTTTGGTTGCGTGATACGGTCTTGTCGTATGAATTACTTGATATGGAATATCATATAAATTTAATTGGGTTTGAATTGTTTCCCAAAGTTTTATTCCCTTTCCGCTTCGAGAGCTTGGGTTAACAATAAAATAATACATATATTATTACCTCATTCTATTTCTCTATGTGTTGTAAAAATTTTATTATAGTGCAAGTGTAGCATCTTCACAAGAGAAAGTTACTGTATTTTTCAGAGTTTATATGAAAAAGAGAATGTATGTTCTGTGATAGATTGCTTTCTTTAAGGGAACATGGTATACTCTAGAGGAAAGAAACGACAAAAAAGAAAGGTGGTTTTGTTTTTTATGAAAACAATAGGGTTTATTGGCGTTGGAGTTATGGGAAAATCAATGGTCCGTAATTTAATGAAACATGGATATGAAGTATCAATTTATACAAGAACAAAAGAAAAAGCTGATGAAGTAATAGAAGAAGGTGCTATCTGGTGTGATACAGTAGCAGAATGTGCAAAAGAAAAAGATGTAGTAATTACGATTGTCGGTTATCCAAAAGATGTGGAAGAAGTTTATTTTGGAGAAGCAGGTATTATTGCAAATGCAAAAGAAGGGGCTTATTTAATTGATATGACAACAACAAGTCCTAAGCTTTCTAGTAGAATTTATGAAGAGGCTAAAGTAGTTGGGAAAAAAGCTCTTGATGCGCCAGTATCTGGTGGTGATACCGGTGCGAAAAATGGAACATTATCCATTATGGTTGGAGGAGAAAAAGAAGACTTTGATGCTTGCTATCCAATTTTTGAAGCTATGGGAAGCAATATTTTATATGAAGGGAAAGCAGGATTTGGTCAGCATACAAAGATGGCAAATCAGATCGCAATAGCAGGAGCGGTAACAGGTGTTGCAGAAGCAATTGCTTATGGTGAAGCAGCGGGGCTTGATGTTCGAACAATGTTCGATAGCATTATGGCAGGAGCAGCGGGAAGTTGGCAGATGAGCAATAATGGGCCAAAGATGATTTCTGAAGATTATGCACCAGGATTTTTTATTAAACATTACATAAAAGATATGAAAATTGCGGTAGAAGAGGCCAAGGCAAGAGGAAAAGAACTTGGTGTGTTAGAACTTGTATTAAAGTTATACGAAACAATGGATGAAATGGGGATGGGCGATCTTGGAACGCAGGCGATTATAGAGGAATATCGAAACTAATGCGATACGAGAAGATAAAAAAAGGAATTTTTTTAAAACGTCCCAACCGTTTTTTAGCACAGGTGCTGGTTGATGGGAAAGAAGAGCTTTGTCATGTGAAAAATACAGGGCGTTGTAAGGAACTATTAGTACCAAAAGCAGAAGTCTATGTAGAATGTCATAATAATGAAAAGAGAAAGACAAAATTTTCTTTAGTGGCGGTTAAAAAAGGAGACGTTCTCATCAACATGGATTCCCAAGCACCCAATAAGGTAGTAAAAGAGTGGTTAGAAGATAAAAATGGTCTAGGAGAATTAAAAGTTATAAAACCAGAGAAGAAATATGGAAATTCAAGGTTTGACTTTTATCTAGAAACAAATGACAAGAAATGTTTTATCGAAGTAAAAGGTGTTACATTAGAAGAAAATGGAATTGCAAAATTTCCAGATGCACCGACGGAAAGAGGGGTAAAACATATTTTAGAACTGATCCAATGTGCAAAAGAGGGATATGAGTCTTACTTGATTTTTGTAATTCAGATGAAGGGGATCATTTCTTTTGAACCAAATGATCGAACACAACCAGAATTTAAAGAGGCGTTAAAAAAAGCAAGAGAAGCAGGAGTACATATT
>OJJJ01000767.1_pt1 | contig 11958 bp, 9 predicted proteins | sample 1596311 | NCBI WGS metagenome assembly OJJJ01 (sample SAMEA4350140, study PRJEB24818) | metagenome | biome: human; feature: gut; material: faeces | place: Denmark | collected 2013-09 | reverse complement strand
AAGAGGCAGGATAAATATCTTCCTGTAGATATTTATATTGGAGGAGTTGAACATGCCGTTCTCCATTTATTATATTCTAGATTTTATACAAAATTCTTAAATGATATCGGCGTTATCGACTTTGATGAGCCATTCCATAAATTATTTAACCAAGGTATGATTACTGGTAAAAATGGAATTAAGATGAGTAAATCAAAAGGAAATGTTGTATCTCCAGACGATTTAGTAAGAGATTATGGTTGTGATTCTTTAAGAATGTATGAATTGTTTGTTGGACCACCAGAACTTGATGCAGAATGGGATGATAGAGGAATCGATGGAGTTTATCGTTTCTTAAATCGTTTCTATGCTATGGTACAAGATAATAAAGATAAAAATGTACAAGCAAGTAAAGAGTTAGTAAAAGAAAGAAATAAAATGGTCTATGACATCACAACACGTCTTGAAAGCTTTAGCTTAAATACAGTGGTATCTGGTTTTATGGAACACAATAATAAATTAATTGAGCTTACAAAAAAAGGTGGAGTGGATAAAGAAACTCTAAATACAGCTGTTATTTTATTAGCACCATTTGCACCACATATGGCAGCAGAACTTTGGGAAGAATTAGGAAATAGTGATGGCGTATTTGAACAAAAATGGCCAACTTATGATGAAGAAGCGATGAAAGATGATGAAGTGGAAATCGCAGTTCAGATCAAAGGAAAAACAAAATGCACAGTAACAATTCCAGCAGATGCGGATAAAGACAGTGCAATTCAAGCGGCAAAAGAAGCGCTTGGAGATAAATTAGTCGGCGATATTGTAAAGGAAATTTATGTTCCTGGCAGAATCGTAAATATCGTTGTAAAGTAAAACAAAGAATGAAATAAATAAAGATAAGACTGCATCTTTTTGAAAAGATAACGAAAAGGTGCAGTTTTTCTGCGAAAAGGTTTCATGGTTGAAATAAATTTAGAGATGAGGAAATAACAAATGAAGACATATCAATTAAAGATTATGATTAAAAATTCAAAACCACCTGTTTGGAGAAGATGTGTAGTTCCATCTGGAATCACTTTTGAAACGTTGGCAAATATTTTAAATATCGTCATGGGATGGTCTGGAAAATCAGAATCCGAATTTGAATTTTTCCATCGTAAACTATATCTTGCTAGTAAGGAGCAGGAAGGAAGAAAAGGTGAATTTTTAAATAAAAAAGAAACAATCATTGATTCTTTTTTAGAAGAAGAAGAGTGGTTTACTTTTACTTACTGTATGGAAGAAGCTTGTCAACACCGTGTGACAATTGAAGAAGTAACAGAAGGAGAAGAAAAAGTAGCGGTATTAAAATTTAAAGGAAACTGCTTTAACGAAAATGGTGAAACAGCAAAAGAATATGATATCGATGCTGTAAATCAACAGTTAAGCCAGCTTTCTTTTGTAGAAGAAAATAAAGAAGTAAAAGAAGCAACAGAAGCAACAGAAACATCAGAAAAAGAAGCTGGATTAGAAGGACAATTCCATTTAGTGATGGAACAGCTTTTTACACAAATGGCAAAAGCGGAAAATGGAGAGATTAATCAGCAATTTTTAAGAAGAAATGCTAGCACAGCTGCTGCGATGACAAGAAGAAATGTGAAAAAAATCTATCCAAACGATCCTTGCATTTGTGGTAGCGGTAAAAAATATAAACATTGCTGTAAAGGAATAACTTCTCGGAATCTTAATGAATGAGATTCCACCTGAAACTTGACACCTGAATATCGTGTAGGAAAAGAAATTTACGAAAAATGGACATAAACATTGGACATAGCTGGTACTATGCCTTGAAAAATCTTATGCAGTCGTTTAAAATATCATTATTAGGCGACAAATCCTAATAATGATTCTTGAAATGCCTCAACTGATGGCATTTCCCAGGCATCCAGGTGTTGCAGCATCATGATGCCGTAGAGGCGGCAGTACCACATCTTAGTCGAGCGGTGCCTGCCGTCTTCTAATTTATAGTCCTCTTTCTCCCGTTTGTTGGAGCGCTCCACGGAAGTTCTTCCGTCATATTCCTTTTCCCATGCTTTACTGTCCCTTGGCGGTATGTTAAATAACCTTGGATTGTCATCGGTGAAGATGTGTACGGTCCTGCCGTATTTCGCCGGTGAACAAGGATGCTCACAGAAACAGCCACGTTTCCGGTTTGATTTCGGACATCGGTATTTTGCGCGATGTTTGGCAGCTTCATAGCCGTCTTTGTGCATACGTAAGCCCATTTTGCAGATTGGAACGCCATCATCGTCAATGGTGAAATCATCTTTATAAGTAAAATGTCCCGTATGTCCGGGATTGAGGTCGATAAAAGGCGCGATATTTTCCCGTCTGCAGTATTCATAGACAGCGTAAGCATCATGAGCAGAATCCAAAAGGAGCTTTTCAATGCGGAATTCCTTAAGATATGCTTTCATGGTGAAAAAGGAATGGAGAAAGGAAAGCATATCATGCCGGGAAGCCCGTTCCAAAAGTGGGAATACAGGAAGGTCACTATGGGAATCGGAAGCCACATACATGTAGAGGTGGTAACCGAAGAAATAGCATTCCCGATGGGAGTCCCAGCCCCAGTTACAGTCCGGCTGAGAATAATAGCGTTTGCAGTTGCAGGAAGAACAGCCTTTTTCCTTGCAGTCGCAGATCCGCTTTTTCCGTTGCTGTGCTGCAGTACGGACAGGAGTGCCGTCACCGGCAAGAGACAGATGGTCTGGATTGATGAGCCCTTTGTGGACGGAAAGATCCAGGAATTGCTGTTTATAAAGACGGAAGACAAGATAAAAAGGATTCTCAGGTTTAAACTGCCAGCGTTCCAGCAAAGGAAGAAGCTTAGAAGCCGTGCTGGAAGAGTTGCAGGGAGTTTTGTCTCCTTTCTTTTTTCCTTTAGGAGGCTTCATTTTAGGGAAGCGATCCTTAGGAGAAAGATGGTTGGAGTCATTCTTCCAGATGCGGGAAAAGAAATCATAAAAGGTGCCCACACCAGGGGTATCACCGAAGCGGAACCCACTGAGTATGGCATAAAGTGGAGTTTCCTTGAGCATGCGGCACCAGACAGTGATAGAAGTCACTTTCAGTTTCAAAGCAAGCAGGTAGGAGCGCAGCATACAGGAAGGAAGGCGGGGCTTTGGGCCAAAAACGGAGTAGCATTCCTGCAGAATGGAATCGGTTTGGGAAAGATCAAGGTACCAGAACTGCACGATATAGTCCCAGGTGCTTTTCGGAAGCACAAAGGGATCCGGATAAAATTTAAGGAACTCGGATACGAAAGTATCCTGATAGGCGGCATGGCCGCCGGGATTACAAGGTAACAAAAAAATCGCCTCCAGTCGATTGAAATAAAATATAATCAATTGAGTTCATCGCAAATTTTTAGCGATTTGTCAAGTGTTTTCGTTAAAAAAGTGGGTGATTTTTTTGAGATAGGGGTCTGAAAGCCTTATAAAATCAGGGCTGAAGATTCCGAGAAGTTATTTAAAATGATGGGGAGGTAAAATAAACATGAACTTAGAGCAATGCATTGATTTATCCTTAACTATTTATGCGCACACACATGAGCAAAAAGAAAAAGAATTGTTGCAAGAACATACAGAATTATGCAATAAATACTTTGATAGAATTTATAAAGAAAAAAATATTAGAAAAAGATTACATAAGATCTGGAGGATTATTATTCCTGATCTATCAAATGATGAGATTGAGTTTTTAGATGATGCTTTTAGAAGCAGTATTGTTGGACACGATATGGGAAAAGTCAATCCAGTATTTCAAATTAAAAACATGAATAATCCAAGTAAATGTTGGAAAGAATGGGGAGCCATCGCAGGGCAGGAGTCCGCACATTCTTTGTTATCCAGCCTTTTTTACTTGGATTTTTTTTATGCTAAATTAAAGGAGAAAAAGGTAGGAAAAGAAAAGGAAAAATATTTTCGGTATATTCTATGGTTGAATTCCTATGTTATTTCTAGACATCATAGTGATCTAAATAATGTGGGAGAATATTTAGAGAAATTTAAAGAAAGAGGAGAAGTGGAAGGGCTTGTTGAGTATTTTAAGAAAAATAAGCCGGATTATTATAAAGGATTGTTCTTTTTTGATAGAATTTCTCCAGCGCAAACATTAGGAAAATTAAAGAAGGCTAAGGATAGTTTTAATAATCAGCAAACGATTTATCTATTTTTCTATATTCGGTTATTATATTCTGTGTTAGTATGCTGTGACTATTATGCCACAAATGAATATCAAGCAGATCAAGAGATGAAATCCTTTGGCGATATTTCTAATAGAGAAGTTTATTATAAAGAATTTAATGGAACCAATGTAAATAAGAGTATTCGAAAATATGAAAAGGAACGAGGTGCACATAGAGAAATAAAAGAAGATGAGGATAACATTAATATTTTAAGAAGTGAACTGTTTTTAGATGCAGAACAAGAGATGAAGGAAAATAAAGAAGAATCTGTTTTCTTTTTGGAAGCTCCTACTGGAAGTGGAAAAAGCAATACAGCTATGAATCTCAGTTTTGAATTTTTAAAAGATGAAAAACAGAAACTATTTTATATTTATCCATTTAACGCATTAGTGGAACAAAATAAAAAAACATTGGATCAGATATTTCAGAATAGCGATATTAAGAATCAGATCGTAGTGTTGAATTCTCTATATCCTGTACATAAAGCTCAAAATGAGAAAAATTATAAAGAGATGCAAGATTATTATAATCAGATCCTGTTAGATAAACAGTTTTTAAATTATCCTTTTATTTTAACGACCCATGTGAAATTATTTCTAACTTTATTTTCAGAACGAAAAGAAGATATTTTTTCTTTTTATCAGCTGTCTGATGGTGTTCTTGTATTTGATGAAATACAAAGTTATCGCAATGAGATATGGACAGAGATTATTATCTATTTAAAAGTATTGGCTGATATTATGGGATGTAAAATTATTATGATGTCTGCTACTTTTCCAAATCTAGATATTTTAAGTGAAGAGTATAGTTTGAGTGTGCGTTTAATAAAAGATAGAAATAAATTTTTTAAACATCATTTATTTAAAGATAGGGTGGAAGTTTCTTATGAATTATTAGAGCAGGACTTTGATTTAGAGATTTTAAAAGAGCATATAGAACAACAAGCAAAGAGTCATAATAAAATTTTAATAGAATTTATAAAAAAGCAATCTGCAAAAGAGTTCTACCAGATGATGAAGGAGGAAGAAGGTGTCTTTTTAATCACAGGGGATGACAATTTGTATGATAGAGAAGAAATCATTGATAATATTCGAAATAATAAATTAGAAAAAGTAATTTTAATTGCGACACAAGTAGTGGAGACGGGAGTTGATATCGATATGGATATTGGATACAAAGATATTTCCATTTTAGATAGTGATGAACAATTTCTTGGTCGGATTAATCGTTCAGCGGAAAAACAAGGCAGAGTATTCTTTTTTTCTTATGACAATGTAGAGTCCATTTATAAGAGGGATGTTCGAACATCACGAAGTGTGACATTACAAAATAATGAAATGAGAGAAATATTAAAAAACAAAGAGTTTGATGTCTACTATAATAAAGTTTTACAAATTTTAAAGGATAAGAAAAAAGGAAATAAAGATAAGGGGATTAACGATTTTTACCAAAAGAATCGGTACTTAGAACTAAAAGAAATTTCAAAACATATGAAATTAATTGAGGAAGATCAATGGAAAAAGAGTATTTGTTTTTGTAGAAGGCTGAATATAAAAGGAGAGGAGTGGGACGGCAAAGAGATTTGGGGTACTTATAAGAGTTTATTATCAGATTCAAAACTATCTTATAGTGAGCGAATGGTGAAATTAATGGATTCAAGAGCTAAGTTGCAATATTTTATATACGATATTCCAAAGCATGTAAATATAGCGTACGATGATCAAATTGGAGAGTTGCTCTGTATCCAAGATGGAGAACAATATTTTGAAGATGGAAAATTAAGAGATGATATTTATGATGGAACCTACGTGGATATATTATAGAGGTGAAGGTTATGGAAATAAATGGAACGCTAATGAATTATTATATGCATTGTAAAAGGCAATGTTATTTACATGGAAATAGGATTAATTTGGAAGATAACAGTGAAGAAGTAAAAATTGGGAAAGCACTTCATGAGGCAAAAGAAAATGATAAAAATACAGAAATAACAATTGAAAACATAAAAATTGATAAATTGACAAAAGAATATTTAACAGAAGTTAAAAAATCAGATGCGGATCCAGAAGCAGCAAAATGGCAATTACTCTTTTATTTGAAAGTGCTAAAAGAAAAAGGAATTGAACGTAAAGGAAAATTGGAGTTTATTGAAAAAAATAAAAAAGATAAAAAAACAGTAATTCTAGAGTTAGATGATGAGATAGAAAAGCAGTTATATAAATATGAAGAGGAAATTAAGCAATTGCTCTTGAAAGAAAAAGTGCCACCGATTTTAAATAAGCCAAAGTGTAAAAAATGTGCTTATTATGAATACTGTTATATCTGATAAGAAAATGAAAGGAGTGTATTGGAAAATTTATTAGGGAATTATTAGAAATTTAATATGTATTTTGTAACAAGAACGATGAAATACTCTTAAATTTTAGATGGTTATTATTCGTAAAAGATGGGAAAGGAGCAGGTGTTAAGTATGGGAACTACAAAATATTTAGCCTCTATGGGGGAGCTGAGTAGAAAGGATAATTCGCTATGTTTTAGAAAAGAGGGAAAAAATACTTATATAGCAGTTGAAAATATCAAAGAACTTTATTGTTTAAATGAAATTGCTATTAATTCCAAATTATTGGATTTTTTGAGTCAAAAAAATATTATCCTTCATTTTTTCAATTACTATGGCGGATATAGTGGAACCTTTTATCCAAGAGAAAAGTATCAAAGTGGGAAATTATTAGTAAAACAAGTGAAAGCTTTTGAAGAAAAAAGACTAGATATTGCAAAAGCTATTGTAATGGGAATTGGGAAAAATATAGCAGAAGTTTTATATCACTATTATAAACATGACAAGAAAGAGGTAAAGGAAACAATTGATTGGATTAAATCTTATTTTTTTGAAAGGGTTTATGAAGCAAAAGATATACCAGAATTAATGTCTTATGAAGGAGAGGTTTGGAGTCGATTTTACAATAGTTTTCAATATTTTTTGCCAGAAGATTTTGTAATGAATAAACGTGTAAAACGTCCACCAGATAATCCAATAAACGCAATGATATCTTTTGGAAATACTTTATTATATACAAAAACAGTTTCAACCATTTATCAAACGCATTTAGATCAGAGGATTAGTTTTTTACATGAGCCAGCAGAGAGAAGGTTTTCATTAAGTTTAGATTTAAGTGAGGTGTTTAAGCCTATTCTAGTGGAAAGAACAATATTTGATTTGGTGAATAATAGGAAGATACAAGTGGAAAAGCATTTTGAAAAGAAAGTTAATTATTGTCTATTAAATGAAGAGGGAAGAAATATATTTATTGATGCTTTTGAAAAAAGAGTAGAAAGTACGTTTCAGCATAGGAAGTTAAAGCGAAAAGTAAGTTACAGAACTGCTATTAAATTAGATTGCTATAAATTAATTAAATGTATATTAGAAGACGGAGAATTTCAGCCATTTTCAATTAAGGAAGGAATCTAATGAAGAAAGTGAATTATAATTATGCCTTTGTGTTTTATGATGTCAATGAAAAACGAGTCCAAAAAGTATTTAAAATATGTAAGAAATATCTGACTCATTTTCAGTATTCTGTCTTTCGAGGAGAAATGACACCGTCAAAGTTAATTCAGATGAAAACAGAATTAAATAAGATTATTAATAAGGAAGAGGACTTCATCTGCATTATCAAAATGATGAATAATAATGTGTTTGGGGAAGAAATACTTGGAAAGAGAGAAAGTAATGGAGAAGATTTGATCTTGTAATAATCTATAAAATAAAGAAAGCAAACAGGAATGGAGTCTTGTTTGCTTTCTTTGTAAAAACAACTTCTGTTATCATTAATAAAAATTTGAAATACAAAAATAATAAATATTTCAAAACAAAATTGTTACTATTAAAAAATAAAAAATGAAATTCTTTTGAAAAGAGAATTTATGATATTTATATTGTATCATATGTCGTAGAGTGGTTCAATAATCAATATTGAATTTAAATTATACATAAATAATAAATTGATAATTGACAAATATAGGAGAAATATCTATAATGATGTTATATTACAAATGATAAAGATAGAAGGTAAGAAAAACTATAAGGAGGTAGCAGAATGAAAAACAAAAAATTCATTGTATATGAGATTATAACAAAAGTTTTCCTACTAGAAGAGTTGACAGCAAAGCGAGCCAGTACAAGTATTCCGTATTTTGTAGATAGTATTTTAGTCAAGGATGATATTTACAAAGAGTTTCATGGAGAAAACAAATTAAAAGGTTATACAACAGATTTACTTTATCCAATGGAAAAAGATGGATTATATAAAAAACATAAAGTATATGCCTTCCGAATTCGAACATTGGATCAAAAGTTAGCAGAGTATCTATTAGAGAATCTTTCCAATCATTCTACAAAAGAAATGAAAGGGCTAGTAGTCGAGATTCGTATGATTCGAAAAGGACTCTTTGAAAAGTTGTATACCATAACACCAGTTATTGTAAAAACACAAGAGCATCGCTATTGGAAAGAGTGTTTGTCACTTGAAGAATATGAAGAGCAATTAAAGAAAAATTTATGGAAGAAATATCGTAACTTCACCGGGAAGGAACCTGACGAAAGTTTACCGATTTGGGATAGTCTTGTGTTTAAAAATCAAGGAGTGATTCCATTTCCGTATAAAAATATTACATTACCAGGGGATAAGCTAGAACTTTTTATTTCTAATAATGAGCAAGCACAAGAAGTTGCTTATATGATGTTGGCAACAGGATTGGGGGATCTTAACAGTCGTGGTGCATCCTTTATGGGATATCGCTATCTTTAGAGTGGGATACATGAATTTGTGTGAAAAGATAAGAGAAAATGTTTCCATTTTCATTTATACGAAGCGTATTTCGTATTGTTTTGAGTGAAAATTATTAAAAAAAGAGGGAGGTATTAAGATTAGAGAATGTTACAAGAATGTATTAATGTATTTAAGAGCCAGTTACAGCAACCAAATGGAGAGACATTAATCCTTGATCAGTATGTGCCAAAAGATGGAAGTTATTATTTGATTACAAGAAAAGCAGATCATACGTTTGAACTGGATGAACCTTTAGAGATTTGTTATGATAAAAAGAAGAAAGAAATCATAGGGGCAATGGATGAGCGGTACGAGTTTATTAAATTTCTAGATTATAATAGCAAGTTGCTAGAAATGAATAAACCAATTGATCCAAAAAAACAAATTCATTCCAATAATTATTTAACCTTCTTTGTAAAGAAAGATGCTTTAAAGGATGGAAAGGTTACAAAAGAGATTATAGAAGGTTATTATAAGATATTAGAAGATCCAACATTAAAGTATAAAAAAGGAAATGTAAGAAAAATCTTTGATAAAACAGTAGAATTAATTGGAGAGTTGGATCGAGAATTTTTATTAGAAATAAAAGAGTGGATTTTAAACTTTGATTTTTCACAACTTGTATATGCAGATAAGAAAGATTATTTAAAGATATTTTTTATATTAGAAGATAAAAATGCTACGAAACAATTATATGAGAAAGAAGGAAAACGGTATTTACTTCCTAATATTTTTAATAGTAATGACTTTAATGTGGAAGTAGATGGAGAGATATGGGGACTTCCAAATGATAACTTAAACATGAATGGTAAGAAACCTTTTTTAGGACATTTGAGTCGAAATGAAAAAGTACCATGTCTGATTTCACAAGAAGATGCTTTGCTTCGTTCTCAGTTTTTTGATTATTTAATGGGACTAGCTTCTATTGAAAAATGTAATGTCTATGTAGATTTTGAGAGAAATAAAATAGATGGTTATCGAAGTGGAGAAAAACCAGAATCGATTGAAAATGGATGTTTTCTACGGATTCAAAAAGGAAAAGAAGTGGAAATTCACCGAGTAGAACAGGTTGTAAATTTTAATAGTAATATGAAGAAACCATTTAGTTATATCAATTATTTTGGGTTAAAAAAAGAGGATATATTGACTCCGGAATCAGCAAAAACTATTGGTGACATAGAGACCAAAATTAATATGATCTTTTTCAATGGAAAATTAACAAGCAATTATTTTACCGATGCGAAAGATATTACTTTATATGATTCTGTATTAAAACAGAGTATTTTAACAGCAAGAGATAGAATTTTTACTTATTTTCATACTAATCAAGAAGTAAAGCTAATGGGTATGATGGAATCCGTTATGTGGGAGTTGCTCCATAATGTTTTAACATCAGAAGAAAATGACTTTGCAAAGAAAAAGAAGTTAAGGGAACAGCTTAATTTGCGTTGGGCCTTACTGGATTATTGGAAAGATGAGAAGGAGGAAATTGGTATGCAAACAGTGAGACAAAGTGTTCGGGAAAAAATTAATACAAAAGAAGATTGGGAGTTTACATCAAAAGAAGAATATTATTATGCAGCAGGACAAATTATTTCTTATTTGTTTTCTTTGAGCAAAGCAAAGTCAGTTCCAGCATCAGAGATCAATCCATTTTTAAATGTAAGAAGTAAAGAACAATTTTTGGAACGATTATTGCGTATTTATCAAAAATATAATTATAGTTTTGAACTTAAAAATCGTTTTCAAAGAACATTTGCAAAATTGCAACAGGTGAGAGAAGAATGGGAATTGGATAGAATTTGGCTTGTAGCAGGTTTTGCCGATGATAATTTATTTTACGAGAAATCAAAGGTAGAAAAAAACAAAGATAGTGTAGAAAAAGTGGAGGAGGAATAATATTATGATGAATAAGAGAGTGTATGGAGTTTTAGGGATTTCTTCTATTATGGCAAACTGGAATGCAGATTTTACAGGTTATCCAAAGAGTACAAGTGAAGGGAAAATTTTTGGAAGTGATAAAGCATTTAAGTATCCAATGAAGAAAATGTGGGAGCAACAGGGAGAAAAAGTATTATATATTAAATCGTTACATTTTGAAAATAAGACAGGAAGTTTAGTTCCTAGAAGTTTAAAAGAACGTTATGAATTTATTTTTGATGTAAAAGATTTAAAAGATTGTAAAGAGCCAAAAGAAGTTATTGAGAATTTATTTCAAGCCATTGATGTAAAAAATTTCGGAGCAACTTTTGCAGAAGAAAAAAATAATATTTCAATTACAGGAGCTGTTCAGTTTGGACAGGGGATGAATTATTATGAAGAATCCGAGGCTCAAGAACAACAAATTTTATCTCCATTTCGTGATTCAAAAGTGGAAGATGCGAAAAACTCCACCCTTGGAACAAAAATTGTAAGTGATGAGGCTCATTATTTTTATCCATTTTCTGTGAATCCTCTCGCCTATAAAGAATACGTAGAATTAGGGGTAACAGAAGGGTATACAGAAGAAGATTATGAAATTTTTAAGAAGACCTCTTTAGTTGCAGCTACTTCTTATGCGACAAATGCAAAAGAAGGATGTGAAAATGAATTTGGTCTTTTTGTAGAAACAGCATCTGATTGTTATTTACCAAATCTAACAAGTATGATTCGATTTAAAAAAGGAGAAGATAAAAATAAAATTTCAGTGCTCTGTGGAAGTTTATTAAATGAAATGAAAGAGCAGATAGAAAAAGTGGAAATTTATTATAATCCATCTACAACAGAGATTGAAACCGATATTGAGGGAGTGAAATATTATCATATCTTTACACAGAAAGAGGTGTAAAATATGAAGATTGTAAAATTCACATTAAAAGGAGAACATGCATTTTTTAAAAAACCAGATGTTCTTTTCCCTCTTTTCATGCCGTCGTCATCGCC
>OJJJ01000765.1_pt1 | contig 12002 bp, 14 predicted proteins | sample 1596311 | NCBI WGS metagenome assembly OJJJ01 (sample SAMEA4350140, study PRJEB24818) | metagenome | biome: human; feature: gut; material: faeces | place: Denmark | collected 2013-09 | reverse complement strand
GCGCTGGCCATCCCCGCGGCAGCTCCGCAGGCTATCCACAATTTCCATTCCGCTTTTGGGGTGAAGCGTCGGGCGAACAGGGAGGCGGCGAGGGCAGCAAGCAGGATCATCGCCCCTTCGCGTCCGATGGCGCTCCCGCTGGCGACCACCAGCAGTGACGCGAGTGATTTTACCAGGCTGGCCCCGTAGTCAAACTGTCCATCTTCCGTCTCCAGCGCTTCCATATAGTCGGTTGGGGCATGGGGGCGTTGCGCGTTAAATCGTTGCCATCCCCAGAGCAATAACCCGGCGGCCATGCCGCCCAGCGCGGGGGTTAGCGCCCGTCGCCAGGGCGCTAATGCGGCGGCGGCATTAACCAGGCTGCCGCTGTCGTTGCTGAGAAACAGCCATTCGAGCAGATACATGGCATGACGAAATACCGCAACGGCTAACGCCGCCAGCACGCCGGTAACGGTGGCGATCAGGAGGCGGCGAAACATTGCGCGAATGTCGGGGTAAGCGTGAAGACGTTGCATGGGTCGCGATTAAACGGGAAAGATACAATATTGTGGCGGGAAATCGCGGGGTTAGCAAAAGGTATGCGTGCGAAAAAAAGCCGGGCGAACCCGGCTGAGAGAATTAACTGTCACTATGAATATTCAGCGCCCGACGTGTACGGCCAGAACTCAAATACTCCGCAATATAGTCCTGCGAAATTTCGCCATTGTAACGCCCGTCCTCATCCACAATCGGCATCCAGCTGGTGTTGCTCTCATACAGGCGGGAGAGCACCACGCGCAGGTTGTCTTCGGCTTTTCCGGTCATGCGGAACGGGTGAAGGATATCGGCACAGACGCCGCTGGCGTTACGCGCTTCCCGACGCTTCACAAAGCCCAGTGGTTTACCGTGTTCATCGACCACGGTGATGGCGCGGATATCGTTATCGTCCATCGTGACAAACGCCTCCGGTAGCGGAGTAGACGCCCGAACCGTAATCGTGGGCTGTTGATCGGTCACGTCGCCCGCCGATACCAGCAGCAAGCGCTTCAGGGTGCGGTCCTGGCCGACAAACGAGCCAACAAACTCATTGGCCGGTTTAGCCAGCAGTTCGTCCGGGCTGGCACACTGGACGATGCGTCCCTGGCGGAAAACGGCGATACGGTCACCCAGTTTCAGAGCTTCATCAATATCGTGGCTCACCAGCATTACCGTTTTTTTCAGCTTGCGTTGCATCTCAAGGAACTGGTTCTGGATCACTTCACGGTTGATCGGGTCGACCGCGCCGAAGGGTTCATCCATCAGCAGTACCGGAGGATCGGCCGCCAGGGCGCGGATCACGCCAATACGCTGCTGCTGCCCGCCAGACATCTCGCGCGGGTAGCGGCTGAGGAACTTGTGCGGGTCCATCGCCACCATATCCATCAGCTCTTCCGCACGGGTTTTACAGCGCGCTTTATCCCAGCCCAGCATGCGTGGCACAACGGTAATGTTCTCTTCAATGGTCATGTTCGGGAACAGGCCAATCTGTTGGATCACGTAGCCGATGTTGCGGCGCAGCGTCACCGTATCCATTCCGCTGGTGTCTTCGCCGTTAATCAGGATCGTTCCGCTGCTCGGTGTGATCAGGCGGTTAATCATTTTAAGGGTGGTGGTCTTGCCGCAGCCGGATGGACCAAGCAGGACGCACATTTCCCCTTCAGGTACATTCAGGTTGACGTTGTCCACGGCCTTAAAGGTCTGGCCGTGCTTCTGTGAAAATTGTTTGGTGAGGTTTTCCAGTTTTATCATTATCGAATCCCCTTTGGAGTCAGAACGACCTGCAGACGGTGCAATAACCAGTCGAGCACAATCGCTAAAAGGCAAATCATCAGCGCGCCAGCAATCAACATACGAATATCGCTTCCGCCAATGCCGTTAAGCAGCAGCAGGCCCAGGCCGCCCGCACCAATGACGGCGGCAATCGCCATCACGCCGATATTCATCACCACGGCGGTACGGATGCCGCCAAAAATCACCGGAAGCGCCATTGGAATTTCAACCCAACGCAGACGCTGCCAGAAGGTCATGCCGATGCCGCGTCCGGCCTCACGCAGGCCCGGCGGCAGGCTGTCGAGCGCCGTGTGTGTGTTACGCACAATGGGTAACAGAGAGTAAAGAAAGACGGCGGTGATGGCGGGTAGCGCGCCAATACCCTGACCGATCAGCGAAAAGAGCGGGATCATCAGCCCAAACAGGGCAATGGATGGGATAGTCAACACGATGGTGGCAATCCCCAGCACCGGCGTTGCCAGCCATTTGTGGCGAACAATCAAAATACCCAACGGCACGCCGATAATAATGGCTAAGCCCACGGCCAGTGCTACCAGCCACAGGTGCTGCAGCGTCAGGGTTAACAGGTAATCCCAGTTATCAATAATGTAGTGAATCGTCTCCATAGCGCCTCCTACAGCAACTGTTTGCTACGCAGGAAATCACGGGCGACCTGCTGCGGTGACTGATGGTCGATATCCACCTTCTTGTTCAGTTCGGTGATAACGTCGTTGTTGAGCTGAGAGGAGAGCGTGTTGAGTGCCTCTTCCAGACCGGGATTCGCCTCCAGCGTGTCTTTGCGTACCACCGGCGTCACCGCATAGCTAGGGAAGAAGCCTTTATCATCTTCCAGAACCTTCAGGTCGAAGCCCTTCACGCGGCCATCGGTGGTGTAGATCAGTCCGGCATCAACGAATCCGTCGCGCACCGCGTTGTAAACCAGTCCGGGGTCCATCTGGCGGATCTGCGGACGATCCAGCTCCATGTTGTACGCCGCCTGCAGCGGCTTCATGCCGTCACTGCGCCCGGCAAATTCCAGGTCTAAACCCAGCAACCAGTTGTTGTCCGGGTCGGTTTTGCGGATCTGTTCTATTTTCGCCACCATCTCCGACATGGTGTTGATATGCTCCGCTTCGGCACGCTTGCGCTGCATAGCAAAGGCATAGGTATTGTTCATATCCGCAGGCTTAAGCCATACAAGACCGAGCTTCGCATCCAGGCGTTTTACTGTTTCGTAAGACTCCTGCGGCGACATGCGTTTGTTAATGTGGTTAAAGATGATTAATGACGTACCGGTGTACTCCCAGGTCATATCAATCTGCTTGTTGATCATCGCGTTACGGGAGATGACCGTCGCAATATTGGTCTGCGGCTGCACCTGAAACCCTTTCTTTTGCAGGTACTGCACGGTCATGGCCGAGAGAATATGCTGTTCGGTAAAGCTCTTGGTCGCCAGAATCAGCGGGGCAGCCAGCGTCTGGCTGGTAAAGAGCGCGGCGGCGAACAGTGCCATCAGGCCGGAAAACAGTCTCATAAAAGCTCCTTGTTATTGTTATCGAGCGAGATGCGGGCTCATCACGCGACCCAGCGCTGCCAGCAAGGTATCCAGAATCAGCGCAAACAGGGCGGTGGCCGCCGCGCCCAGGATCAGCGTCGGGAAGTCGTTCAGGTAAATACCGGGGAAAATCAGCTCGCCATAGCTGCTGGCACCAATCAGAAACGCCAGCGGTGCGGTTCCCACGTTAATGGCGGTGGCGATGCGAATACCGGAGAGCATCACCGGCCAGGCGTTGGGAATTTCGACCTGGCGCAAACGCTGCCATTTGGTCATGCCGATGCCGTTGGCGGCCTCCAGTAATGACGGCGGGACGGAGCACAGCCCTGCGTAGGTGTTACGCACAATCGGCAGTAACGAGGCGAGGAAGAGCGCAATAATGGCGGGTTTATCACCAATACCGATGACCACCATCGCCAGCGCCAGCACGGCAAGCGGTGGCAGCGTATTGCCGACGTTAAAGATTTGCATCACATATTCGGCAATACCGCGCGCGGCCGGACGGCTCAGCAGAATTCCGCTCGGAATACCGACCAGCAGGGCAAAGAACATGGAGGAGAAAACCAAAATCAGATGCTGTTGCCCAAGATAGATCAGGTCAACCTGGCGTGCTTTGATTGTCTCAAGTCCAATTCCCCAGATGAGGAGGGCGAGAACCACGATAATCGCGCCGATAAAAAGCAGCGAACGTTTAAGTAATGGGTGCATTGCGGTGTGTCTCCCTGTGCGCATGCGTTATAGCAACCAACGGTTGCCTGTTGTTATGCCATGTTTCGGCAGGGGTCATTGAGCTATAGCAAGGGATTGGGAAGGGTTCCAGCAAAGGATAAAAATCAATAACCTTATGAAAGTAGTGAAGACCTTGTGTTAAGCCTTATGGAGTAAGGGCTGACTGCAGGGCAGGCAGAATAGTCCTAAAGACGATTCAGTCAAGTGACACTGTCACATGCTTTTTGATGAAATTCAGAGTGTGGAAGGGGGACGTTCCGTGCGCAGTGATATTGCGCTGCCCACCTTCCTGGCGCGTGGCCCTTCTTCCGACTACTGCGCGTTGGCCCGGTGACGCGATGTGACACCGGTCAGCACTACGGCACACAGGAGCAATATGCCACTCAAGGCAAACGTGCTTTGCCAGCCAAGCGAGTCGAATACGATGCCGCCCGCCGTTGATCCAAGCGCAATGGAGAGTTGGATCACTGCGACCATTAACCCGCCGCCTGCCTCGGCATCCTCTGGCAGAGCACGCGCAAGCCACGTCCACCATCCCGTCGGTGCTGCTGTTGCCAGCATGCCCCAGAAACCTAACAGCAAAGCAACGATCCACACGCTATGCCCGGCCAGGATTAACATCCCGGCGATGGCAGCCATCAGCAGTGGGATCATCATTAACGTCAGGAAAAACGCGGTGTTCAGGAACAGGGCGACGATCAGAGTGCCAGCAAAACCGGCGATACCGATGGTCAATAAAATCAGCGATAAGCCGGAGGCGCTGACAGATGTAACGGTTTCCAGAAACGGACGGACATAGGTAAACAGCGCAAACTGCCCCATAAAGAACAGTCCGCAGGCCGTCAGACCAACGGAAACCGCAGAGTGACGGAACAACCGCAGTACGCTCCTGCGCGGTGATGAGTGAGGGTTCCTGTGCATATCAGGCAAGCTAAAACACTGCCAGATGAAGGCCGCTATTGCCACCGGGACCAGGCACAAGAAGGCTCCGCGCCATCCGATGGTTGCGCCAAGATAGCTGCCAAGCGGGGCGGCCACCACCGTCGCCAGCGCGTTGCCGCCGTTGAATATCGCCAGCGCGCGGGATACCTGATGTTCAGGCACCAGGCGAATGGCCGTTGCGGCAGACATAGACCAAAATCCACCAATTGCGATACCGATTAACGCGCGGCCTGCCATATAGACCAGATAGCTGGATGCAAAGGCAATGACGATCCCCGATATCGCCATTACCAGGGTCATTCCCAGCAGGAGATGTTTACGATTCATATTCCCGGCAAGCTGAGAAAGACACAGACTGGTCAGGACCGCCAGCACGCCGGAGATGGCAATCCCCTGGCCTGCAAGCCCTTCCGGGACGCCCAAATCGCTGGCCAGAGGGGTTAGCAGGCTGACAGGCATAAATTCAGAGGCAATCAGGACAAATACGCACAAGGTCATGGCAAAAATACCGCTCCAGTGTGCATGGCCGGTATTCTGTGGTGGGGTATGGCTCAATGCAGGCATAATCAGATTTCACAAAAACGAGAAGCGAAGCCACCCGTAAAACACAGGTGGCTGAGAGGATTATTTCAGGCTGGTTTTGAAGAACTGTTCAAACTGTGCAAAAGGGATCTTCCCGGCGACGTTGTCGTATAAGTCGACATGGTTTGCGCCTGGGACAATCACCAGTTCTTTCTGTTTGCTGCCGACAGCGTTATAGGCATCTTCCGCAAAATAGCGGGAGTGGGCTTTTTCACCGGTCACGATAAGCGTCGGGATGGTGATCTCTTTGGCATAACTCAGCAGTGGCATGTTCATGAATGATAACGGCATTGTCGCGGTCCATGCGCCTGTAGAGTTAACGGAACGCGCATGGAAGCCTCGCGGCATCCGGTAATAATCAAAGAACTCCTTCAGCACCGGATTCGGGTTTGCCGGTAATGCTTCTGGCAGAATACGCTCAGCGGCGGTCACTTTGCCGTTCTCATCGACATAAATATCATGACCACCATGCGCAACGGTTCCACTTTCGGCGTCTTTCCAGCGCTGCTCGTTCAGATAGTGTAAAACCGCGCGGCGGTCAGCTGTTGAATAACGGTCTTTCCCGTCGCCGACGCCATGGCCCATTGCCCGGCTCATGTCATACATCACGCTGGTCGCGACTGCTTTCACGCGGGTGTCCATGGAGGCCGCGTTCAGCGCCATGCCGCCCCAGCCGCAGATGCCGAGGATACCGATACGATTACGGTCGACTTCCTTTTGTAAACCCAGGAAATCCACCGCTGCGCTAAAGTCCTCGGTGTTGATATCCGGAGAGGCGACGTTGCGCGGTTGACCGCCACTTTCGCCCGTGTAGGAAGGGTCGAATGCCAGCGTCACAAATCCTTGTTCAGCCATTGTTTGCGCGTAAAGACCACTGGATTGCTCTTTAACCGCGCCAAACGGTCCGCTTATGGCAATCGCTGCCAGTTTGCGCGCTCCACGGTCTTTTGGCAGGTAAAGATCGCCCACCAGGGTGATCCCGTACCGGTTCTGGAATGACACCTTACGGTGATCAACCTTGTCACTCTCCGCGAAGGTTTTGTCCCAGGTGGTAACCATTGAAACCGGCGCGTTCGGGTTGGTTGTTTCTGCATAACTCATTGTCGTCACTCCACTTAATGATGTGCATAACAGCATCGCAACTGTCAGTTTTTGGGTGAATATTTTCATAAGAGGTACCGTGTGTTGTTGTGATGGGGCCAGTATAGTTAGCAGGAATAGTGCTGATTAGAGGGCGAAAGCTGCTAAGATTCATAGCATATTGTTATAAATAGCGGAGCCATGATGGCGAAACGGGAAAACTATAATGAGCTGTACCTGTTTATGCAGGTGGTGCGGGAGGGCAGTTTCACTGCAGCAGCGCAACGGCTCGGGCTGGCGCAATCCGGGATCAGCCGTTCGGTGCGCGAGCTGGAAGAGCGGCTTGGCGTCCAGCTTCTGGTCCGCACCACGCGAAAACTGTCGCTGACTCACGCGGGGGAGCAGCTCTACAAGACAGCAGAGTCGGGATTTGATGCGCTCGATACGGGTCTGGCGACCCTGGCACATTATCGCCAGACACCGGCCGGCACGGTTCGCATTAATGCCAGCCAGCACGCTATTGATAAATGCCTCCTGCCAAAGCTCGCAATTTTCAAACAGCGTTACCCTGACATCCGGCTGGAGCTGATGAATGAGAGCCGCTTTGTCGACATTATTGCTGAGCGCTTCGATGCGGGTGTCCGGCTGGGACCAGAGGTAGGCCAGGGCATGATCGCGGTGCGCATCACGCCCGACATGGAGATGGCCGTAGTTGCCACTCCGGATCACTTTCGACGCTACGGTTTCCCGCAAACGCCTGCAGATTTAGTGGCTCATCCCTGCATTGCCTATCAGTTTGCCGACGGCAGTCTCTATCAGTGGGAACTCGTTCAGGACGGTAAGAAAATAACCCATCGGCCAGAAGGACAATGGGCCCTGTCTGACAGCTATATGGAAGCCGAAGCCGCCCGGCAGGGGTTGGGGCTGGCTTATGTTCCGGTGGAGCTGGTGGCGGATGATTTAGAACGTGGAGCGCTGATCAGAGTGTTGCAGCGCTATAGCCTGCGCATGGATGGATTGTACTTGTATTATCCGCACCGCAACGTGTCGCCAGCCCTGAGAGCGGTGATTGATACGCTGAAAATTTAGGGTAAGTCCCGGCATGAAGTGCTGATTTTCTGGGACGTGGCGTTGAATGAAAAAGGAAGTTGATCGCGTTTATGTGATTGCGATGAGCGAGGAGGTGACATTTAGATAGCTAACCGCGCATGTCGAAGCCGGATTGTTGAAAATCTCTATAGACTTCCGGATTGTTGAAGGCCGGGAATTTGGCTTTATGGGCTGCTGATTTGATCGCTTCGCAATAGGCTTTATTGCCGTTGCTGGTTGATATTTTTAAAGCCGTGCCATCCTGAGAAAATTCCATATGCAACCTGCATTTTTTCCCTTTCCAGTTTTGTGGATCATCAAGTTTGGCATTTATTGCTGCCCTGATTGCCCGCGCTTGCGCACCCCATTCATCCTGATCATCCCAGCGTCCTGAACTGCAATTACCCGTTGCCGTGGTCTTATGGCAGCCGGAAGGATGTAACGGAGCGCATCCCGCGGCCAGGCTGACCGCAATGGTCAGCAGAACGATTTTCCTTACTGTCTCAGACGATCCCACTTCTTGCCTCTCAATCCATTTGAACCTCAGCAACATTGGCATATTCTTCCGTCATTCCTGCCATATTTTCAACCACTAATTATCTGCATCAACGGGATGTTCCGAATGGGTTTTCTGAATATGTAGAGGAAATAAACGCCTCTCGTATTATTGCCCTTCATCTTCCTTACCGTAGTAAAGTTGACCGAGTTTGATGAGCGGCCTGCCTTGCGATTTACGGTGCATATTAGTATCGCGCAGTGAATAGACGCAGCCACAATACTCCTGCTGGTAAAACTGTTCGCGCTTGCTGATCTCAATCATGCGCGATGACCCTCCCTGTTTACGCCAGTTGTAATCCCAGTACACCATTCCCGGATAATGTGAGGCAGCGCGTTGTCCGCAGTCGTTAATCTGCTGCATATTCTTCCAGCGGGAAATCCCGAGCGAACTGCTGATCACGCTGAACCCATTTTCTGCGGCATACAGCGCTGTGCGCTCAAAGCGCATATCAAAGCACATGGTGCACCGAACGCCGCGCTCAGGCTCCCACTCCATTCCTTTCGCGCGATCAAACCAGTTGTCGGTGTCATAATCTGCATCGACAAAAGGCACACCATGTTTCTTGGCGAAACGAATATTCTCCTCCTTACGGATGAGATATTCTTTCTGCGGATGAATGTTCGGATTGTAGAAGTAAATGGTGTAATCAATGCCCGACGCCTGGATGGCTTCCATTACCTCACCGGAACAGGGGGCGCAACACGAGTGCAACAACAATTTATCTGCGCCGTTTGGAAGTTGTAGTTTCGGTCGTTCAAATTTAGCTATAGCCATCAGTCATTTTATTCAGGAAAAGTATGGTTGCAGAAATTGTAGCATTTAAAAGAGTGCTGTAAGAAATGCGATAAGTATCAGGAAGGTCCGCTGTGAGCGAACAGTAAACATCCTGAGACCCTAAATTTTTTGATTGCGTGTGTACCCTCTTTGATTTAGGGTATTCTAAATTTAGATAAATCTAAAATTAAGATGAAAGAGACTCAACTTTTCCAATTACAAGAAGGCGCTTCACAGGCAACAACGTTGCTTAAGTCGATGAGTAACAGCAATCGTCTGCTAATTCTTTGTGTTCTCATTGATAAACCAGGTACTTCATCGGGTGAGTTAGGGCAACTGACCGGCCTTACGCCTTCCGCAACCTCTCAACATCTGGCGAAAATGAAAGAAGATGGTTTGGTTGAGTCAAAAAGAGTGGCGCAAAGAGTGAACTACTTCATCAAAAACGATGCGGTGGAAAAAATTATCTCCACTTTGAAAGACATTTACTGTCCTGAGGGTTTTTAAATGACATCAGAATCAGTATCTCCACAAGAGGCCCAAAGACTTATTGAGCAAGGCGCTGTGCTCATTGATATCCGAGACCGCGCTGAATACTTGCGTGAGCACATACCCTATGCGCTCTCACTTCCACTCGCTGATATTACAGCGGATAAAACGGTAGTAAGTGCAGAGCGCCAGCCTGTCATTTTTCATTGCCTGACAGGAATGCGTACAGCTCAAAATGCCCATGTACTCACGAAAGCAGCTAGCCCTGCGCCGGTTTTACTGATGGCAGGAGGTATTAATGCGTGGAAGAGCGCCGGCCTCCCTACTATTGAAGACAAAAAGCAACCGTTGCCTGTCATGAGGCAAGTTCAGATTGTTGCGGGCACCCTTATTCTTACGGGGGTTGTTTTGGGGTACACCATTGATAGCAGGCTATTTCTTCTGTCAGGCTTTGTAGGTGCAGGATTACTTTTTGCAGGGTTGAGTGGTCTATGTGGGATGGCGAGTTTGTTGTTAAAAATGCCATGGAACAGACCTGCGAAATAGAAATTAATTTAAGTCACTGTAATAAATTTTATGCTCGCTGTTGGCTGTGAGTTCAACTGGTCGATGTAATGCCACCAGAGTGCAAAAGTTTTCGGTATTCAGTAGCTGGAAGGCCTGGCTTGCCCACCATCAGTGGGCAAACCAGGGTGATTAACGGTATAACGGCTTATCCGCAACCGGAATAAACAAGGTGGATTGCCAGTCCGCGAGCGTGAGCTGCGCGAGTTTGCCAAGCGCCGTGTAGAACGGATGAGCGGCATTTTCGACAAAGACTGAAAGAAAACGCGTGCTCCACGGCAGTAAATGCCAGGCCAGAAGCTGGTCACGTTCTGTATGGTGACCATTTTCCGCAAGCCATGCAGCCAGCAGCAGTAACGTACCAAAGTGATCTTCCGGCTCGTTCTGCTGCATTTCAAAAGCAATATTGTTTTCGCGCATCCACTGGCGTAGCGCCAGAGTGGAGTCGCCAAACAGGACAGATTCGCGGTCTAACCAGACGGAGCCCCACGGCGGCGCGGGCAGGGCGTAGGGGCCAATAAACAGACGTTGCCAGGCGTCTGTCAGCGTTTCACTGGCAGGGGTTTTAAAACCTTCCGCAACGGGGTGCAGCACTTCCTGTGCCAGTGGCCAGTCCTGCACCCAGTCACCGTGGGTAAGGGCATTTACCAGCGGTGCGGTTTGCTCGCTGGTCGGGGAAAAATAAAAAAGCGCACCCAGCACCCTGGCGCTGAAAGCGAACAACTCACGATCTGATACTTCATTCATTACAACGTTCCTTACTCACGCACGGCTTGCCGCGCGTATGTTAACCCGCAATTGCCACACCTGTGGTCATGTGCAGTCCATAGAATAGCCCACGGCCAATCAGCTCACCCAGCACCACCAGTACCACACCTGCACAAAGGCCGAGGGTTTTTGGCTCCTGACGACGAATAAGCGGGCACAGCCAGCAGCCTAATCCGGCGGCGACCAGCACGAGACGCCAGATCTGCAATGAACCATAATCAGGTAGCAGGGCGCTTGCCTGCTGAACCGAGCTGTGGATCGTCGCCAGATCGTTACTTTGCAGCACAATGACAGCCACGCTGATTAACAACGCCAGCGCGCTTAGCGCTGCGGTACGTGTGCCTTTAAAACTCGCTCCGGCGACGCGAAGTAACAGAGCGGCAAACAGCGGCCCTCCCAGAACCAGCGTCAGGAAGAAGGCCAGCGTGGTGTAACCTGTATACCAGGTTGGCACGGTATCGATTTGATACACACGGGTCATGGCCCAGACAAAGACAATCCCCAGAACCTGGCTGACGATCATCCAGATTTTCCCCAGAGCTGCGGGCATTTTACCGATGACGGAGACCAGCCACCAGAATCCGCCGACGGCAAAGAAAACGGAACCTGCGGCGATCTCATTACTGAGCGCTGAGGCACCGACGCGGTTCAGGGAGTTAAATGCGCGTAGCGGCGAACCGAGATGCAGCACCGAGGCCAAAAAGCCAATCGCCATCACCACCCAGAGAAAGAACATGCTACGTACAATGCGTAATTTTATCGCCTCGTCTTTTTCTTTGAACCAGGCAAAGCCGCTTACGATTAACGCGCCGGCCACGCATTGCCCAAAGACGGTGAAGATCACCAGCGGCCATTCATGCCATCCACTTCCCATCTCACACCTCCTTCGGGTTTGCCAGATAGCCGGTGGTGTCACCCGTCGGGCGGCTGTTGGCGTTAGGTTTAATCACAATGCCCGGCTTCGTGAAGTGCGCGGACGGCAGCGGTGCCACCGCAGCAAGCTGGCCGTGTTTTTTACGCAGTTCATCTATCGGGCCAAAGTCCAGCGCACGCAGCGGGCAGGACTCCACGCAGATCGGCTTT
>OJJJ01000764.1_pt1 | contig 12019 bp, 11 predicted proteins | sample 1596311 | NCBI WGS metagenome assembly OJJJ01 (sample SAMEA4350140, study PRJEB24818) | metagenome | biome: human; feature: gut; material: faeces | place: Denmark | collected 2013-09 | reverse complement strand
CTCTTTAGTTCAATCACTGTTTGTTCGCTCTTCGCCGGAATTGAAAGATTTGATTTGATCTCTTCTTTCGGCTTTCGAGAAGTGCAAACTTCGTAAAATTTTTGAGTCTCCGGATCGTGAAATCCGGTGCCTCTTTCGAGGCCCCTCAAGTTTCCGACGTTCACACTTATCGGTTCGTTGAATCTGATTTTTAAAGAACTGTCTGATCTGTCCGATCAGCGAAGAGTTCGCATCTTACAGAAGCTTCATCTTCTTGTCAAATGTCTGTCACATCGCAACGGACATCAACTTCTTTGCACTTCGCTTTTGTTTCGGCGTTCTCGTCGAAGCGAAGGATGCGAATTATGCAGAGCTTTTAAGCTCCTGTCAAGCGTCTGCAAAAAATTATTCTGCAGCTTTGAGTTCGTCGAGCGTATTGAGATTGGCAAAAGCACTTTCATCGGGCATCTGCACCGTCTCGGCGTGCAGTTCCGAATACCACCACCCCAATCGGCGTCGGCCTAGTGCAAGAAAGGATCCTGCGCTAAGCAGGCACTTGCTTCGAAGACAGGCAAAGGCATTTTGCGGACGCTCACCCTTGGCAATGAAGGCGTCGGGATCCCTGCCCTCTTGAAGTGAGCGCTCTTGAGCCCTCCGAAAGCGCTCCATCAAGTCCTTAGGGAAAAACGGCGCATCACACGGCGCAGTCAGCACCCACTCCGTCATCACAACGCTTTGAGCCCCAGCTGCAGCCAAAGCGGCGAGCGGTCCGGCAAAAGCATCATCCAAATCACGAACAACCGGATACCCCCAAGCAGCATAGCGCTCAAGATTTCGATTAGCAGAAATGACGATAGAAGCACACTGAGGCTTCAATCGGTCTATCACCGCTTCAATCAGCGGCCGTCCTCGGAAAAGTTCCAGTCCCTTGTCAACTCCGCCCATACGGGTGGCACGACCGCCCGCATAGATCAATCCCGTCACATTGTCTCTTGCTATCACTGCCATCCCGGACTCCTTGCTCTGGGCTATTCTTTCGGACATCAAAATCCGCTATGGGACACTTCTCATGACCGACTTCATCAGCGTCGAAAAAGTCTACGGCATCCTTGATGCGGCGATTACCCCCATCTCACGCAAAGAACGGCTGCCGCTCCGGGATGCACTGGGGTGCGTACTTGCCGAATCCCTTTATGCGACTAACGACGTACCTGCCTTCAATAATTCCGCCATGGACGGCTTCGCTTTCCCGGGGAGCTCGCTGCCCGCTCACGGCCTCGCACGGCTGCCGGTTGAAGGCGTCTCCTATGCCGGCGTGCCCTATTGCGGCGAATACTCGCCGCGAACTGCTATGCGCGTCATGACGGGGGCAGCGGTGCCAGAAGGAGCCGACACGGTTATTCCCTTTGAGCATGTGCGCGAAACGACCGATGATGCAGGCCAATCGTGGATTGAATTTCCACACGATGAAGTCAAACCCGGCGCCAATCTTCGCCTGAAAGGGGAAGAAATGAAGGCGGGCAGCATTGTCATGCCGGCAGGGTTGGTACTCACTCCGGAATGGATCGGCATGGCGGCATCGCTCGGACATGCTGAACTTCTGGTGCGCCGCATCCGTGTCGCCGTTTTCTCCACGGGTGACGAACTCGCCGCCCCCGGGACTCCGGGTCCGCTCGACACCGGCCGAATTTACAACGCCAACTCGCCCTTGATCGCCGCCCTGGCGCAAAGCTGGGGAGCGCAGGTTGAAGACCTCGGCATTCTTCCCGATAACCCCGAAGCCATCCGGAGCGCCTTTCTGGATCTCGGCTCACGCGTCGACTTCATTGTCACTTCGGGCGGCGTCGGCGAAGGCGAGCATGACTACACCTCTAAAGTATTCGCGGAACTCGGCGGCGATCTCTCGCACCATCACATCAGCCAGCGTCCGGGGAAACCTTTTTCTTTCGGGCGTCTGGGTGAAGCCGGACCTTGGTTCATCGCGCTGCCCGGGAATCCGGTTGCCGCTGCAGTTTCCGCAAAGCTCTACCTGCATCGTGCGGTCAGACTCGCTGCCGGCGCACTCAGCGATGAGATCGGCGGCAAGGTCGTGCCGGCTCGAGCATTAAGCCGCGTCAAAGGCCGCACCGGCCGCACCGACATCGTCCGCGGCCATCTCGAGCCGCAGGGTGAGGTGCTCACTTTTACGCCGGCCGGCAGTCAGGGTTCTGCCATGCTTTCTACCTTGGCCGGCATGAATGCAGCCGCCGTACTGCCCGAAGACACAGCTTCAGCCGAAGCCGGCAGCTTCGTTGAGTGCCTGCTCCTTTAAGCGAACGGCCGAATCGGCACCGTCCTGCGGCAGCTTTATGAGGATCGGCGGCGCTGAAAAAAATGCGGACGCTGCACCACCATGATGCCGCAGAACACCATCAAAGAACCCGCCACGAAAGGGAGTCCGACGGACTCCCCAAGTAAAAGCACCGAAAGGATGACGCCGAAAATCGGCGTCATAAAGACCAGAATCCCCAAACGAGCTGCCAAGTAAATTTTGATCAGCCGGCACCAAACGAGATAGCTTGCGAAAGACACGATAAAGATCTGAAAAAGCAGACTCGTCCAGCCGATCGCCGTTCCTTCGAAATGGTTCTGCCCGGTGAGCAGCGCACAGGGAAAAAGCAGCACAAAGCCGCCCGCCAGCTGCCAAAAAAGCATCTGCGTAGGCGCGGCCTCACTCACCGTCGTCACGCGCATCACGATGATCGTGAAGCCCCAGGAGATACCGGAACAAAGCCCCAGAATGTCACCCCACCACCAAAGTTCGCTGCCTTCGGCGGCGGGAGAATGGGACATAAGCGCCGGAAGCAGAAAAGCGGCTCCAATACCGAGAAACGCGAGCAGCACGCCGCCCCACTGAATCACAGAAAGCCGCTCTTCGGGCAGTTTGATGGCCAGACCAACCGCGGCAAAAAGCGGCGCAGTGTAAAGCAGCACCGACATATGCGCGGCGGAAGTGAAGCGAAGTCCTTCGGCCACGAAAAAGAATTCACCCGCAAAACCAAGCGCCAGCAGGAAACCGTCGCGCCACCTCAGCTTCGGATTCCATTTTTCATGCAGCACGAATTTAGCGGTAATCAGCAAAAGGAGCGCGGCGACGCCGGATCGCACTGAAACCTGAAGCATCGGTGAAACATCGCTGCCTGCAGCCTTAATGGCGACTTGCTGCAGTCCCCAAATAATGCAAAGAACAAGACAAGTGATGAGTGCGTAGCCGTCAATGGGACGACGAGAACTGTCGGGCATAACTCTGACAAAGAAAAACGAAGCGCCCGAAATGGAATCAATCGGGCGCCGTGGAAAGTAGAAAGGATACCGCTTTGGAGCAAAATCTTCTGCACTCAATGCGTTATGACTAGCACTTAAGCGCCGCCGTCAGAGCCGGCTCCCGTTTTCTTCTTGGGCTGCATACGCTTCCAACGGCCGCCTGGAGCACGGGCGCTCACGGCGCGTCCGAGCATTGCGTCGCGCCGAGGTTCTCGCTTTTCAGCTTCTGCGAGCGCACGGTTTCGCGCACGGGTCATCCGCGACGTGCGTTTTTCCTGCTCTGCCTCCGCCTCCTTGATGGAGCTCGGCGCAGGCTTCATGTCTGATGAAGGATGAAGTTCCGGCGGCTGAAAAGTCGGGGCTGCATGAGGGAGCGGCGTGCGCACAACCATCGCTGGCGGCGGCGTCCGTACGGGCGGAGCATCAATGCCGTGACTGTCCGCCCACTCCAACGCGCTCTTGAGCGCAGCGGCCTCACGGGGATCGAGCTGTGCAGGAATAACCACTTCACCGGTTATGGACGTAATGCCGCGGTACCCCACGCCTGTCATGATGATGCCGTGATGGCGTCCATACGCCCGGTCCTCATGCTGGTGCCCGTGGAAAAGACGCTTCACGCCCAGTGCCTCAGCGAGCCGATCGATAGCCGCAAACCCCTTGCGATGGCAGGACGGCGCCTCATGAGTGACCAGAATGTCTGCATGCTGACGCATCAAGTTCTGATAGACCGAAGGAAAGATCGTTGTGCGGTGACGGCGCGGCACCCCGCCGCGCCAGACGTTTCCGGGCCCTACCCGACGAATGAAAGTGGCCGGGCAGTAGTAATTGGGGGGATCATCAGGCATCCAAACCTGGCCGCGAAAAACGCCGCCCAAACCCGCAATGCGTACACCGCAGACATTGGCAGCCCGACCGTGGAGATTCTTGTCGGCAAGCTTGCTGCGCCACAAGTTGTCATACATCTCGTCGGATTCAGAATCGTGATTGCCGGGTATCCACCACACAGGAGCGTATTGCAGCGCCTCCTCCAGAACAACCTCAAGGGGGGCCGGCGCCTGCATATCGCCCAAAATGACCAATGCATCAGGCTGATACTCACGAGCAGCTTGATTGATCTGATCAAAACACCCATGAGGATCACCGCAAAAAAATATTTGCGGCAACTCCTTCGCAGCAGCCGGCCGACGGCGGCGGCGAGTCCTTCTGCGCTTCTTCTTAACCTCGATTTCCGTTGTCATCGCCCTTCTGATCACCCGTGTACTGCGCGGCGATGCGGGCGGCCTCATCACGGACTTCTTCACGCAGCTCCTGCGGGCCGACAACTTCGACCTTGGAGCCCCAGCGGAGAATTTCGCCCACGATTTCGGTGGAGTCGGAATAAGGGACCGTCAGCATCAGGGTGCCGTCATCGAGCTTTTCAACGTGCTGCTTCGGATGCCAGGCCTCGCGCAGCACATAGCTGCCAGCCTCTTGCGTAAAGTGCAGCTCAGCCGACTGAATCTTCCTGCCATGGAAGATTCCGTAGCCGCTGTCGAGCTCTGCCTCAATCGTGCTGAGCGGTATGCGCCGCACAGCCGTCGTGAGGATTTCGGCATTGGAGATGTTTTCGATCAGGAAGGTTTTGAGTGCTTCTGTGAGATGACAGTAAGCATCCACATACCAGCGGTTGCGGTAATGTACAAGGCGCAGCGGAGAAATCTCCCGCTCCTTGGTTTCTCCGGTGCGCTGAGAGTGGTAGCTGATGCGCAGTCGGCGTTTTTCGCAAAGCGCACATCCCACGAGTTCGAACGCTTCGGGCTCGCGGAAGATAACGCTACGGTCGATCACGCGCACGTGGCGCATGAGCATTCGCGGGCTGGTGCCGCCCAAATTGAAGAGATCCATGACACGCGCACGCAGCGGCGAAAGCTCTTTGGCAAGCGCAGAACTGCCGTCGGCCTCAAGCTGTCCTAAGAGGTCATAAGTCGATGTGAGCACAAAAAGCTCATCCGACGAATACCACTGCTTGGAGCGCAGCTTGAACGTACGATCCTTTGTTCGCCGAAAGGGATCAAAAGTTCGCGACTGACTTGCGCGTTTGGCGCGCAGCGCAGGTACGGTTTTATGCTCGTCAGCATCTGGCGACTCTGCATAGCAATAACCGCCTCGGGCCTTGGAGAATTGAATCGGTGCGCCAAGCTCCTCGCGCATGTAACGCAAGTCTCGCTTAATGGTGGGTGCGCTCACACGAAGAACCTCTTCAAAGAGCTCAAAAGGGACTACCCCCCTTTCGGCAAGAAGGCGGTCAATGATCAGACGGCGTGTGCTGCTTTTCATGACGGCGGGTTCCTCTGTGGATGCACTTCCGGCCAAAAGCCGGTCTCTTCTTAAGGTTGACGCGGCACCGGCCGGAAGACGATGCGGCTTCTTCATGAAGCGCTCGCCGCGGCCATCCGCAGACTTTGAGGGACACTTGCCCAGAACTTGAAAAGCTGACGCTTTCCGCTCCGGGAGCGCTCCCTCCATTTCGAAAACATTTCGGATTCGCTCTCCACCTGTCTCAAGCACATGAGTGCTCTTGCGCACGGCGGCGAATCCAAGTGCATCAATTCTAACGGACTTGGCAGCAAAGCCTGTATAGGAGCTGCAAATTGACTGCGGAACTTTTTTTAGGCGTCCTGGAGCACATCGACGCCCTTAGGAATCACAAAGCGGAACCGATCGGGATTCATCTGCTCGAGCGCCTTGAAGCGGAGAAACTTCACCTCTGTGGTTTGTCCAAACGTATCGCGAAGCGACATGCTGTCAGGATTGCCTGAAGCATCGAAAACTACCTTCACCGATTCAAACCCAGCCTGAGGCTTTAGGCGTGAGCGTGACGGCACCCGCCTCCGACGATGTCTGCCAATCCTTCGGGAGCGTCCCGCTGCCGAAAAGAACGGCTGCCGGGGTTGCGCCCAACGCGTCGGAGACTTTTTTAACGGTCACCTGCATCAGATCTTCGTCATAAAGCCAGAGTGTCTGGCCATCCGACACGACCTGCTGCTTCCAGGGCTTCTCATAATTCCAAAGAAAAGCGCCGGGACGACGAAAGGCGAAGATACCCTCGGCTTCGTTGACCAGCTTGCCCGAGCGGTCGACAACACGCTGCCGGAAGGCGCCTTCGGCAGCCGAAACGTGCAACAAGAAGGCCTCGAGCTGAGCGCTTCCGTCAACGGACACGGTCTTTACCGCTTCGGCGCAGACACCCAGAGGACTGAATGCGCCGGCGCAGAGCGCAGCACCCATCAAAACAAAAAAACGGCGGCGGGGAAAATCTGCTGACATGAGCAACATCCATCAAAGTTCGCGGTCAGGCACCAGCGTCGTACGCTTGCCCATAGCATTCGGCTTGCTCACAAGCCCTGCAGCCTCCATCGCTTCAAGAATATTGGCCGCACGGTTGTAGCCTATGGCAAGGTGACGCTGCACGAGAGAAATGGAAGCACGTTTTTCTGTAAGCACAACTTGCACGGCTTCATCGTAGAGCGGATCCTTTTCGCCGGACTTGCGGCCGCGGCCGCCGACGGAAGATTCGCCGTCCTCGTCGGCGGTTTCCGCTCCCTCTGTAACACCCGAAACATAACTCGGCGAACCCTGGCGGCGCAGCGCTTCCGCCACACGCTGCACTTCACCGTCATGGAGGAAACGCCGCGGGATGCGGCGGGCAGCGGACTCGCCCGGGCGATGAAAGAGCATGTCGCCGTTGCCGAGCAGCTGCTCAGCGCCAGATTCGCCGAGAATGACCCGACTGTCGGTAGCAGAAGCCACCTGGAAAGCGATTCGGCTCGGTACATTGGCCTTAATCAGAGACGTCACCACATCCACCGATGGCCGTTGAGTGGCCAGAATCAAATGGATGCCGGCAGCACGCGCCTTCTGTGTGAGGCGGGTGATTTCACCCTCAACTTCCTTGCGGTTGGTGAGCATGAGGTCAGCGAGCTCATCCACCACGCAGACAATGTAAGGCCAAGGCTCGAGGTTGGGCGCCGCAGGATCGTCCTTGGCCGCCATCGGATCGCGAATAGGCGTTCCGCGGGCTTCGGCTTCAAGCACCTTCTCGTTGAAACCCGAAAACTGACGCACACCCACGCGGCTCATGACGGCATAGCGGCGGTCCATTTCGTTGGTCAGCCACTTTAACGCTGCACTGGCCTTATTCATATCCGTCACTACCGGCGTGAGGAGATGCGGAATGTCGTTGTAGAGCGAGAATTCGAGCATCTTCGGGTCAATCAGCACAAGCCGCAGGCGCTTAGGCGAATTCCGAAAGAGCATCGACAGAATCAAGGCGTTGATGCCCACGGACCGGCCCGAACCCGTCGGAACCCCCACCAAAAGATGCGGCGTCTTAGCGAGATCAATCACCACGGGGTGACCGGCAATGTCTTTGCCCAAGGCAAGCGTAAGCGCTGAGGTGCTCTTCTCATAGGCTTCGCTCTTTAGGATTTCTTTAAGCCGAACCGTCTCACGCACGGGATTAGGCACCTCAATGCCAATGCAGCTGGTGCCGGGGATAGAGAGAACGATGCGCACAGCCTGCACGCCCAAAGCACGGCGCAGATCGTCGCGGACACTTTCAATCTGCGCACCTTTGACGCCCGGACCTGGCTCCAGTCGATACTGCGTAATCACCGGACCAGGCTGAGCACCCAGAACTTCCGCATCAATGTTGTAGCTCTTTAGCTTGGCAACGATCAAACGGCTTGTCAGCTGAATCGATTCCTCATCCGTCTTTCGCCCGTTGGGGTCAGGCGTATCCAGAAGCGAAAGACTTGGATGTGCCTCTTCTACCGAAGGACGTGCAGGGGAAGTAAAGCCCTGCGGTGCCGGCGTGATCATCTGATCGACAAAAAGCGACTGCGAACCCGCACTCTTCAGGTCGGGTTTAACAATTTCAAATTCCTGCCGCAAAGCGGTTGGTTCATAGAGCGCAGAGATATCCGCTGCCGAATCCGTGCTGCCATCTGAAGCAGGGACTTCTTCTCCGGCATCGGAATACCCAACCGTTCTCGGCGCGTCCTTCCGAAAGCGGGCAACGATTTTCTCATCAATGAAGCGGCCGATCCCTTCTGCAATGTCTGCCCAGGAAAAATCGAGCAGTAGGGCAATACCGATCGCCATCAGCACCAAAAAGACGACTGCCGAAACACCAGCACCGACATAGTAGATAACCGCACGCGCCAGAGAGTTGCCCAAAATACCGCCGGTGCCGGCCGGCAGTCCGAAATCCACACCGCCGAAGCGGAGGGCCTCAAGCGAAGTGGACCCCATCAAAAGTGCGCAAAGACCGATGAACGCGGTGAATTTCGGCGGATTGACACGATCAGGGGCGGTTTCACCGCGCTGAATGCGCCAGCGTGCACGCAGCGCAAAAACAGCCATCATGGCCAGACCGAGCACGAGCCACCAAGCGGAAAAACCAAGCATGCTAAAGAGCAGATCCGCCGCCCACGCCCCCCAAAGGCCGCAGAGATTGACCGGCGCACGAGCCGTTGAAACCGAAAACGAGGGGTCAGCAGGCGAATAGCTCGCAAGCGCCGCGGCGAGTGCGACGGCAAGCGGCATGGCGAACACCCAGGCATACTGCCAGAGAAAACGGGCAAGACCCACAAATGCTTCAGAGAGACGCTCACTCAATGCGCGCATAAGCGCTGCTCGGCGCTCGCGGCGAGCGGCTCGACGTGCCGCAGCTTCTTCGCGGCGGGCAGCCTGATCGGCATCCGCCCCGGCTGAGGGCACTCCGCTTCTGCTGAGCACTTCGCCTTCTGCATCGGCATTCGCATTCCGCCTGGCTTTAGAGGCCCGGCTGGCTTTTGAAGCCCGGCTGGCTTTTGAAGCCCTCGAAGGCTTGATGCGATCTTCATCCACATCGTCTTCAATTTTTGTTCGCGTTCTCGCCATACGGAACCCTTGGTGTATGCTCAAACCAATTATTTTATGAGCGAACTGGAATGAGTGCTTTACAGCTTTGCCGCCTCAAGGCGCCTCAGCTGCCTGCAAATTCCTACTCGTTCATGGCTGTCCGAGTTGCGCCGTCTTTTGCCGGCATTCTGCAAACGCCAAATCTAGACGCCTCTAAGCTGTGCCGAGACTGGAAAGCTGGCGGCCTTTCGGACGTTAACCCTTTTCTAAAGAGTAAAGCACCATGACGCAAACAAATCACGCCAAAGTCATCATTCTCGGTTCCGGTCCTGCTGGCTGGACCGCCGCGGTATATGCCGCACGCGCCAACCTTAAACCGGTCGTCATTACCGGCATGGAAGCGGGCGGCCAGCTCATGACCACGACCGAAGTTGACAATTGGCCGGGCGCTGCTGAAGGCATTCAGGGACCGGACTTGATGGAACAGATGCAAAAGCAGGCTGAACGCTTCGGCACCCAGGTGGTCTACGACCTCGTGAAGGATGTTGACCTCTCCAGCCGTCCATTCAAGCTCACAACCGACCTCGGTGACGTTTGGACCTGCGACGCGCTGATCGCCGCCACCGGCGCTTCGGCCATGTATCTGGGGCTTCCCTCTGAAGCCGCCTATAAGGGCAAGGGTGTTTCCGCCTGCGCCACTTGCGACGGCTTCTTTTACCGCGGAAAGCCCGTTGCTGTCGTGGGCGGCGGCAACGCTGCTGTCGAAGAAGCGCTTTACCTCGCCAACATTGCCTCCAAAGTAACACTCATTCATCGACGCGATACCTTCCGCGCTGAACCGATCCTGATTGATCAGCTGATGGATGAAGTGAAAGCCGGCCGCATCGAACTTGCACTGCGCCGCGAAGTCGACGAGATCCTCGGCGACGGCAAGAGCGTTACCGGCGTGCGCCTGAAGAGCACCGCCGGCGAAGCGCCTGTCGAAGTGCCGTTGGAGGGCGTCTTTATTGCCATTGGGCATAAACCCAATACAACGATCTTTGAGGGCAAGCTGGAGCTTTCAAACGGCTACATCGTTACCCGCGGCACAGGTCATGCCACTGCCTCCGCAACATCGGTGGAGGGCGTTTTCGCTGCCGGCGACGTTCAGGATCAGGTCTACCGTCAGGCGGTCACCTCCGCAGCGGCAGGCTGCATGGCGGCGCTGGATGCACAGCGCTACCTTGAGGCACTGAGCCGCTGATCAATATACAGCCTGAAAGCAGATCAATCGCTGCCGAACCTTTTGGAATCCAATCATTTCTGCAACATCCGACTTTTAAAATGGCTCAATATCACGATCTTTCGGATTTAAAGAAGCTTTCACACGACCTCAAGGTTCAGGCCAAGGCCGCGCAGGAAGCAAAACGCGTTCAGGCGGCCAAAGCGAACCGCCTTGGCGCCGAAGCGGCGGCTTTCCGCGAAGCGATGGCCTCGCTCGGCGTCAAGAATGAGGACCACACCCGCGGACGCCGTATTACAACGCCGGCCAAACCAGCGCCAGTTCCGCACCAGAGCAAACTGGAAAAAGAAGCGGTTCTCGAAGAATCCCTCTCAGACCAGTGCGATCCGGTGGTGTTTCTCGAGAGCGATGACGGCCTCATGTTCCGCCGCCCGGACGTGCCGCCGGATATTCCCCGCAAGCTCTATCGCGGTGAATGGACAGTGCAGGATCACATTGACCTGCACGGTCTCTTCGTTGACGAGGCGCGCGACGCCGTCGCGGCCTTCATCCGTACAGCGATGATCCGCGGTCACAGATGCCTGAGAATCGTCCACGGCAAGGGCTATAACTCCGAAGGCGGTCAAAGTGTTCTCAAAGAAATGGTCCGCCGCTGGCTGCAGCAAAAGAGCGAAGTCATGGCTTTTGTCCAGGCGCCTCCGCATGACGGTGATTCCGGCGCCGTAATTGTGCTGCTCGAGCAGCGCCGCCCGCGCCGCAGCTAAGGGGACTCTGCGCAACGCCGCAAGGAGGGCACTTTCGCCATGATGACACCCGTAATCAATGCTTTGACGCCGTCGACTGAATGGGTCGACACGATTGCCATGCTCGGTTTCTCGTTTGCCGGCATTCTGGCTGCTCGCGGGCGCGGCGTTGACCCGGTGGGTGTTTTTATTTTGGCCTTTACAAGCGCCTTCGGCGGCGTTACGGTACGCGATATGCTGCTCGACATCCGGCCTTTTTACTGGGTGTCACACGAAGCTTTTACCTGGCTCATCATCTGCTTCACCATTTTTGCGCCGGTCATTGCTGCCCGTCTTTCCGACCGCATTGCACGAGAACTCTTTCTTTGGGCCGATGCTGTCGGTCTGGGTTTCTTTTCAGCATCAGCGACCGTTCTTGCGTGGGAGAGCGGCATTCCGCCGCTCTCGTGCACATTGGTTGGCGTGATCACCGGCATTGTGGGCGGTATCTTCCGCGACGTCCTGCTTAACCGCTTGCCCGCGGCGCTCTCTGACCGCAAACCTTATGGGCTGGCCGCATTTATCGGCTGTTGGTTTGGAATCGTGCTCCTTTCGGACGGCGTTGCCGCAGCAACCGTCATTTTGGTGACCGCCGCTTCAATCGTGCTGATCCGTATGTTCACACTGAAGGTGAACTGGGAAATTCGCTATCGCTCTCCGCTCTCACGCCGCATATTCCCTGGGAACGGGCCTATCAGTCTGACGCGCATCCTTCGGCGTTCTAATACTGCGCCAAAGCCCCCTCGGCTGCTGAAAACGCCAAAGTCTTCTAAGTCATCCAAATCGGAACCTGCGGCTTCCGCACCACAAATGCCCCGCATTTATAAACGTGCTAACCCTGCCAATCTGC
>OJJJ01000763.1_pt1 | contig 12021 bp, 10 predicted proteins | sample 1596311 | NCBI WGS metagenome assembly OJJJ01 (sample SAMEA4350140, study PRJEB24818) | metagenome | biome: human; feature: gut; material: faeces | place: Denmark | collected 2013-09 | reverse complement strand
GCCATCTACTGATGGCGACACTTTTTCACGGTGTCGCCTAATTGAATCCTCATCGACACTGATCTGAGCACGAGGGGCACATTGCCATTGATGGTAACCCGATTCCGCGGGGTGACCACAGCTTGCGGCTCTGCTTTTTCTTCCTTCTTGTTGGCTCTTTTCTTTTTCTCTTTTGGCACTTTTTGTTTATTGCCTTTGCCTAGAATCAGTAGATCAAAAATCGGGTTTTCAAAAGGCAAGGAGATGGACCCCCCCAATTCAAAATACAAATACTCGCGAATCTCTTTTTCCGAGTTCATCTTGCCGATAGGGATCTGTTTGATCAGCAGACGAGAATTTAGCGCCGTGATCACCACACTCATCGTGCGTAATCCCAAGCGTTTGGCAATCTCATTGAAGGCTGCTTCAAGACTATCAGGATTGCGCAGCTTATCATCTTTAAAAATCGTACCATTCACAACCAGCTCGCCGTATTTGAGGCGGTCACCTTTTTTGGTACAGTAACGGATGCAGTTTTTTTGGATGTCGATCCCAACTAAGCGGGGAATTGTTTTTTTGCCAAACATACGAGGACCTGCTTTCTTCTTGTTGGTTTTTATGAAGGAACCAACGTTATTTCTATGTACAACGCTTGCTTAGTAAATCAAGCAAACGCCAAGGCCAGCAACCCGATTCAAAGGAACCAGCCGCTGCCAAGATAAACCATGCCAGTAGCAATGGCGATAAAGGGACCAAAAGCAATGTAGCGGCTTTTGACTTTGCCCCGTAGCATTTGGATCACGTAAAAGATCACTGCCAAGCAAGAAGCGACAAATAAAACGGTCAAGACTTGCACTGGGCCGATATACACGCCTAAGACGGCAAATAATTTGATATCGCCGCCACCCATGCCTTTTTTACTGAGCTCCGCTAAGAGATACAATGGCAAGAAGCCAGCAAAGAAGCCAACGAGCCAATACCACCAAAATTCATTTTGCGGTTGGATCAACCGTAAACCGATCCCTCCAGCGAAAAAAGGGGCTAACACTTTATTGGGGATCAGCTGATAGAAGATGTCGCTGGCAGAAATAATGGCTAATAAGGCTAATAAACACCAAGCGGCAATCACTTCAGCAGTGCCCCAAAACAGCAAGGTCGTACCCGTAAATAGCATGCCGATCAATACTTCATAAAGAAAAGCAATCAGCGGGATCTTTTTTTGACACTTGCGGCACTTGCCTTTTAAAATAAGGTATGATAAAACTGGAATGAGGTCCCTTGCACCCAATGTCTGTTGGCAGTCATCACAGTGCGAGCGAGTCAGCAGGGATTCCTTTTTGGGAACCCGCCAACCAACCACTAGGAAAAAAGAACCTAGACACATTCCTATGATGAAAAGATAACCAATGATTAGGCCCATTGGGATCTGTTGCAAAATTTCGTTCATAAAAAACTCCTTTTTTCCTGGGGGTGGTAGTGCTTAAGTAATTTGGTTCATGGTTATGTTAAATGTTTTATGGTGTTCCGGAACCGAATAACTGAGCACGTGTTAAACTGCTTACTGCATCTTGATCCATACCTGTTATAGCAACAGATGGTTTTGTTCCCGCAGATAGGGCAGCAGCTGGGAGATCCATTGTTAAAGTCCCTTCCGATGTAATAGTGAATTGCACAGTTGATAATGAAGCGAAGCCCCCTCCATTATAAAGACCAGCAGTATTTACATCAGCAAGTGTGAAGGTATTATTATTTCCTCCACTAGCAAGACCTTCAGATGTTGACTGGTGCAATACCGCTGCCGAATAAGCAGTCTGAACATCTGAAATCGCTGCATCTTCACGGGCGTTCTGAATAATATTTCCGATTGCAATCACACCAATCCCTGATAGAATCGCAATGATCACAACAACAGCAAGTAACTCAACCAGCGACAAACCTGTCTCATCTTTCATTAATTTGTTAAAACGATTTTCTGTTTTTTCTTCTACTAAAATTGCACTAAGCATACTTTATTTACTCCTCCTACTTTTCCTAAAAATATATATCAAACAGAATGTCTAGGAACTCTGTTAATATCCAAATTGTTATCCTTGAATAGCACCAAAAAGATCAAACATCGGTACCATGATCGCAGCGACGATCAATCCAACAATGACACAAATAACTAATATCACTGTCGGCTCAAGGACTGTTTTGATTCGTTTACTGGACTCGTCCACTTCTTTTTGAAAGATAATACTTAGTCTTTTCAGCATATCTTCAAGGGAACCAGTACTTTCCCCGATTTCTACCATCTGAGTGACTAATAAAGGAACGTTAATGTTTCCACGAAAAATATCACTCATTTTGCCCCCTTCTTCTATTTGAAAGGCACAATTATCAATGATTCGCTTGATTGATTTATTGGACACGACATCCCGACTCATATTCAACGCTGTGACCATACCAACCGAACTACCCAGTAAAGTCGACAAAGTTGTCATAAACAGTGAATAATTATTTTTAATCGCTAATTCACCGAATAATGGTATTTTTAAAATGAAACGATGAACGGCAAAATCGATTTTTTCATTTCGACGGATGAGCCAAAAGCCGATCATAATGCCTACAATAAAGATTGCTAAAACCCATCCTCTAGTTTGAAGAAAGTCACTGATAGCCATGGTAATCACAGTAATTCTTGGTAAGTCTGTATCAAAACTTTCAAATACTTCGACAAACATCGGGACGATCATAACTAGTAAAATGATACCTACAACAAACGTCATCAAGATCAAAATGATTGGGTAAACCATCGCTGTTACGAGACCACTCCGATTTTCAGCACTTTTCTCATAGTAATCCGCCATATCCGTTAAGTTTTTTTCCAAAGATCCTGACATTTCCGAAACGGCGATAACGCTTGTCAACAAAACTGGAAAAGCATTTGGGTGGGCTTTATAGGCTTCTGAAAGCGGTCGGCCACCGTCAATATCATCCCGAACTTCACCAAGAATTCTCTTGAAATTTGGGTTTTTTTGCTGTTCTTCAAGCATCCGACAAGCATCAACGATCGTAATCCCCGAAGCGATCAATGTCGAAAACTGTCGTAAGTATGCAACTAATAATTTTAGAGATACTTTGTTGAACAACTGAACTTCTTTATTCGCCAAGGTTTCTGGCTGTTCGATCAAGCTGTTGACTTTGATGTGCTTTTGGCGCAGCTTTTGGCGAGCTTCGACGGAGGAATTGGCACGTAAGCTGCCAGAAAACGTTTCGCCACGGACATTGGTGCCTTGATAGGCAAAGAGTGCCATCGGCTATTCGCCCCCTTCCTCCATTAAGTTATCTGCCACATCGGCATCGACCCGTTCCGCAGCAACCAGTTCTTCTAAAGAGGCGCTCATGGTATGCATGCCTTCGTTTTTCCCCATCTGCAGCATATTATGGATCTGGTGGGTTTTCCCTTGACGGATCAAGCTGGCGATCCCTCGGGTATTGAGCATCATTTCGGTTGCTGCTACCCGTCCGTTGCCATCGATCGTTGGCAGCAAGCGCTGGGACAAGATCCCTAGTAATGCGCCAGCAAGCTGTGTACGAATCTGAGTCTGCTGATCGGCAGGAAAGACATCGACGATCCGTTCAATGGTCGCCGGGGCACTTGACGTATGCAAGGTTCCTAATACCAAGTGTCCCGTTTCCGCTGCCGTCAAGGCAATCGAGATCGTTTCAAAATCCCGCAGCTCCCCTACTAAGATGACGTCTGGATCTTGCCGCAGGGCTGCTCGTAAGCCATTGCCAAAGGACATGGTGTCGCTGCCGACTTCCCGCTGGGCAACGATGCTTTTTTTGTGGTTATGGATGTACTCGATCGGGTCTTCCAACGTCAAAATATGCGTCTTTTTGGTGTCATTCAAATAGTCCAGCATCGCAGCAAGTGTCGTTGATTTCCCTGAACCGGTCGGCCCTGTAACTAAGAACAAGCCTTGGCTTTTATGGATCAGGGTCCGCAAGACGGTCGGCATACCGAGTTTGCTTAATTTCGGGATCTCGATGGGGATCTGCCGCAAGGCGATCGAAACGGTATCTTTTTGACGGAAAATATTGACCCGAAAGCGGCAGATGTCGCCTAATTCATAGGCCAAATCGGTCTCGCCCTTTTCCTTGAATTCCTCCCATTGCCGTTGGTTGCAAAGGATTTCGGCAATGGCTTCGATGTCCTTGGTGTCGATGGTCGGCACCCCTTCAATCGGTAGCAAGTCGCCGTGGCGACGAAAAATCGGCGGTACGCCTTCGACTAAATGGATATCCGATGCTTTTTGTTCCACAGCGATCATCAGCCAATGATCGATCCGCTCTTTAGGTGACATGGCAGCAAACTGCGCAGCTTCGTTGCGATTGACGCCCTGTGCACTGCTGGCAGTCGTCGTTTTTGTTGCTGCTTGCCGTTCTGCTTTTTGAATGATCTCCCCCGTTGAGACAGATCGGTCTTGATCGCTCTGGCGATTGCGGGCACGTTTTTTTTCTCTCAGTTCACGATTTTCACGGATGCGGGTACGGGTCGGAGCTGTTTTTTCTCTCGTCGCCCTTTTGGTTGCTCGCTCTTGTGTTGCCACTCTCGTTTGATCCATTAAACCAGCCCCTTTCTATGTGCATTTCCTTTTAAAACAATGTATGTAGTTCTTCGGTGATCCCTAGATCACCGATAAATCAATCCGTGTCTCACTCTTCTGCGGCGACCACCTTCAAGACTTCTTCGATGGTGGAAAATCCTTGTTGCACTTTGTCTAACCCATCATCCAACAAAAAGCGCATCTTTCGTTCCTGAACATAATCCATCAGCTGGTCGTTGGTCGCTTTGTTCGTGATCATACGGCGCAGCTTGGCATCGATCGTCAACAGCTCTTGGACGGCCATTCGCCCTTTGAATCCTGTATTGCCACACTTTGGACAGCCCACAGGCTGTGCCAGTTCCGTAACCGTGATGCCATAGGATTCAAATAACTGCTTGTCCTTGTCGCTGGCTGGTCCTACTGTCTTACAAGAAGAACAAAGGGTTCGGACGAGCCGTTGAGCTAAGATGCCTTCTAACGCATTGGCGACCAGAAACGGTTCTACCCCCATATCGACTAAGCGATTGATGGTACTGACGGAATCGTTGGTATGCAGGGTGGATAATACCAAGTGCCCAGTCATGGAAGCCCGAATCGCAATCTCCGCCGTTTCGCCATCCCGAATCTCTCCCACCATCACGACATTGGGGTCTTGCCGCAAGATCGACCGTAACCCAGCGGAAAAGGTCAAACCGACGTTGCTGTTAACTGCCACTTGGTTGATGCCTTGCAACTGAAACTCTACTGGGTCTTCGACGGTGATAATATTGATCTCAGGCGTGTTCAACTCTTGCAGCGCCGCATACAAGGAAGATGATTTCCCTGATCCTGTCGGTCCAGTGACAAGAATGATCCCGTGGGGTTTATGCAAAATCGCTTTAAAGGTTGCCAATACCTTCGGTTCAAAGCGAAACTCATCTAGGCGCCGAATACCACTGGAGCGATCCAACACCCGAATCACGACTTTCTCCCCATGAATGACAGGCAAAACCGAGACCCGCAAATCAACCACGTTGCCCCCGTTACGAATCATTGCCCGACCATCTTGTGGCACACGTGTTTCGGTGATATCCAAGGAGGAAATGATTTTCAGTCGTGAAGTAACCCCAGTCTGAATACTCTTAGGCAAGTTTTCATGGGTACGAAGCTCCCCATCTACCCGTAAGCGGACGACTAATCCTTTTTCTTGGGGATCGAAATGGATATCACTGGCGCCCCGATCCACCGCATCTTGCAGCAGGGTATTGACCAATTTGACGATCGGCGAATCATCTAATTTTGAGTCGCCTTCTGGATCGATGGTTTCAACGAGAGAGTCGCTCAAGCCATCCAAACTGATCTCAGAAGGGTAATCGCGAACGATCAGTTGTTGGATATCGGCATTGTGGGCTTTTTGCGGACGAATCAATAACCCAGTGATCAAACGCATTTCATTGATCGCCGCATAATCCCCAGGGTTTGCCATCGCAACGGTCAAACGATTGCCTTTTTTCTCTAACGGAAAGACGCTGTGCTGTTTGGCAAACGAGCGGGGGATCAGGGACAAAACCTCTGAGCTGATCTCTAAGTCAAACAGGTTGCCTGTTTGTGTTTTCTCAGCGGTGGTTGAACTTGGACTACTCTCTGACTTTTTGAGAGGCCTTCTAGGTTTTCTACGTGGCGTTCTTTCACTTGATTGCGGCAACTGGCGCCCTCCTTTCAATAATCGAGTTTGTTGATATAGTCAAACATTCGTGTAACGGTTAAATATGCTTCATCATCAGACCACATGTTTCGATCCAAAAAACTTCTGAGGATCGTTACCTCCCCCGGTTGCGCCTGACTTTCAAAGTCGCGGACGCGATAATTGACGCCTAATTGTTGCAGTTGATTTTCCAGTTCCACCTGGTCATCCATATAGTAAGGTACGAGAACGACCGTTCCTTCAAGACGACGGTTATGAGCCCCTGTTGCTAAAAAAGTCGGGTCAAATAATGCCAAATCTGGCAGTATTTCCATGACAAAGGTCGACTCTCTATCCACAGCTAAATGAAAGGGTTCAACGCCTGTATGACCCAAGATCAGCTGGGCACCATTTTTTAAGGTGATTTGATTCCAATACGCTGGATCTTCATAGTAAGAATCAAAAACCGCTGAACTGCCGGCTTCTGCTAATGCCAGTCTTCGAGCAGTCTTCGGGGCATCGATAAATGAAAGTCCGTGAACCTCCATCATGGTATTGCTGCCATCCAATGTGATTCTTGACGGGTCATGAGGCACTGTGAATTGATTTTGATTCTGAAAATACGAGAAATCATCGATCGTTCCACCACTAGGCATCATCGTATTCGTCAGCATAAAATCACCATAAACAGTAATCCTTCGTTCCGTATCTTCGGTACTATGCACGATCGAGCCTTCCGTGACAGGTCCCGCATAAAAATTGCTGCTCGTCAGAACCATCGACGGCTTCATAAACGTCAAACTACCATCTGCAGCAGGGTTTTGTTTCGTGGCTTCTCGATGATAGAAATTAAAATAATTGCTATTTAATTCGCCTAATCCAGAGCCCGCATCTGGTGAATTTGCAGAAACATTCAGATGCCCTTCAGCAAAGAGAACTCCTTCTTGCTCAACTCTCGAAGCCGAACTATTGGTATTGTTGATCCATACGTTTCCAGCAAAAATATCCGTATATGCTTGTGATAAGACCAAGCGGCTGCCAGCTCGACTGCCCAAATCGATATACATTCCTAACCCCGCTTGCAAGAAGATGTCTTTGATCAAGTTCAAACCGTTGCTAGGCTGTCCGCCATCATTCTGGATCGCAAGCAGACTTTTTGCCGAAAACTGCCCGCTTCCCTGTCCTTCCATCTGGACCCCATGATTGAAGAAAAAGGAACCATCGAAATGCAGCCGATTAAGAATCGGCTTTGTACGAAAATCTAAAAATCTGCCGTCTTGAAAATCTTGCAGGACATTGTTGGCAAACCCGAATTGCAAGAAGTCATCCGATTCAAAGGCGAGATAATCAAATGATGGGCGTACGCGCTGGAAATCGGCGACTTCGAATAATTTTCGAACCCAAGTATCGGCGGATACCGCTTGTCCTACTGTAGAGGGTAGGTAATAGGGATAAAAAATGTTTCGCCAAATATCCAGCTGTGTTTGTCTTTGTTCGAGGTCTTCTTCTTCAAGCTGCATTTCATAGATATATTCGGCAGAAGCTGTATGTACTCGCGGCTGCCCTTCAGCCAATTGCGTCTGATCCGTGACTTGCGATTGAATTTGAATAATGATTTGAAGATTGGTTTTATCTGGCAGCATCGAGGCTGCTTGGATCCATCCTTGCTCCCCACCAGATTTCGTCATTACATAAGGGGCGATCTCATTATATTCATAGTCAACGATAGAGGAGGTAAAAGAAAATTTATTATCGATGGTCTCATTCACATCGACTTCGTCCAGCACAGATCTCAATTCGTTATCTAGATTGTCTTGCCAGTCATTATTATTAGAATAGAAGCCGCCATTCTGCATGGTTCGAGTGATTAAATCATCTATTCTCAGTTTTAGGTCCTGAGAAGCGAGTTGAAAGGAATATTCGTGTACATCTTCCACGCGACGGAAGCTATCAACCGTTCGAATTTGTGAATTGACATTTCGAGCAACTAGGAAAACCAAGCCAATCATCAAAGAGGAAAGAATGATCGCCGCGAGGGCATAAATCAGCGCAAAACCCGCTTCATTTTGTCTACCATCGTCCATTCCCCGGTACCCCCCCTCTTGCTTTCTCATTGTCCCGATAATTGATCGTAAATTCTCGTGTATAGATAATCTGCTCGTGGTAATCAGTGACCAGATCCTCCATCTGCCACCAGCCAGTCAAATCATCATAATAATCCGCAAAATTGATCGTTTCCGTGTAAAATAAAACGAAAAATTTGGTCTGGATACTGAACGTATCGCGATAATTTGGCGTATAGTGATGGGTCAGCGTCGCTTCATTCTCATTTTTTTGTTGAATGATCTTTAACTTAATGGTAGGGTCTTTCGTATCATAGACTCTGGCACGGATATTGTTGGTATCTGTGATATCCGTCACAACCATTCGCGGACTACCCTCTTCCGTAATTGCTGCCCCTAAGGTTCCTTCGGGCATGGTTTTGACAATATGTTCCTCGTGGAAAAGAAGACTATCATATTTTCCTAAATACCCCGCATGCTCATAGATGCCGTCAATTTTGGCGATTTGGTCTGCTTGCGCCATGATTTCATTCGCTATCCCTTGAAAGGCAGCAATTCGACCTTGACGGACAGAGGCTTGGACGATCAGAAAAAGTGTCCCAGAAAAGAGAGCAATGATAATGCCGAATATCACGATCGCCCCTAACAATTCGACAAGCGTGACTCCTTGCTCATCTTGTAACCGATGCTTCATCTGCGCCCCTCCTTTGCAACTTCCGCAAGAACAGCCAGCCCTTTCAATAGTCAACTACCCAATGCAGATACGTTTCTGTCAAAAATGCGCCCGTTTGTTTATCGAAGACCTGAATAATAAGTCCGATGCCCAGCTGCCGACGATCATAACTGTCTTCTCGCAGTCCATGCCTGGGGTCTTCACGAATGGAGACCTTGACTAAATAGTTGGTGGTTTCTTCATTCTCCGACAAGTACGTTCCCATATAGAGGCGATTTTCTTCCGAATTTGCCAAGGGCTGCGGCAAATGAGCGCCAGAATGATCGTATACCACTTTGCGAATAAATCGTCCCCGATTGAGATCATCTACAGCAATCGGGATTTCTTCATACATCGGTTGCCCTTGCGCATTGTATTGAATCCCTGAATTATCGAGGACCAAATGGTGTCTGCGAATTTCTGAGGGGTCATCTGGATCGCCCATCATCCAAGATGGGCGAGCAGTAAAGATCCCGATATTCAAATCCGCCAAATCTTGGGTCTGCGCTCGGTAGATTAGCCATTCCTTGACGTCATCTCGTGCTGCGATGGCCTCTTCCATTCGGGTATTGTAGCTAAGGATCAGGTTGTTTTGGATGATCAGCATGGCGATCATGACCATCGCGATCCCGAGAATGACGATCGCTCCAAGGATCTCAACAAGGCTGAACCCTGATTCATCAAGTACTCTATGTGCTTGTCTGCCGTTTTTCAGTTTCATCACCTGCTTTTTGCCTAGCCCCCGATCAAGGAGAATCCTTTTCTTCTAGCTGGTTGATACTTGTATCTGGGTCAAGAAAAGATAATTTGCTAAGGGTGAACCCCCAGTGAATCAGTTTATTGAAATCAGGGTAGTCAGCTAATGGAATACTTTTTTTGGCTTTGCGTGTGATGCGAATTCGTTCCCTGATATAATGATACCTTTCTTCTTCAACCAGTCGCTGAATCTCGGCGATCCCTTTTTCAACATCAGGATCTTCGACATTCGCTTGCATGTATTGTTGGTAGAAATAATCCAAATACTTCCCGTATTGAAGAAAATAACGGTATTCAATTTCTTCAATGACCATTTTCACGTGAATCTCTCCTTGACTTATTTTCTAGCAACTTATTGAAGTGAGTGCAAATGCCGATAGATGATCGCAGTGGCACTCTCTGGCCGATCATTGTCTAACTGAAAGACCTCCTTTAATGATTGTCGATCAGAAGCCTGAATGACTTCGACTTTCGGTAAAAGTTCGTAGGCAAGATGGCTATCGTCTGCGACACTTGTATCGATCATCACTTGTTCGATCAGTGAACGGGTGACGCCATAACCGTCTTCACTTTGATAGGATCGGTCCAAAGGGAAACTATAATAAAACCAGCCATCATCGGGATTATAGATCCAAGTATTTCGATCGATCTGACGGTAATCGCTCAAAGAGCCGAATTCGATCATGATGGCTTCTGAGTCGATCTGGGCGGGACTTTCAGACACAAAGCTGCTTAGCGTTTTCACCGTTTGGGTCGGATACAACCCAGCAGCATCGGGAAACGCACTGATCATCTCTGGCAATTGAAAGGCACTGCCTAACCCAGATTCTGTCGTCGTGTAATCAAATGACGACTGGTCAATCGTTCCTTGTTCTCCGAGATACGTGAATCCCGTAGGTTCTTCATTGGTGGAAAAGGGGCTGGCTAGCTGCGACTCCGCCCAGTTTCGAACAAAATAACGATACCCTTCAAGATAATAACTATAGGTCAAGTTGGCTGCTTCAAAGGTCCACTCAGCAACCGGATCAGCAGGATTGAGCAGCAGTTCCCCACTCATTTTCTGCATGACCGGTTGTTGGTTTCGTCGAAAGGAATAGCTGAAGTGCGCTTCGACAAGGACCGGTTCTTGCCAGAGATCTGGCGGACCATCGATCAAGTCTGATGACGGTTGCTCCTCCATTTCTTCATTGCCTTCGGTGTGATCGTAGAAGTTCTCAGGATTATCCTGTCCTTCAGCGTCTAATTCCCCCAATAACTCCTGCATCTCTTCGCTATCGAAGGCATCCAAGGCAGGCGTGGGTGCCAACTCTTCGATCGTCTCATCGCTGATCCAAACCATCACTTGACCATCAAGAGCATTTCCAACGAGTTCTGGGATCTGCTGGGTCACGTTCTGATACCCTCTTGCTAAAATTTCGTTTTCATCAAAGCGAGACACTACTGGTAATAAGTCTGGCGCATCACTCGCATCTGCCGCCTGCTCAAAAGCTGCTTCCTCACTGTCTGGCGCGATATAGCGCAACACTTCTTCAAAGCTTGCTCGAACAAACACTGGCACTTCACTGGCGTTCATTACCCGAACGGATCGTTGGATCGTCGTCCCTGTAAGGGTCATTCGTTCCTGCCATTCTTCCAAAATCTCGATTTTTTCGAACACTTCATTTTCATCCGCTAAACGACGAATATGAATAGACTGATTATTCTGCCAAATCAAGATGCTAAGCAACAAAAGAAAGAAAAGCAGACCCGCGATACTATTTCTTAACACTATTTTTTTTTGCAACCTTGTTTCCTCTTTTCTCAAGTAATGACGGCTCTCAAGTAAAGAGATAAATGCCTAATAGAATGAATAAGGCGATCAATGATACACAGAAGATGATGGATAATATCAAGTTTTGATCAATAAAACGAAACACATCTGCTACATGGTTGATACTCATTGAGACTTCCCCAACGAAACGGTCTGCTTCGATAGCTTCTTCCCCAAATGCCTGTCCATCACCAATGACGGATAAATGATAGCCTTGCTCTTCGTCAGCCTCGATCGATAGCACTCGGCGGGCAATATAGCCTGTTCCTGAGCTATTTGTAAAGACTCCGATCCCGTTTGGCTGTACTTGAGTGAAGGCTTGTTCTCTTAAAATGATCAAATCTTGTGTGCGTAATGCGGAGCTGTCAAGATTCGCCATCCCATTATCTGATAAACGCGCCACCCGATGATTGAAAACCGTCATCTCGTTTTGATCAGCTACATAT
>OJJJ01000759.1_pt1 | contig 12128 bp, 10 predicted proteins | sample 1596311 | NCBI WGS metagenome assembly OJJJ01 (sample SAMEA4350140, study PRJEB24818) | metagenome | biome: human; feature: gut; material: faeces | place: Denmark | collected 2013-09 | reverse complement strand
GTCGCAGTCATAAAGGTTTCCAACAGGCCGAAGGCGAGCTCGAACAAATGCTGAGTCAACCGATGGAGAATTAGAAACAATCTACAGTAGGGAAGAACCATTTACACAAAATTATTGACGCTCCCAACTAAAAGTGTCAAAACAATGATGAAATCATTTAGTTCTTATAAATTAGACAAGAGAAAATAAATATTCCATATCTACTTTATTGGATCCATAACATGACTAAATTCTGAATACTTTTTAAAGCTTATCATTTGGTAAAACTGAATATAAGTTAATTATATAGACTGAAAATTTTGAATTTTCAGAATAGAATAACTTAAAAGTACTGACAAAATTTTTTAAAGGGGCAATATTAATGTTCTGAGATAATCAAATCTTACCGAAAATATCAAAAGCCAATGTGACACAATCGGATTCTGTCACATTCGTTAAAACCGCTCCATCCTTAGAGGCTCTAAGAGGAAATCACTTTTTTTTTAGGGCCTTTTTTCTATAGCTTGTTTAAATGTGACTTATTATCTGTTATAATCATATTAAGTAACATTTGAGAGGGGACTAAAAATGAAGAGCGTGGAACCGATTCGCGATAAAAAAAAGATCGATGCCATGAAGGCAATTTTAGCTTCCGGAAAATATGGGCAACGAAATTTGGTGCTTTTTTCGATCGGGATCAATACAGCCTATCGAATCTCCGATTTAAGACAGTTAAAATTAAGTGACGTGTTAGAAATTTCCCGTGGTCGGGTGATTGTCAAAGAGCGACTGGCCATGAAGGAACAAAAAACAGCTAAACACAATTCGGTCTTCATTTCGAACAAATTACGAAAAGTGATTCTTGATTATGTTCAATCCGAATTTCCTGAGCAGTTACAAGCACAAGACTTCAGCAATTATTTGTTTCCAAGTCGAAAGGGAGCAGATACACCTTTGACCCGACAAAGTCTTTGGCGGATCATTCATGAAGCAGGAACGGCGGTTGGGTTGAAAGAAATTGGCCCCCATTCGATGCGCAAGACCTTCGGCTATTTTTTGTACAAGCAAGGGACCAAAACAGAAATCATTCAGTCGCTGCTCAACCATTCTTCACAACGGGAGACCTTACGCTATATTGGGATCACCCAGGAAGACAAAGATACTGCCGTAAAGAGTTTGGATCTATGACAGAATAACACCCTATATAATAGAAGGAAAAATTCATATTTTATATTTTTAACAAGGTAATTTAACAGAATATTTTTTAGGAAGGTCTTTTAGATATGGTAAAAACAACAGATACAACTATGTTCGATAATTTTGATATATCTGGCATTTGGTCTTTGACGGATAATTTTGAGGAGTATTCTGCTGGTGTATTAACATACTCTGCTACCAAGAACTATGAAATTAATTTAAAATTAACGGATACATCTATAGATAAATTGTCTGAAATACCAGTAATATATGGGATTTCTAGTAATTCCGAAAGAATAACATTAGTAAACAATAGAGTAATTAATTCAAAGATAGGTGCTTTTTGCTCCGCTACCATAATTTGCGAAAAAATGGTTATAGGTCCTAAATTTTTTGGGAAGTCCAAGGAGAGTTGCATAAAGAAAGTCTCATTTAGTTTTTATAAATTAAACGAGTGGATGAATCTTCCTGTATGGAATAGTGATTATGATCGTTCTAAAGACTTATATATGATTTGGCATAAAAAATTTCCATTGAGAGAATATAGAATTGAGGAAATAAAAGGATCTCTTAAAGAAAGCTATGTGTATAGTCAGCAAAAATCAACTGAAAATACCAATATTAATATTCGTATTGAAAATTTTTATACATTAAGCTTTGATCATGAAAAGAACCTAGATGAAGTATATGAATGTATCTATAAAATAGTTCAATTTTTTTATGTATTATTTGGTTCTGAACTCCCTGTCAAATTTGTAGAATTTGAATATGAATCGACAAGAATTGGGAATAAAGTTATTAGAAATAAATATAGAGTATATATCAGACAGAATGCTAAAGTTCAACCAAGGAAGATTAGACCTTATGAGCTATTTCCATATGCATCAATAGCAGATAATTTAACGAAGTATATTAGTAATTGGTTCATATTTTATGCAGATTTAACGACTATTATACAGACATATGTAGGGGACTTACAACTTACTTCTTTTTTAGAAACACAATTCCTCAATGCATGTAGAAACATAGAAATTTTTCATCGAATATATTTTAGGGAAAAAAAGGTAGAAAATCCTGAAATTGAATTTATGAGAAAAAAGCTCATGGATATTACAACAGAGGCAAAAGAACCAGTCAGAAAATATTTTTCTGAAAGAATAAATTATTCTGGAGAAGAAACACTTTCTATAAGAATAAAAGAAAGCTTAAAGGTTGTCCCGGAATCTATTCTAAAGGAAACTATCTTATACAAATCTAGGTCATTATCCGATTCTAAAACTAGATTTGTGAGAGCGTGCGTGAATACAAGAAATTTCTTGACACATGGTAGTCAAGATAAAAGTAAATACCAACCTTTATTTGAAAAAGAAAATCTATATATTGCAACAAAAATTTTAAATACTATTATTAGATATTTTATACTTGAAAAAATAAATATTGATTCGAAAATTCTTGAAGAAAAGATATTAGAAGATATGAACCGCAAAGGAGTTTCTGGGAACAAATTGAACTAAAAAATGTAATTCTCATACAACTGACTCTTTCCTAAAGTTTGAACTAACTCAATTAATAAAAAAGTTTTGGAGATATTATAGAATCATATATTAATATTCTCATTTATTATAGATATTTTATAAGTAGTTCATTCTATATAGGTAAAATAAATATTAAGTATTGTGAAACAAATATTAAGATGTTGATTAATTCGGATACACGGTATATACTTTTTTTATGGAGCTGATAATATGAATATTAAAAAAAGGAAGATTAGAGAAGTTGGTAACTCAGTAGTTGTTACTCTGTCAAAAGAGAGTTTATTACAAAAAGGATTGAAACCTGGGGATATCATTTTTATTGATGAAGATAAAATGATGGATGCTATTGTCAAAGAAGAAAGTAATTTAGACCTTGAAATTGATATGTACGTGAACCAGGCTCTTTCTGAGTATGATGCAGCATTTAAGGAATTAGTTGATAGATGATTTATTTAAGTGAAAAAGATATAGTAAAATTAAATGTTATTCAAATAAAGAAGTATTCACCACAGGAAACAATTGGCGTTATTGACAAAAATGCTTTGAGTATGGCTGTAAATCAGCCTAAGCAGCATATTTTTGGAGAAGCACTATATCCTAATGAATTTAGCAAAGCAGCAGTTTTATTAATAAATCTGATCAAAAAACATCCATTCCATAATGCAAACAAACGTACTGCATTTCTAGCAGCATATGTTTTTCTCAAGCTAAACGGCTACTCACTAAAAATGGAAAATCAGGAAGTCGTAGAATTTGTAGTTAGAATTGCCACTTATCAGGGTGAATTTGATGAGCTAAAAGAGGCAACGACAGATATATTAAAAAATAATTCAACGAAGATTGATACAAAAAAATAGAAGCAAACTAAGGCTTTAGTTAAAACGAGATCGTTAGTTTGCTTTCTATTTTAGTTTACATAAGATATAGTTTTAACTCCTTTTGAGAGTTGCTTCAGTGTCGCCGTTTACTATAACTGCTGCAATTTCTCCATCTTCCACAACTGGTTGTCTTCGAATCAACACGTAACTATCAGAAGGGATTGTAGGAACCATGCTATTACCTTTGGTTTTTAAATAAAAGACTTCACCAGTGGGCAAGTTTTCGTCTATCTCTTCTCTATATTCTTCAATATATTCTTCAGCTAAAATAGTATCTCCACAAGCAATTTCTCCCAAAACAGGAATCTATCTATATTTTTTAACAGGTATTAAATTTTTAGGTATCTCGCCATACCGCGGATCAATCGTAGACTTCAATATGCCAAAATAATCTGCTATGTCGTTAAAGGCAGCGCGCGCTAATGCTGGATTCACTAGCAAAGAAGCCGCTAAAACTGCTGATGTGCATTTTCAAACGTTGTCCAAATATGAAAAAGATAGTTCTGATATTCCATTTTCTCTTTTAAATGAGCTGTCTAATCTGTATCAAGTTCCTATTAACAATATTTTTTTGGGCAAAGAGTACGATTTAATCCGTATCATAAATAATAAAAGAAATGAGGTAATGAATTGAACGAAGTTTCAAAGGACGTTCTGGCAATCGAAGCCCACGAAAAAGCAAAGTCTTAGTCTGATACGCTTAACACTTCTTTACTATAGATTGCTCTAAGTGTAAACCGTCAGGCTTTTTTACTGTCTATATTTAACTAGCACCACGCGTATGAGTATTAGTCTCTTAAATTAAAATTGGTCTGGAAAGTAACTTGTCAATTCAAGGTCTTTATCAAGGGCTATTAAATAGGGAACCTTGTAGGGAAATCAATTCATTTTATGAAATTGATTTCTCTTTTGTTTAAACAAAATTATCCTAATTATTTCTAATTGATTCTGTAAGCACTTTACTTAGCGATACATAAAAATTGTGATACAATTCAGTTGTAGTTTTAAAGGATATTATGGTCACTAAGTTAAACATATAAATTTTTATGGAGGTGTGGTAATATGGCAAATTTCTACGGAAATGATCCTTTTTTTAACAATGATATGGATGATGTTTTCAATCAATTATTTCGGCGCATGGATAATCAAAATTCGGAGCGTGCACGGTATTTAGTTAATGGACAATCGTTGACACCAGATGAGTTTGCTCAATACCGAGCAACTGGTAAGCTACCCCAAAATAATAAAACAATAGAAGTATCTAAAGATGGTAAACAGGCTGTTAAAAAAGGAGGGATTTTAGAAAAGTTAGGGACTAATTTGACGGAACAGGCTCGTGATGGCTTACTAGATCCAGTGATTGGACGTGAGAATGAGATTCAAGAAACTGCAGAAATTTTGAGTCGTAGAACGAAAAATAATGCAATCTTAGTTGGTGATGCCGGTGTAGGTAAAACTGCAGTCGTCGAAGGTCTGGCACAAGCAATTGTGGCTGGTAAAGTTCCAGAAACGATTCAAGATAAAGAAATCTATTCGATTGATTTATCGTCTTTGGAAGCGGGAACTCAATATCGCGGTTCTTTTGAAGAAAATATTAAACAGCTGGTAGAGGAAGTTAAAGCAGCTGGTAATATTATTCTATTCTTCGATGAAATTCATCAGATTCTCGGCACAGGTGCCACTGGTGGTGAAGATGGTGGCAAAGGATTGGCTGATATCATTAAACCTGCTTTGTCACGTGGCGAGCTGAGTGTAATCGGGGCTACGACTCAAGATGAATATCGCAATACTATTTTGAAAAATGCGGCTTTGGCACGGCGATTCAATGATGTTGTGATAAATGAACCGACGGCCGCTGACACTTTACGTATATTACAAGGTGTTAAAGAGCTGTACGAAAAACATCATCATGTTGTATTACCAGATGATGTTTTGAAGGCGGCTGTGGATTATTCAATCCAATATATACCACAACGCACTTTGCCAGATAAAGCTATCGATTTGATCGACATGACTGCGGCTCATTTAGCGGCTAAAAATTCGCAAACTGATGTTGAGACATTGGATCAACGTCTTAAAAAATTAGAGGCAGCTAAGGAGGCCGCCATTAAAGCGGAGGACTTTACAAAAGCCGCTGATATCAAGAAGTCGATCGAGGAAACCAAGCAAAAAATTAAAGAAACGGATCAAAAAGAAAAAATCACTGCCACGATTGATGATGTGGCACAATCGGTTGAACGTTTAACTGGTATACCAGTTTCTGATATGGGCGCTAATGATATTGAGCGCTTGAAAAATCTTGATAAGCGTCTGAAAAGTAAGGTAATCGGTCAAGATGAAGCGGTTGAAATGGTAGCAAAAGCAATTCGGCGTAACCGTGCGGGCTTTTCAGAGGGTAATCAGCCGATTGGAAGTTTTCTGTTTGTGGGCCCAACTGGCGTAGGAAAGACTGAATTAGCTAAGCAATTAGCCTTAGATATGTTTGGAAATGAAAATGCGATTATTCGGCTAGATATGAGTGAATATGCTGATCGTACAGCTGTGTCGAAATTAATTGGTACCTCGGCTGGATACGTAGGCTATGAAGATAATGCTAATACTCTAACTGAACGGGTTCGGCGTAATCCATATTCCATTGTATTATTAGATGAAATTGAAAAGGCTGATCCACAAGTATTAACGTTACTGTTACAAGTGATGGATGATGGGCGCTTAACGGATGGACAAGGCAATGTCATTAATTTCAAAAATACGATTATTATTGCTACTTCTAATGCTGGCTTTGGTAATGAAGCATTAAGTGGTGACAAGCAACGAGATCAGTCATTAATGGATAAGTTAGCACCATTTTTCCGCCCAGAATTTCTGAACCGTTTTAATGGAATCGTGGAATTTTCACATCTGACTAAGCAAGACTTAAGTCAAATTGTCGAGTTGATGTTGGCGGATGTACAAAAAACTTTAGCCAAAAAATCCATCAAACTTGAGGTAACTAAAGCGGCCAAAGATTGGCTGATGGAACAAGGCTATGATGAAGCAATGGGTGCGCGGCCATTACGGCGAGTAATTGAACAACAAATTCGTGATAAGGTAACGGATTTTTACCTTGACCACTTAGATGTCAAAAACTTGAAGGCTGATTTAGTGGATGATGAGATTGTGATATCGGCAGCTTAGCTTAAATCAGTGTTCATAAATAACTTTATATAAGAGGAGATTTATTGGGAAGGAGATTGCTTGATTGATCTCCTTTTTTCGTTGATTTTCACCATTTGATATTAATCTATTGAGTAATATGGGTAGCGTCAAGGATAAAGTCCATATAATTGTGTAAAAGCAAGAAGGCCATATAAACGCCTTGAATCTCTACCCGAAAAATGAACACTCAAAAAAAAAGAGTGTTGTTAGTTTTCGGTATACTTTATTTGAGTTATACAGAAGGGAGTGGGCATTTTGAGTAAAAAGATTTATAACCAATCTGAAATTAAAAATTTGGAAAATAATCCGAATATCAAAAGTGTGACAGAGAGAAGCATCACCTATTCATCAGAATTCAAAACAAAGGCAATTAAACAGAGCCTACAAGGCATGACGGCCACTCAGATATTTGAACTTGCAGGACTTCCTTCCCGTTTAATTGGAGAAGGAAAAGCGAACCAATCACTGTCTCGTTGGAAAAAATTATATAAAAGACATGGCGAAGATATATTGCTTCAAGAGACTCGTGGTACTGGTCAGATTGGTCCATATGGATCAAGAGGACAACTATCGTTAGAAGAAGCTTTAGAAAAAGCTAATGCCCGTATAGCCTATTTGGAGGGTAATCTTGAACTAGTAAAAAAATTAGAATTGCACGAGAGGAGCGTGAAAAACGACAGAAAAAACGACTTAACTAAACAGGAACGCTTTGAATTAATTAACCAAATTATTCGTGAAAATCAACTTCTTGGCATGGTTAATCATTTGTGTAATCTTGCGGGGGTAAGTAGAAGTGGCTATTATTACTGGCTAAGTAGTAGCTATAAACGAAATGAATGTGAGCGCAATGATTGGGAAGATTTCCAATTGTTATATAGGGTATTTCTCGATAAGAAGAAATGTGGCATCGATGAAATAAAAATGGCGCTAGAAAATGAATACAGTATAATAATCAATCATAAAAAAATCAGAAGAATTATGCGTAAAAATGCCATTATATCAACAATAAGAGCAGCTAAACCGTATCGTAAAATCATGAAGGCAACTCAAGAAAATGCTACGAAGAAAAATATTCTCAATCGCCAATTTAATCATAATATGCCATATAAAGTGTTTCTAACAGATATCACTTATCTTCCTTATGGAAGTGGACAATGGGCTTATCTTTCAGCTGTTAAAGATGGTTCTACTGGCGAGATTGTTGCACACCACTTCTCAACTAGCTTAAAAATGAACTTAGTTTATGAAACACTGGATAAATTGAATGATGTGATTAAAGATATGCCATTAATGGACAGATATATCCACTCAGATCAAGGTATTCATTATACATATCCTGTTTTCCAGGAAAAAGTAAAAGATATCGGGTTAATTCAATCCATGTCGAGGCGGGGGAACTGTTGGGATAATGCACCAATAGAATCATTTTTCGGACATATGAAGGATGCAGTATTATCCGAAAGAAGAGAAACACTACAAGACCTTTGGTATGCTGTCGAAGAGTATATTGAATTTTACAACAATCATCGTTATCAGAAAAAATTAAAAAAGATGACCCCGACTGCTTATCGGGATCATCTTCTGTGGGCAGTATAATGTTCTTTTTTATTTGTTCAGTTTATTGGTAGGGGTTCATATAACAAATTAATAAGTTTCTTTTATAATTAGATTTGTACAAGGATAGTAGCGACCACGTTCTATTTCTGATTGTTAGTAGACGTGGCTGATCTTTGTAAATAAAGATTAGAAATTAGTTCAAATGAATTTTAGTTTACATAAGATATATTATGCAAAGATTAAGATGTTAAACAGCTTAAAATCAAACTGTAATATACGTGCTAAATATTTATGTTAACTAATAGCTTTTCATCATACTGATAAGTAGTCCTCTTCCTCACCAGATGTTTATCTATTCTTTTAAAAAGCTAATATAATCACCTATCCAGATGATCATATTAGTTTCTTATTTCTGAATTGTAAATTAGGAAAGATTATTTAAATTTATAGTAAATCTGAAGCGATTTTATATGAGTTGATAAAAAAATAGATATCGCTCAATAACTATTAATTTTTTGCCCTGCACAGTAATATTAATCATTTTACTGTTTGATATATCTTTTAGTTAGACTTGGATAAATTAGATTGTAACTATGATTACATAATAAAGAGAAGGTGAATGTGAATGGTAACAAATAGTGAAGAAAGTTCAATGATTAAGGTAGTAGATAAAGGTTATATACTACCTTAATTTCTTCGTCATCTTTCCCATGATTCCTGAAAATTTATCAGAATGAATACTTTTATTTGAAATTTCATTACGTACTACTTTTATGGTATCTATAATAAACTAAAAATCTACTACCATAATGGCTAATTATGGTAGTAGATTTTTAATGTTTATAATTCATTCCCCAATTAGTTCGTAAAATCATTTGAGTTTCTTCTTCTATTTCACTGACTGTACGAATTATATTTCCATCTACATCTGTTTCTGGGATAGTGGGTTTCTTCTCCCTAAACATTTCTACTTCCCTCATAACATTATTAAAAAGGTCTTGTTTATCTTCTTGTGTCAAGTGCTGTTTGATGTATTCATCGAGTGCTTTTCGTAGTATCTCGTCTCTAGTAAGATTTGTTTCATATTTTTCAACCATCACTCTTGAAGTAGCGTTTAAAATAGGCGAAAGTTTCAAAGGCATTTGAGCAGAGAAAGATCGATCAAATTTCCTTATAGGAGCCCCTACCCCTTTTACTTTCTTAGATAGACTGTTTTTTTTCTTAGTTTGAATGACCGTTTGTCCAATATCTTCAGAAGAAGGAGTCGGAGATTCGTGGATCACTTCTTTATTATTAATTGTATCTTCCTGTGACTTTGTGGTACCTATATCATTAGATGGAGACGTGGTTTGAGGTTTCTTGCTACTTTTTCTAGCTGAGTTCCCTGCCCTAATTTTATCTAATCCTTTGTTGCTTCTAAAAATACCTAAATCTTTTATATCAGCCATTTAAAGAACCTCCTACTCATACCAAGCTTCATGTTCAAGCAGCTCTTCGTAGATATTAATAAATAGATGGTGGCAACGCCTATCCCATTGCTTTAATTTCCCAGCCTTAGTTAACTCCATTGTTATTCCAGATCCATCATATCGCTTTAAACGTGCATTTTTTAGTACAACATTTTTGAGCAAATGATCACCATAAATTTGTTGTGCTTGGGCATACATTTCCTGATCGACTGCGTCCCCACTCTCTAACATAAATGGAATCACACCAGCAACCTTCAATGAAGTATCAAATCCTTCAACAAAGAAATCCATATATTCTAAGTATTGCATGGCATTTCGCATGGACTTAACCTGTGTTTGAAGAACAACGATCGCATAATCTGCTAGATACATTGCAGATTTGCTATAAATTGAAATGGAAGGTGGAACGTCTAGATATACAATGTCAAATTCTTCAAGCAGCGGTCCTAAACGTTTCTGCATATAGATAAGTTTATCGGCAGAATCCGAGAATTGGTCTTTGATCCAATCATCATAAAGTTCAAAGCTCATATCTGCGGGTAATATATATAAATTATCTACTACCTTATATATAGCATCTTTTGGATCTACACGAGTATCATTATCTACTACCTTATTCCAGTCAACTTCCCCATAGGTTTCAAGATTTAAATCAATAGGTTCTTTTCCAATTAATACATCGGTTATTGTATTTTCATAATCAAGAGGCTTACCGCCTCCACCACCCTCTTCTAAAGAAAAGTTCATATGGGTTAAGCTCATTACGTCAGAGGTATTCCCTTGCATATCCAGATCGACGATCAGAGTTTTTTGATTTTTTGCAACAGCTGCTTCGAAACCTAACATCTGTGCACACGTACTCTTCCCTACTCCACCTTTGAAATTTCCTATCACAAATTTCTTTGACAAGCTAACTCACTCCTTTTATTATCTACTACCTTTATAATAATAGTAACATACTACTATAAATAATGCTATGTAAATTAAATTACATACTACCCAAAATAAATTCTATGTATAAATGTTTTTGATATTATAAAATAGTTACTACTTTAAAAACAATATTTATATACTACTGTAATAAATAATAAAACAAGACTACTCTATTAGTCACTACACGTTATTAAGACGCTAGTTGTATTAAATATATCTTAAGAGGGAAAACTTAATTTGGAAGGGATGTCAGTTTTACTTGGTTAGTTCATAAAGCTTATGATCGAGTAAAATTAGTTCATTAAGGTAGTACTTAAATAAAAGCGAATTGTTGCAATTGAAATTCAATTAGTTGGGTAGTAATTAAAAGCATAAAACGGTAGTAGATAACTTCTAAATATGGTAGTAAGTAATAATTTTTAAAATGGAATAAGGTAGTATATAATATATTTTTTAGGTAGTATCTATTTAAAATAAAAGTAGTATATAATAAAGGAATAAGGTAGTAAATAATACTCTCATTAAAGGTAGTAACCAATTCTATTAAGGTAGTATGTAGTTATGATTTCAGGATAATATAAGTTAGATAAGGGTATTTTAATTTTATTACCTACTACCTAAAGAACAATATATTAATTACAACCTATCAATGGTATTGTTATAAGGTAGTAGATAATTAATTTTTAAGGTAGTATATAATATAAAATATGAGACAAAATCGTAGTAGATAATTAATGATTTAAGTAGTACATATTATAATAATTATCTCTACAAATGTAGTTGTTAATCTTTAATTAGAGTAGTAAATAATAATAGGAAAACTATATTTAAGGTAGTATGTAATGGATTTTTGAGAAAATAGCGCTTGAATTAAATGGCGTTTTCATATATTCTTAATATGAAAATAAATCAAAAAAAAGAGACGGATAAAAAAGTGAATTTGGCCTCACTCTTTCATCTGAATCACATACACAACTATGTGTTCTCGCTCGTCTCAGAATTATGTAAGTGGCTGGTTACCACTTATGTGATTTAATTAAATCTATTCGGACTGGTAATCCGAACTTATAGGTTTATTTTACCATTTTTTGACGGGCAACTCAATATATATATGCTTATTTTGTCATGCGATTTAACGAGATGCTGACGTTCTAAGCTATTGGGAGAACACAAATCTTTAAGATTGTTTGTGTTCTCTTTTAGTTTGGGAAGGAATAACAGTCATGGCAGCTTCTTTGGATGTCGTATATTCGACGGTATTACAAAATGGTATCCGTAAATTCAAATATAAAAACAGCCACTTAAAACCGGTCTCTTTTAGTGATCAGTCGGGAAAGGGGGCTATTTTTGCGTACCGTTCAAAGGAACACATGATCGAGGGG
>OJJJ01000757.1_pt1 | contig 12139 bp, 10 predicted proteins | sample 1596311 | NCBI WGS metagenome assembly OJJJ01 (sample SAMEA4350140, study PRJEB24818) | metagenome | biome: human; feature: gut; material: faeces | place: Denmark | collected 2013-09 | reverse complement strand
AAAAATGAAAACCATATCCTGGTTGCATGGCGGCAGCCTGTACGCCCGCTGGTTTTGCCCGATAAGCAGCAGCGTCAGACGTGGATAGCAGCAAGTTGTTGGTCTGATACCTGGGCTGGTTTTCTTTTTGTTTTTTATGGCGGCGGCGCGCTCTGAGATCTACACTAGATCGCTCGTCGGCAGCGTCAGAATGTGTATAAGAGACAGTAATCAATCAGCCTTTTACAGTGAAAAGGCCGAAAGTTTGCGTCAAGGATTGAATCATTGGCTGCGTAATAAAGCGCCAATTGAGGCACTATGGGACTTTGATCAAGTCGCCGGAGATCCTCAAGATTCTCAAAAACTCTACCAATTATTTGATAGTGGCGACGGGTTGCATATTTCCAGTGTAGGTGGGAATCATTTGGCGGCTGCGGTTGATTTCCAGCAGTTGGCTACGTTACTTGGTATTGATTAAGCGAAAAATGGAGGGGTTCAAATGAAAGTCTTTACTACGTTACTATATGACAACAAACCCAATGTATCCTATACAAGTTATCTTCATGAAGGCTCAGAGGAAATTGATAAAGACCGGCAATTTCCGGCCATGATTATTTGTGGTGGGGGAGCATATCTAGGGATTTCTGATCGCGAAAAAGAACCGGTGGCCTTGCATTATCTGCAAGCCGGTTTTCAAGTCTTTGTATTGGATTATCAAACAGAAGCCACTGGTAATGCGCAATATCCGAATCCACTTTTAGATTTGGCGATGTTGATGAAACAAATTCGCCTGCAAGGGGAAACGTGGCAGATTGATAACGATAAAATTGCCATTATCGGCTTTTCAGCAGGAGCCAATCTTTGTGCTCAATTAGCAACCCATTGGCACAATCGTTGGCTAGCAGAAGGGGTTGGAACCGGCGATAATCAGCTTCTGAAACCCAATGCTGTTATTCTCGCTTATCCGTTATTGGACTTCATTGTCCAAGAAAAATATGCCAATCTAGATCCTCGGATTGACCTAAGTCTCAGCTATACCGATACCACGAAGCGAGATTTTATGCATCATGCCAATAAAGTCTTTTTAGGCAAAGAGTATACAGAAAATCGGATGAAAGAGGCGAGCCCTTATTATTTCTTATCAGGAAAAACACCGCCTACATTCCTTTGGACAACAGCCCAAGATGATCTTGTCTACCCGCAACAATGTTTGCGTTATGCTAATAAAATGATGGAACTAGGTGTGCCAGTAGAGTTGCATTTATTTGAAGAAGGGCAGCATGGCCTCTCGTTGGGAACCTACCAAGCATCTGGTGATCCCACGTTGCAAAATGCTGATGTCGCTCAGTGGCAAAATTTAGCTTTACGTTTTTTACACCGGCGTTTCGGTGAATTTTAAAAGAATGAGGAAAACAGATGAAGAAAAGCCTTGAAACAATTCAGAATCCGATTATTCCCTTGGATTATCCAGATCCAGACGTCATTCGGGTGGAAGATACGTATTATATGGTCACCACTACGATGCACTTTATGCCTGGCTGTGAAATTTTACGTTCTTACGATTTATTGCACTGGGAACATGCGGCATTTGTCTATGAGCGCTTGGATAGTACGGCAGGCCAGCGCTTAGCAGAGGGGAAAGACAGTTATGGCAAAGGAATGTGGGCGGCCTGTTTACGATATCATGAAGGACGTTTTTATGTCTTTTTTGTCGCCAATGATACCGGCTTGACCTATTGTTATACTGCTGAAAAAATTGAGGGACCTTGGGATAAGAAAATCATTGAAGGTTTCTATCATGATTGTTCTGTGTTGTTTGAAAAGGAACGTGTTTTTATCGTCTATGGAAACAGTAATGTCTGGTTGACGGAATTGAAACCCGATCTCAGTGGCCCGAAAGCTGGGGGCATCCATCGTGTGATTGTCTCAGAAAAAAATCCTCGGTTAGGCTATGAAGGAGCTCATTTTTATCAAATCAATGGCAAGTATTACATTTTCTTGATTCACTCAGATCCAAAGGTTTGGCGACGGATTGAGGCTTGCTTTGTGGCGGAGGATTTGGAAGGTGAATTTGTCGGCGGTGATGTCTTTAATGATGATAACGGGTATTGCAATCAAGGCATTGCCCAAGGTGGTATCGTGGATACGCCAAAGGGAGACTGGTACGCGATCTTGTTTCAAGATTATGGTGCAGTAGGACGGTTACCCATACTTTTACCAGTAACTTGGCAAGACGATTTTCCAGTTTTTGGTGAAGAAGAAAAGACGCCACAGCAATTTTTTATTACCGACAATCGACCGGAATATGTGTATTCGCCTCTTGTAGGGAGTGATGATTTTAAAACGTTAGCCAAAACGCCTTACCGACTAAAACCGCAATGGCAATTTAATCACGAACCGGATTTGTCTGGCTTCTTATTGGATCCAAAACGTGGCTGTGTGGAATTAACGACGACACGGCTTGCACAATCTGTGACAACGACGCCTAACGTCTTAACACAGCGGATGCGCTATCCAAAATGTGCAGCCACCGTGACAATCGATGGGACAAAAATGAAAGATGGGGATTGTGCCGGATTAGCTGCCTTTCAATCCGCTTATGGTTTTATTGGTTTATCCAAAGAGGAAGGCCAGTATTATCTTGTCATGGAGACCCGTGAACTAGATGATTCCAGTTTGCAAGCAATGCCTAAAGAGGCAACTAACGGTAAATCCACTCGTATTTTGTGGGAAAGTGGAAAAGTCACGCTAAAGGTAGCCGCTGATTTTCATGAAATGACGGATTTGACCCGGTTTTATTACCAAAACGAAGGGACTTTTTTGCAATTAGGAGAGGCACATCCGGTGGCATTTAAAATGGATCATTTTAGCGGCTGTCGTTTCGGGCTATTTATCTATAATAGGAAAACCATTGGAGGCACCGCGTCGTTTCAGTCTTTTGATTACCAAGTTTAAGAAGCGGGATTTGTTAGAAAAGCTCTAGGCCAATTGCTGTTTTGGTGGAAATATGTTATACTGTGTCTTACACGAAAGATATTGTTACGCGAGAAATACAAGGATATTTTTAAGAAATTTGATCCAACTGGCGCAGCTTCAGGGCTGCAAGGGTGTGTTAGTAGGTTATGGGAACACATTGTTTAAATGAGAAATACTTGATTTTAAGTAATAGTCTGATCTAACTTTAGAGTAAAGATATTGAGTAGTTAGATGGCCTTCTTCCGTTTGGGAGAGGGCCATTGTCCATTTTGGGGATGGCATCATCATAAATGCCGAGTAAAAGAAGCTGATCTGTGTTAGAGAGCAAGGGGGAAAAATAAAGTCCGTCTAGGTGTTAACGGCAACGATAAAATGTAGGAAAATGGCAATTTAAAATTGTTGGTTTTCCTACATTTTTGTATGCTCTTCTTATCCCAAATGAAACGGAGGTTCAGGGATGAGAAAAGATATACGCGAAGGAGTGATGATCTACGTGATCAACGAAATCAAACCGAACTATGCCGCATTAGCCAAACAATATGACTGTGATTATCGAACAGTCAAAAATGCATACGAAGAAGCTAAGGGTGAAACGTCCACACCTACCCCGCGCAAGAAACGTCCAAGCAAGTTGGATCCATATAAAGAAATTATCCAAGACAAAGTCAAGGGGCATTGTAGTGCCTACAGTATCTTCAAATTTATCGAACGCAAAGGATTTGACGGGAGCTACAGCCTAGTAAAAGCTTACTGTCGCGAGTTCAAACAAGAAAAAGTGCAAAAGGCCACCATTCGTGTCGAGCATAACCCGGGACTTTCCGCCCAGGTTGATTGGAAGGAAGATATGCGCTTAATCAGTAATCAAGGAGAAGTTTTTGAATTTAATATCTTCTTATACGTCCTTCCTTACTCGAAGAAAAAATTCATTACTTTAACCTTTGACCGTAAGCAAGATACCCTGTTTGAATGTCTGGATGATGCCTTCTATCACACCGGTGGTGTGCCAAAAGAAATCTGGTTCGACAATATGAAGACGGTGGTTGATCATTCTCGCAGTCAGTTTTCAAAAGCGCATTTCAACGAACGCTTTTATGCCTTCAGTAAAGACGCCAGCTTCACGCCAATTGCCTGTCGTCCCTTTCGACCACAAACAAAAGGATGTGTAGAAGCGTTAGCCAGAACTGTTGATCGACTGAAGGTCTATAACCATGAATTTTATGATACCGTAGAGCTATGTCATCTAGTGAATGACCTATGTTCTGAGTTAAATAGTGAAGTCTCCCAGGCAACGGACCAGACGCCAGATGAGCGTTGGTGGACAAACGAAAAAGAGCACCTACATGAATTACCGAAAAACCTTTTGAATCCTTATTTTGAGGACTTTACTAGCCGTAAAGTCACGAAGGAAGCCATGGTCGTTTTCCGTAAATGCAGGTACTCTGTAGATCCTCGCTATATCGGTAAAGAGGTTGAAATCGAGCTCTCCGACAAGGAAGACCAAGTACAAATTCATTATAACGGAGAACTGATCCGGTCGCATCCCTTAACGAAAAAACAATTGAACTATCATGAGGAGGACTATTTCCAAATCCTAAAGTCAGATGTCATGAGCCATAAAGAGGACGATGACATCAGAGCTTATACTCGCGAAAGTCTAAAACAATATGATTTGGTGGAGATTGCTGATGAAGAATAGCCATTATCAAGAACTGATGACCAACCTAGAAACGCTCGGTTTGAATCACATGCGGGAGTATGTTCCCAATTATATCGAGGTTGCCAATCGAGAGGAGCTTTCCTTGACGGAAGCTCTTCTGGAATTAACGCGAAAGGAAGTCAATCATCAACATAACCAGAAAATGAATCGCGTGATAGAGCGAGCGCGCTTTCCTAAACGGACCAGTCTAGAGGAATTTGATTTTACCTTCCAGCCAAGTATTAATAAACGTGAACTGCTGGATTTAAAGCACATGGGTTTCGTAGAAAAGCATGAGAACCTGGTCTTTATTGAGAGCCCAGGAGTTGGGAAAACGCATCTAACGATTGCCTTAGGAATTGAAGCCTGCCATCAAGGTTACCGGCCTTTATTCATCCCTTGTCATGAGCTTCTTTTACGCTTACGAGCTGCCTATGAGAAAGGCACGCTTGAGCGAGTACTAAACCGATATGCACGATATGATGTGTTGATTATTGATGAGATTGGATATCTACCGATACAAAAACAAGAAGCCGATTTGTTCTTCCAGCTTCTGGCCATGCGTTATGAACACCGCTCTACGATTATTACGACAAATATCGTCTTATCTCGATGGGGTGAATTTTTTCAAAGCCCAGAAATCGCGGCAGTGATCCTTGACCGACTGGTTCATCATGTCAAAGTGTTCAAGATTACCGGCAAGTCTTATCGTATGAGAAATAAAATCTAAACTGGCGATTGCCGACAATTCCTATTGCCGAAAACCTACATTTTTATTCTGCCCAAAACCTACATTTCTAATGTTGAGCGAGCACATAGGGGATATTATCAATATAGAAGAAAATCAAAATGAACGATAAATGAATCCAGTGGTGTCTTCAATCACTAACAATTAATTGAAGGTAGGAGACATACTGTCTTTTAGAATCACTAGTCTTTGTGTTTCGGATCAACTACTTTTCAATATGTGTCATTCTATCCTGTACTTATATATATTCTGAAAAAAATTTGGTAAAACTATTTTAGAAAGGAACGCTTTCGTTCTTTTATTGCTCATTGATAACCAAATAGCCCATTTTCTAAATTTTTTTCAGTGATTAAGTAGCAGGCAACTTTTGGCGCCAAGATCTCTTAGATTTGTAGGAGCGATAAACCAAAAGTTGCGACTAAAGCATGGAAACTTTAGGCAAAGAGATAATTGTTGAAGATAATGATACTCACGTAAGCGTCCCGCTGATGAACAGGGGGAGGAGGAGACTCCTGTGTACCTTTTCCAAGGTGGTTTAGAAAATGTTTAAAATAAAAAAAGGAACAGCATAAATGTTTTCGAAATGCTTTCGCACCAACATTTACCTGTTCCGTGGGTTTGGCACCCAATGGGCCATGAAGGACTCGAACCTTCGACACCTTGATTAAGAGTCAAGTGCTCTACCAACTAAGCTAATGGCCCAAAAATTATTACTTTGATATAGTATCACTATTTTAAAATGTTGGCAACAATAATCTATGGTTTTTTTAAGGAGGAAAAAAATGGAGCGAAACATTTATGATGTCATGTTTGAGAACTATAAAGATCTGGTTGGAATAAATGAGTTGAGAGAAATGTTAGGAGGGATAGGGAGAAATAAAGCATATGGGTTACTAAAATCGAACAAGATAAAACATGTCAAGATAGGCAGCAACTACAAGATTCCTAAAAAGTGTGTGATCGAATACTTACAAAATGCCCAAAATGTGGCAGATGAGCATACGCAGGCTATGGTATAATAAAGGTGTTAGAATTGCGTTTTCCATAGCTTGCTTTTTTCAGTTTTAGGAGGATTTGAATTGAAATTACGAGCGAATATTGTAGAAAAAAGAGGAACTCTCCAAGTTGTTGTTACAATAAAAGATGATTTTGGAAAAACTTCTCAACGATGGAGAGATACCAAACTAAAAAAGAAAGGAAATAAGAAAAGAGCTGAAAGAATAAAAGAACAATTTATATCTGAGATTGAGCAAGAAATTGCTATGAAACAAAAGGATTATCTTGTTTTAAAACAGGAAAGAACCGAAACTCCTTTTGTCGATTACCTATATAGTTATCTTGAAACTGCAAAACAACAACTGTCAAAAACGTCTTATTTTAGTTATAAACGTTATATCGATATTAGGATAAAAGATTATTTTGGACCAAGTGGAATTATGTTGTCTGACTTAAAACCGGTCCACTTGCAAAGGTTCTATCAAAAAATATTAGACGATGGGTGCACTGGAAATACGGCTCTACACTATCACGCCTTTATTAGAAAAGCTTTACAGGAAGCTTTTATGACAGAACAGATAAATAAAAATATTGCTGATCGTGTACGTAGACCAAAAAAGGACTCCTTCGTGCCAAACTTTTACACAAAGGATGATGTGCTAAAACTACTTAAACTATTCAAAGGTGAGAAGCTCTATCCAATAATTCTATTAACAGTATTTTATGGATTTAGAAGAAGTGAAGTTTTAGGGCTTAAATGGGATGCGATTGATTTTGTGAATAAGACAATTACCATTAAACACGTAGTTTTGGAAAATAAAGAAGACTTAACAACCGTTCTTAAAGAAGACAGAACTAAAAATGCTTCCAGCTATCGTTCTGTTCCTTTAATAGAAACAGTTGAAGAGGAGTTAGTGAAATTAGCGCGGTGGAAGGAAAAAAATAAAAAGATTTTCGGAACTGAATATAATTATGAAGAAGACGACTATCTCTTTACCATGGAAAATGGCAATATCATAAGACCAGATTTTGTTTCCAAACGATTTGCGAAGGTAATCAAGAGAAACAATATAAAAAGGATACGGTTCCACGATTTGAGACATACAACCGCTTCTATAATGATTGGAAATGGTGAGCACATGAAGAAGGTTCAGGAGTGGCTTGGTCATGCCTCTTATACGACAACTGCTAATCTTTACGCACACCTTGATCCAAGTTTTAAATATGCTTCTGCAGAAAATTTAGCAAATACATTTGGATTCAAAAAATAAATAACAAAAAAAGACTTGATCAAAATTAACTGGCAAGTCTTTAAACGATTACTATAAAAAAAGTCTGTCATTTTGTTGGCAAATTGTTGGCAATTAAAAGGCTTGAAGATTATCAACTAAGTAAACCTCAGTAAAACCTCTATAAATCAACGTTTATAAACACACCACTACATAAGAGGGTAGGTGATTAAGAGTCAGCTGCTCTACCAACTGAGCTAACGGCCCGTACCAAAAGTACTTCATTATCTTAGCACTCCATTGTTGAAAAATCAATCATTCTTTTGAAAAAAATATGCGCTTTTTTCAGTTGAGAAACTGGCGTTATCTTAATAAAACACCATTTGTTTCCCAAATTCAAATGATAGGAAATTCTTAAAAGATTGATCAGATTGCTTTAAAAACTCAGAAAACCGTGATAAAATGTATCTAGTTATCAAAACTAGATGATTAGTTTGTGATAATCTAACCTTCTGTTCGTCAAAATGGAGGATGACATGGAAAAATTACAAGCAGACATGAAAAATTGGGGCAATTCATTGCTGAAATTCCACCTGCCGAGATGGGAAGAATTGCCAACACTGGAACTGTATATGGATCAGGTGATCACATTGATCGATCAATATTTATCGCCGGTGATCCAAACGGAAAAGCATCCGCTATTGACCTCTTCCATGGTCAATAATTATGTCAAAAAAGGGATGATTCCAGCACCAGAGAAGAAACGTTACAATCAAAAGCATCTCGCATTTTTGATTGCGATCACGATGCTCAAGCAAGTGCTGACGATTCCTGAAATAAAGACGGGGATCCTTTTTCAAGGGAAAGTTGTCGGCATCAGAAATGCCTACAATGTATTTTGTGAAGAACAAGAAAAAGCGATCCACCTTGTCGGCAAAGAAGCGATGGGAGAACCCGAACAAATGACGTCGGAACCGATCCCGATTGAATTAGTAGCCATGAAAGGTGCGACGCGTTCCTTTGCCAACAAACTATTGGCAGAAAAAACGATTGAATTAGAAGTCATTTATTTAGACACACATAAAGGAGAAGCCCATGAATAAAGAGAAAATTGCCCTATTAGTTGATTCAGGTACCGATGTTCCCGCACAGATCATGGAGCAATACGGCATGTATATGCTGCCATTGCAAATTATCTACAAGGATCGGACCTATACCGATAAAGTTGATATTACTGCGGAAGAAATCTACGAGCGCTTGCCGCAAGAGATCCCTAGTACCTCGTTACCTGACGGTGCTGCGATCGGGGAAATCTTTGATCGGATCAAAGCCGATGGGTATGAGAAAGTCTTTGCCGTAACCATCTCCAGCGGATTGAGCGGAACGTTTAACGTCGTTCGCCTATTAGGTGAACAACGGACGGATCTTGAGGTTTTCGTGCTTGATACGAAAAATATCGGAATCGGTGCAGGGCTGCAAGCGATTCGTGCAGCAGAACTGTTAGAAAAAGGCGTGACTTGGGAAGAACTGCGGGCACAATTAACGAATGAAGTGCCGAAAAACAAAGTCTTTTTCAACGTAGCTACCTTAGAGTATTTACAAAAAGGCGGCCGCATCGGTCTGGTTGCATCCATCTTAGGCAATGCCTTGAAATTGAACCCAATTATTTCTTGTAATGAAGAAGGGATCTACTATACGGTCGCAAAATCTCGTGGACGGAAGAAAAGCTTGGACAAAACCGTTGACTTGATCAAGCAATTCATCGGTGATCATCGCCATGTGCGTTTAGCCGTGGCGCAAGGTGATGCACTGCAAGAAGCCAAAGAAATGAAAGCACGATTAGAAGCCGAATTTCCTAAGGTCAAAGAAATCTTATTTGGACAAATCTCTCCCGCATTAGTCGTCCACACGGGTCCTGGGTTGTTAGGGATCGGTATCCAGCTTTTAGAAGAGTAAAAAAGAAAGGCCCCGTGCCTTTCTTTTTTTGTGCTTTCCTTAAGAATAAGGCCGCGGTTTTTGGGAAAGATGAAAAGCCCGTTTAAATAATGTATAATAAGTAAGAAACCAAAAAAAATTGAGGTGACATTTTTGAAAAAGATCCTAGTCGTGGACGATGAGAAACCAATTTCTGATATCGTCAAATTTAATTTAACCAAAGAAGGATATGAAGTATATACCGCCTATGATGGAGAAGAGGCATTAGAAAAAGTAGCCGAGGTCGATCCTGATCTGATTTTGCTTGATTTGATGCTGCCAAAAATGGATGGGTTGGAAGTTGCACGGGAAGTGCGCAAAACCCATGACATGCCGATCATCATGGTCACAGCCAAAGATTCTGAAATCGATAAAGTACTAGGTCTTGAGCTTGGTGCGGACGATTATGTAACCAAACCATTTTCAAACCGGGAATTGGTGGCCCGTGTCAAAGCCAATCTGCGTCGCGGCTCGGCAGCTGCGAAGGAAGCAGACGATAACGCCAACAGCGAATTAACGATTGGTGATTTAACCATTCATCCTGATGCGTACATGGTCACTAAAAATGGTGCAGCCATCGAATTGACGCACCGGGAGTTTGAATTGATGCACTACTTGGCGAAACATCTTGGTCAAGTGATGACCCGAGAACATTTATTGCAGACTGTCTGGGGCTATGACTACTTTGGTGATGTCCGAACCGTTGACGTGACGGTGCGCCGTTTGCGTGAAAAAATCGAAGACAGCCCGAGCCATCCAAACTATTTGGTTACTCGTCGCGGAGTGGGCTATTACTTGCGGAACCCAGAACAGGAATAAGCTATGAAAAATAAAGTTCGCTTTTTTCAATCGGTGAACTTCAAAATCGCCCTGACTTTTATCTTGATCTTATTGATTGCGATCCAGATTATCGGGGCGTATTTTATTCGCGAATTGGAAAGAACAACGGTCGATGCCTTCAAACGCGACATGGAGGCACGTGCCAGCACGTTAGTGGTAACGTTAGGCTCTGAATTGAGTCGCATGGATAATGATGACGGTTTAGATTGGGATTCCATGAATGCTTCCTTGAATCGAATCTTAACGAGTACCAACTCATCGGAAATTTTGGAGATGCGGGTGGTGGATGAGCAAGGGATCATTCGTGCAACCACCAATATCAATGATCGTGGCTCGGTGGGAGAAAAAAATGATTACCGTGATTACGATACGAACCGCAGTGAAGTCCTCTATGATGAATCCAGCGGCCAGCGGGTGTTCAATATCGTGCAGTCGATCCAATCACCGACAGGGGATACCGTTTTAGGAACCCTTTATTTACGGAGCAATCTTGAGTCAAAATACAATGAAGTCAGTACGACAGCGGTCATTTTTGTGACAGCCTCGCTGATTGCGGCAGTGATTTCGATCATTGTGGCACTATTGGTCTCTCGTTCCATCACCCAACCGATCGGAGAGATGCGCGAACAAGCGATTCGCATCGCCAAAGGAGATTATAGCCGCAAGGTCGCTATTCATGGAAAAGATGAATTGGGGCAACTGGCGGAGACCTTTAATCAACTAGGGGAACGAATCGAAGAGACTCAAGAGGCGATGGAATCTGAGCGAAACCGCTTGGACAGCGTCTTGTCTCACATGACAGACGGCGTTGTTGCCACCGACCGACGAGGCAAAGTCATTACCATCAATGAGATGGCGATGTCCTTGTTGAATGTCAGCAACGAAGAAGCGATCGGGCAGTCGATTTTGACGTTATTGGAAATCGATGAAGAATACACGTTACGAAAGCTTTTGGAAAATCCTGAAGACATGCTGTTGGAGCGTCCTAGCAATGATTTGACGGGAACAAATATGATTTTGCGCATCGATTTCTCTATGATTCGTCGGGAGTCTGGCTTTATTTCTGGGTTAGTTGCGGTGATGCACGATGTTACAGAGCAAGAAAAAAATGAACAGGAACGGCGAGAGTTCGTTTCCAACGTTTCTCATGAGTTACGGACACCATTAACGAGTATGCGCAGCTACATCGAAGCGTTGAGTGAGGGTGCTTGGAAAGACCCGGAAATTGCGCCGAACTTTTTGAAAGTGACGTTGGATGAAACGGATCGAATGATTCGGATGATCAATGACTTGTTGAGTCTGTCGCGGATGGATAGCGGCAATTCGCAACTGCAGCTGGAATACATCAACTTCAATGAGATGGTCAATTTCGTGTTGGATCGTTTTGACATGATGGTGACGAATGAAAGCAAAAAATACTTGATTCGTCGGGAGTTCACTAAACGAGAATTGTGGGTGGAAGTCGACACCGATAAAATGATCCAAGTGATCGATAACATCATGAATAATGCCATCAAATATTCGCCAGATGGCGGGATCATTACGGTGAAATTGATGGAGACCCATAACAACATCGTACTTAGCATCAATGACCAAGGACTAGGGATTCCGAAAAAAGATCTCACGAAGATCTTTGATCGTTTTTACCGAGTCGACAAAGCTCGTGCCCGTCAGCAAGGAGGTACTGGCTTAGGATTGGCG
>OJJJ01000755.1_pt1 | contig 12186 bp, 7 predicted proteins | sample 1596311 | NCBI WGS metagenome assembly OJJJ01 (sample SAMEA4350140, study PRJEB24818) | metagenome | biome: human; feature: gut; material: faeces | place: Denmark | collected 2013-09 | reverse complement strand
TATATATACAGTATATAACGTATTTGCCTTCATATCAATGGAAAACTCTAGCAACGCATTCCATGTGCCACCGAGCTGATAGGTAAGATCATTAATAGTGGAAATGTCAGACACAATCGGCATTGGGCGATTTGGGGAATTGACTACCTTAAAATTATATTTCCCCTCATTGGCTCTTTTATACGATGTCACCTCTTTAAAACGAACATCGGAAAAGACAACTCGACCATCCTCAAGCACGAGTTCTAATGGCCCACTATTATAGGATAAATTTACCATACGAAGACAGGCTAAATTTCTTCCTCCACCAAAACATGGTAAATCTGTAATCATTTGAATTCCAAGTCCATTTGCACTATTGACTAATGCCAGTGTAACGCGGATTCCTGCCACAAATGGAAGAACTTGTCGATAAATGATATGTCTTGGATACGTAGAAGAAGATACTGTAACTACCCGAAAACCTTCTCTTACTCTTCGATACCGAGTGGAAGAACCAAATGGGAGTCCACTTGTCAACATATCTTCTCCAATCGTTACAGATACAGAACCGTAATTTGCTGCAGCATTTAAAATTCTTACACCTGCTACGCCACCTTCTGTCCCTTGATCTTCTGGCATTTCTGGCTGACCAACAATTGGAGGCAATGGAATTTGTGGAGTTCCTCCTATATTTTCATTATTATTATCGCTAGGAAGAGATGGTGTTGGAAATCCCATCGGTCCTTCTCCTGGAGCAACATTACCTAATGAGTTGTTCCTTCTTTGCATTCCATTTCTCATAAATCCTTGTTGCTCTTCTCTTGTTTCCATTTGTGGCATTTCCATTTGTGGCATTCCCACTTGTGGATTCCCCATTTGTGAGTTTCCCATTTGTGGAGTTCCCATTTGTGAGTTTCCCATTTGTGGAGTTCCCACCTGTGGCATTCCCATCTGTGGCATTCCCATCTGTGGATTTTCTACTTCTTCTGGCTCTTCTTCCATAGCATAATAATAAAGTCCATTTGCATTTCTCGTATAATCGTCCATGCGTGTCTCCCTTTCTGCTCTTACTTTTCTAGTTATTATCCTATGCTCATAAGAGAAAAAAGGTTCTCAATTTATAAATATTTTTCAATAATTTTTGTAGCATCCTCGATACAACCATCACAGCTTCTAAGAACTTTTTTCGTTTCTACCCCTTTTAAATCTTTACAAAGAATCGATTGATTTTTTTCCATAAATTCTTTTGTTATTAATTTTGAAAGGGCATAAGTATCTTTTTTCGAATCTGGATGTTCTAAGTGAGCGGTACTATTTTTTAGTCCATTTAAAAGAACTGCGGCAGAAACTGCACCACAAACACCGTCCATTCCACCCATTCCAAGTCCAAATCCTTCTGACAATTTAAACATAGTCTCTTCATCGATTCCAACTTCTTCACAAAAAGCACAGGCTACTGCTTGTGCACAGTTGTATCCTTTTTCATGATTTTTTCGTACTTTTTCTAAACGATTTTCCATTTTTAACTCCTCTTATTTTTCTTATATAAACCAATAACATCTATTATTCTATCAGCTTCTATCACTCATTTTAGCTTTTTCGTATTTTCTTACTTTATTCTAGCATAATTTTCTCTTTCTGACTATCCATGCTTTTTCCCTACTTAGTAATCTTTCTTTTCCTTCTTCTTTTTCTCACTCCTACTAAAAGCTCTTCTTTGTGATAACACCTTTTATTTTTCCCTAAATTTTAATACCGAAAAAGCAATCAATCATGTAGACTAACTGCTTTTCTGATACTAGATACGAAATTTACAAATGAGATCTTATTTTTCCTTTTTGTTCATAAAAGAACAACTAACCGCTACAAATAATCCCATTACAATCCAAGGAATTGCCGCTGTCATAAAATCACCAATCACTTTTCTTCCTCCTTCAAATTCCGATTGCTAAAAATATTATACCATTATCTAATATTATTAACAACAAATATGGAAATGATGAGAAACTCATTGCCTTTTCGTAAACGAAAAAGAAGCTCTAGAATTTTTCTAGAACCTCTTTTTTTATACTATTTATATAATAATTACTATGGCCATTATTTATCTTTTAACGCCGCTTGTGCCGCTGCAAGGCGTGCAATTGGTACACGGAATGGAGAACAAGATACATAGTTTAATCCAACTCTATGGCAGAACTCAATAGAAGATGGATCACCACCATGTTCTCCACAGATTCCTAATTTTAAATCCGGTTTTACCAAACGACCTTTTTGGGCTGCCATTTGAACAAGCTGTCCTACTCCATTTTGATCCAATCTTGCAAATGGATCGGATTCATAAATTTTATTTTTATAATAAGCATCTAAGAATTTACCAGCATCATCACGAGAGAACCCAAATGTCATTTGTGTTAAATCGTTTGTACCAAAGGAGAAAAAGTCTGCTTCTTCTGCAATTTCGTTAGCAAGAAGAGCTGCTCTTGGAATTTCGATCATCGTACCAACTTTGTATTGGATATCAGATCCTTTTTCCTTTTTCACTTGCTCTGCTGTTGCTACAACAACATCTTTGACATATTTTAATTCTTTTTTCTCTCCAACTAATGGAATCATAATTTCTGGAACAATATCAAAACCTTTTTCTTCTTTCACTTCAATCGCTGCTTCCATTACGGCTCTTGTTTGCATTTTTGCAATTTCTGGATAAGTAACAGCAAGACGACATCCACGATGTCCCATCATAGGATTGAATTCATGAAGCGCATCACAAGTAGCTTTTACTTCCTCTACAGAAAGTCCCATATCTTCTGCTAATTCTTTAATATCTTCTTCTTCTGTTGGAACAAATTCATGAAGAGGTGGATCGAGATAACGAACCGTCATTGGTCTACCTTCTAGCACTTCATACATTCCTTTAAAATCGGCTTTTTGGAATGGTAATAATTCCATTAACGCTCTTTCTCTTGCCTCTTGTGTTTTACATAAGATCATTTTTCTAATTCTTGGAATTCTTTGTGCATCAAAGAACATATGCTCAGTACGGCAAAGACCAATTCCTTCTGCTCCTAGTCTTACTGCATTCGCTGTATCCGCAGGAGTATCTGCATTGGTACGAACTTGTAAGGTTCTATATTCATCTGCCCATGCCATAATTCTTCCAAAATTACCATCTACAGAGGCATCCACTGTCTTAATATCCCCTTTATAAATATTACCAGTAGAACCATCTAAAGAAATATAATCTCCCTCATGGAATGTATGACCACCCAATGTAAATACTTTTGCCTCTTCATCAATCACAATTTCTCCACAACCAGATACACAACAAGTACCCATACCACGAGCTACAACAGCTGCGTGAGATGTCATACCACCACGAACAGTTAAAATACCTCGAGACGCTTGCATACCTTCAATATCTTCTGGAGATGTTTCTAAACGAACAAGAATCACTCGTTCTCCTCTTGCTCCTGCTTTTTTCGCATCATCTGCCGTAAAATATACTTTACCTGCACCAGCACCTGGAGAAGCAGGAAGAGCGCTACCAATCACTTCGCCCTCTTTTAATGCGTCTTTATCAAAGGTTGGATGAAGCAACTGATCTAAAGATTTTGCATCAATACGAAGTACCGCTTCTTGTGGAGTAATCATACCTTCATCCACTAAATCACAAGCAATTTTAATCGCTGCATGAGCGGTTTTCTTTCCATTACGAGTCTGTAAGAAATACAATTTTCCTTCTTGAATGGTAAATTCCATATCTTGCATATCCCGATAATGGTTTTCTAGCTTCATAGCTAATTCCATAAATTCTTTATAACAATCAGGAAGATCCTCTGCTAATTTGGAAATTGGCTGTGGTGTACGAACACCCGCAACAACGTCTTCTCCTTGTGCATTAATTAAATATTCTCCAAAAATACCTTTCTCACCAGTAGAAGGATTACGGGTAAAGGCAACTCCAGTACCAGAGGTATTGCCCATATTACCAAATACCATTGTCTGTACATTAACAGCAGTTCCCCAATCTCCTGGAATGTCATTCATGCGTCGATATACGATAGCACGTGGATTATCCCAAGAACGAAATACAGCTTTTACTGCTCCCATTAACTGCTCTGCTGGGTCTTGTGGGAATTCTTGTTGCATCGCCTTTTCATAAAGAGCCTTGAATCTCTTAACGAGTTCTTTCATATCCTCAATATCAAGCTCTGTATCAAAAGTGACACCTTTTGTGCTTTTTACTTCATCAATAATTTTCTCAAAATAAGATTTTGGTATTTCCATTACAACGTCAGAATACATTTGGATAAATCTTCGATAGGAATCGTATGCAAATCTTGGATTGCCAGTTTTCTTTGCAAAACCTTCCACTGCCACATCATTTAATCCTAAATTCAAAATAGTATCCATCATACCTGGCATGGAGGCTCTCGCTCCTGAACGAACAGAAACTAGTAATGGATCTTCATTGTCGCCAAATTTCTTACCATTGATTTCTTCTAATGTATGTAGGGCTTCAAAAATCTGTTGCTTAATTTCTTCTGAAATTTGCTTTCCTTGTGTATAGTAGTCCGTACAAGCCTCTGTTGTTACGGTGAATCCTTGAGGAATTGGCAAACCTAAGTTTGTCATCTCTGCCAAGTTAGCACCTTTACCTCCGAGAAGGTTTCTCATATCTGCATTGCCTTCTTTGAACATATAAACCCATTTAGCCATAGTAATTTACCTCCTAAATTCACTACTTTTTGAAACCATATTTATTATAACATATTTAGACCTTTTTGTGAACACTTTGCTGTTAATTCTTTTCATTTCCATATATTTTTTATGCATTTTAACTATTAAATCGATATATTTCAACAATTTCAATCATAAATCCTCTCCCATGGCTTGTTGTCTTTGCGTAAACAAAAAACGCAATCTTAGAAAAAGCTTTCTGGCTCTTTCTAAGACTGCGCTTCTTATCGTCTCTTCTTAAAATTCAAATTTCTTTTCAAAATATGCTTTTAAGTCTTCAATTTTTATTCTTTCTTGCTCCATAGTATCGCGATCACGAACAGTCACTGCACCATCTGTTTCAGATTCAAAATCATATGTGATACAGAATGGAGTACCAATTTCATCTTGTCTTCTATAACGTTTTCCAATGTTTCCTCTATCATCATATTCACAGTTATAGTATTTTGATAACTCTGCGTAAATTTTTTCTGCTCCTTCTCCTAATTTTTTGGATAAAGGAAGAATACCGATTTTCACAGGAGCTAACGCTGGATGGAAGTGAAGAACCGTACGAACATCTCCACCTTCTAATTCTTCTTCATCATAAGCACCGCATAAGAAAGCAAGTGTCACACGGTCAGCACCTAATGATGGTTCGATAACATATGGAATATATTTTTCTTTTTTCTCATCATCAAAATAAGTTAAATCTTGTCCAGACACATTTTGATGCTGTGTTAAATCGTAATCTGTACGATCTGCGATTCCCCATAATTCTCCCCAACCAAATGGGAATAAGAATTCAATATCAGATGTTGCCTTACTATAGAAAGAAAGCTCTTCTTGATCATGGTCACGAACTCTCATCTCTTCTTCTTTCATACCAAGAGATTTTAACCAATTAATACAGAAGTTTTTCCAGTAATTAAACCATTCAAGATCCGTATCTGGTTCACAGAAGAATTCTAATTCCATCTGTTCAAATTCACGTGTACGGAATGTAAAGTTACCTGGAGTAATTTCATTACGGAAAGATTTACCGATCTGTCCAATACCAAAAGGAATTTTTTTACGAGATGTTCTTTGCACATTTTTAAAGTTTACAAAAATACCCTGTGCAGTTTCTGGTCTTAAATACACGGTATTTTTTGCATCTTCTGTTACTCCTTGGAATGTTTTAAACATTAAGTTAAATTGACGAATTCCTGTAAAGTTATGTTTTCCACAAGTTGGACATGGAACTTCATGTTCTTTAATAAACTGTTCCATTTGTTCATTTGTCCATCCGTCCACAGAACTTCCAAGTTCGATTCCTTTTTCTCCTGCAAAATCTTCAATAATTTTATCTGCACGGAATCTTTCATGACATTCTTTGCAGTCCATTAATGGATCAGAAAAGCCACCTAAATGTCCAGATGCTACCCAAGTTTGAGGATTCATAAGGATAGCACAATCTACACCAACATTATATGGGTTTTCTTGAATGAATTTTTTCCACCAAGCTTTTTTTACATTGTTTTTTAATTCAACACCAAGATTTCCATAGTCCCAAGTATTTGCAAGTCCTCCATAAATATCAGATCCTGGATACACAAATCCTCTGGCTTTCGCTAAAGCAACGATTTTCTCCATTGTCTTTTCCATAGTTTCTTTACCTCTACATTCTATTTTCTTAATTATTCTTTAAAACGATTATGCTATTATCCATACCGTTTGTCAAGTTATTTGACAAAATCTTATTATCCTTTTTGTTTATAAAGGATGACACTTTCTGTTCCAGCGGGAACTTTTACTAAATTTTTCTTTACTAACTCTATGCTTTTTGAATAATACAAAATGTCTCCATCAACTAATACTTGTATTTCTTCAGGGTCTTTTATTTTTATATATTGAAGTTCCCCATCCTCTTTGATACCATCGACTACTTCTTCCTTAGAATCCGCATCGATAAATGTGAAGGAATCCTGAAATACTTGTTCATTATATGTTCCTGTTTCCAAAATAGTATCTGTAAACTGTACATAATCTTCCACCGATTGATATTTTAAATCTAAGGTGACTTTTTTGTCTTCCACTTTAAACTCTGAAACAGAAACACTCTCTTCCCCGCGAGCCTCTTGTTGACTTTTTACTTCTTCTTCAATAAAAGATTTCAATTCTTCTTCCTTATAATAAGATTTATCAAAATCTTCAACGGAAAGACTTTCTACCGTATTATCTTTCTTTAAATACACGGTGTTTTTATCCATTTTTTTCATAGGATTTCCGCAGGCTGTTAAAAGACTTGCTGTCAAACAGAAAATCGCCATCATTTTTGTAGTTTTTTTCACAATAAACTCCTATCCTGTCACGTTATTTTCATTCCTACCCTTTTGGTGACAATATAAAATTTTACGTTCTTCTTATTGTACCGTCTATTGTTTCAATTTTCAATAACTATCCATAAGAAAATCCAAAGTTTTGAATTTTTTATCCACATACACGCGAATATATTGTTCTGTAATGGCTTTTAATTGTTTTAATACTTCGCCCGAAACCGTAAACGTATACAATTTCTCTAACGGACTGGCCAAAATATATTGTAATGCATAAAGAGTGGATGGATGAATTCCAATCGTCCCTTTCATCATTTTTTTACAATCCGCGCAGAGAACTCCTCCGCTCTCACTGTCAAACGCAACTAATTGATCTTCTTTTTTGCACTTAACACAGCAAAAGGTCTCCATAGCTTGCCCATAATACGCTAATACTTTGATTTCATAAATATAGCGTACTAATGACTTTTTAATTGTCCCTTTTCCAAGAGCTCGTAAACTCTGATACAGCAATTTTAAAATCGCACCCTCATCATTATTTTCTCTTGTCAAATAATCTGCAAATTCACAAAAATACATCCCAAGATAAATGCTATCCAAATCATTGCGAAGTTCTTGAAAGTAATTGGTGATTTCTGCATGATGTAAGTTATAAGAACTACGCCCTTCATAAAAAGAAAATTGTCCAAAAGAAAAAGGCTGACAAATGGCAACAAATGGACTATTGGGTCTTCTTGCCCCCTTTGCAAAAGCAGAGATTTTTCCTCTTTCTTTTGTAAGCAGTACAATTCTCTTGTCAAAATCCCCCACATTAGAAGCGGATAAAACCATAGCTGTCATTGTAACAAGTTCACCCATTTTTCTTCTCTCCTAAATTCTTTATAAGTTTAGATCTTTTTTATCATAACCGTAGTTCTTTAATAATAATTCGCTATCACGCCAATCTTTTTTCACTTTTACCCAAAGCTGTAAATTGACTTTCACATCCAACAAACCTTCGATCTCAATGCGAGCTTGTGTTCCAATTTTCTTTAACATCGCTCCTTGTTTTCCAATAATAATTCCCTTATGAGAATCTCTTTCGCATACGATAGTTGCATCAATATCCACAATGGCACCATTTGGACGTGTCTTCATCTGATCGATCATAACAGCAATTCCATGAGGTACTTCTTTATCCAAACAACGAAGTGCCTTTTCACGGATTAATTCCGCTACAATCTGACGCTCTGGCTGATCGGTAATGGTATCTTCATCATAATACTGTGGTCCTTCTGGAAGTTGTTTTAAAATCGCTTGAATGACCTCATCCATATTACGACTTCTCAATGCAGATACTGGAATCATATCGGCAACTGGAAGAACGCCTTGATACGCCTTCATCACTGCTCCAATTTGATTTTTATCAATGGTATCGATTTTATTAATAATTAGAATCACTGGTGTTTTTGTCTGTTTTAACTGTTCAATAATATATTGCTCTGCTGGCCCAATGTATTCACTGGCTTCTACTACCCATAAGATAACATCCACTTCATTTAATGTTCTTTGAGCTACTGTCAACATATATTCTCCAAGTTTATTTTTTGCTCGGTTCATCCCTGGAGTATCAAGAAAAATAATCTGCCCTTTTTCATCCGTGTAAACCGTCTGAATTCGGTTTCTTGTGGTCTGTGGTTTATTGGATGTAATTGCAATTTTTTGTCCAATTAAATGATTCATTAATGTTGATTTTCCAACATTTGGACGTCCGATCAGTGTCACAAATCCAGATTTAAATTTATTTTTTGCCATATTATATTCCCTTTCTTTTCTAGCCAATGAAAGAAAATCCTTTCTCATCAGCTCTTTGTCATAACGTATAAGAGATCCAACTATGCTCCATTGGATCTCTTATTTTCATCGCTTGCTTTTCCTCCTTTAGAAAATGCTGCGAAGTTGTTTAAACTGTCCTTCACTTTCTTTTAATTTTGTTTCGCCACCAACAGCACAAATCAATTTTTCTTCTGTAACGGAATGAATTAAGTCCGCTAATCCACGAATCGTCTCTTGATTTGTAGCAAGAAGTTCATCACGCTCTCTTTGTAATTCTTCTTCTGTGACTCCCATTAAATAACAGTTGAAAGAACGTGCTCCTTTTGCAGAAGGTTCCATTGGAATATCCATAGAACCAATGGCTCCAATAATATATTTTGTCATATCCCGATCGTCACAATCAAATCCTCTTACATAATCTGAGGCTTTTTGGTACACTTCAAATGTCTCCATAAGGTTTGGATCGCGATAAGAAGTGAAATAAGAATCTCCTGTTCTCGTAAATCCACACATACAGCCATAAGCTCCACCTTTCACACGAATATTCAACCATAAATAATCGTAGGAGAACATCACTTGTAACGCTTTTAACGCTCCTGTATACTGAAATCCTTTTTCACAGAAATTACCGCCTGTTGCCACATACTGCACTTGACTAGCTGTTTGGAATCCTTCGTTTTTCACAGAAGGCTCTACTACTAAAAGCTCTCTTTCTTCTGCATCTTCATAAAGAGAAGATACAAAATGTTCAAATCCTGTTTTCAATGTGTCTTTTGCTAAAACGCCAGAAGTATAACTTACGATTAAGTTTTGTTTTTGGAACATTGCCTTTTGTGTTTCTTTTAATTGTTCTATGAGCCAATCTGCCTTTTCTTCATAATTTTCTAATAAATCAAGTAGCATACTATAGAACGTAACTCCTAATACACATTCCTTTTCGTAAGATACTTTTGAAAAATAAGACATCACGCGGTTTGCAGATACAGAATGTCCTTGTGCGGATAACTGCATTTGCATACGGGATTTTGTCTCTTCTAATACTTCTTTTAAACGTTTTTTATCATCTAATTTAGAATGGAATAAAATTTCTTTCATTAATTCTAACATAGAATCGCATTTATCTTCTAACGCTTTACCACGAATCTCAAAGATTGGAAGTGGATTTTTATTCTTTGTTGGTAAAACAGTTACATTTGTATAAATGCCACCTGTTTCAATGTTCACTTCATTGGCTAACTCATTATACGTAAAATGTTCCGTATCCACAAATTGATAAATCGCTGTTAATAAAGAAGCAAAAGACAATTGTTGTTCTGTTAAATGATCCAATTTGAAATTCAAAGAGGTATAAACAATTCCATTTGTAAATAATTCATGGCTAATGACTTTTGTACCACAAATTTCTTCTTCCTTATTATAAAGTGGTTGAATTTCTTTTTTAATATCTGAAATTTCAAGCATAGGAATGGACAATAACTCTTCTTGTGTGGATGGTTCATCTTGATAAGCCTTTAACGCTTTTGTGCCTTCTACAATCGCCTCTTTTTCTTCTCTTGTGAGAGTTTTTTCATAGGCACTTAATTTTTCCTTTACCTTTTGCTCTGCCTCATCATTTAATCCTTTTTTCGGTTTTAACACAACAATCGTTGTATGCTCATTATGAAGGAAATATCGTTCTATTAATTGTTCAAAATAACCAGAATCTAAATTTTGTTTTAAGAACGCAAACGTTTCTTCTGTCTGTAAATGGATAAATGGCTTCGCATCATCATAAAGCCAGCTATCAAATAATTGAAGTCCATACATTAAACCTTTTGGAAATCTTCCAAAATTTGCTTCCCGATATTTGAACTCATAATAATTAATAGCAGCTTCTAAAGAACGGCGATCCACTCCTTGTTCTACTACGCGTTTAAACTCTCCATAAAGAATGGATAAAAACTTTTCTTCATCTGATGGATTTGCATTTTTTGCAATGACAGAAAACATTGGCTGTAATAAGCCATTATCATAAGAACTATCGATATCTTTTCCAATTCCACTATCGATTAATGCCTTTTTAATTGGAGCTCCTGGAGCAGAAAATAAAGCATAATCAAGAATTTGAAAAGCAAGATATAATTCTTTATCAAGACTTGTTCCAACAACGGTATTCCAACTTAAATACGTATTATCTTCTTCCTTCTCAGATTCACTAATAGAATACTCTTCTACCACTCGTCTTTCTGCCATAGAAGCATCACAAGTCGTAATCGCAGAATCAATTTGTAGTTCCTCAAACTTGCTTAAATAATGTTCGTCCATCCACGCTAGATCTTTTTCAAAATCCATATCCCCATAGAGATAAATATAACTGTTAGATGGATGATAGTAAGTTCTATGAAATTCTAAAAAGTCTTCCTGTGTTAAATCTGGAATATACTTTGGATCTCCACCAGATTCAAACTCATATGGTGTTCCTTTTAATAATGAAACTTTTATTAAACGAGAAAGCTGTTCATCAGCAGAAGAAAATGCACCTTTCATTTCATTATAAACAACACCATTATATTGGATTGGCGCATCCATTGTCTCGGCTTCATAATGCCAGCCTTCTTGCATCATAATCTGTGGACGTTCGTAAATATTTGGATAAAATACAGCATCTAAGTAAACGTGCATTAGATTATGAAAATCTTTATCATTACAACTTGCCACTGGATAAACAGTTTTATCTGGATAGGTCATGGCATTTAAAAAGGTATTTAATGAACCTTTTACTAATTCAATAAATGGATCTTTTGCTGGAAACTCCTTAGATCCACATAATACGGAGTGTTCCATAATATGAGGTACTCCTGTATTGTCCTTTGGTGGTGTACGGAATCCAATCGTGAATACTTTATTCTCATCTTCATTGGAAATAACAACAATTCTCGCTTTTGTCTTATTATGGCGAATAATATATCCTGTTGCATTTAATTCTTTTAAATGAGTGCGTTCTTCTAGTGTATACGCCCCATAGACTTGTCCTATTGTTTCAAACATATCGTTATTGTACAAAATAACTTGTTATTCTGTACACTCCTTTCCTTTTTTCTAATTCATTAAAAACGAATTCTTCTCCCTAACTTCTCCATTCATTATACGGGATTCTTTTCATTCTTACAACTGCTTTTCCATGAATCTACCAGTTTCTATTCTTGCTGTAATTTTTTCTCATTGTTGTTGCCTCAAAAAATCTCCAAAATATTTGGTATTTTTTCCTTCCTAACAACATTTATTTCCCTTTTATTCTCTTCTCATACCCAAACACTCATAAAAAAAGCAGCTAATCAACGATGAGAAGAACGCCTGTCTCTAATATATATCC
>OJJJ01000754.1_pt1 | contig 12193 bp, 8 predicted proteins | sample 1596311 | NCBI WGS metagenome assembly OJJJ01 (sample SAMEA4350140, study PRJEB24818) | metagenome | biome: human; feature: gut; material: faeces | place: Denmark | collected 2013-09 | reverse complement strand
TCATGATGCCGATGCGCCTGCAGTTGACGCCCGTCGGCAGCGATGCGGCGGTCAACGTTACGCAAGTGCTGACATTCGCCAATATCGGCTCCACCGGCATTTTCGCCGGGGTGCTGATTGGGTTACTTTCAACAGAGCTGTTTATCGCCATTTCGCGGCTCAGGGCGCTGCACATCTCACTGGGGGAAAATGTGCCTCCGGCGGTAAGCAAATCCTTTACCGCGCTGATCCCGACCATTCTCACGCTTTCTCTGTTTGCGGTGCTGGCGGCAGTGCTGGCAAATGTGTTGCATACGGATTTAATCCATCTGATCACCACGTTTATTCAACAACCGCTGCGGCTGATTAATACCAGCCTGCCGGGGACGATTTTCATTTACAGCTTTGGTAACTTCCTGTTCACGCTCGGTATTCATCAGTCGGTGGTTAACAGCGTGGTTCTGGAGCCGCTCCTGCTGATTAACACTAACGAAAATATGCTGGCCTTCGCCAACGGTCAGCCGATTCCGCATATCATTAATAATATCTTTGTGCCGACGTTTGGTATGGTGGGCGGCACCGGCAGTACCATCTCGCTGCTGATTGCCATTTTTATCTTCTCGCGGCAACAATCGGCGAAGCAGGTGGCGCGCTTATCGCTGGCACCGGGTCTGTTTAACATTAACGAGCCGGTAATTTTCGGCCTGCCGATTGTCTTTAACCTGCCGCTAATGATCCCGTTTGTGCTGTTGCCTGCCATTGGTATCTATTTTGCCTGGCTCTGCACCACGCTGGGGTTGATGTCGCGCTGTGTGGTGATGATCCCATGGACCACACCGCCCGTTCTTAGCGCCTGGCTGGCGACGGCGGGGGACTGGCGGGCAGTGGTGGTGCAGTTGGCAATCATTACATTTGGTGTATTCTTCTACCTGCCTTTCCTCAAAATAGCCGAGAGAGTGGCATTGAAAAATAGCGGGACAGCAAACTAATCAGAAGGGAAGGACGATGGCGGCGAAGTACATCACCATAGCGCGGGAAATTAAAAAACGCATTATCAGCCAGCAATATGCCGCCAATGAACCGCTGCCGGACCAGTTTGCGCTGGCGGCGGAGTTCAGTACCAGCCGGATGACCATTCAGCAGGCGATGCGCCAGTTGATCGTTGAAGGGCTGGTTTATACCCGTCAGGGGCAGGGAACCTTTATTCGAAAAAACTTCCTGCAATTGTCGCAGTGGGATCTCTCCGGCAGCGACTATTTTGGCGCGACGAAAACCTGGGAACATCTGGGGACGGTAAGCAGTCAGGTGGTCCATTTCGAGCTGCGCTTCCCGAACGAGAAAGAGCAGGCCTCGCTGATGATAAATGCGGATACACCGATCTATGATTTCATTCGTCTGCGCCTGCTAAACGGCGAGCCGATGTCGCTGGATTCCACGGTGATGCCGCTCAACCTGGTGCCTGGTCTGAATAAAAGCCACCTTGAAGGCTCGGTATTTCAGTACGTTCAGGAGACGCTGGGGTTGAAAATTATGGGCTCCTATCGCGTAGTGCGCGCGTTAAAGCCGAATGCGCTGGATATGCAGCACCTGATTTGCGAGCAAAGCGATCCGGTGCTGGAGGTGGAGCAGGTGATCTATCTTGAAGATGGTACGCCGCTGGAGTATGCCCACTGCCACTATCGGTACGACCACGGCGGGATCGTGATCGTGAATAACGGATAAAAAAAAGCGGGCATCGAAGCCCGCTTTTTTAATGTTTCGCGATTAATTCAAACGCACCGGCATACCGGAACGGTTCTGAATCGCCTGATCAACCACGGCCGTTTCGACATCCGGCTGAGAGGTGACGGTCTGTACCGCACTGGTCAGATTAATCGGTACGATTTCGTTGTTGTTAATCTGGTCTTCGCTGGTAGACAGCGGGTTGTGTACTTCGATGTAACGGCTACCGTCCGGTTCGGAGGTCGCTTTAACCGGTTCGTTAATGAACTGGACGCGGGTGCCGACCGGCACGTTTTCGAACAGGAACTTGATGTCGTCGTTACGCAGACGCACACAGCCGTGGCTGACGCGCAGCCCGATACCGAAGTTAGCGTTAGTGCCGTGGATGGCATACAGACGACCAATGTACAGCGCGTACAGACCCATAGGGTTATCCGGGCCTGCAGGCACAACGGCCGGCAGCGGTTCACCCGCCGCGATGTATTCTGCGTGCATTTTGGCCGTTGGGGTCCAGGTTGGGCCTGCTTTCTTACGCTCCACTTTGGTCGTCCAGTTCAGCGGGGTGTCTTTGCCCAACTGGCCGATACCGATTGGCAGCACGATCACGGTGTTGGTGCCTTTCGGGTAGTAGTACAGACGCATTTCCGCGCTGTTGATCACGATACCTTCATGTACGGTATCCGGCAGGATCAACTGCTGAGGAATGTTCAGCACCGTACCGGCTTTTGGCAGATACGGGTCAACGCCTGGGTTGGCTTCCAGCATGTTAGACAGACCGAGCTGGTACTGTGCAGCGAAGTATTCCAGTGGCTGAGAGTTGCCTTCCGGCACAATCACCACCTGGTTTTGACCCACCAGACGGCTACCGTCTGTCGGCAGGGGATACGTCACCGCAGACGCGGTCTTACAAAAACCTACTACGGCTAACGCCGCCGCAAAAAGCGTTGTTAATTTCATGTTCATGTTGTGCGAGGTATCTGAGCCACTCTGGCGATTGGTTGAATAAGTCTGAATCTGTGATGGGAGCGCATTATATGTGCATTCCCGCTAACAGGGAATTCAGATGTGTACGAAATCACATTTTTTTCGAATTTGTTAAAGTTTAGTGGATAGTCGCAACACGGGATCTCAATTCGGAATTGTGGCATAAGGCTGTGTTTATCGCACTTTCACTGCCATCTCCGTGTTAGTTATCAGCAACGTCACACTCTCCTCGATTTTTGACACATAAGCAAAATTGGAGCACTGGCTCGTAGCCAGGCGCATATGCCTGTGAGTTCATTCTCCGCATGAGCGCTGAAGCGTGATGGGAACGGTAGAGAGTTTATCATGGGCACTTACAATCGGTTTAGCAGGAGCCAGATGCGGTTTAAAATATCCTTTAAGTAAAGGGTATATTTGCTAATCTATTGATAATTATATTGTTAGCCTTAAATGATGATCTTGCATCATCGTGCCTTTGCTAAGTAATCCTTAGTGAAATTGTATCTATAAACTAAGAAAATCTTAGTGAAAGAATTGGGCTGAGGTTTTTATGCTTATAAAAAGGCTGAAAGAAGCACGTCTTAGGGCAGGGCTTTCCCAGGAAAAACTGGGGATACTTGCTGGCATTGATGAGGCTTCAGCCAGTGCAAGAATGAACCAATATGAGAGAGGAAAGCACGCGCCTGATTACGAAATGGCTAATAGATTAGCGAAGGTGCTGCAAGTTCCCGTTTCCTACTTTTATACACAGGAAGACGATCTGGCACAGGTGATTTTAAAATGGAGTGAATTAAGTGAATCAGAAAGAAAGACATTTCTACTTTCTGATAAAGACGAGGACTGAATAAGTAAAATTCTAATTTATAATAATCACAGGAATGAATCATGATGAAAGTAGTAAAAATGGTGAAGATCCCGCCTTTAGCTCAAGATGATGATTTGGAGTTTGAGGCGCTATCAGAAAAAGGCCAGGTCGGTCATATAAATAAATCTATAGCTCATTGGTTTAGTGATTATTATGCAGGTTATAGTAATCGTTTTAATAGTTATGAATATATACAAAATTATATTCAAAAGGAGCATTTAAATTGGGATTTTGCTCCTAATACTAATGTGATTGCGACAAAATTTTCTGCCCAGTTGAGATCGTTATCTTTAAAGGATTTCTCATTTTTACTGTGTCATACTGGTTATATACCCGAAATATATAAAGCTGACTCAAGCCAGGAGACACTTTACTCTAAATTAGTTGAAGCAATGGTGAATGAGTGGGCTATTCGAATGGGTTTTATCTATTCATCATTGCCTACTCAGAAATCAAGTAAAGAAGATATTACTATTTCGGATGGGAACAATATTATTGTTGCTGATGCTAAATCTTACCGTTTAGGAAGAAGCCAGGCTGCGCCAAATGTAAAAGATGCACTCAAAAAAGGAGATATCGCAAAGTGGTTGGCGTATTATGATCAATCCAGGTATAACCGTATCGGTGGGCTTGTAGCATTTCCATCACAACATGACTGGAAGAACGGAAGTGATTTTTATCTATATTTGACAGATAAAAGTTCTCCAATCATCATGTTGTTTTATGAGCATATGGCTTTTATGCTATTAGCAGGCATGAATAAAGATGATTTGTTGGGCTTTTATCGTAATCATAAAGACATTTTCCCGAATGAAGTATTTAATAAAGTTGGATCAAGAAAAATATATTTTGATAAGTTAGAACAACATTTGCTTAATTGTGGAAAATTAAAATGGTCTGAGTTCTCAGAAACTGCTGACGTAATAGCAAGCGAAAAAGCTACATCAACACTTTTATCGTTAAATAATTTCCTGACAGAGGAAAAAGCGAGGGCTCTTACATGGGCCGAGTCTCTTTCTGCTGATGAGGCAAAAAGGCAGCTAGCTGATATAAAATATCAGCTAGGCAATCAACATCTTTTAAGGCAAAGAGATAATATTAGTTTTTTCAGGAAGCTAATCAAATAAAGATATAGTCTGTTTTGACTTTGAAAGTCTTTCATTCATGATCGAAAAAGTATTTAAATCTTTTTCGATCATAATAAAATCTCGATTTAAATTCATTGCAGCTATTGCGGTTGAGCCGCTACCTGCAAACGGATCTAAAACAACTTGTCCAGGAACAGTAACTAATGAAATTAACGTCTCTAACAATTTTACTGGTTTCTGAGCATCATGAAGCCCACCTTCTTTAGGTGCCATCCCTATCTCAAGTACATTATTAAAATGTCCAGTCATTTCTTCGAACGCAAATTGATTATATGCACCCAGTTTATGCTCAAGAACGTTGTCAGCAATGGTGTGTTTATAAGGTTTGAAACACCATATGATTGGCTCAAAAACAGGTCTTAAGTTACCAATACGCCAACCATCCCAGTGAAGGGACTCTTCCTGCATCCCTCTACGCTCATAAACGATACTTAATCGCTGCGCTCTATGAGTAGCTTTAGGTTTTATCCAGGATAACATGTCTCTGAAGTTAAAGCCGGCATCCTCTAATGCGACAATGCATCTTGGCGCAAATCTTCTGCCAGCAAAAACAAAGGCTGTACCGCCAGGTTTTAAAACCCTTAACCATTCAGATGCCCATGTTTGACACCATTGGTAGTATTCAACTGGAATTTTTCTATCAGCATCTGACCATCCATTAATTGGTTTTCCTCTGCGTTTAAAAACAGCTCCTGCTTGTTTTTGGGCTGGACTGTTTCCTAAGTATGCTGTATTCGTGTTTTTATGTAATACATCCCAGTCGTCAGCACCTATACCATAAGGAATGTCACTCAGAATAAGGTCTATACTATTAGCTTCTAGTTTTTTTAACTCGTTTATTGAGTCTGCATTTATTAATAACTCTTTGCGCATTTCATTTTAACCTTAAAAAGATGACGAGCGTATATTAACACATGGCAGAGTAACAGTAAAATTCATTAAAACTGCTTGCTGATGTTCACGGTGCCTACGGTAGTTCATAATATTCGTCATTATATTTTGCCAGTTTATAGCCATCCTCTGGTATTTTAATAATATGGAGTTTTCATATTAATTACTTTTATAAATGTCGAACCCGAATTTTATGTTTGTTCTCTTGTAAATGATTAAATTGTATAAATTTTTTATGAGCTAAAAATATCGTTTTGTTTGATATAAACGATATCGTATGTTTCTCTGTTCCGATCCATCTTTCTCCGTAATTCTCTTCAGACAAGGGTAACTGATAACACTTACCCGGTCGTTGACAGTCCCCCTGGTTTAGTCAGCAGCGAAGCGATAGAGGTACTGTTTTGCAGGATCGATTTAACGATCTGTAGAGTCATGTCGATGCTTTTGCGATCCGATCTTGCTCGATTGCTTCGGGCGTATCAGCGAGTAAGGGTCTGTTTCCCTCTTTGTATGCTGAGATTCCGAGGTTTTGAAAGCTCTTCTCTGATAGAATCAAAGTATTCGCATGTGCATACTGTTCAGCTCAGCAAGTTCTGTTTGGCGTCTTACCGGAACGCTTCGTTCTTGCTTCTTTGATGAGAATCTTATGTAAGAGTATGCTTATATTTTTTGTTTCATAACCATCTCAGTAACTTACAAGAGAGTATCAATTTTGCTTCTTTGCAACAACGTCACTATGCAGTTTGGCAGTAAGCCGCTGTTCGAAAACATTTCCGTCAAATTTGGCGGCGGCAACCGTTACGGCCTGATTGGTGCCAACGGTAGCGGCAAATCCACCTTTATGAAGATCCTCGGCGGCGACTTAGAGCCAACGCTTGGCAACGTATCGCTCGACCCTAACGAGCGCATCGGTAAGCTGCGTCAGGATCAGTTCGCCTTCGAAGAGTTCACCGTGCTTGACACCGTGATCATGGGACACGCGGAGCTGTGGGAAGTGAAGCAGGAGCGCGATCGCATCTACGCGCTGGCGGAAATGAGCGAAGAAGACGGCTACAAAGTGGCTGACCTCGAAGTACAGTACGGCGAAATGGACGGCTATTCTGCGGAAGCGCGTGCGGGTGAGCTGCTGCTGGGTGTCGGTATTCCTGTTGAACAACACTACGGCCCGATGAGCGAAGTTGCGCCAGGCTGGAAGCTGCGTGTGCTGCTGGCGCAGGCCCTGTTCTCCAACCCGGACATCCTGCTGCTCGACGAACCGACGAACAACCTGGACATCGACACTATCCGCTGGCTGGAGCAGACGCTGAACGACCGCGACAGCACCATGATTATCATCTCGCACGACCGTCACTTCCTGAACATGGTTTGTACCCACATGGCGGATCTGGACTACGGCGAGCTGCGCGTTTATCCGGGCAACTATGACGAATACATGACGGCGGCAACCCAGGCGCGTGAGCGTCTGCTGGCGGACAACGCCAAGAAGAAAGCGCAGATTGCGGACCTGCAATCCTTCGTCAGCCGCTTCAGCGCCAACGCCTCTAAATCGCGCCAGGCAACGTCACGTGCGCGCCAGATCGACAAAATCAAGCTGGAAGAAGTTAAAGCCTCCAGCCGTCAGAACCCGTTCATCCGCTTCGAGCAGGACAAGAAGCTGTTCCGTAACGCGCTGGAAGTGGAAGCCCTCACCAAAGGCTTCGATGACGGTCCGTTGTTCAAAAACTTCAACCTGCTGCTGGAAGTGGGCGAGAAGATTGCCATCCTCGGTGCCAACGGCGTGGGTAAATCCACCATGCTGAAAACCCTGGTAGGTGAACTGCAGCCGGATAACGGTACGGTGAAATGGTCAGAAAACGCGCAGGTTGGTTACTATGCGCAGGATCATGAATATGAGTTCGAAAACGATCTGACCGTCTTTGACTGGATGAGCCAGTGGAAGCAGGAAGGTGACGACGAGCAGGCGGTGCGCAGTATTCTGGGACGTCTGCTGTTCAGCCAGGACGACATCAAAAAGCCTGCTAAAGTGCTTTCCGGCGGTGAGAAGGGCCGTATGCTGTTCGGTAAGCTGATGATGGAAAAACCAAACATCCTGGTGATGGACGAACCCACCAACCACCTGGATATGGAATCTATCGAATCGCTGAACATGGCGCTGGAGATGTATCAGGGTACGCTGATCTTCGTCTCTCACGATCGTGAGTTCGTTAGCTCGCTGGCGACCCGCGTGATCGAAATTACGCCAGAGCGCGTGGTGGACTTCACCGGTAACTACGAAGATTACCTGCGCAGTAAAGGCATCGAGAGTTAAAAAAATAGCCGGGTGGCGGCTTCGCCTTACCCGGCCTACGTTCTATCCCCTCTCCCTGTGGGAGAGGGTTAGGGTGAGGGCAACAGGCCGCACTACACCACCCACTCGCCCCCTTCAACCCCGTTTACCCGCAGAGTACGTTGTTCCCCCACCGGTAACGACACCTTCAGCGCTTTCCACGCCGGACGACAATCGCCGCGCGCGTTAACCTTCAGGTTGATGGTTGCCCCGTCGCACACCATTTCCCACTCCACCCACAGCGCATTACCGTTCTGGTAGCCCCAGCTTTCGCCATCGTCTTCAAACAGCAGGCCAGAGGTGGTGCCGACGCCTTTCACCGGGAAGAGCTTCAGCTCGCGGGTATCGTCTTTCCCGGCGCTCACGTGGGTGATGCGTTCGCTAAGCGGCAGACCGGCACCGGCGCGCACCAGCAGCGGCAGTTTTTCGAGCGGCGCGTTGAGGACGATCCACTGCCCGCCTGAGTACCATTCGTGGGTGTAAAAATCGTACCAGCCGGTGTCGTTCTCCGGCAGCCAGATGCGGCGCTCGCGCTGACCGGCTTCGACCACGCTGGCGACCAGCAGGTCACGGCCCAGCAGGAAGTCGTCACACTCTTCAAAGGTCTGCGCATCATGCTCGTGGTCGAGGAAAGTTGGGCGCAACATCGGTTCATCGTCGGCGTGCGCCTGCCAGAGCAGGGTGTAGAGGTACGGCAGTAGACGGTAGCGCAGTTCAATGGCGCTACGAATCGCTGGTGTTACGCCCGGATACATCCACGGCTCGTTCACCGTGTGATCATCATTCCATGAGTGAATGGTAAAGCGCGGGTGCATCACGCCGTTCTGTACCCAGCGGACAAACAGCTCGGCGTCCGGCTTATCGCCAGAGAAACCGCCGACATCGTGACCGACGTTGAACAGCCCGGACAGACTCATGCCCAGCCCCATGCGGATGTTATAGCGCAGGGTGTCCCAGTTGGTGCGGTTATCGCCGCTCCAGGTCTGCACGTAGCGCTGCATCCCGGCACAGCCGGAGCGGGAGATCAGGTACGGACGTTTTTCCGGCGCAAAGCGCTGCTGCGCTTCCAGCGAGGCGCGCATCATCAACAGTGGCATCACCGGGCGAATGTGCTTGATGGCGATCTCCTTGCCGAAGCCAAAGCAGCGCGCCTCACCGTCCCACACTTCGTACTCGTTGTTGTCGTTCCAGGTGGAGTCGATCCCCATCTCCAGCAGTTGCGTGGTCACGCCGTTCTGCCACCACTGCACCGTCTGCGGGTTGGTAAAGTCGAGGTGTGATCCTTCGTCATCCCAGAAGCTGGAACGTTCTGGAGCATCGGTTTCTGAATCACGAATGAACAGGCCGCTTTCCGCCACTTCGTTATAGCGCGGGTGATCCTGCAGCAGGCACGGCTTGATGTTTGCTGCAAGCCGCAGCCCCGCGTCGTGGAATGCCGCGCTCATCACCTTCGGCTGCGGCACTTTGTCGTAGTTCCAGTTAAACACGTAGCGCTTGCCGTTAATGGAGGTATAGCCCGACGAGAGCTGGAACGAGTCGCATGGAATGGCGTGCTCTTCGCACAGGCGGATGAAGTTCATCAGCTGATTCTGGGCGTCCGGCGCATCGGTGTAGTGCATAGTCGAGCCGCTGTAGCCCAGGCTCCATTTCGGCCCGAACAGCGTCTTCCCGGTCAGGCGCACAAAGGCTTTGGTGACGTCCAGCACGCGCTTGCCGGTAAAGATGTAGTAATCGATATCACCCGCTTCCGCCTGCCAGCGGCGATAGGCGGTGTGGTAGTTGTCGATTTCGTTGCCCAGATCCAGCCAGCAACTGCTCAGGTTGTCGTAAAACAGGCCGTAGCTCACGTCGTCGCGACGGGCGATAGTGAACGGAATGTGCTTATACAGCGGATCGGTGCTCACTGCGTTATAGCCCATCGCATCGAGGTTGCGCATCTCGTAGCGTTTACCGTTGCGCTGCAGATCGCCCGCTTTTTCACCCAGGCCGTAAAAACGCTCGTCCTTACGACGGCTCAGATAGTGCGCCACGCCGTCGCCGTGGGCGTTCAGCAGGTACGCGCTGGTCGGGCGGTCATTAGCCAGCGGCTGCCACTCGCCCGCATCATTACGGTAGTGCCACTCCAGCCACAGCGGCTGGTGGACGGTCACGCGCAGCTGTTCGGTTGCCACTGTCAGCACATCGTCCTGCTGCGTCAGCGTCCAGGCGGGGCAGGAGAAGCCGCTCACGTCATCACGATGACGGCCTTCCCACGGTACGTCTTGCTCCGGGGCGATGCTCCAGGTGCGGTCCAGCGCCAGCTCGCCTTTGCGTTTAATCAGCACGCGGAACAGGTTCTCTTCCAGCACATACAGGCACAGGCGGTGCTGGTTATCCACCAGCAGTTCCAGATGGTTTGCCGACTGTGTATCAATGGTCCAGTTTTTCAGGGTTTTCATATGCAATACATCCACTATCAGTTGTGCCTGGCGCGACGTTCAGCAATAAAGGCTACCAGGAAGACAGCGCCAATCAGGTCAAAGAAACCCATGGCAATAAAGAGCGGGTTGAAGCCGATTTTGTCGGCAGTTACACCGATTAACAGAGAGAACAGGAAGCTGGCGATCCACGCCGCCGAGCCGCGCATGCCGTTGACGGTCGCCATCTGGCCCTTATCAAACGATTCCACGACCAGGGCGCTCAACATGCAGGCGATGATCTGGTGGCCGAAGCCGCCGATGGAGATCAGCACGATGGTGATATACGGGTCGCGAGTCACTGCTACCACGGCCAGTGAGATCATCAGAAACGCACCGGTCACGGAGCTTGCCACCACGGAATTGACGCGGGTACAGCCGAACCAGCGGGTATACAGACGGGTGAGGTAGCCGCTCGCCACGCTGCCGAGGTCAGCAGCGAGGAAGGGCAGCCAGGCAAACATCGCAATCTGTTTCAGGTCCATGCCGTGCTCTTTGGCAAGGTACAGTGGCACCCAGAAGCTCAGCACCGCCCAGGCCGGTTCCGCCATAAAGGCCGGGATGGCGATACCGTAAAAGCGTTTGTTCTTCGAGACGGTTTTCAGCGCGGTGAGGAAGGGCAGTTTGACCGGGGCAGGTTCGTTGTCCTGCTTGATAAACGCCAGTTCGTCTTTGCTCAGGTTCGGGTGCTGTTCCGGGTTGTGATAGAACGCCCACCACAGGACCACCCACACCAGCGCCAGCACGCCGGTAAACATAAACGCACCCTGCCAGCCAAACGAGGCGTGAGCAAAGTAGATGATAGGCGGGGCCAGCATTGCACCGATGGAGAAGCCTACGCCCGCCCAACCTGCGGCAACAGGACGCTCCGATTTCGGGAACCATTCACCAATGGTTTTGGCGTTTGCCGGGGTGGCGGCAGCTTCCGAGGCACCCATAAAGAAGCGCAGGATCGCCAGGTGCAGCCAGCTTCCGGCCCCCGCGTGGAAGATACACATCAGCGCCCAGATCCCGGCGCAAACCATGAAGCCAATCTTCAGGCCAATGACGTCGATCAGCCATCCGCACAGAGGCTGGAAAATGGTATAGGCAATCTGAAATGCGCCAACGATCCAGGAGTATTGCTCGGTGGTGATCCCGAGGCTCTCTTTCAGCTCCGGCGCAAGAATACCCAGTGAGTTTCGGGTGATGTAGTTAACAGTTACGCCAAGTAAAAACAGCACTAGCACATACCAGCGCAGATTTTTGATGACGCGGCGAGGCTTGCTTGCCGCAACGGTATTATTGATGTCCTGACTCATTTTACTCTCCACAAGACGGACGGTAGGGGATGGATTCAGATGTCACACAGATTTTTAATACATTGATAGTTATCTATTTTAATGGACCAAGTTGATATACAACTAGTATGGAAGTTGTGTGACAAGTTCACCTTAAGGGAGAAAATGAGCGGGCAATAGTGGATTTTGTGCAAAGTTTCTCATAATGAACGGCCGCCATTTGGCATGATGGCTTTCATGTCAGTTATTTCCTGATGATCACGTCATGAAAATTTTTTCATTTCGCAAATGGAGCCAGATCACAAAATGGACAAAAGGCTAAAAATCGCCGAAATCGCCAGCCGCACGCAGTTGTCTATCAGTACCGCTTCTCGCGTACTGGCGGGGGAGGGCAAAAAAAGCGAAAAAACGCGCGCTAAAAAGCTGGGGCGCGCGCGGGCGCTGGGCGCGAAGGACGGGGCGGGTGCGGGGCGCCCGCCGCTCACTGGCCCGATGGGGATTGCGTCGCCCAGGGCGTTCGATGAGCGGGCCGACAGATTTTA
>OJJJ01000753.1_pt1 | contig 12194 bp, 6 predicted proteins | sample 1596311 | NCBI WGS metagenome assembly OJJJ01 (sample SAMEA4350140, study PRJEB24818) | metagenome | biome: human; feature: gut; material: faeces | place: Denmark | collected 2013-09 | reverse complement strand
GCCAGAAACCACTTTGTAGCCGCGATTCAGGAACACTTCAACCATCGCTTTGGCGTTTTTCGCAACCTGCTGCTGATAGACTTTGAACTCTGGCTCCATCGCTTCTTTCAGCGCCACAGCTTTTGCCGCGATAACGTGCATCAGCGGGCCGCCCTGTGCGCTTGGGAACACTGCGGAGTTCAGTTTTTTGTACAGCTCTTCGCTGCCGTCTTTTGCCAGGATCAGGCCGCCGCGCGGACCCGCCAGGGTTTTGTGGGTCGTGGTGGTCACAACGTGAGCGTGTGGAACCGGGTTCGGGTAAACGCCTGCGGCAATCAGACCGGCAACGTGCGCCATGTCGACGAACAGGTATGCACCGATGCTGTCAGCGATTTCACGCATTTTTGCCCAGTCAACCACACCGGAGTACGCAGAGAAGCCACCGATAATCATCTTCGGTTTGTGGGCCTGAGCCTGCTTAGCCATGTCTTCGTAGTCAATCTTGCCGGATTCATCGATGCCGTAAGGAACGATGTTGTACAGCTTGCCGGAGAAGTTAACCGGGGAACCGTGAGTCAGGTGACCGCCTTGCGCCAGGTTCATACCCAGAACGGTATCGCCCGGCTGCAGCAGCGCAGTATAGACCGCGAAGTTAGCCTGAGAACCGGAGTGCGGTTGGACGTTAGCGTAGTCGGCACCAAATAGCTCTTTCGCGCGGTCAATCGCCAGTTGTTCAACGATATCCACATACTCGCAACCGCCGTAGTAGCGCTTGCCCGGATAACCTTCAGCGTATTTGTTGGTCAGCTGAGAACCCTGCGCCTGCATGACACGCGGGCTGGTGTAGTTTTCGGAGGCGATCAGTTCGATGTGCTCTTCCTGACGTACTTTTTCCTGCTCCATAGCCTGCCACAGTTCGGCATCATAATCGGCAATGTTCATTTCACGCTTTAACATCCGCATCTCCTGACTCAGCTAACAATAGAATTTCGGCCTAAAAAGGCAGTCCTGTTGGACGACGGTCAACAGTATAACCGAATCAATCTTCGATAACAGGTCTTGACAAAGGATTTTACGCAAACGATTACCTTCACAGCACACAAGGCTTTGGAGAATAATGACATGGCAAATTTCAACGGATTTCTTTTCAGGTTTGTGATGCAGATTTTTCAAGTTGTAACCTTTACAACGCAAAGTTACAAAGAACCATTTACAATGCAGGGGTATTTTTTATAAGATGTATTTGACATACATCATTAAAGCCTCAGATAAAGGAAGACCGTATGCTTGACGCACAAACCATCGCTACAGTGAAAGCCACTATTCCCCTGCTGGTCGAAACCGGCCCGAAACTGACCGCCCATTTCTACGATCGCATGTTTACGCATAACCCGGAACTCAAAGAAATTTTCAACATGAGTAACCAGCGTAATGGCGATCAGCGTGAAGCGTTGTTTAACGCTATCGCCGCTTACGCCAGCAATATCGACAACCTGGCGGCACTGTTGCCTGCGGTCGAAAAAATTGCCCAGAAGCATACCAGCTTCCAGATTCAGCCTGAGCAGTACAACATCGTGGGCGGTCACCTGCTGGCAACGCTGGACGAGATGTTCAGCCCAGGGCAAGAAGTGCTGGACGCGTGGGGTAAAGCGTATGGCGTGCTGGCTAACGTCTTCATCAACCGCGAAGCGCAGATTTACAGTGAGAACGCCAACAAAAATGGCGGCTGGGAAGGGACTCGTCCCTTCCGCATTGTGGCAAAAACGCCGCGTAGCGCATTAATTACCAGCTTTGAATTTGAACCCGTCGACGGCGGTGCGGTGGCTGAATACCATCCGGGCCAGTATCTGGGCGTCTGGCTTAAGCCGGAAGGTTTCCCGCATCAGGAAATTCGTCAGTACTCTCTGACCCGCAAACCAGATGGCAAGGGCTACCGCATTGCAGTTAAGCGTGAAGACGGCGGTCAGGTTTCAAGCTGGCTGCATAATCATGCGAAAGTCGGTGACATCGTTCATTTAGCCGCACCGGCAGGCGATTTCTTTATGGATGTCGCCACCGATACTCCGGTGTCGCTGATTTCCGCAGGCGTTGGTCAGACCCCGATGCTGGCAATGCTGGATACACTGGCGAAAGCTGGACACACGGCGCTGGTAAACTGGTTCCACGCGGCAGAAAACGGCGATGTGCATGCCTTTGCTGATGAAGTGAAGGAGCTGGGCAACACACTGCCGCGCTTTAGTGCCCACACCTGGTATCGTGAACCGAATGAAGCAGACCGTGAAAAAGGCGCGTATGACAGCGTGGGCCTGATGGATCTGAATAAACTGGAAGGTGCAATCAGCGACCCGGCGATGCAGTTTTATCTGTGCGGTCCGGTCGGCTTTATGCAGTTTGCCGCGAAGCAGCTGATCGGTCTGGGCGTGAAGAACGAGAATATTCATTACGAATGCTTCGGTCCGCATAAAGTCCTGTAATTACGTCATGCCTGATGGCGCTGCGCTTATCAGGCCTACGGGATTTTGTAGGCCTGATAAGGTGTTTACACCGCCATCCGACAAGCACGGCGCGGCTTAAATTGCTGCGTCGTCTTCTTCGCCAGTACGGATACGCACCACGCGTGCCACGTCAAAGACAAAAATCTTACCGTCGCCAATTTTACCCGTTTGAGCCGTGCGAATAATGGTATCGACACAGGTATCCACGATGTCGTCGGTAACCACAATTTCAATTTTTACCTTCGGCAGAAAATCCACCATGTACTCCGCACCACGGTACAGCTCGGTATGGCCCTTCTGACGGCCAAAGCCTTTCACTTCCGTTACGGTCATACCGGTAATGCCCACTTCTGCCAGCGCTTCGCGGACGTCGTCGAGCTTGAAGGGTTTAATAATCGCATCAATCTTTTTCATGGTTTTCCTGTCGTTTTTATCGCGTAACCGGCTGCTCACCGTATCATAAATCAGTCGTATTTACGGTGCTACTCTTTAAAGTCGTTTGCATCCAGCTCGTGTCGAGAAAGCAATTTATAGAATTCGGTGCGGTTGCGCCCCGCCATTCGCGCTGCGTGGGTCACGTTGCCTTTGGTTATTTGCAGCAGCTTACGCAGGTAGTTCAGTTCAAACTGGTTACGCGCTTCAACAAAGGTTGGCAAGGCGGTATTTTCACCTTCCAGCGCCTGCTCCACCAGCGCGTCACTGATCACTGGCGATGAAGTGAGCGCCACGCATTGTTCGATCACGTTGACCAGTTGACGCACGTTGCCCGGCCAGCTGGCGGTCATTAAACGCTTCATGGCATCAGTCGAGAATGCGCGCACAAACGGTTTGTGCCGTTCGGCGGACTGACGCAGCAGATGGTTCGCCAGCAAGGGAATGTCTTCCGTACGTTCAGCCAGCGGCGGGATCTTCAGGCTCACCACGTTAAGGCGGTAGTAGAGATCCTCACGGAATTCGCCCCGCGCCATCGCTTTGGGTAAGTCGCGGTGCGTTGCGGAGACAATCCGCACGTCAATGTCGATATCACGGTTGCTGCCAAGGGGGCGAACTTTACGCTCCTGCAACACACGCAGCAATTTCACCTGCAATGGCGCGGGCATATCGCCTATCTCATCCAGAAACAGCGTCCCGCCCTCGGCGGCCTGAAATAGCCCCTCACGATTGCTCACCGCCCCGGTAAACGCGCCACGCGCATGACCAAACAGCTCGGACTCGAGCAATTGTTCCGGCAACGCGCCGCAGTTAATCGCAATAAAAGGTTTGCTGCCGCGCGGGCTGGCGTTATGGATAGCCTGGGCAAAAATTTCTTTGCCGGTACCGCTTTGGCCGTTAATCAGCACGCTGACGTCCGATTGCGCCACCATACGCGCCTGCTCTAACAGACGCAGCATCAACGGGCTGCGGGTGACAACCGATTCGCGCCAGCCGTCATCGGTCGCCGGGGCAGATTGTTCCAGCGCCCCGTCAATGGCGTTGTATAACGCGTCTTTATCGACCGGTTTGGTCAGAAAACTAAACACGCCCTGCTGAGTTGCAGCTACCGCATCCGGAATTGAACCATGCGCGGTCAGGATAATAACCGGCATACCCGGCTGGACTTTCTGGATTTCGGTAAACAACTGCATGCCGTCCATTTCATCCATGCGCAGATCGCTGATGACCAGATCCACCTTTTCACGGTTAAGCACCCGTAACCCTTCCTGCCCGCTTTCCGCCGTCACGACGCTGTAGCCTTCACTGGTTAAACGCATGCCGAGTAATTTCAACAATCCCGGATCGTCATCGACCAGCAGCAAATGTGCGGGTTTACGGCTTATCATGGCGTTACCTCCTCGCTCGAGGACCCGGTGCCCCCGGCATCGTCAGGTGTGGAGAGTTTTTCATTCCCATGCAGCGCATCAGGATTGTAACTGCCGGCAGGCTTGCGCGTGGAAAGCTGACGCTCAATATCGGTCAGATTTTCCAGTTTGCGGGTAGTGAGATCGAGCTGCGTCTGCAAATGCTGTTGCTGCTGACGCAGCGTATCAAGATCGCTGTCTGACGACTGTTGAAGTTTGCTGTAGCGCATGCGCTCTTCGGCCAACTGTAACTGCAGAGTTTGGCCGCTAAACCAGACCTGATACAGCGGCCGTACCTGCGCCGGAATTTGCGGACTGAGCGCATCAAGTCGCGTCACCACATCTCGTCTTTCCGGCGGTGTGATATTGGCACTGGCGAGCAGGATCCCGCGCTTAAACGCGCCCTGCCAGGTGTCAGTGAGCTGGGTACTGGCTTCGCTACGGGCCTGAACCGGCATCAGGCGGTCAGCGCAGTCCATGGCGCGCAGCCAGTACAACGGATTGCTATCCGTAGACTGCCCCTGCAGTGACCAGATATCTGCGCACTCGGTTGAAAGGTAATCCGCCAACTGATGGGGCGGAATTTTCTCCTGTGAAGGATCGCCGATAATATGATCCACCGCGTTCGGCACACACCCCACCAGCGCCAGGCACGGCAAGCTCAGCAATAATGCGCGGCGGAAAAAATGTCGTTTAAGCATTCGGACAACAACGTGTGGCATACTCACCAGACTTAGATTCATTTTAATGGTTTTTCATCACAGATAGCGGCAGTTCGATGCGAAAACAAACGCCTTGCGCATAATCGTCGACCAGGTACAGCTCCCCCCGCATACGGCGGATGCAATCTCTGGCGATACTGAGTCCTAATCCGCTTCCTTTTACCGCCCCTTTTCGCTGATGGCTTCCCTGGAAAAAAGGCTCGAAGATCATGGTCTTTTCTGCTGGCGGAATCGGATCGCCGGTATTCATTACGTCAATGTACACCGTCGCACCATGCAAGCTGCTGCGGATGCAAATGGTACCGGATTCAGCACCATAGTGCACCGCATTGGAATAAAGATTGTCCAGCACGCTCGTTAACAGCACCGGCTCTGCCAGACAGGCGCTTTCTGCCAGCGCCACATCAGTATGTATCATTTTGGCGCGCGCGGGCAGACTATGTGCAGAAACCACTCTCTCCACGAGCGGTGCGATTTCAACCCTTTCCAGTTGAATCGCGTCATCGGCCAGCTTGCGGTTGTAATCAAGCAGTTGCTCAATCAGTTTTTGTAGATTGCGGCTGCTGTCATCCAAAATTCCGACAACTTCTTTTTGTTCCGGCGTCAGCGGGCCAACGACCTGATCGGCCAGCAGTTCGGTTCCCTCACGCATGCTCGCCAGCGGCGTTTTGAGTTCATGTGAAAGATGGCGTAAAAATTGATGCCGCTGAGATTCAAGCCACGACAGGCGCTCACTCAGCCAGATAATACGCTGACCCACCGATCGCAGCTCTCGCGGACCGGTAAACGATACGGTATCGCCCAGCGAGCGGCCTTCCCCCAGACGGTTGATCATTCGTTCAATGGATTTTACCGGACCGATGATCATCCGCGTGAACAGCAGCACCATCGCCAGGCTAACGAGAAACAGTACCAGCGCCTGCCAACCAAAGAACTGACCACGTTCAGCAATTTCTTGTTGCAGCTGCTGGCCACGCGAGAAGACCACGGTTCGCGTGGCCTGCACCATCTCGGTATTGGCATTGGCAAAAGCCTCAAGACGTTCAGCCGCCACACTGTCGGGGCCGCTGTTTTGACACTGCAACTGCGCGAGATCGTTCAGATCCTGGCGAAGCGCCTGATAGAGTTTGATGTCAGGCAACACACCCGCATGGGCATCCAGCATATCGCTGTAACGTTCACGCTGCCCCTGATAAACCTTCGCCAGTGTCGGGTCATCCAGCACGCAGTATTGCCGATAGCTGCGTTCCATCTCCAGTGCCGCGTTAGTCATCGCCTCACTCCGCCTGGCATCAATCAGCGTGGTGCGGTTGGTTAGCGCCGCCTGGGCGCTTAGGGCATTCAGACTTTGCCATGCCTGCCAGGCCAGAACTAACAGAGGCAGCAGGATCAGCAAAAATGCCAGCGTAACCAACTGACGTAAAGACCGGGGGAAAACAGACCAGCGCTTCAAGGCGTTACTCTCAACGAAAAGGGATAGGACGATGCTAACTGAGGGGAACGCCAGATACAACAAAGCCGGGAATGACCCGGCTTTGTTATGGAATAAGGCGGTGCCTAACTCGACGTTTCGCCCGGAGTTTGATATGCACAAGGCAAATATCAGAAGTTGGACGGCAGGCACCTTGTTGTGCGTCATTCGAAGTTTATGTAGCGCGTCCCGAAGGGGCTGACATAAGAAGGTGAATGAGCCACTGCTTAGTATTATGCAGCAAGCGTGCCAATATTCAAAACATTATATTAACACAATGATAAATATACAAAATATACTAATTTGTTCGATGAATGGTATTGGCTGCTTTTTGCGCCATGTGTCGCCAATCAGCAACACCTATAGCACTCAAAAACAAACATCTTATAAATCAAATAATTAAATGTCTCTTTTTGACGACACCACCCTACCTTCGATGTCGGGATTACCCGACACTTTACTTTTGCGGCGCAAGCACTGAGTTTATTGCCGGATGACGGCGTAAACGCCTTATCCGGCCTACAACCGCTCTTCCCCGTAGGCCTGATAAGCGCAGCGCCATCAGGCAGTATCGCGCACATTGCCGGATGGCGGCGTAAACGCCTTATCCAGCCTACAACATAAAAAAGCCCCTCACGTGGAGGGGCCTGGAACATCACACGGTCGCGTTAGCCGAGTTGTTTACGCGCGTTACGGAAGATGCGCATCCACGGGCTGTCCTCGCCCCAGTTTTCCGGGTGCCAGGAGTTGCTCACCGTGCGGAACACACGTTCCGGATGCGGCATCATGATCGTTACGCGGCCATTTTCGGTGGTCACCGCCGTGATCCCGTTTGGCGAACCGTTCGGGTTAGCCGGATAGGTTTCGGTGACTTTACCAAAGTTGTCGACGAAACGTAGCGCCACCAAACCTTTGCTTTCCAGTGCCGCCAAATGCGCATCATCACGGACTTCCACACGCCCTTCACCGTGAGAAACGGCAATCGGCATCATGGAACCCACCATACCCTGCAGCAGCAGCGACGGGCTTTGCGTTACTTCTACCAGGCTAAAGCGCGCTTCAAAGCGATCGGAGTGGTTACGCACAAAACGTGGCCACAGGTCGCTACCCGGGATCAGTTCACGCAGATTAGACATCATCTGACAGCCGTTACACACCCCGAGCGCCAGCGTCTGCGGGCGATGGAAGAAAGTTTCAAACTCATCACGCACGCGGTTGTTGAACAGAATGGATTTCGCCCAACCTTCACCGGCACCTAATACGTCACCGTAAGAGAAGCCGCCACAGGCTACCAGCGCCTGGAAATTCCCCAGACCAATGCGCCCGCCCAGCAGATCGCTCATGTGAACGTCAATGGCGTCAAAGCCCGCACGGTGGAATGCCGCAGCCATTTCAACGTGAGAGTTAACACCCTGCTCGCGCAGCACGGCCACTTTGGGGCGTGCGCCGGTGGCGATGTACGGGGCTGCAACGTCTTCGTTGATATCAAACGACAGTTTTACGTTAAGACCAGGATCGGCATCGTTGGCTTTGGCGTCATGCTCCTGATCGGCACATTCCGGGTTGTCGCGCAGACGCTGCATCTGCCAGGTGGTTTCTGCCCACCACATACGCAACGTGGAGCGGCTTTCGCTGAACACCGTCTGACCGTTGGCTGTAATCACAAAACGGTCGCTGGCTTCAGCCTGGCCAACATAGTGAACGCAGTCGCCGAGGCCATGCTGTGCCAGCAGCGCTTCTACCGCCTCACGATCCGCAGCGCGAACCTGAATCACCGCGCCTAACTCTTCGTTAAACAGTGCCGCCAGGCGGTCATCGCCGAGCGTGCTGATATCCGCCTGAATACCGCAGTGACCGGTAAAGGCCATTTCCGCCAGCGTCACCAGCAGACCACCGTCAGAACGGTCGTGGTAGGCCAACAGCTTACGTGCAGCAACCAGCGCCTGCATGGCATCATAAAAGCCTTTCAACTGCGCAACGTTGCGGACATCCGCCGGTTTGTCGCCCAGTTGGCGATAGACCTGCGCCAGGGCAGTCGCACCCAACGCGTTATGACCCAGACCGAGGTCAATCAGCAGCAGGGCGTTGTCTTCGGTTGAGAGTTCAGGGGTGATGGTGTGACGAACATCTTCCACACGGGCAAACGCGGTGATCACCAGCGACAGCGGCGAGGTCATTTCGCGCTGTTCGTTGCCTTCCTGCCAGCGGGTTTTCATCGACATGGAGTCTTTACCCACCGGGATAGTCAGGCCAAGCGCCGGGCATAGCTCTTCCCCTACCGCTTTGACCGCTTCGTACAACCCGGCATCTTCGCCAGGGTGGCCGGCTGCCGCCATCCAGTTTGCGGAAAGCTTGATACGCTTGATATCGCCAATCTGCGTCGCCGCAATGTTGGTCAGCGCTTCACCCACTGCCAGACGGGCAGAGGCAGAGAAGTCCAGCAGCGCAACCGGCGCACGCTCACCGAGAGACATCGCTTCACCATAATAGCTATCCAGGCTGGCGGTGGTCACTGCGCAGTTCGCCACCGGGATCTGCCACGGCCCGACCATTTGGTCGCGCGCTACCATGCCGGTGACGGTACGGTCGCCGATGGTTACGAGGAACGTTTTTTCTGCGACGGCAGGCAGGTGCAGCACGCGGTTGACCGCATCGGCCAGCGTAATCTGCTCACGCGCAAGCTGATCGCCCTTCGCTTTCAGCGTTTGCACATCGCGGGTCATTTTTGGTGTTTTGCCCAGCAGCACATCGAGCGGCAGGTCGATCGGCTGATTATCGAAATGACGGTCATTCATCGAAAGATGTTGCTCTTCGGTGGCCTCACCGATTACCGCGTACGGTGCGCGCTCGCGCTTACACAGTTCGTCAAACAGGGGCAACTGATCTGCAGCAACCGCCAGGACGTAACGCTCCTGAGATTCGTTACACCAGATCTCCAGCGGGCTCATGCCTGGCTCATCACTTAAGATATCGCGCAGCTCAAACTTACCGCCGCGTCCGCCGTCACTGACCAGCTCAGGCATCGCATTAGACAGACCGCCCGCACCCACGTCGTGGATGAACAGAATCGGGTTCGCATCCCCCATCTGCCAGCAGCGGTCGATCACTTCCTGGCAACGACGTTCCATTTCTGGGTTGTCGCGCTGTACGGAAGCAAAATCCAGATCGGCATCGGACTGGCCGGAGGCCATTGAAGACGCCGCCCCGCCGCCAAGCCCGATGTTCATTGCCGGACCGCCGAGGACGATCAGTTTCGCACCGACGACGATCTCGCCTTTCTGCACGTGATCGGCGCGAATGTTGCCGATCCCACCGGCCAGCATGATGGGTTTGTGATAGCCGCGCAGCTCTTCGCCGTTGTGGCTATTCACTTTTTCTTCATAGGTACGGAAATAGCCGGTCAACGCCGGGCGACCGAATTCGTTATTAAACGCCGCGCCGCCCAGCGGGCCGTCGGTCATGATATCCAGTGCGGTAACGATCCGATCCGGCTTGCCGAAATCTTCTTCCCACGGCTGTTCAAAGCCCGGAATACGCAGGTTGGACACGGAGAAACCCACCAGCCCAGCTTTCGGCTTCGCGCCACGCCCGGTCGCACCCTCGTCGCGGATTTCACCGCCGGAGCCAGTTGCTGCGCCCGGCCATGGAGAGATAGCGGTCGGGTGGTTGTGGGTTTCGACCTTCATCAGGATATGCGCAGGCTCCTGATGGAAATCATAACGACCGGTTTGATGATCGGCGAAGTAGCGCCCGACCTCAGAGCCTTCCATCACTGCCGCGTTGTCTTTATAGGCAGACAAGACGTGATCCGGCGTGGTTTCGAAGGTGTTTTTAATCATCTTGAACAGCGACTTCGGCTGCGGTTTACCGTCGATTACCCAGTCGGCGTTAAAAATTTTATGGCGGCAGTGCTCAGAGTTGGCCTGCGCAAACATGTACAGCTCGATGTCGTTCGGGTTGCGTCCCAGTTTGATAAACGCATCCTGTAAATAGTCGATTTCATCGTCTGCCAGCGCCAGACCCAAACGCAGGTTCGCGTCGATCAGCGCCTGGCGACCTGCACCCAGCAGGTCAACGCTGGAAACCGGCGCCGGCTGGTGATGAGCAAACAACACTTGTGCATCGTCCAGCGCAGAGAAAACCGTTTCCATCATGCGGTCGTGCAGCGCGGCAGCCACTTCCTGCCATTGTTCTGCGCTCAGCGTGGAGGCTTCAACATACCAGGCAACACCACGTTCCAGACGGCTAATCTGTTGCAAGCCACAGTTATGGGCAATATCAGTCGCTTTAGAAGACCAGGGGGAGATGGTTCCCGGGCGAGGCGTAACCAGCAGCAGCTTGCCCTCAGGGACGTGGCTGCTGAGACTCGGACCGTATTGCAACAAGCGTGCAAGTTGCGCATGCTCATCCTCGTTTAACGGGGCATTCAGGTCAGCAAAATGGACATACTCGGCGTAAATAGTGTGAACCTGAAGATTGGCCGCCTGAAAACGCGCCAGCAATTTGTTAATACGGAATGCAGACAGTGCAGGCGAACCACGCAGAATTTCCATCATAAGTCTCTCGTCTTCGAAGCGCCTGAGGCGCTTATAAGTGTGCGCAAGGGGGGAAACGGGCGTCATTATAAAGAATCTGCCGCGCCGACGAAACCGTTTGCGTCGAAATAAAATCACAACCGTCAGTTATCCTCAAATGCTGCTCCCCTGCTGAAGGAGTTGCCAACTGACGCAAGTTTAAGCAAAATGCCGCTCATTGATGATGAATTCACTTCCTAATCACGACCATAGCAGACTGAAACAACGCACGGTTCAGAGAATTAACTAATTGAAAAACTTAAAGATTAATTATCTGTTTATCGGCATTTTGACGTTGCTGCTGGCAGCGGCCTTGTGGCCATCCATTCCCTGGTTCGGTAAAGCCGACAATCGTATCGCCGCCATTCAATCGCGGGGAGAGCTGCGCGTCAGTACTATTGACTCTCCGTTAACGCATTCCACCCTTACCGGGAAACGCTTCGGGCTGGATTATGAGCTGACCCAACAGTTTGCCCGCTATTTAGGCGTGAAGTTAAAAATCACCGTGCGCCAGAACATCAGCCAGCTTTTTGACGACCTCGACAACGGCAAGGCCGATCTGCTCGCAGCCGGTCTGGTCTATAACAGCGAACGGGTCAAAAATTACCAGCCAGGCCCCACCTACTACTCGGTTTCCCAGCAACTGGTGTATCGGGTCGGGCAATATCGTCCACGCACCCTGGCCAGCGTGACAGATAAACAGTTGACTATCGCCCCCGGGCACGTGGTGGTGAATGACCTGCAACACCTGAAAGAAACAAAATTTCCTGAGCTGAGCTGGAAAGTCGATGATAAAAAGGGCACCACGGAACTCCTCGATGATGTCATCAACGGCAAGCTGGACTACACCATTGCCGATTCCGTAGCGATCAGTCTGTATCAGCGCGTACACCCTGAACTGGCCGTCGCACTGGATGTCTCTGACGAACAACCTGTGACCTGGTTTAGCCCGCTGGACGATGACAATACACTTTCCGCCGCCCTGCTGGATTTCTTTAACACCATCAATGAAGACGGGTTACTGGCGCGGCTGGAAGAAAAATATCTCGGGCATGGCAATGATTTTGACTATGTCGATACCCGTACGTTCTTACGGGCGGTCGATAGCGTATTGC
>OJJJ01000752.1_pt1 | contig 12226 bp, 13 predicted proteins | sample 1596311 | NCBI WGS metagenome assembly OJJJ01 (sample SAMEA4350140, study PRJEB24818) | metagenome | biome: human; feature: gut; material: faeces | place: Denmark | collected 2013-09 | reverse complement strand
CAAAAATATGAAAGCATTACAAGGATTTTCTATCCGTCCGGTTACAGACAAAGTAAAATCAATTCAAGTAACGGCTCCAAATAAGACAGATTATATGTTAGGAGAAGATGTTGATTTAACAGGATTTAAAGTAGTTGCAACATTAACAGATGGAAGTAACTTAGAATTAAATTCTGATATGTATGAAATGAATGTTTTTGATAAGTATAAAGCGGGAGAACAGACATTAACCGTTCGTGTAAAAGGTGGAACAATTTCACAATCCTTTACTATGAATGTCATTCCAGCAACACCTATTATTAAAAAACAACCAGTCTCTATGGCTTATGACACATCAGAAAAAACACAGGAGTTAAAAGTTGTCGCTGATAAGAAAGATGAAGGAAAATTAAGCTATCAATGGTATTCTAATACAGAAAATTCTGTAGAAGGAGCAAAAGCAATTGAAGGAGCAACTTCTGATAGTTATGTTCCAGAATTAAAAGATCACTATTATTTTGTTGTAGTGACAAATAATGACGCGGCGAATACAGAAGGAACTGGAGTATCTGTAACAAGTGATATGGCTCATATTCAAGTAGGAAGCTACGAAGCAAGAATTGGAAACCAATCTTATGCAACATTAAAAGAAGCAGTAAATGCAACAAATGATGGTGCTACAATCCGACTTGTAAAAGATATTACCGTAGGAGAAACAATTGCTATCAATAAAAACTTAATAATCAATGGTCATACAATCAAACGTGCAAATACATTTAAAGAAGCATTATTCCAAGTAAATAAAGGCATTGTTCTTCTTGAAAATGTAACAGTAGACGGTGGAGCTATATGGTCAGGAAATAATAATGATGTATTAAAACGTGATACAAAAAATACTGGAATCGGTGCTAATAACACACTTGTTGTTATAAGTGGTGGAGAATTAAACTTAGGAAAAGGTGCTTCTCTTGAAAATAATGCCAATGTAAGTAAAAACTACGCAAGAAGTGGTGGTGCTGTTCGTTTAGAAAAAGGTACTCTTCGTATGACAGGTGGTTCGATTAAAAATAACTATTCTGATCCGTTTGGTGGTGCAGTGTTAGCACTGGATGGTTCTGTTATATTAGAATCTGGTCTTGTATCTGGAAATCAAGGAACAAGTTCAGGTGGAGTATTCTGTATCGACCGCAGTGCTAACTTTATGATGCAAGCAACAAGCAACCCAGAAGATCTCATTATTGAAAATAACCTTGGCTTAGCAAATGGTGGTGTCCTTTGGTTATCCAATGGAAAAGCAACATTAAATGGAGGTATTATCCGAAATAATAAAGGTAATAATGGTGGAGTTGCTTATATCCAAGGAAACGGAACTCTTGAAATTGGAGATGTTACAATTACTGGTAACAAAGTATGGAACATGGTAGATGGAATTTACTATGCAAATGGATCAATCAAGATTACTGGTGTTCCAAATATGGAGAATGATATTTATATCACAGCTCAAAGACAGTTAAATATAACAAGTGATTTAACAAATATTAAATCACAGATCCGTATTTCTAATCCTGGTAGCAATGCAGCGTTTGCAGTAGCAGATACAGAAGAACATGCAAAAGCTGCAGAAAATGCTTTTGTATTAGGTGATAAAACACTTTCTATCTATGCAGACGGTAAAAATCTGCACTATAAAAAGAAAGAATAAGTATAAAAGAATGGAAACTAGTACAGCAATAAAACTTTCCTAGTATCAATATACTTAAAATATTAGTTAAAATATGTCCCTCTTATGGTGGAAGAAATCAAATGCTTCCATTATAAGATGGGGCATATTTTTTTATTTCATAGGAAATCCCTTTCTTGTTCAGGAACCTTTTTGTAGTTCAGGCATAGGATAATAAGAATAGGAAAAAAGGGAGTGTCCGTTTGCGTTGTTATTCTTATGATTTTGCAGTAATTGGTGGGGATAGACGTCAAGTCTATCTAGCAAAGAAGTTAGAGAAAATGGGATATCGTATTTGTACGTATGCACTTTGTGAGGAAATAAATGGAGAAGGGGATACAATAAAAATGGTAGACTCTATGGAAAGTGCAGTTAAGTCTTCAAAAGTGATTTTAGCTCCAATTCCTCTTTGCTTACAAAAAGATGGAGAATTAAAATTCCATCAACGAGGAGGAGAGCCTATTTTCATTGAGAAATTACTTCAAGAAATACAAGAGGGACAAATGTTATTTGCAGGATGTATTCCAGAGGAAATGAAGGAAGATCTATTAGAGCGAGGCGTTATTATTTTTGACTATATGAAGAGAAAAGAAATCGCCATTTATAATAGTATTGCCACAACAGAAGGTGTGCTTGCCGAGGCGATTGCAAAAAGTCCAAGAAATATTCATGGAAGCAAAAGTGTTGTGCTTGGATATGGAGTTTGTGGAAAGACGCTAGTGCAGTACCTAAAGAGTATGTGTGCAAGGGTTACAGTTTGTGTGCGAAGAGAAGAAGTTATGGCAGAAGCTAGTATTGTAGCAGAACGAGCTGTTTTGATGGAAGAAATGCCAAATGTGTTAAAGGGCAGTGATTTTGTTTTTAATACGATTCCAGAGCAAGTATTAAAAAAAGAAATATTAGAACAAATGGATAGACAAACAGAAATTTATGACATTGCTTCAGGTAGTGGAGGAGTGGACTTTGAGAGTGCAAAGGAACTTGGAATCAAAGCATACTCTTGTCTAGGTCTTCCTGGCAGGTATGCTCCAGAGTCTTCTGCTGAGATTTTAGCTAACGTAATAAAGAAAGAGATAGAAAATCAATAAAGAATATTGGAGTTAATAATATGGATTTAAAAGGAAAAAAAATTGGTATTGCTTTTACAGGGTCTTTTTGTACTTATAAGAATGCAATGGAAGAATTAGAAAAACTGGTAAATACAGGTGCTAATGTCCAATGTATTTTCTCAGAAAATGCACAGACTATTGATAGTCGTTTTGGAAAGGCAAAGGAGTTTTTAGAGCAAGCAAAGGAGTTAACGGGAAATCCGATTATGAAAACAATTGCACAAGCAGAGCCAATTGGTCCAAAAGGGTTACTGGATCTATTGGTGATTTTCCCATGCACAGGAAACACCATTGCAAAATTAGCCAATGGAATTACCGATACCCCTGTTTTGATGGCTGCTAAGGCTCATCTTCGCAATGAAAAGCCTTTAGTCATTTCGATTTCCACAAATGATGCATTAGGAATGAATATGAAAAACATTGGACTGCTTTTAAACGCAAAAAATATTTATTTCCTTCCGTTTGGGCAAGACGATCCGATCAAGAAGCCGAATTCTATGATCGCCCATACAGAACTTTTGATTCCTACAATTCAAAAAGCATTAGAAAATAAACAATATCAGCCATTGATAAAATCATTTTCTTAAATATTTTAAGGAATGAAAGAAGAAGGAACTAGAATAAAATAAACAGAGCGTAGTAAAAAAAGGAGTCTATATGAGTGGAATTGCGGGATTTTTTAATCCGTCATTGGATGTGACAAAAGAGGAAAAGTGGAAGAAAATTTTATTGGAAATGAATCAAGTCCAAAAGAGAAGAGGGGTAGACGATGAAGGTGTCTACCTAGAAAAAGGGTGTGGGCTTGCTCATGTGCGTCTTGCATCCATTGATTTAGTAAGTGGACATCAACCGATGATAAGAAAAAGGGGAGAACGTACATTTGCCATTAGTTTTGATGGTGAGATTTATAATATGAATTTACTGCGAGAACAGTTAAAAAAGCAAGGGGAAGTTTTAGAGACGACAAGTGATACCGAAGTGATTTTGTTAGGCTATATGAGAGAAGGGCTATCCTATATTGAGAGATTAAATGGTGTGTTTTCTATCGCTTTATGGGATTCCAAGGAAGAGACATTACATTTGATTCGAGATCGGTTAGGAGTAAAACCATTATTTTACACTATGGCAGGAGACGTTCTTGTTTTTTCCTCTGAAATCAAAGGTTTATTTTCCTATCCGAATGTAGAGCCAGTTCTTGATAAGGAAGGACTTTGTGAAATTTTTGCATTAGGGCCTGCAAAGACTTATGGAAAAGGAGTCTTTCATGGAGTAAAAGAAGTGTTGTCGGGACACATTTTAACGATAAAAAAGGGGGAAATCGTAGAAAATCCCTTTTGGGAACTTAAAAGCGTGGAACATACGGACTCCTTGGAAGAAACGATTGAAAAAACGGAATGGCTTTTGACTGATGCGATTCAGTCACAGATGATAGGGGATGTGCCGATTTGTACTTTTTTATCTGGGGGAATTGATAGTAGCCTTGTTACCGCTATTTGTGCCAAAGAGCTAGAAAAAAAAGGGAAGAAGCTAGATACGTTTTCCTTTGATTTCCGAGGAAACCAGACATATTTTAAGGCAAATGATTTCCAGCCGAGCAGAGATCGCCCTTATGTGGATCGGATGGTGGAGTATAGTAATACCAATCACCATTACTTAGAATGTGATAATATGCAACTGATTGAATACTTATCAAAAGCTGTTGATGCAAGAGATCTCCCTTGTATGGCTGATGTTGAGTCTTCTATGCTTTATTTTTGTTCCAAAGTAGCACCGATCAGTAAGATTGCTTTAACAGGAGAGTGTGCGGATGAAATCTTTGGAGGATATCCTTGGTTTCATAAGAAAGAAATGTTAGAATCCAATCATTTTCCTTGGTCTATGAGCATGGAGCCAAGACAGAGTTTACTAAGAGATGAAATCATAAAAGGGCTTCCAATGCAGGAATATGCGGATCAGGCGTATCAAAAGACTATTGATGAGACACCAGCACTTTTTGGGGAATCAAAGGAAGAGAAAAGAAGAAGAGAAATCGCCTATTTGAATTTAAAATGGTTCATGGTTACATTGTTAGATCGAATGGAACGAACGAGTATGTATGCAGGACTTGGTGCTAGAGTGCCATTTGCAGATTACCGTATTGTGGAATATGTGTTTAATGTGCCTTGGGAAATGAAATGTACAGATGGTATTGTAAAAGGCCTTCTTCGCCATGCAGGGGAGAAACATCTTCCAGCAGATGTGCTTTGGAGAAAGAAAAGTCCTTATCCAAAAACATATCACCCAGAATATGAGAAACTATTAGGAGCAATGTTGAAAAAAGAGGTGGATGATATCAGTTCTCCAATTCGAGCATTTGTCGATCCAAAGAAATTAGAACGATTTCTAGAAAGTCCGTCCGATTATGGAAAACCATGGTATGGACAGCTTATGGCAGGACCACAGATGCTTGCTTATTTGCTCCAGATCAACTATTGGATAAAGAAATATGATATAAAAATACGAGAATGTTGAGAAATATGGAGTGGTTTTTCAATACTATTTATCTTTGGCATTAATCTATAGTGACAAATCCCTTTTTATTAAAGTTGATAATCAATTTAGTGCAGAAATGAACTTATATAATACTCATTATACAAGTACTCATATTCTTGGAACAACTGGTGGAAATACGGACGATTTAATTGAAGCCATTGATTTATCAGCAAAAGGAAGAATCAATCCAGCGGTTATGGTTACTCATGTAGGTGGAATTGATAGTATTGCAGAAGCAACATTAAATCTTCCAAATATTCCAGGTGGTAAGAAACTTACTTATACCCAGTTCAATATGCCACTAGCAGCCATTGATGACTTTGAAGAATTAGGGAAAATAGATCCATTGTTTGCAAAATTAGATGAATGTTGCAAACGTCATAAAGGATTATGGAATACAGAAGCAGAAAAAATCTTATTTGAACATTTTGGAGTAAAACCATTATCTGAAATGTAAGAGAAACTAAAAACGAAAACAAACTTCACACTTGTTATAGAATCAATGCAAGATAAAACATAAATTGTTTTGAAAGAAAAAAGTCCTTCAAAGGGTAGAAAAACTCCTTGGAGGACTTTTTGTGTAGTTATCATTTTTTACGATTTTCTTCAATCAATCCCATAATGGTCTGAATCGGATCGGCAAGTTCACTTTTATTCATAGCATCAACATAAGAATCGCGGTTTTCATAAACCGTTTGTACTGCCTGAACTAAAGATTCTTTTGTTAAAGATTCCTCTTCGATTACAAAACTATAGCCTTGTTTTTCAAAAGAACGAGCGTTTAATATTTGATCGCCACGGCTAGCAGCAGCAGAAAGAGGAATTAAAATATTTGGTTTTCTAAGAGAGAGGATTTCGCAAATGGCATTTGCTCCCGCTCTTGAAATCATTAAATCGGTACAAGCAAAGAGATCACTTAACTCTTTTTTGATATATTCGAATTGAACATATCCTTGTTTTTGTTGTAAAGATGGTTCTACTTTTCCTTTTCCGCATAAGTGAATGATTTGGAAGTGTTTTAATAATTCATCTAAACTTTCACGCACTGCATTATTTACAGCAACAGCACCTAAACTTCCTCCGATTACTAAAATAACAGGTTTGTCAGAGGTGAATCCACAAAAGGAAAGGCCACGTTCTTTATTCCCTTGAAATAGTTCTTGGCGAATCGGAGAACCAGTGAGAACGGCTTTACCGTTTGGAAGATATTTTAAAGTTTCTGGAAAGTTACAACATACTTTTGTAGCGCTTGGGATTGCTAATTTATTTGCAAGTCCTGGTGTCATATCAGATTCATGAATAATACAAGGAATATGACGATGTTTTGCTGCTAATACAACAGGAACGGATACAAATCCTCCCTTTGAGAAAACAATATCTGGTTTTAATTGTTTTAATAACTTAGATGCTTGTAAATATCCCTTCATAACTTTAAATGGATCGGTGAAGTTTTTCACATCAAAATATCTTCTTAATTTACCAGATGAAATACTATGATAAGGAATATCAATTCCTGTAATCAAGTCTTTTTCAATTCCGTCATAAGAGCCAATATATTGAATATCATAACCAGCTTCTTGTAAGTTCGGAATTAATGCCATATTGGGAGTGACATGGCCAGCAGTACCGCCTCCCGTTAAGACAATTCGTTTCATTGAAATGTTACCTCCAAATCACAAGTTAAATGTTTATTGTGCACTTTTAAGGGCTTCTCTTAAAGCAGCAGAAAGTTGATCTGGACAGGAAGTAGGTCTTGGTCCGCAATGGATTCCTTCCATACGTCTGATTGCTTCGTTTGCGTCCATACCTTCTACTAAAGCTGCAACACCTTGTGTGTTTCCACTGCAACCACCTTCAAAGTGTACGTTATGAACTTTATTATCCTCTGTAATTTCAAATTCAATTGCGCGAGAACATACTCCTTTTGTTTTATATGTGTGTGTCATATTTTTATTTCCTCCTAAATAAGTTTCGTTTATGGATGGGGTGATTGTTTATTACCATAGCCATTAATTTAAATTATACTGGATAACCTTTCTTTTTTCAAATATTCTAATAATGAATTTTTATTATAGAAGATAAAAATTAGAGATTATGAAACAATTTTTAGTCTTTATAACATAATATATGAATCATTTTATCATACAATGCTAGCATTTCATAAGAAATACACGGATACAACCTAGTAGTAAAATATGAACAGGATAGAAAAGATAAAAGAAATATTTTAACTTTAAGCCTCGCTTTCCATTGTACCTATGAATGATAAGAAATGCCAGTGGAGCGGTTACTTCCCAAAGGAATAAGAAAATGCCAACCGGATAAAAATACTTTTTATGCTTCTTCATATAATAAAGAAGGATAATAGCGAATACGCCAAAAGCACCATAGTCTGTTTTCATGATATTGGCAAGCCAAATGCAAAAAACGATACCTAATATTTTTATAAAAGGGTTATGAAAGAACTTAACATCGCTTTCATAAATCCAGATACAAAGATATCCTAATAATAAGGTAAACATAACATTTTGATAAGAGCTATCAAAGAAAGCACCGTTAAATGCTAAATCAAAAGGAATTTCTGACAATAAGGCAAATAAAAATAGGTTAAGACCATACTTTTTCTTATTATGAGTATGAGAAAATCCTTCAAGAAGTAAAAAAATAAAGATAGGAAAGGCAACTCTTCCAATTAAGCGAAGTACCCAATCAATTTGAAAGAGCAATTCAAAGTGGGGAATACTGGACGTTCCATTCCAGTGTGCCATAAGATAAGGCTCTAATAATGCAGCACCAATATGGTCAATAAACATAGTGATAATGGCAATTAATTTTAACGTACTTCCAGTGAGTCCATTTTTTAATGTGAGTGACTTCATAATTCTTTTCCCTTCTTTGTATTCATTTTAGAAAATTATAGCATGAAATGGGAAAAATAACCATTTGTATCTTTTGGAAAAAGCGGAAATCTTGAATAATAAAAAATTATTTGTTATGATAACAGCGATCACTTCCCTTACTATATTTGCAAATAAAAGCATAAGATTCTTATGATAAAGGAGAAAACAATGAAGAAAATCGGTATTATTGGAGCCATGGATGAAGAGATCTTAGCTCTTAGAAATGAAATGGAACAAGTAAAAGAAACAGAAGTTGCAAGTATGAATTTTTGTGAAGGAATTCTTTCTGGAAAAGAAGTTGTTCTTGTAAGAAGTGGAATTGGTAAAGTTAATATGGCAGTTTGTGCTCAGATTTTAGCAAGCCAGTTTCAAGTAGACTGTGTATTAAATACAGGAATTGCAGGTTCTTTATGTAACGATATTAATATTGGCGACATCGTTATTTCCACAGATGCTATGCAACATGATTTTGATGCAACTGTGTTTGGTTATAAAAAAGGAGAAATCCCAAGAATGGAAACTTCTACTTTTGTAGCGGATGAAGCCATGGTTGCTCTTGCAAAAAAAGTATGTGAAGAAGTAAATAAAGATATTAGCGTATTTACAGGAAGAGTCGTAAGTGGCGATCAGTTTATCAGCAATGACGAAGTGAAAAATGCCATTGTAGAAAACTTTAACGGGCTTTGTACAGAAATGGAAGGCGCTTCTATGGCACAGGTAGCATGGCTCAATCGCCTCCCATTTGTGATTATCCGTGCGATTTCAGATAAAGCCGATCATAGTGCAGAAGTGGATTATGATGAATTCGAAGCAAAAGCCATTGAACATACGGTAAAATTAGTTCGTCAGATGGTAAAAGAAATGGAAGCATAACAGAAAAAATGCGAAGGAACAGGAATGATGTCGAGGAAGATATCTTCCTGTTTTTTTATTGGAAAAATGCCGATAAAATGACTGAAATTAGAGAAGGAATTGGACTTCCCCTTTGGATAAAAACAGGATATAGTGAAAAAGGAAACAAGATTTGTACAAGCAGTTAAGCAAGACAAATTGCGTTATGCCAACGTGAGAAATTCGCAAAGCGTGTTTCTTATCGGATCAAAATTTCAAAAATAAGATAGAACGGTATAGAAGGGAGAAAGTTTTAATGATAACACAATTATTTCATCAAAATATTTTTATTTATGCAATGACAGGGATTTTACTTCTTGGAGTGATACAAAAAATAATTCTTGGAACTTATTATAAAAAAATGGTAACTGCCTCTGAAAATATGGGGATGACAACGAAAAAGGGATTAAAAAATTTAAAGACAAAGTTTGAAAACAGTTTTAAGCTTAACATGAATATCCAAAATGTGGACGCGTTTGTGGATAAAAATATGGACAAGCAGAAGTTATGTGGATTATCCCTTATGACGTGGAACCGAATGAATTGGCAATTGTTTATGCTATGTGGGGTGATAGGAACGGCTGGAACTTTATATGAGCTGTTAAATCAAGCAGGCATAGAGCAGGTTATGATGACGATTACATATACAGGATTTACAATGGCAGTATCTTTGTTATTAGAGACCTCTTTTGGCATGGAGGAAAAGAGAGAACTGGTGCTAGCCAATATGAAAGACTATTTGGATAATTACTTTATCCACCGTATGAATGGTGGGGAAATTGAAGAAATAGAAAGTGACAAGGGAAAAGAAGAAAGTAATAAAGTATCTTCTCTTAAAAATCGAACGATGGATGAAGATATGGAATATTTAAAGAAATGTTTAAATGAGATTGCCAGTGCAAGAAATATTGAAAAGCAAGAGATTACAAAAAAAGAGGAGGCGATGTTAGAAGATGTGTTGCGTGATTTTTTCTTATGATAGGACAAGAGAACCGTGAACGTAAAACGCTTATAAAGGATACTTTTTCAGCATTTTGTTAAAAAATTAGTTCTAAAATAAAAAGCTCCCGCACATATTAGTAGTAAATAATTTGGCGATAGGAGCAAAAAATATGAGAAGAAAAGCAGTAGTAGCCTTTGCTCTTACTGGACTTTTGGCTCTGACAGGATTATCCGCCATGACACAAAGGCAAATCAAGGAGACGACAGCAAATGTGACGACAGAAACGACAGAAGTCAAAATCGAGGATACAGCTTCCTATGATGCGTTGCCTAATGAAAAAAATGCATGGTGGTTTAAGCGGAATACAGAACATCAACAATCTGGTGCACAAGATAAAATTGATATTGCAAAGTATGATGCTTATTATCTTGGAAAAGACGAAAAAGTGATTTATTTAACGTTTGATTGTGGATATGAGAATGGATTTACCCCGCAAATTCTTGATACATTAAAAAAGCATAATGCAAAGGCCATTTTCTTTGTAACCAAAACTTTTATTCGAGATAATATTGATCTTGTAAAGCGAATGAAAGAAGAGGGGCATTTTGTTGGAAATCATACTTGTTCTCATCCAAGTATGCCAACAAAATCTTCCCAAGATGTGATAAAAGAGATCACAGAATGTGCTACTTATATGAAAGAACAAACAGGGTATGAAATGGATCCTTATATCCGTCCACCTATGGGAGAGTATAGTGAACGAACACTAAAAATTAGTCAAGACCTTGGATATAAGACTATTTTTTGGAGCATTGCATATTTAGATTATGATGTGAACAATCAGCCAGGAAAAGACTATGTGGTGGAACATTTTAAAAAATATTATCATAATGGAGCGGTGCCATTAATCCATAACGTATCAAAATCAAATACAGAGGCGTTAGATGAAGTTTTAACGTTTTTGGAACAACAAGGATATCGATTCCCAAATGTAGATGAATTATAGATCGCTTTCCAAAGGAAAGATATAAATTCCTCTTAATATAATCAACTAAGAAAAGAAGTGTAGGGTAAAAATCCGCACTTCTTTTTTGCATACAATTATAAGGCTATATGATATAATGATATTAATGTAAAAATACGGATACTTTAACAGTAATAAAGATTTATGGAAAGTAAAAGAGATAGGGGCGGAAAAGAAAATAGGGAGGAGTATAAGAGTATGAGATTTGAATCTGATATTATGAATCCAATTCGATTTCATTTTTTGTATGCGGATAAGTATTCTTTTGGAGCTTCATGGGCGTATTCTGAGGAAAATTTACCATATAATCTGTTGCGGTATATTGTGGGAGGACAAGCAGAGTTTGTGATCAATGGGAAAAAATCCATTGTAAAAGAAGGCCAAATTGTGTATGTTCCCATGGGATGCACGCTTGAATGTAAGGCAATGGATAAGAAGTTTTCCTTCATTAGTATTCGGTTTACGACTTCTGTGTTTTATGAAGGTGCTGATTTTATGGAGGAGTATTTGGGGGTGGCAAGAACCATTTGTGCGACGCCTCAGTTAAAAGAAAATTTTGAACATATTTATGAGTGGGTACATCGAAAAGAACAGGCAAAGATGTTTTGGATTCGAGGATATTTGGATTTAATCATTGGAGAAATTGTTATGGCAAGTAGAGAAGAGGAGGCAAGAAAGACTAAGGAGATATCCAGTAAAAAGGAATTTGAGTTGGAGAAAATTCATCAAAAAATTCATGAAAATACGGCAAAAAGTGATCCAAGGATTCAGTTTGTGATCGATTATATTGTTCTACATGCAAAAGAGACCTATACGATTTCTCAGCTAAGTGAAATGGCAGGAGTTGCGGAAACTACATTTCGAAAATTGTTTAAAGAACAAACGGGAAAAGCACCAAACGCTTTTATGAGAGAATTGAAGTTGACAACAGCCGCAAAAGAATTGTTGAAAAGTAGCGATTCTGTAAATTCTATCGCTTATGGAGTTGGGTTTGAAGATCCAAATTATTTTTCAAGAATGTTCAAGAAGACATTTGGAGTGACTCCAAACGAATATCGAACGATGGCTAGAAGATAGGAGAAAAAGAGATATTGCGTAAGCGTATCTCTTTTTTTAATAATATTATTT
>OJJJ01000750.1_pt1 | contig 12259 bp, 13 predicted proteins | sample 1596311 | NCBI WGS metagenome assembly OJJJ01 (sample SAMEA4350140, study PRJEB24818) | metagenome | biome: human; feature: gut; material: faeces | place: Denmark | collected 2013-09 | reverse complement strand
ATACATCAGCAAAAACATCGACGGGCGCGGGCTGGCTAAAGAAATCAGCAAAGAAACAGGCAGATCACTGCGTGACAGCGCCGAGCACGTCAGCGCCTGGGCGTCACTGCACCGTGTCCAGCAATTTCGCTTCTTTGGTATTCCGGGGCGTCAGGCATACCGTGAGCTGCGCTTGCTGGCTGGTCAGGCGGCGAGAGTGCAGGGCGAACGCAAAGCGGGTGCGCCGGTACTGGATAATCCGCGTCTGGATGCGGTACTGGCGGCGGCTGATGCGGGCTGCTTTGCCACCTACATCATGAAGCAGGGCGGTGTGCTGGTTCCCCGCAAACATCACCTTGTCCGCACGGCATATGAGCTTAACGACGAGCCGAGCGCCTACGGCGATCACGGTATCCGTATCTATGGCATCTGGTCCCCGATTGCGGAGGGCAAGATTTGCACGCACGCGGTGAAGTGGAAAAAGGTTCGTAAGGCCGTTGACGTTCAGGAGGCGGCAGCCGACCAGGGCGCTTGCGCCCCTTGGACTCGTGGCAATAACTGTCCCCCTGTTGAAAATTTGAACCAATCAGGGGATGAAGTACCGGATATTACTTCCATGGATGAAAAGGCGCTGCAGGATTACCTGCATGGATTGGGAAAAAAGGAGCTGCGGGAGTTGGTTGCCCGGCTCAGGCTGGTAAAACCGAAGCGAAAAAAGGCTTACAAGCAGGATATTTCTGAGCAGCAGCGCCTGCAGCTGGAGTATGAGCTGCATTCCAGAGGCTTCAATGGCAGTGAGTATGAGGTGAATTTACTCCTACGCGGCGGCAGCCTTCCGTCTGGGGGAGGGCTGCGCATCTTTTACCAGAACGGGCGGCTGCGTGAGGATGACAAATGGCGTCAGTATTACTGACACATCGGAGTTTTTTTCTGTTTTTGACTCATATCAGGTCTTTCTTATTGAAGGCCAAAAAAGCGTTTTACATTTAGAAATTGGTACTATACTGTACGCATAAACAGTGTATATACATACAGTTATATTGTGTAAGTAGCCGTAAAAGGAGGGAAAATGCAGGATTATCTTTTGGAGTCATTGAAACTTCAGCGCATTGATTTTTTCTTAAAACTGGTGGCGGCAAGCGATTGCAGCGACGAAGAAAAGCGGCTGGCAATCCAGTGGGTTTCTGAGCTGACTGACGAGTTGATGGCAAAAATACGTAACCATGAGTACAGTCGCACAATGGACGCTACCAGTTAGGGGGAATCTATGCGCATTGAAATAATGATCGATAAAGAGCAGAAGATAAGCCAGGCAACCCTGGAAGCCCTTGAATCCGAGCTTTACCGAAATTTGCGCCCTCTCTATCCAAAAACGGCAATCCGCATACGTAAGGGAAGCGCTAACGGCCTGGAGCTGAGCGGCTTAAAACTGGACGAAGATAAAATGCGGGTAATGGAGATTTTGCAGCGGGTCTGGGAGGACGACAGCTGGCTACATTAGCAAACGTTGTGAGTGTCAGAATATTGTTCTGTCACTCACAAGGTTGAACAACGAGCTTGGCGAGGCGTTAGTTTAGGGCAACGTTTGTGGTTAGTTCATAGATTCTGCAATCATCGATACCATTTGCTTATAATTTATTGATATATTGAGGTATTACTTACGAGGGACGCCATGGATAACCTAATGATAGATATGGAAACGCTAGGCGTTTCTGTATCTTCTCCAATCATTTCTATTGCAGCAGTCTTTTTTGACACAGATGGTAGTGTTGGAAAAAAGTTCTATCGCGTGGTGGACTTGAAGTCAGCACTTTCTCATGGGCAGATTGAACCTTCTACACTTGCATGGTGGATGTCTCAGTCTGATGATGCCCGTAAGATTTTCTTCGATCCCAGCGCGGCCTCTCTTGACCTTGTTTTGAGTGATTTAGATGCTTTTATCAAGGAAGAGGGCAACTCAGAGAGTGTGAAGGTATGGGGGAATGGTCCTTCTTTCGATAATGCTATTTTGGCTCAGGCATATAGAAATTTTGGCATTTCGTTGCCTTGGCAATTTAGAAATGATCGTGATGTAAGAACCATTGTGGACTTAGCTAGGTGCTTAAAACACATTGATCCACTTAAATTGGCGGTTCGGGAAGGTGTTTATCACAACGCACTTTCAGATGCGCTGTTCCAGGTTCAATGTGTTTCAATAGCTTATCGGGCACTTAAAGGCTAGGAAATGGCTATGCAGCTGATTGATGTAAGCGATTGGCGTAGGGATGATGAACACGGTATCTTCCCAATAGGCGCAAGGGACAAAAAAATGCTCTGGTCTCCAGAGCAAGACATAGAAGGAGTTAAGCCAAACTGGCCCTATCTTTTTAAACTGTCTAGAGAGGCCTATCCCGACCAATTTTGGATGGAAACCATCGCTTACATCGTCGGTTGCGCCATGGGGGTAGAAATTCCAAAAGCTCTCCCCGCAGTAAGAGTGAATGAGGCGGGAACTATAGAATATGGTGCGCTTCTTGAGTGGTTTTACGATAAAGAGTATCAACATTTTGTCCATGCCTCCGATGTTTTTCATGTGTTGAACAAGGAGTTCGATGATGAATCAGGCAGGCACCATAATGTTGAAGATTTAAGGGTAATTTGCAGGGCGCTTAGCATTCATGGAATGCTCCATACTGATTGGAGCAGCTGGCTCTGCGATATGCTTCTGCTGGACTCTCTCATTGGTAACAGTGATCGGCACCAAGAGAACTGGGGGTTTGTGTTCACTATCCATAAGGACGGTGATGGCAAAGCCGTCCGTGATTTGGAAGGCAATGTAGTTACAACTGGAGAGCTATCACCTTATTTCGATAACGGAACCAGTTTAGGGCATGAGAGGTTCCCTGATAAGGTTGCCGATTGGGATTGTAAAGCCCTTGATAATTACATCCAGAAAGGTAATCACCATCTCAGATGTACTAGAACGGACACGAAGGTTAGGCTTGGGCATTTGCAATCAATTCAAGAGTTAACTCATGAACCTGCAATGTTGCCACTTATTAACAAGCGACTAGGCTTTAATATAGAAGATCTTTGCGGCAGAATACGTGCGCTCACAAGCATAGAGGCAGGAGAAGGGGCGCTTTCTTCGGCCAGGGCTGAGTGGGTGATTAGACTGTTACGACGCCGTCATACGAGGTTAAAACTAATAACTAACATGCGAACTATCAATCACATTGTCGAGCCATTGCGGTTGTGGCTTACTTGGCAACCTGCAGGTGGTGGTTCCCGTTACGTCGTAGGGTATATTGATCGAAATGAAGGTGATCAATACACCTTCACGTACAATTTCGGGACTGCCGATTTCAATGCAGCTATCGAAAAAGGATTTAAAGGGCATCCAGCGTTTCAATTCAAGCCTCAAATTCACACCAACAACGTGCTTGAACCATTTTTACGCCGGTTGCCCCCAAGGAAACGTAAGGATTTTGCTGAGTATTTAGCTCAACATCTTCTACCCGCTGATTTTCCTGGGTCTGATTTTGCTTTACTTGGCTATACGGGGGCCAAGTCGCCAGCTGATGGATTCAGTCTAATTAACGATTCGTCAGTTTTTGAGCGGACTTGTGAACTTCTTTTAGAGGTTGCAGGTACTCGTTACCAAGAAGGTTTGGACCTATCGTTGGTTCAAGTCGGCGACCCTGTGGAATTTGTTGCTGAGCCGGATAACCAGCATGACAAAGATGCTGTTGCGGTTATGCATGTTGCTGGAAGATTGGGGTATGTAAACAAAGTTCATTGCAAAGTAGTAAAAGCCAGTGCTAAAGCTAAAAAGTTAAATGCCTTTGTAGCTAAAAAAAATGGCACCCAAGCAAGGCCGTTAGTTTATCTGCTTGTTGAGTGTCAGTAGTATGCATGTTCATTCTGCATGAATTCGCATGATCCCAAATGGATCTCTAATGCTCTTGCCCGCCAGTATTGGTGGGCTTTTTCGTATCTAATGCAGGTGCATGAAAACCACTGCGTAAAGCGGGCAGGCGTGGCGGGGATACGAGCGCGCGCAGTGGCTTTCTCTGCCTAAGATGTTAAACTGAACACATTAGCAAATACTTGTAGTTGAGATACTGCACAGGATTGTTATATTTACTCAATAACGTATGTATTGGTGAGGATGCAATGACCAGAAAACTTCCTACACGGTTAAGGAAAGACCTATTAGTAGGTGTTATATTTGAAATGAGATTTGAAAGCGTTGTACCGCTTTCGAGTATTTTACCCGGCTTGCTATTTAATCACATGCCAGGGGCTACTATCACCAAAACACCTGTTTCTGAAATACCAGAAAGTATTAGAAATACTGATCCTAATTTTATTTATGCTCCATTAGTTATTCTTGAAACTGAAAAATTTCAGGTTCACATTGGTGATAAGGTTTTACAGCTAATCTACAATGTTCCTTATGAAGGATGGGATAAGTTCAAATTTGCTATAATGGATGTTTACAGAAAGGTTATAAATTACTCACTTATAAATAGAGTAGTAAGGTTCTCATTGAAGTATATAGATATTATCGAACCTGAAAATTGTTCTTCGCTTGATAAAATGTTGAATGTCAATTTATCAATGGGTAACTTTAGATTGGATTTTAATACATCTCAAGCAAGGACCGAGATATTCAATGCTGATAGTGTTGTTGTCATTCAAATGGCTGGAAGTGCTAAAGCAGAATTTGCAAACCCTTCAATCAAAAGTAGGGAAGGTTTCCTTATTGATGTCGATTGTATTAGGAATGTAATTTCAAAAGACTTGGCTTCATTTGAAAGTGAATTGTCAAGTGGACTTGATGAATTACATATGATAACTAAGGAATATTTCTTTTCATTCTTAACGGATGAAGCGCTGGAGTTATTGGGGGCGGAATATGACTAGTGTTTGTGTAAATATACATCCGACATCTTTTGAGTCTGGTAAAGGTGGTTTTTTTGGTATTTCTAATTTAACGGAAGGTACCAAAACATATGTCCGTGGATTAACCGTTGGTATGGATCTCATTCACGGATTTGCGGAGTATGATCGTTTACTTAATCCTAAAAAAGCTGAAAGTAAAATAACTCGAGAAATACTCAGTGCGACTAATAGTTTCATTGGTCATGTTAAGGTGGATAACTATTTCTCGGAGTTGTCAAGTGGTAATCTGTTCGCTAAGTTATTAAGTGATAGACAATTTTTGCTTTTTGAAAAATCTGGCTTGATTAATATATTAGAGAGTTTTAGATTTTTGCGGGATGGCTGGTTAGGGACCGACTCAGTAGCTCCCAATGCTGAGGCAATCAATGAAGCTAAAAGTATTTTAATTAATGTGATTGAAAAACATTCTTTGACGGCACCTAAGATTCGTGCTGTAGCAGATGGTGAGGTAAACTTTTACTGGAATACAGATGGCTACTTAATCGATATGGCATTCTTTGGTGAGGGTGAATACTCCTATTACTACAAGAATAAACTCAATGGGGAAGAGGAATATGATGATGTTTCCATCGATAAAGGCTTTTCTACAAAAATGCTGGAGCTTTTGTCGTGGTGATCAAGTTCGGGGCCAGAAAGTTAAAGATATATTAAATGATGATGTGCTCATCAGAACGCTTTTTGACTCTGAGCATTATAATAGGGAGCTTAATCAATTGGAAAATAACGCTATTCCAACTTCTGATCTCAAAGATAGAGGTTTAAGTTTGGATATTAAACGCTTAGCAAGCGAAACTGTTGTTTTGAAAAGAGTTCATATCCAGAAGAATAGAGCTCAAGAAAAGAATGGTCCGGACGATAGGACCAGGAAAAATGTATTCTTTTCAGAAGTAGAACATCCAAAAGTAAACAGTGTTTTGGATGAAAATGGGGTAGCTTTATTTTCAACTAAATATGCTCCTGTTGAAGGTAATGATGCTCATGCGATGCTGGTGTGTATAAAAAATGATCAAAAAAGGTCATATTATATTATGGCTAGAAACAAACTAATGCCTGTGTTTTCCGCGCGGATTACTCCTGCACAAGAGTATACGTTTTTAAATAAATAGGTGGCGTTGCCACCTTGTACTCTACAAACTGTAATCATCGAATTTAATTACTTGGATGCCAAGCCAGTTATTAATCTCCTCTAAACTTTTTTGAAGTGGCATTAGTTCATTTCTGACAAATACTCGGCTGGCCTTCTCCACATCGCCAAAACCCCCGACATTGCTAGGCATGATCCCCATCATCTGTGGCGGTACACGATGCGCTGCCATCATGTCATCACGGCTCACGTTCTTGATGTTCAAAAACTCATCCTTTGCCGCCACCTCTGACAGCGGGATGATCTGAATGCCGTCCTTTTTGCCGTTGGGTGAGTACATAAAAAGGTTGCGGAAGTTGCCCGGCCCTTTGGCGCTTTTCATGGCCTGGCGGATGTTGTTCACGTCCTCCTGGTTCTGCGCGGCGTCGGTCATATACATGATAAAACCCGCGTGGCTGCCGTTGATATAATACTTCCGGCGGAACAGCGTAGCGGACTCGTTCAGCAGGGCGGAGGGGATGGCGGACAGGTATTCCGGCAGGCCGTAAATCTCCTGGTTCAGGTCCGGTTCCATCAGGTGAAAGATACTGCCTCTGGTGAACTCATAGGGCTGTGTGGTCATGCCATATTGCACAAACCAGTAAGTGTCAAGGTCGATCCCGCGGCGGGTGTATTTCGCCAGTGATGGTTCCAGCGACAGAATGCCGCCGAGCCGGTTCGTCCGTTTCTCAAGATAGGCGTTACCGAACACGAGATAATCCTGCACGAGCCGGCTGAACGCCTGCTGGCTCAGCAGCGGATGCTGGATAAAGGTGCTGGTCAGAATGTTGCGCTTCACGGCAATCGGTGAGCTGTGATGCACGGCGGCGCGATAGGTCCGCGCCAGTCCGTCAAAGCTCACCGGTGGCTCATACCAGCGGTCCATCTGTACGCATTCCACGTACTCCAGCAGTTCGCGGCGGTCCAGCACCGGGATCGGGTCGCCAAAGCTGAATGCTTCTGCAGATACGCCGCTGCTCTGTTGAACGCTCTGTTTGGCAGCAGCGCGGTTTTTATTCCTCTTGCCCATCAAAATATCTCCACAATATTGCTGGTATTGGCGGCCTCGCCCTGCAGCGGTTCGTTAAACAGTGCGTGCATCGTTGCCCAGGCCAAATCCGCATGGCTGGCTTCTTCGCTGCGGCTGGCTTCGTAGGTAGGGCGGTTGCCGCTGGCGGTGGTGGCGCGGCGGATAGCCATAAAAGACTGCGCAATGTCGGTGTGTCCCGCGTCAAACTCCAGACGGCGGTGGCTGATAATGTCGTATGCCTTGAGCACCAGGGCGTTTTTGACGTTGGGGTTGTAGACAAACTCCCGCACGGCAGGAAAGAACGCTTTCACGTTCTCGTAAACACCATGACCGACGCCGGTCGAGTCGATGCCGATATAAGTCACATTGTACTGCTGCGTCAGTTTTTTAATGGCGTCAGCCTGGGCGCGGAAGTCCATCCCGCGCCACTGGTGCCGCTCAAGAATGCGGAACTTGCCGCCCGGCACGGTTGGGGGTGCCACCACCACGCACCCGGCGCTGTCACCGTTCTGCGTGCCTTTCGCCGGGTCGTATCCGATCCAGACTTCGCGCCAGCCAAACGGGCGCAGCGCCAGCGCCTGAAAATCGGACCAGACTTCCCAACTGTCCACCATGCACGCCTGCAGCTCGCTGAGCGGGAACACTGACGCCAGATCGTCAATAAATTCGCACATCAGCAGGTTCTGGTATTCGTCCGGGCTGTACTCCATGCGCAGCTGGTCCAGGTCGAACAGATTACAGCCGCCGCGCACCGCATCCTCCACGGTGACGATCTGGCGATACTGTCCGTCAGGGCAGAGCACGCCGCGCGCAAGGTTGCTGTGGGTCAGGTCAATATCCACCTTGTCCGCTTTGGCGCGGCCCCGGTTAAACAGCGCACCGGACCAGAACGGATACGCGCTGTGGGTCAGGCTGGACGGCGTGGAAAAGTAGGTTTGTCGCCATTTCTTGTGAATGGCCATACCGGAGGCCACCTTGCGCAGCTCCTGGAATTTCGGTATCCAGAAATATTCATCCAGATACAGGTTGCCGTGGTAGCTCTGCGCCGTACGGGCATTGGTGCCGAGGAAGTACAATGCTGCCCCATTGGGTAGCACCATGGGATCGCCTTTCAGCTCCACCTCAACTTCTTTAGCAAAGTCGATGATGTACTGCTTAAAAACGTGCGCCTGTGCCTTACTGGCAGAAAGGAAAATCTGGTTGCGTCCGGTCAGCAGGGCGTCAATCAATGCTTCACGGGCAAAATAAAACGTGGCGCCAATCTGGCGCGACTTGAGCAGATTGCGGATGCGGTTTGTTTTCCCTGCTTCAAACCAGTGGCGCTGATAGTCGAACATAGAGTCGTGGAAGACTTCTTCCAGCTTTTCGATCTGCTCGTCGGTGAAAACATTCTTTTCGGGCTGGCGGCGTGGCCCTTTGTTACGGTTGGCAACTTTTGGGTTTAAGTCTGCTTCGTTCCCGCCATCGTTAAATTTACCGATCCGGGCGTGGCGCTCTGACTGGCGCGCCAGCAGGTCAATTTCCTTGAAGTCTTTCCCTTCTTTCTGCTCCTTCATGATGAGCTGACAGTAACGTGCGGCGGTGGTGAGCTGCATCTGATCCAGCGGCCCATATTCGCCCCATTTGTCGCGCTTCTTCCAGCTGTGAACGGTTGCAACTTTCTCGCCCAGCATTTCAGCAATGCGGGCTACGCGGTATCCCTGAAAGTACAGCAGCATGGCCTGCCGACGGGGATCGAGGTCTGCGGGGGTCAGTGTCGTGTTCATGGCCCAAACATACGGCCTTGCCTGACGGCTTTCCCCGGCTGCGGTTTGTGTGGTTTACCGTACAAATGCCGCGCGTTGTTTCACTCCCCCCATCACCGCAAACATAAGGCTCCAGTAAGTTTTTTCTAACGGAGCACGGCTCATGACAGTGAAAGCAAAGCGTTTCCGTATCGGGGTGGAAGGTGCCACCACTGACGGGCGCGAAATCCAGCGTGAATGGCTGGTACAGATGGCTGCCAGCTACAACCCTACGGTCTATACCGCGCTGATTAACCTTGAGCACATCAAGTCTTATTTGCCGGACAGCACGTTTAACCGCTACGGCAGGGTGACGGGGCTGGTAGCAGAAGAAATCAAGGACGGGCCGCTGGCGGGCAAGATGGCGCTTTATGCCGATATCGAACCCACGGACGCCCTGGTGGAACTGGTGAAAAAGGGCCAGAAGGTTTTCACCTCCATGGAGGTCAGCACGAAGTTTGCCGACACCGGCAAAGCCTACCTTGTAGGGCTGGGTGCGACGGACGATCCTGCGAGCCTTGGCACCGAAATGCTGGCTTTCAGCGCCAGCGCCGCACATAACCCGCTGGCAAACCGTAAGCAGAACCCTGAAAACCTGTTTTCGGAAGCGGTTGAAACGCTGATCGAACTGGAAGAAGCCCAGGACGAAAAGCCGTCCCTCTTTGCCCGCGTCACGGCGCTGTTCACCAAAAAAGAGCAGACCGACGATGCGCGTTTCTCAGACGTGCATAAAGCCGTGGAACTTGTCGCCACCGAGCAGCAGAACCTGAGCGAGCGCACTGATAAATCCCTGGCTGAAAACGGTGAACGCCTTTCCGCGCTGGAGTCCTCCCTGCAGGAGCAGCAGGCCGCCTTTGCCGAGCTACAGCAGCAGCTGAGCCGCGAAGACAGCCGCAAGGATTACCGCCAGCGCGCGCCGGGCGGTGACGCACCGGCAGGCACCCTGACCAATTGCTGATGGAGCATAAAACCAGATGAAAAAGAAAACCCGCTTTGCCTTTAACGCTTACCTGCAGCAGCTGGCGCGCCTGAATGGTGTGGAGGTTGAAGAACTCTCCAGCAAGTTCACAGTGGAGCCGTCCGTGCAGCAGACGCTGGAAGACCAGATCCAGCAGTCCGCTGCTTTCCTGACACTGATTAACATCACGCCGGTCACTGAGCAGTCCGGGCAGTTGCTGGGGCTGGGCGTTGGCAGCACCATTGCCGGAACCACCGATACCACCACCAAAGAGCGCGAGCCTACCGATCCGACGCTGATGGAAGACGTGGAATACAAATGCGAGCAGACCAACTTTGATACGGTGCTGACCTACGCAAAACTGGACCTGTGGGCGAAATTCCAGGACTTCCAGGTGCGTATCCGCAATGCCATCGTCAAACGTCAGGCGCTGGACCGTATCATGATTGGCTTTAACGGCGTGAAGCGCGCCAAAACGTCCAACCGTGCTGAAAACCCGCTGCTGCAGGACGTCAATAAAGGCTGGCTGCAGAAAATCCGCGAAGACGCGCCGGATCACGTCATGGGCAGCAAAACCGCAGAAGACGGCACCACTACTGCGGAACCGGTAAAAGTAGGTCCGGGTGGTAAGTATGTAAATCTTGACGCGGTGGTGATGGATACCGTCAACGAGCTGATCGATGTGGAGTATCAGGATGATGACGAACTGGTTGTTGTCTGTGGTCGTGAACTGCTGTCTGACAAGTATTTCCCGCTGGTCAACAAAGAGCAGGACAACAGCGAGAAAATCGCCGCCGATCTGATCATCAGCCAGAAACGCATGGGCGGCCTGCAGGCTGTGCGCGCGCCTTTCTTCCCGGCGAATGCCCTGCTGATCACCCGTCTGGATAACCTGTCGATCTACTGGCAGGAAGACACCCGCCGCCGTTCTGTTATCGACAACCCGAAACGTGACCGGATTGAAAACTTTGAATCCGTCAACGAGGCGTATGTGGTCGAGGACTACCGCTGCGCGGCGCTGGTTGAAAACATCGAAATCGGTGATTTCAACCAGCCTGCAGCAGAAACAGGAAACGGAGAGTAACGCATGAGCCTGAGTCCCGCACGGCAGCACCGCCTGCGCATTCAGGCCGAACAGGCCGCCCGTGAGGGCGGCAGTGTTCGCCATGCGTCGGGTTATGACCTGATGCTGCTGCAACTGGCAGAAGATCGCCGCAGGCTTAAAGGCATCCAGTCCACGGTGAAAAAGGCGGAAATCAAGGTGGAGCTGCTGCCGAAATATTCTGCCTGGGCAGAGGGCGTGCTGGCTGCCGGAGGTGCGCAGCAGGATGACGTGCTGATGTACGTGATGCTGTGGCGTATCGACGCCGGTGATTATGCCGGTGCGCTGGAAATCGGGCGTCATGCGCTGCGCCATGGCTGGGTGATGCCGCTGGGCAACCGTAACGTGCAGACCGTGCTGGCAGAAGAAATGGCAGACGCGGCGCAAAGCGCTCTGCTAGCCGCAGCCGGTTTTGATGCCGATCTGCTTCTGCAGACGCTGGATCTGACAACCGATCTGGATATGCCGGACCAGTCGCGGGCGCGTCTGCATAAAGCCATCGGCGCTGTACTGAGCGAAAGCAGCCCGGCATCTGCCCTGAATCACCTTACCCATGCGCTGCAGCTCGATCCCCGCTGTGGCGTGAAAAAAGAAAAGCAGCAGCTGGAGCGCAGACTGCGCAATGACAGCCGCTAAAGAACGTGCCCCGCGCACGGGCGGCACGGGGTGGCGAAAGGCACTGCCACATCAAAACCCCGTCCACCGCCCACTTATTCAGGAGAAAGCCGCATGAAGTTTGTTGCGCCAGAACAGGCACCGGAACAGGCGGAGGTCATCAAAAATACGCCGTTCTGGCCTGATGTGGACCTGTCGGAATTTCGCAGTGTGATGCGTACTGACGGCACGGTGACGCAGTCGCGTTTAAAGCAGGTCGTGCTGACGGCGATCTCTGAGGTTAACGCTGAGCTGTACGACTTCCGCAACCGTCAGCAGATGCTGGGCTGGCGGACACTCGCTGAGGTTCCTGCAGAAATGCTGGACGGCAAGAGCGAGCGCATTCAGCACTACCACAACGCCGTTTTTTGCTGGGCGCGCGCCGTGCTCAATGAGCGTTATCAGGACTATGACGCCACGGCGTCAGGCGTGAAGCGAGGGGAGGAGCTGGCGGAGGCTAGCGGCGATCTGTGGCGTGATGCCCGCTGGGCTATCAGCCGGGTGCAGGATGCACCGCACTGTACGGTGGAGCTTATCTGATGAAAGTGCGTGCGCATCAGTATGACACGGTGGACGCGCTTTGCTGGCGTCATTACGGGCGCACGCAGGGTGTCACTGAGCAGGTTCTGCAGGCAAATCCGGGGCTGGCTGAGTACGGCCCATTTTTACCGCACGGGCTGCA
>OJJJ01000749.1_pt1 | contig 12310 bp, 11 predicted proteins | sample 1596311 | NCBI WGS metagenome assembly OJJJ01 (sample SAMEA4350140, study PRJEB24818) | metagenome | biome: human; feature: gut; material: faeces | place: Denmark | collected 2013-09 | reverse complement strand
TAGTAAAGCAGTCCTCAGTTCAAGAGCTATCTACAGATACCCCTTCTTCATGAGTCTTCTCCTAAGTGCCAAATAAGTAACTCTCTAAATACAGGCCATCGTCGCCGCACTTATGTGGCTCATAAATTAAGGAAATATCTATGTCTAATAAAATGACTGGTTTAGTAAAATGGTTTAACGCAGATAAAGGTTTTGGCTTTATCACTCCTGATGATGGCAGCAAAGATGTATTCGTACATTTCTCTGCTATCCAGAGCGACAATTTTAAAACACTTGATGAAGGTCAGAAAGTTTCCTTCACCATTGAAAATGGCGCTAAAGGCCCTGCAGCTGGAAACGTCACTCCACTGTAATGCCCGCTAGTTATCAGTAGTGCTTACGATAGCGATGAAGGCAATAGTCTGAGTAGTTAATCTCTACTGATAATAAAATGAACCCGCCCAGTGCGGGTTTATTGTTAGTGTAATTATAACAACACTGACATCCTATATTATTGCATGGCTTAATAATTTAAACCTTTAATCCAGATAATGCGGCGAATATATTTCACTCATATATTACCAGCCTCATTACAGACTATACCTGTAGTTTATTTGTCAAAAGAAATTGTATTCCCAATAATTTCAAAATCGTCATATATCGTAAAGGAATACAAGTGGTTTTCTTATTAAACATGTATCGTTATAATCCCTTGCAGCAGGAAATCCCTATGTCTACTCGTAAAAAAACACAAACTAATCGTAATTACTTAGTCAAATGCACATGCCCAAGCTGTTCAAAAGATTCAGAACATAGTTTTAGTCGCGTCCAAAAAGGTTCTCAACTTGTCTGCCCGTTTTGCAGTACTTTGTTCAAGTCATTAAAATGATGCAGATGCCTTCTTGCAGATAGGATGAGCGTTAAATTAATTAAACGCCCTCACATATAACAATGTTTTTAGGCAAATAAAAACTCAAAGCAATGATGCTGCTGTAGACCGTCTGAGCATAAGCGCTCTTTACTGTTTATGCAGCCCATTAACGGTTACTTTTATACTGTGCATACGGGAGGTCTGCGCTTCTGCACACCTGTAAAGATGTAAAAGTTACTGGCCTGATTTTAAAAGGTTTTTCCTCCAGAAAAGCTTACAATTCTACCTTCTCAGACCTAACGCCTTAGCTATATTGCCGATCGCGTATATCTATTTATCACAAAGTATTACTTTAGAAGCAGCGGGACCTTTGTTACCGTTATAAATTGTGTACTCCACCTTCTGTCCTTCAAACAGGGTTTTAAAATGATCGCCCTGAAGCTCCGAAACATGAACAGAGATATCTTTGCTTCCATCAAGCGGAGAGATGAAACCAAAACCTTTGTCTTCCTTAAACCATTTTACCAAGCCTCTGATTCTTGAGGACATAATTACTCCAATTTCACATGATGAAGGGAACAACAAACGTATAGACTAAAAAAAGTATCAGCGATAGTACCTGGTAATGAGGACTGGCCGATAAAATGTTTACGTTTGCTGTATATCGAAATGATGAGTTCATTAAGGCACGGACAGTGATAATAAGCAAAATATTCTTTGCCGTTCGACTCCCCCCTGTATTGTAGCAGTCAACTGATTTTTTAGCTGGCTGGAAATATTTTCAGAGTAGCGGGCTGCGATAGAAAAGCCCGACAGCGACCAAAATCAGCCTACGAGATCAGCAACCAGTACGGTAATCGGTACATGTACAAAGGTTTTAACGAAATGTAGGTATAGACAAAAATCATGCAGGCCAAGTGTCAGGTATTTTGACCGATTTCATCTTTCATGTTCTTAAGGCTAAAGGGATTTCAGATTACGAGGAGATAGTCGAGATAAACAGCTTTTTTCTGGACACAAGACTGAAGGACTGGTGCTCATCTACGACAGAAAGGTCAAACTTTCACCGACACTGAACGCCCCTTTACCGGAGAATATTCCAAGTAATTCCAAGTGTGATGTGTGTCCTTGAATGATGGGGCTGTAAGTGTTTGAATTGTGGCGGAGAGAGGGGGATTTGAACCCCCGGTAGAGTTGCCCCTACTCCGGTTTTCGAGACCGGTCCATTCAGCCGCTCTGGCATCTCTCCGTTCTGGCGGTTGCCATAATGCCAGGTAATTTGGCATTTTAACAGACCCCGTTCCGTCAATTTCGTTCAAGTGACGAGTTTGCGAGCAAAACGATGATTAAGTGGCCCTGGAAAGAGCAAGAAACACCCCGGAATGATGACTGGCCATGGGATGACGCCCTGGCAATTCCTCTTCTGGTGAATCTCACTGAGCAAGAACAAGCCAGACTTATCGCGCTGGCTGAGCGTTTTTTACAGCAAAAAAGGTTAGTTGCACTGCAGGGACTTGAAATGGACCCGCTAAAAAGTGCGCGTATTGCTCTGCTTTTCTGTTTGCCCATTCTGGAATTGGGTATCGAGTGGCTCGATGGTTTTCATGAAGTTCTGATCTACCCTGCCCCGTTTGTCGTGGATGATGAATGGGAAGATGACATTGGATTGGTGCATAACCAACGCGTCGTTCAATCCGGGCAAAGCTGGCAGCAGGGGCCGATTATCCTGAACTGGCTCGATATTCAGGACTCCTTCGATGCCTCCGGTTTTAATCTGATTATCCATGAAGTGGCGCACAAGCTGGATATGCGCAATGGCGATCGGGCCAGCGGTATTCCGGCGATCCCGCTGCGGGATATCGCTGGCTGGGAACACGATTTGCATGCAGCAATGAGCAATATTCAGGATGAAGTTGACCTGGTGGGTGAAACCGCTTGCAGTATAGACGCCTATGCTGCGACCGATCCTGCCGAATGTTTTGCCGTGTTATCGGAATATTACTTCAGCGCACCCGAATTATTTGCACCTCGTTTTCCTGCACTATGGCAGCGTTTTTCCCAGTTTTATCGGCAGAATCCCCTGCAACGATTACGCGATAACCGGGAAGATGAGAATAATCGCTCATCGAATGTGCATTAACGCTGCATTTTGAGGATTAATTAACCAATTGAAATGACGTGCTAATTTTACTGTTGACACGTCATGGTGAGGTCAGTAATATGCGCCTCGTTCACACGATTCCTCTGTAGTTCAGTCGGTAGAACGGCGGACTGTTAATCCGTATGTCACTGGTTCGAGTCCAGTCAGAGGAGCCAATTTCCTGCTTTCATGCATCCTTGCGAATCATTATATGATGTTGGTTCAACAGGTTAGCGTGAAAACTCTTCCCGATGCATTTTGATTTTATCCTCCGCATCGGGAGAATTTGGTGGTCAGATTTGGGGTCAGTTTGGTTCGATTATGGAGTGACCCCCATATGTCTCTCAACGACACGAAAATCCGCAGTCTCAAGCCTTCTGAAAAATCCTTCAAAGTCTCCGATTCACACGGTCTATACCTCTTGGTCAATCCAGGCGGCTCACGTCTCTGGTATCTTAAGTATCGAATTAACGGTAAAGAATCCCGCCTTGGCTTAGGCGCTTATCCCGATGTATCCCTTTCCGACGCCCGGCAACAACGAGACGGTATCCGCAAGTTGCTGGCGCAGAACATTAACCCCGCTCAGCAACGTATAGCCGAAAGAGCCGCCCGCTCACCGGAAAAGGTCTTTAAGACAGTGGCGCTGGCGTGGCATAAAAGCAATAAAAAATGGTCGCAGAATACCGCTGACCGTCTGCTTGCCAGCATGCACAATCATATTTTTCCGGTTATCGGACATCTGTCCGTCACGGAACTTAAACCCCGTCATTTCATTGACCTGCTGAAAAGCATTGAGAAAAAAGGTCTGCTGGAAGTCGCGTCCCGCACGCGGCAGCACCTCTGTAACATCATGCGTCATGCGGTTCATCAGGGATTCATTGACAGCAACCCGGCGGCAAACCTGGACGGCGTGACAGCGCCCCCCGTTAAGCGCCACTACCCCGCCCTGCCGCTGGAACGCCTGCCGGAATTGCTGGGGCGCATTGATGGTTATCAGCAGGGACGAGGGTTAACCCGTCAAGCGGTCCTTCTGACCCTTCACCTGTTTATCCGTTCCAGTGAACTGCGTTTCGCCCGATGGAGCGAGTTTGATTTCAGGAACTGTATCTGGACCATCCCCGCTACCCGCGAAGCTCTTCCCGGTGTTCGTTATTCCGGACGCGGAGCCAAAATGCGCACGCCCCATATTGTTCCATTATCCCGGCAAGCCATCGTTATCCTGAAACAAGTAGAGGAAATCTCAGGTCATCTGGAACTGGTGTTCCCCGGTGACCATAACCCTTACAGGCCAATGTGTGAAAATACAGTCAACAAGGCACTGCGACTGATGGGCTATGACACAAAAATGGACATTTGCGGCCATGGCTTTCGGGCAATGGCATGCAGCGCCTTAATGGAATCCGGACTCTGGTCAAAGGATGCTGTTGAACGCCAAATGAGTCATCAGGAACGCAACAGCGTGCGGATAGCTTATATCCACAAAGCTGAACATCTGGAAGCCCGTAAAGCGATGATGCAGTGGTGGTCTGATTATCTTTATACGTGCCGGGAAAACTATGTTCCCCCATATATATATAGTAAAAATATCAGTCATGAAGCTACCTGAGTCAGCAAAAAACTAATCAGGATTACGATAACAACAGCATCTGACAACGCAGATGCTGTTGTTATTTTTCTGTATCTTCTTCATGGTATTTCCCCTTCCATTTATCGTTGCCAGTTGGTATTAAAATCCGCCCTGTAATTTTAGAACAAAACAATGATGGGTATGATATTCACAGAGGGTTATAATTCATCACGCTTTATACCAGAACTCTTTTTCAGAACAGGTTTATTCCTTCTGACAGCCCCTGGTGTATGATGCATTTCATTTCTCATCGCTCGGGTAAATACCTGCTGACTGGTAAACCCGAGCATAAAGCACACCTCTATGACGGGTATATCCGTATTCTCCAGTAAAAAACAAGCACGTCTTAGTTTTTCAAGCTTTATATATTTCCCTAGACTTATTCCTGCCACCTCCTTGAACATCCGTTGAAAATGCCATTTTGAATAACCAGCTTTTGCAGAAACATCCTCAACCTTCAGCGGCTCCTCCAGATGCTCATCAATCCATTGCATAATTTCATATACCACAAGCCGGTTTATATTTTTCTTTCGTATTTTATTTATATCCATATCCCCCCCACAATGAGGCAGTCTGGAATAACAGAAAGACAGCAATCCTTCTCATACCATCCGGTGATTAAGATTCCACATGATCCATAACGACCCGGTAATCACGATAAAGATAATGACCGCGGTAAAGACAATAACCACAAGGTTCCATCGTGTTTCAGAAGCGGTATTTAGATGCAGGAAATAGATAAGATGCACCAACACCTGAACAACAGCACACACCAGAACGCCTCCCAGGATGGATCCCTCAGTGGTGCCCCTACCCATAACCAGCCAGAACGGAATTGCAGTCAGCATGACCGACAGGAGAAAACCGGTCATATAAGACTTCACTCTGCCGTGCGCGGCCCCTTCCGTATTTACAGAGTGATTCATGACATGACCCCCATCAGGTAAACGATACTGAATACACAAATCCAGATAACATCCAGGAAGTGCCAGAACAGGCTCAGGCACATAAGACGGGTGCGATTGATCTCAGACAGGTCCCGTCGGGCAATCTGAGACATCAGGACCAGCATCCAGATTAGTCCGCAGGTCACATGCAGACCGTGAGTCCCCACCAGGGTAAAAAGCGCCGACAGAAAGCCACTGTGCTGCGGACCAAAATCCTCAGCAATCAGATGACTGAACTCCCATATTTCCATTCCGATAAAGCCTAGGCCGGACAGAAATGTCAGGGCCAGCCAGCCAAGAACTCCCCCTTCACTGTCTTTGTCCATGCTGATAACGGCAAACCCATAGGCGATCGAGCTCAGCAGAAGCAGTGCGGTTTCCACCAGGACAAACGAGGGTTCGAAGATATCTTTACCCGACGGGCCACCTGCGATGTTGTTTACCATGACGCCATAAGTCGCGAACAGAGTGGCGAAGATAATGCAGTCGCTCATCAGGTAGATCCAGAAGCCAAAAATCTTACTGTTTCCTGGCTCCTGATGCCCGTGCACTGCACGGGCGCGATCAGATGAATGCAGGGCTTCACTTACCATATGTCACACCGGCTTTGCTTATTTCTGCAAAACGCTGATCCTCGATTTTTTGGATCTCGGGCACTGGCACATAATAATCCACATCTTCATCGAAACTTTTAATCACCCACGTCAGGATAATCCCGAGGAATGACAAGCCCGCAAGCCACCAGATATGCCAGATAGCCCCGAAGCCAAACCCGATACAAAGCAGACCAATAATCAGCCCCGCCCCACTGTTTTTCGGCATATGAATTTCTTCATAGCGGGCTGGCTGTTTGTACACGTCGCCTTTTTCCTTCATTTCCCAGAACGCATCACGTTCACGGACAACGGGCACCTCAGCAAAGTTATAGAACGGCGGCGGGGAAGAGGTAGACCATTCCAGTGTCCGTCCACCCCACGGGTCCCCGGTCAGGTCACGGTTTTCGTGACGATCGCGCACTGACACCCAGAACATAATGACCTGGCACAGGATCCCACAGGCGATCAGCGCTGCACCGCCAGCGGCCACAACCAGCAGGGAATGGAACTGGGGGTCAATATTCTGACTCAGACGGCGGGTCATCCCCATGAACCCCAGTACATACAGCGGCATAAAGGCCACATAAAAACCAATGATCCAGAACCAGAAAGCCCGCTTGTTCCATTTTTCATTCAGGGTGAAACCTGTCGCTTTCGGGAACCAGTAGGTCACCCCAGCCATACTGCCGAACACCACCCCGCCGATAATCACATTATGGAAGTGGGCAATCAGGAACAGACTGTTGTGCAGAACGAAGTCAGCTCCTGGAACAGCCAGCAGGACCCCGGTCATTCCCCCTATGGAGAAAGTGACGATAAAGCCTATTGTCCATAACATGGAAGAGTGCATCTGAATGCGCCCCTGATACATGGTGAACAACCAGTTGAAGATTTTCACACCCGTCGGGATGGCAATAATCATCGTCATGATCCCGAAGAAGGCATTCACGTTCGCACCGGCTCCCATGGTAAAAAAGTGATGCAGCCATACCAGAAAGGAGAGCACCGTGATGGCGACCGTTGCCCAGACCAGTGAGGTATAACCGAAAAGGCGTTTTTTAGAGAAAGTTGCCACCACTTCCGAGTAGATCCCGAAGACCGGCAACACCAGGATATACACTTCCGGATGGCCCCACGCCCAAATCAGGTTGACGTACATCATCATGTTGCCGCCCATATCATTGGTAAAGAAATGGAAGCCCAGATAGCGGTCAAGGGTCAGCAATGTCAGCGTGACGGTCAGCACAGGGAAAGAGGCGATAATCAGTACGTTGGTACACAACGACGCCCAGGCGAACACCGGCATCTTAAACATCGTCATACCCGGTGCACGCATTTTCAGTATGGTGACGAAGAAGTTAATCCCGGTCAGTGTGGTCCCGATCCCCGACAGTTGGAGTGTCCATATCCAGTAATCCACCCCGACACCGGGACTGTACGCTAACTCCGAAAGCGGCGGATATGCCAGCCAGCCGGTGGTCGCAAACTCCCCCACTCCCAGGCAAAGATTAACCAGCACCACGCCTACCACCGTTAACCAGAAACTCAGGTTGTTCAGGAAAGGGAAAGCCACATCACGCGCACCAATCTGCAGAGGCACAACAATATTCATCAGGCCGATAACGAAAGGCATCGCCACGAAAAAAATCATGATTACACCGTGACCCGTAAAAATTTGATCATAGTGCCAGGGCGGCAGATACCCTGCCCCTTCCACTCCAGATGAGGCCAGTACCTGCTGGCTGCGCATCATGATTGCATCGGAAAAGCCGCGCAGTAACATCACAAACGCGACGATGATATACATGATCCCGAGCTTTTTATGGTCAACGGAGGTCAGCCATTCGGACCATAAATATTTCCACTTACCGTAATATGTGATGGCAGCAACAATTGCCACACCAAGTATCAGAATAGCAACGATCGTCACCCTGACAATCGGGTCCTCAGGTATGGCATCCAGCGTCAGTTTTCCTGTAAGCATAATTAATTTCCCCGCGCTCTGTGTGAGAGGTGTTGTTCCGGCTCTGACCCAGTCATGCCCGTCTCCTTATCGTGATCGTGTGCTTTAAATTTTTTAGTCACGTATCTGAACAGCGTCGGATCGACGACAGAGAAGAATTCAACCGAGTGGTTTTCGTCAGGCTCAGCCAATTTTTCAAAATCAGCCGGACCAAGCAGCATATCCGGTGATTTCTTCACATCAGCGATCCACTGTTCAAACGCGGTATTATCCGGTACGGCAGTCGCTTTAAATTTCATGCCGGAAAAGCCCCTGCCGCTGTAACTGGACGAGATTCCGTTGAAGGTTCCCGTTTCACCGGCGATCAGATGCAGCCGGGTCTGCATGCCCGGCATCGCATAAATCTGGCTGCCGAGTGCCGGAATAAAAAAGCCGTTCATCACGGAATTGGATGTAATACGCAAATTCAAGGGGGTATTTATCGGGAATACAATCTGATTGACGGTGGCAATACCCTGTTGGGGATAAATAAACAACCATTTCCAGTCCAGGGAGATGACTTCGATATCGATGGGTTTCACCGCAGAGGTCAGTGGCCTGGATGGGTCCAGCGCATGGGTAGACTTCCATGTCAGCACGGCCAGAAACAGAATAATCAGGACGGGCACCGTCCAGACCACCGCCTCCACTTTATTGGAGTGGGACCAGTCAGGCGTATATTTCGCCGTGGTATTCGTGGCCCGGTATTTCCAGGTAAACACAACTGCCATCAGAACCACAGGAATAACGACCACTAACATCAGACAAAATGCCGTAATGATTAGCGCCCGTTGTTCAATAGCGATTTGCCCTTTGGGATCAAGTAAAACGGCATGACATCCGCTCAGTAATAACGTCCCTGTTATTACCGGCAGGCACTTCACAATGGTCTTATATTTATGATGTCGCATGGGACAACCTCATTTCACGGACTTGCAGACCGGCAATAAATAATGAAACCTTTTCACGGGGAGACGCTCTGCCCTTCTCATTCCCGCTACCGCCATTCCTGTTATTTAATGGCCCGACATCTTCTGAAGCGGCCCTTTCGGTTTTTTGATTAGCCAGATAATGCCTATGGACCCCAGCATCAGAACGGTAGCCGACTGATAGAAATCGTTCGTTGCCAGCATGATGGCCTGACTATCGATCATTCTCGAAAACAGGGCCGCTGACGTGTCTGCCGGAATACCGGTCGCGCCCAGCGTGTTGCTGACAATCCCTGGCACGTCAGGATTGATTGCCGTCACCAGCTCCGCCCGGTTAAATTTTGTCATATGTTCCCAGTAGGTCTGGGTCAGGGAAGAGCCTACCGCCATGCACATGACACGCAGGAAGTTCTGCAGCCCGGAACCGGCTGCCACTTTCTCCGGCGGCAGTTCGGACACGCCCAGCGAGGTGAGCGTGATAAGGCAGGCGGGAACTCCGGCCCCCAGAACGAACATGGGAACGGCAACTGACATAAAGTCAGCCTGCGACGTCAGCAGGGCACGCATCACAAAGGAGACCGCCAGCACCCCCATGCCATAGCTCACCAGCAGACGGGGATCGACCTTCGGCAGCAGACGACCAATTATGGGCGAGCTCAGGACGGCCAGGATCCCCATGGGGCCCGTCGCATACCCGGCCCAGGTTGCCGTGTACCCCATCCATTGCTGTAACCAGAGGGGGGTCAGCACAATATTCCCGAAGAAAATACCGAACATCAGACAGAGCGTGACGGTTGATACCACCCAGTTACGTGACTTAAACACGCTCAGATCCAGCACCGGTTGCTCAGCGGTGAGCTCCCAGATAATCAGCGAGATCAGGGCAATAGCGGCCACAATGGCGCAGACAATGATGATATCCGAGGAAAACCAGTCCAGTTCACGCCCTTTATCCAGCATGATCTGAAAGGCTGCCACAAAGATGACGAGCAGACCCAGCCCCACGCTGTCCAGCCGGGAACGGCTGATATGTGTTTCTTTCCCCTTCAGCACCCACCAGGTCCCAAACCCCACAATCAGACCAAAGCCGATATTGATGTAAAATACCCACTGCCAGCTCCAGTTATCCGAGATAAGCCCACCCAGTATCGGACCGAATATAGGCGCTACTACCGTCATCATTCCCCAGAGCGCCACGGCAATGTTGGCCTGTTTCTTCGGGAAGGCTGCAAGCAGTAACGTGGAAGAAAGCGGGATCAGCGGGCCACCGGCAAGCCCCTGTAGCACACGGAAAATGGCCAGGCTCGGTAGTGACCAGGAAAGACCGCAGCAGACAGAAAAAATCACAAATGCAACAACAGAAAAAAGGAATACGCGCACCTGACCGAACTGCATCGCCAACCAGCCGGTCAGCGGCACCGTGATGGCTTCAGCCACCGCATAGGCGGTGATGATCCAGATTCCTTCTGTTGTCGACACGCCCAGGTAACCGGATATTGTGGGCATCGCGACGTTAGTAATGGTGGTATCGAGTACCACCATAAAATTCCCGAGCGAGAGCACGATTGCCGCAACAACCAGTTTGAATCCGGACAGAGGTGGAAATGCTGAACCAGACATACCTTATTTCTCCGTGTGGTCATCTCTGGCATTCGATGTCAGGTCCACCGTCACTTCCATGGACAGCCCGATGCGCAGAGGATTTTTACGCAGTTCTTCCCGATCCATACGAACGCGCACCGGCAGTCGCTGCACGACCTTAATCCAGTTACCCGTGGCATTCTGCGCCGGTATCAGTGAAAGCGCGGAACCGGAGCCGCCGTCAAATCCCTGAACCACGCCGTGATAAACAACACCGCTGCCGTACAGGTCTGAAGTCAGCTCGACCTTCTGGCCCGGTCTGACGTCGCTGAGCTGGCCTTCCTTGAAATTCGCATCAACATAAATATCCTCAATGGGCACAACCCGCATCAGCCGGTTTCCGGCCTGAACATGCTGCCCGATATCCACTGAGCGCTGTGTTACCACTCCATCCACCGGTGCCCGGATAACCATACGCGCCAGGTTTATACGGGCCTGATCGAGACGGGTTCTGGCCGCCACTACAATGGGGTTAGTTTCAACGGTACTGTTCAGAAACAGGGCCTCGTTCGCCTGCCGGGATCCTTTTGCTTCGACACTGCCAGCGCGAGCAGCTTTCAGACTGGCTTCCGCTTCTCCCAGCGCGGCCGTTGCCTCCCGTAATTCTGTCTGCGCATCCGTAAAATCCTGCTCAGATACGGCCCCGGCTTTCACCAGATTCCGGCGACGTCGCTCATCAAGGGTGGCCTTATCAAACCGGGCCCGTGCCCTCGCCACATCATGTTCGGCGCTCTGAATACCTGCTTCACGCGAATCAAGCTGTCCGCCCAGAGCGGTGTCATTGGCCATAATCTGCATCACCTTCCGCCGGGCGCTGCCAAGCTCAGCTTCAGCCTGTGACACCGCAATTCTGGCGTCCGTATCATCAAGCACGACCAGTACATCACCGGCATGCACAAGCTGCGTGTTGACCACATTTACTTTCTTCACCGGTCCGCCGACAAGCGGCGTGACGTCCGCGACTTCGGCAGCGGTATAGGCGTTATCCGTTGAGACGGATTTACCGGCAAAGAAAATCAGCCAGATGGCATAACCGATGGCGATAAGAATCAGGACGCCACCAAACAAAGCGAATAATTTACGGCGATGCTTTTTTTTATCACCGCTATCCGGTTTTGCATTCGTGCTATCCGGAGCCCTGTCCATATCCTGTGGGCCGTTTTTATCTTTATCTTCAGTCATTACGGTTTCACCTGCGCATCAAATGTTGAACTGGATTCAAATCCGCCCCCGAGGGCTTTGACGAGTGACACATCCAAGACATAACCCCGGGAATGCATGGCTGTATTCGCCAGCTCAGCCTGGAGTAACGCATCTTCAGAAATGAGAACTTCCTGATAATTGGCCAGCCCCCCCTGATACCGGGCTTTTGCCAGTTGATAAGCTTCCTCGCTGTGGGACAAAGCAGATGCGGTTGCTTCTGACCTGTCCACCAGAGAAGCAAGGCTCCGTGTAGCATCAGCAGTTTCACGTAATGCCTGTGTCAGCACCTCGTTATACGACGCCACCGCATATTCATATTCCGCTCTCGCACCTTTATAGTTGGCGCGTAAACGCCCGCCTTCAAAAAGGGGTAGC